>Ga0179591_1208558_pt1 | contig 12572 bp, 12 predicted proteins | sample CZOMad2_1_08_16f_FD_182891 | JGI IMG/M metagenome (GOLD analysis project Ga0179591, IMG submission 182891) | Vadose zone soil fungal communities from Angelo Coast Range Reserve, California, USA - CZOMad2_1_08_16fungal (PacBio error correction) | ecosystem: Environmental > Terrestrial > Soil >... | reverse complement strand
TGGGTCTCCCTCCTTCCCGTTTTCCCCGCCCCCGTCTCTGTCTTTTTCGTAGCATCAGTAGCTTTTTTGGGTGGTTATACATGACTGGCCTTCCTTCCCTGGAACGGCTTTGCCTCCTTTTTACTTCCTAGAATCCCCTTTCCAAGTGTTGATATAGTATACCGTTGGAGATTATACTTCCCCAAACTTCTCAGGAATAGGATTCTTTTTTGCTCCGCGTCGGCGGACTACTCTGAGGGCCCTTCTGGAAGTCCACACCTGAAACCCTTTTTTTTCGTTTTTCTTCCTCTCCCATTTCAGAAGCTAGCTCCTTTCAGAATTGTCTACAGGTGCCCCTTTGTCTTAAACCATCTGTTTGCTCGAGGTGCGTTAAGCACCTGTTCCGCCTGTGATGCTTTGCCGACACCTTGATGTGGAGTTATATTCCCTCTCCCCCCCAATCTTTTTCCTAATCGCGATTTTTTTTCAGTCTCCCCATGGTCCTGTGATGAGGTCCCTGACGACTACGTCCATTTTTCTGTTTCCCTCCTGATGAGGGTTGCCCCCTTGTAGCAAGTTGTTTTGACATCGTTGCACGTAGTTACCTTCGTCCCACCTATGTTCCCCTCAACTTTTACCTTCCCCCCTTTTTTTGTGATATTCATCTCACTCCCTTCCTGCGTGCAGTTTTTACCCTTTTTTGACTTCGACTGATGTCCCCCTCCCCTTTTTTTCAACCAACTCTTTTTAATCTTCTTTGAACGTTACCATGGTTGTTATCCGCGGCAAAAACTCGCTTTCGACCCCCTTTTACTTTTTGCTCCTCCGAACCGCCTCCCCCTTGAGGCGCCGGGACTTTCATTCGTTTTTAGCTACCTTGGGTCCCCCCTGGGGACATCTTCAAGAATGACCCAACGTTAGTTTTTTTCCTTTTCTCTCACTCTTCGTAATCCAAATTGTTTTCCCCCCCCCCTTTAGGTACTCTGCCTATCCCCGGATCGCTCTTCACTGCATTACGAGTCCTCGGCTTGGGAAATCTCGACCCCCTTCTCTTCGTTCTCCCCCCCTTTTCCTTTTATGATCATCCCCTGTCGCACTTTTTTAACTCTCAAAACCCGCGACCATCGATTCCCATAACGGGGTGGATTTGATTAAATTCCTGTCGACCATTTTTTCTTTTTGTTTTTTCCCTTTTCGTTTCATTTGTCCTTTTTTCCCCCAGTGAATCTTTGCAATTCGTCCTTTTTCCAACCACGCGTTGAAATTTTTCCCTGATTTGTAAGTCTCCCCTTGAAGGCGCCCTGTTAGCATTACCTTTTTTTTCGTACTTTCTTTATCCCTTTATGCTGAAGATATTGTCTCTTTGCCAACGAGAAAGGGGCCTCCTTAGTCTTCGGAGATGTATTTTTTAGAACCTTTTTTAGGTTTCGCCGCAATCGCCTGCATACGAAAAGAACTTCCCCACAACCTTTTTTTTTGTTACTTTCTGAAGCCTTTTTGAGTTTTTGCTTAGGCGCGATTTTCCTAGTAACAATTGCGGACCTTCAGCGTGAATTGGCTATGGAGCGCCCCAGCCCAATTCCTCTGCCGGCATGTGCATAACACCCCCCCAAAAACCCCCCCCAACAATTGTAAATACCCAGCCGCCATTGGACTGATCCAGTCGGTTCCTTTTCTCTATTTATGTTTTTCCCTCCCTCCCTCCCCCCCATTTATAGGATGATACTTCCCCCCTTCCTGCTACCATGCAAAGCCGGTTTTTTTAAAATCGCCCACTTACCAGCTTTAAGGCCGTAGGTTTTTTTGAGGACTCGAACCCGAAGACGTCCGGGTTACTACATTCTTCCAAGGACCCCCCCCCCCCCCCCCCCCCAACCCCCCCCCCCCCCATTGTTTTAGTCCCTTTTGGTGCCGAGTATGTCCGGGGTTTCCGCAGTAGCCGTGGAATTTAATCTCATGTTCCCCCCCCGTTGAAAAAGACTTGTTCTTTGATTGTATGTTTTCCTTTGCTCTGGCTTTTCTCCAGGGCCTCCCTTTTAACAACTTGTACGGAAAGCTGAAATTCCTGGGGCTCCCTTCCCCCCTTTCCGAAGACTCTTCATTTCGTACTGACCTACCGTCAAGCATTCGGTTGTGACACAATCCTGATTAAACCACTCGACTTGTCTTACCAAAATTCTCTTTTTCCTTTTCCCCCGTCAGTTTCTCCACTTTTTTCGTTCCTGTCTGCACTTTTAATCTTGAATAAAAAATCCCTCACCGACTTAGTAGTCCAATCCCTCTCTCGCCCGGCCCTTCAATTTTCTTTTCACTACCCCTTTTCTTCTCTATTTTCTCACATGTTATGAGTATACTCTCCCTTTAATGCAGGATCTTCCTTTTGAGTACCCTGACCCGCCTTAAGTGCCTCATCACCGTCCATGTTACCACTGGAAGTTCGGCCTTAGGCAGCCCGGTTTCTCCTGTGTTACTCTTGGCAGGCCCCCGTTTGGGGCGCGGCAGATGCCTTTGCCCCGTGCGTAATCTTTCCATTCATTTCCGCTGTGTGCACCCCCCACCACCTCCCCTTGCCTGCCCGGGGCTCTCCTTCCGCTTAGTGACCCCTGCCTCTTTCTTGAGAAAGTAGGTTCTTTCGACCCCGCGTCCCTCAATTTTGATGCGGCCGCGGCGTGGAAGTTGGGGACCCAGGACCCCTAGATTATCCCCCCCTCAGATAGATCCAAAATAACTCCTCCAAGTTCCCTGCCACTTTAGTCATTATTCTGCCATAATTTCCTCGCTCCAGCCCCCCCCCCTCGATTTTGTCTCTCCAACCTCCAGTTATTAACCATCACCGGCTTATCTCTTTCCTCTTTTCCTTATGATACCCTTCCTAATTTTCTTATTTTTTTTTTTTTTTTCAAATATTCTTACTCAGACTCACCTTTTTTAAGTTGAGCCTGCAGGTTTGGTCGCTTGGCGGCTCCTTTTCTCGAATTGGACCCTTGGGGCGAAGGCCCCTGGCCCTCCTTTCAGCTTTTTCCCCCTTTCCCCTTGGAGAAAGCCTCTTTTTTAATCAAAACCTAAATTATGTTTTGATTCCCCAACCCATGGAGTGCACTTTGCGTTGCCTAAGGCCAGTAGGTTTTTTCCCCAATGAGCGGACATGTTCAGCCGTTCTTTCTTTTGTGTCGTTCTCCCTCCCTCTGGAGATTTATCTTTTCGTGACTCGTGCTTTTGTTTCTTGGTCAGCGGGTTTTTCTAATGATATTCTGACGTAATCACCCGGGCGCAGAACCCGAACCTCCCCCCCGATCCCTCGCCCCTTCCTTTTTTTCAGGATAAGGCTACTTGCATTACGATGGCTACCGCCTCGGAGTCCGATGTTCGTTTCAGCTCCCGGTCTTTTCCACCCCCCGCGAAAGTCCAAGCGAACTTGTTTTCTTCCACTCCCGACTGTCCTTCTCTTTTTTCCCCCATCCCCAAAAGTTGTTTCCCCTTTAAAGGCCGGCATGTAGTTTTCTTCCACCCGCCTTGGTTTTTCCTCCCTGAACCCAGTCAATTGGCTGTCCACGTACGCGTGTGTACGGATTCCTTAATTTAGGGGTTTTCTTTTTTCCCTTCCTTCTGTTTTGAATGATCCTTCCTGCGGTAAGTGTTATGGTCAATCAGTTGATGTGCCGACGCCGCTGATTTTAGGCTGCTTTAACAAACCCGCAACGGACGTTCACGCTTCCTTCCTCATGCCCCCCCCCTCCCCCTCCCCAAAGGAGACGCTCCCTCTCCCCCCGCAATGCCTGGGGCCCCGAATTTAGAGTAAGCACGTGTTTTCCCCACCATGAACTTCCCCTTTTCATTTTAAATCCCCCCCCTTTTTTTCACCTTCTCCCCTTATAATTGACAAACTCTTGTTATCTCGATAATCTGCACTGGGTTATCTCACCCCCCACATAACCCTCTTCCTCCTTTTTTGCTGTAAGAATTTTTCCCTCCGTCAGGTTATGCCCACAATCAATTCGGTTTAACTTTTCAATCGCGTCTCTGACATGTCGTGCTTCCTTCTTTAGTACTCCCCCCCCCGGAGGCCCTTCTCTCCTTCTCTTTTTGTCCCTTGGTTCGGGACGAGTCAATTCATGCACCTGAGCAACGTCTACCCGGCGCTTTTAGTTTCTACTCTCTTATTAGTCCTCCCCCCCACCCAAGAAGGGTACTTCTTTCGTCAATTGGGATAGCTGTCATCTCTCTCTTCCAGTGGTTCTAGAGCGATGACAGCCATCCCACTTCCGGAATGCATTACCCCGCTTGTTTTTTCCTTTCTACTCAGCGCTATTTTTATACAAAGGCCGAGTTTTTTGCGCCCGGCTTTAGTCAGGAATGTCGGAACTCCCCATTTTCTTTGAACCCCCTCTCCCTTCTCTCTGTAATTCCTTTGTGAAGACGACCTTTTCCTTCAGGCAGCCGCTCCGAAAATTATACCGCTGATTGTTTCACCCCCTTCCCTTCGGTTTTCCCTCCCGTAAGAAAAGTCCTCCCCTTTTGATTTGATTGTTTAGATCCCCTTTGCTGAGGCTTTCCGTAAACAACAGATGTTTTTTGGCCGGTCTCTTTTATCCTACTAACCTTTCAAACCCCCGTGTTCTGAAAAAAATGATATATTAATGGTTTTGAACCGCACATGTTAATTTTCCTTTTTTGACACATTCCTTGAACATGCCAGGCTTTAGGCGCGTTTAGGATCGGGGCTGAGCGGTTGTTCTTTCTCTGAAGAGGAAAGTTCCTTTGAAGTGAGTTTTCCTCTTTGAACTCCGGAGTGTGGCCCCCCCATAAACCCCTTCGGTGCCAAGCACACCCCCTCGTTCCTTCCCGGCCCCACCCCCTCCTGGGAACCCCCCTCCAACCTTCAACGCCGGGATAGATAACCCTTTTTTAGATGCACCTCAATGGATGGCATGGATTTTCCCCTCAACCTTCGTTTGTCATGAGAAAAGCCCCCTTCTTTCAAATGGGACCCCCCTTTTCTGTCCCCCTTCTAGCCCCCTTTTTGATTGGAATCAAGTTTCTTTTTTCGTGTCTGTTTTTGCTGGCTTTCCCCCCTTACCTGGTGATTGCGCTCTAACTTTTTTTCCGCTTATTTTTTCGTTCCCATCTCCTAGACTCAATTCGCCTTAGACTGTACACACACCGCGCTGGCTATGGAAGCGTATTTGATGTATTCTTGTGTTGCTTTCCTTTTTTTGGCATTATTTTTTTTGATTAACACGTACCTCCCTTCCCCCCCCCTTTCAACCCTTGGAGCCTCCCCCAGCAAGATCACTCCATCTACCCCGCGGCTTTGCTCCCTCCACCTTTTTTTCTACCGCTCCCCCTTTCTAGAGATTGAAAAACCTAATTTCTTTTTCCTCTCCCTTTTTTTGGTTTTTTCTTTTCTCTTTTCTGGGTGGGGTCATTCCCCACCTTTAGTCTTCTCAAGCTGAATATCCTCTTTTTGAGCTTCTCAATTTTGTTACGCAGCTTTGCCTTCGCCCCCGGTTCCTTAAGTCTGCCCTGAGAAAAGCGCGTTATTCCTTTTTCGGAAATTCTCTTTTCAAACCTTTTCCCTTTTATATGATTCTAAGTCTTTTCCGACCTATTGACAAGTTCCTCTTCCCTCTGTAAAAGCTCTAAGCCCGATAGAGAAAAAATGATTTTCACATCCCCGCTTTATGGCTCGCTTGCTGACATAACCCCCTTTTTCCCCCTTTTATACTCCCCTTCCCTTCTTCTTTATGGTTCTCGATGTTACTTGGTACAAGAGTAAACTAGTTATGATTCCTGTTTCCCCGCGTTTGTAAGCCCGCCATAAACTCCCGTTTTCCTTTGTCCAATCGTCCTTTTCTTTCCCAGAAAAGGAAGTCTCCCCTCCTCCTCCAATGGACCTAATAGACTTGTTCGATTAAGAGGACACCCTGCGGCAAGATTGTTTTTTTGTACACCGCCTCACAGGTCTGTCCCGATTTACCTGTCTGACATTTTCCCCCCCCCTCCCCCCCTCAGTAGGACCAAGCCCTTCTTTTCGGAGTAAACCCCGTTTTCTTGCCGATTCGGCACTGGTTTGTAACATGGAAGGTGGATGATGACATGTGCCTTACCGTCGTTTTCTTTCCCTGTGAAATCCGCTCCCACTTGAATATCGAGGCTTCTTCCTCAGAATTCTAACCTCTCCGCCCTTCCCTAACGACCAATGGACAAACGTTTATGTCAGGCTTTACTTTTTCGGATCCCCTTTCTTTCTTTGACTAATCCTCTTCTTTCCAACCGGTCTTTGTATTCCCCTGCGGATTCCCACCTTTCGCATACAGAAAAACTCCATTTTTTTCTACACTTCCCACTTATGAATTTCTTTTAAGCTCTTCTCCATTTTGAATCAGGATTGGTTCTCCCCCCCCAGGAAAGCGGGCTGTTCGGCAGACTGTCTAGCGGCTAAGTTGTTCCCTACATACCTCTTTTCCTTTTCAGTGGTTAACACCTTTCGCCCTTTCAGAGCGCCAGCTATTTTTAACCCGACGCTTTTCAAACAACTTTTCAAACAGTCCAGTCTAATCCCCCCCTTTCTATCTGCTTCCCCTTCCCCCTACCCTTCCCGATAACACCCACCTAATTAGAAAACAATTTTTTTGGTCATCAGTGGTCGTAACACCCTTCTCCGGCTTCGGGTCGACTCTCCCCACCACACGGCCTTTAAAGGCCTGAGCCAAGTTCTCTTTTTCCTCAATTTTTCTTTTAGAAGGTTTTCTTTTGTTTTTCCCTCCTCCCTATAAGTTTTCTAGAATGTGTACAGACTCCTCTTCCCGGATCCCGTAACGATTCAAGACCCCTCCCCCTTTCTGGTTTCCCTAGTACCTTTTTTTGGGAGATGGGTTCCCTTTTGCCAGGCCAATTTTTGCGGGGCGCTCATCGCCGGCCTCCTTAGCTTCAGGTCTCCTTTTACGCCACCGTTTGTTTTCTTCAGATTGCCACCCCCCAACCCTTTTTTTCTTTCTATAAATTTAAACCCTTTTTTTGTCAACAATTCTGTCAATTAACCCCACAACAACCTGGTTTAACTTTCTTTTCGTTTCCCTCCGCTTGGAATCGCCAGCCTCAAATTTTCTAAAAAACTCCGCATTTCCGAAATACCCTTCTTCACCTGCCCCCCCTCCCCGTCTATTGGCCTGGACCCAAATCGCGACCGACTCAAGACCTTTTACCGTCGCCAACGGTAACTCAGGCCCCCCTTTTCCCCCACTTGCCGCCGGAACACACACTGTTTCCGCAACTTTACGCGTTGGCCCACCACCAAGTCTCCTTCAAGTCTCTGTAACTTGAAAGCCACACCTAACTGCATTCCCCCCCCACCGTCCAAACCTTCTCTCCCCCCAGTGTCTCCCTTCCCATTCTTTCTAGCTGAGTCAGGTTGCATTGGACGATTAAGTTGCTGAGCATCCCCTTCACGATGGGCGAACTCCAACTTCTTCTTCCTGTTTCTTCCTTCCCAGCGTCTTCTCTTATTCCTTCCGAGCTATCAGTCTATCGCCCCCCCCCTTTACCGGAATGTGACCCCCCCCCCCCCTTGCATTACTACCTTCCTAAAATGCTAACCCACCCCATGGCACTCTTTTTTCCTAGTGAAGATGTAAACCCTTTCCCCCTTTCCTTCCCAAACCCCTGTCACCGTAAGAGTTTCCGCGGATTTATCGTTGTCTATTCGCAACCCGACTCCAAAGGTTTCTCTTAAGCCCTTTTTCCGCTTCATACAAAACCCTTTTTTTCTTCGTTCAATCAGTCGGAAGCCGATGTTTTGACAAAAAATAGTTTCCATTCCCAGCGCAAGTAAACCCCCCCCCAAGTTATCCCCACGTATCTCTGAGCTTTCCTGACTATAAACCCCTCTTAGTTACCTCGGTTTTCCGACTTTGTCTAGATTTTCACAGGGCCCCCCCCCCCACACTATCCTTTCCTGTCCCCCCCTCCGCCCAGTCATGTTTTTTTCCTTGACCTTTCTTTTCGCAGTACCTCAAAAAGTCCTTCGACTGAACAACATCCTCCCAACCCTTGCGGCCCCTCCTCCCTCCCTCCCTTCAAAATGTTCGTCCCCAAGCAATCCGCTTTTTCCCTTTTCGTTTGCCGTAACGCCTTGCTTTAAAACAGATGGTGTACGGCCCAGCTTCCAAAGTTGACCCTTTTTTCTTTCTCTAGTCTAGTTCTTTTTTTCTCAACCGACCTGTTTTCCTTTGTGACTTCCAGCATTTCCTTTTCGTATTCGCCCAGTCCTGGAGCCTACCCCTTCAATCATTCCGTCCTTTTTGCACTTACTCCTTTCACTCCCCTTCAGATACCCCCCCCTTTCCCTTGGACACTTAGGAGACTTCATCCCCAGCTACTTTCCTTTTGCCGGCCATTGTCCCCACCGCAGCCTGTATACCCAACCAACCGAAAATTCAGAAGACGTGAAGTCGTCTCTCAATGAGGACCCGGGTCGCTGGGTCTTATCCCCCTAATTCGCGGAGTTTCCCCCCAAAGCGGATATCTCTCTCTTACTCTGGGTTGTTTTCTCCAGATAGCTCCTTTGTCTGAACGATGACATTTTTTTCCCCCCCTCCGCCCCAGTCTAAGTCTCATTTCTTCATTCCCCTTCCTTTTTTTCCTTTTTTAGGGTTGTTCTAAGTTCCTTTTTTCTTCCGGAAAGTCTTTTTGTTTTTCTCCTGCACCTTTTCCATGGTCTTATACCCTGGATTGCCCCATTGGCTGTACTTCACACCAATATTCTTGATAGGATCTTGTTTTTACTGGGTTCCCTTCAGATTAGGTCCCTTCATGGTTCTTTCGTAACCCACTGCAACATTTTCTTGTGACGAGATTCCCCCAAATCTAAGAGATCCCCCTTCTACTTTCCCCCCTTTTGAGAGGGCCCTCAACACCCCTTTTGCCGTTCTGCAGGGTAGCAACTGATTGCCGGCTGATTGCTTTTGACTCTCCCGTTTTTGCTGCGTTTTTCCCTGTCCCAAGTTTTTTCTTCTTTTCCGTCTAATGCATTCTTTCTTTTTTTTGAACACTGCGCCCCGGCGGCATTTGCTGCGCATTTTAAGGTCTGCGGGTGGCCCCAGGGGCGAAGGTTTTTTGAAATTCCGCCTTTCGACCCTTTTTCCAACGATGTACTTAACGTACCATGATAAAGGTTTGGATCCCTTCTGTCCGAATCTGCTCCCTTTTGGGACCAGTTTTTTCATTTTTCGACCGTCTGGAACTTTTTTTGAACCCAAACGGCTGCTCATGTCCCCTTTTTGAGCTCAGAGGCTCATTTGCGAGACATTTTGCGGTTGCGAATCGACCACGTCATCCATCCGCGAGGGCTTTTTCTTGTCATGTTGTTTTGATCTTTTCCCCGGGAAATCGTCAATCCTTCCCCCAAAATTAAGACCTTTTTTTTTTTATTTCTCTATCAGTAGTAATTCAGGGGTGCCCCACTTCGGTTAGATTTCTTTCATCTCTTCTTTCATAAGAGTCCATTTCCGTGCTTTTTTCCCCTTCAGCGCCACCTCACCGCCCATTGACGTTCGACCTCTATGAATGATGCCATCACCGGTTCGAATTTTTCGTCCCCATTCCCCCTTTTAACCTTCCCCCCCCCACCGTGGGATTTGCTCATTTTGTCCGAAAATTTGCCGTTTGTATTTCCGGTAAGGGGTGTTTCAGTGCCGATTGTCCATCGCCCTTTTGCCTCTCTTTTCCATTTGGTCCCTTCTTTTTGTGTACTTCTTCCCCTTGCAGCGGCCTGGTCTCGTTTACCGTTTGTCCGTACTTGTCGGATGGTTTTACTCTCTTTTGTCCGGCCCCCCGCGAACAGTTTGCGCCAGTCCATTCTCGCTTTTCGTTTGAAGTTTTTTTTGCCCTCCCTTTCGAGGCCCTTTCCCCTCTTCACGAGAGGCATCATCAACTCCTCGCCATGTGGTACTTGATTGCCGAAAGTTTTGCGCTTTCTTCTTCGGTCCGACGATTTTTTAAGATTACTTTTAGGAAGAGCAATGCTGTTCCCCCTCTTTCCCCGCGGGCTGTAGACGCCTTTCAGACATTTCGTGAAACTGTGCTCCCATCTCAAAAACTCGCCCGTTTTTTCTTGTTTTTCCGAGGGGGATCTTATCCCTCTGTCAAGGAATCTGAGGCTACTTTTACCACATTCGTAAACTTTTTCACTTCTATCCTTACCTGAACACGCCCCGCAACAAGGTCCCCATTAGCCAACTTGTCCAGGCTCCCCCTCTTTTTCGTGGTTGTCTTTTTCCCTCCCCCCCGAAGAACGTACGTGGTTACTTTTTTTTCACTTTGGATGCCCTGCCTTGTTTTTCATTATGGGTCTCGAAGTGAGGTTGGAAGTCTCCTCCTTGCATTTACTTAGCCCCTTTCCCCTTTTGTAAAAATATTTTTTGCTCGCTGTCTGGTTCCGTTCTTGGGCTGCGCTCTTAATGCTCATGTTTTACATATACAGTCAAAGCTTTGAATTATGGTGACTTCCCCCCCCCCCCCCCCCTTCGAAGATTCGCATTTTCTTACCGAACCGCCCCCCAGTTCCGGTGAACCCACCAATCCTGATCTTCGATCTATGCTTCCCACCCCCTCTTCCTTGTCCTTTACCCCCTTTTTGCGAGCTGTTTTCTTCTACTGCTACATTTTTTAACCTTGTACGACCCCCCTTTTTCCCCACCGATTAGTAGTCACAATACGAGCTCTTCGCCCGGAATCAGGGACATTTCCTTTCCCCTTAGCTTTTCTCCCCCCTTTTCTTCGTATATCCTCTTCATTCTTGTCGGATATACTTCAATTCCCTCCCTGCCTTAATGCATGTCCCTCATCGTCCCATGTTCCACCAGTTGTGTTCGGCCTTAGGCAGAGGTTTACTCGACGCTTCCTCTTGGACTTCTTTCTGGTGCGCTTCCCTATGTCCATGTTCTTTAAGTCCATCGTGGCACAGATGCCGCGGTTTGTGAAACCCCAACACCCACGCTCTAGTGCACTTCCCCTCTAACCCGCTATTTCCCTTTGCAGTCTTTTCTTTGATAATAGGGATGACCTTCGGCAACTTTAGTTCTTTTCGGCGGGCCTTGCTTGGAAACCCAGGACCCCCTCTCAATATCAGGCTTTCCCCCACTTTAAGATCCGTCTTCCCCACCTTCCCCTTCAAGTTCTTTTCTAGAATTATAGAATCCATTTACGCCTCCCCTCCCCCCTCCTCCTTTTGAGGAAAAAGCTCCCATTTTTTTCGGAGTGACTATTTTCTTCTCCTTTCATTGTCCTTTTTCGTTCCTCTTCTTCAATATTATAATTCAGCATACCCTGGAAGAAGTTTGAACTCCTTTCACTTCTTTTTTAAGCCTGCGATTTCTCTCCCCTTCTATTACCCGCGGGGGACGACGGCAGCAATGGTCTCCTAAGCTAGGGCCCATTTTTCCACAAGAACGCTCTTCCCCCCCCCCTTCCCTGTCATGAGACCCCCACAAAAGATCTCCAGTTTCGATGAAAGACGACTCTGTTTCAATCTTCGCCAAGGGTTTGAGACACGTTTTCCATTTTTTTGTTTGATTGATCTTTCCTTCTATCATGTCTCTTCTTCTTTCGGGTCGAACCTTTTTCCTCTTTGACTGAGCTTTGAGACTTTCCACAACCCCGGTTCAGGGGGGGTTGTGTGGGTTTCTTTCTTTGTGTTTTTTGTTTTGGGTTTGTTTTGGGGGTTTTTTTGGTGGGGGGGTTGTGTTTGGTCTTGGGTTGTTTTCCAGAAAAGCCCTTTTCCTTTTTTTTCAAAATCTCCATCTCCCCCTTTTGTTTTGTTCATGAGTCGTCAAAGTGCTGCATTTTTTCCCCTCCACCCGAAGCCGGCGCCGTTCTTTTCGCCACTCCCCCTTTCCTTTTAAAACAATCGTCCCTCCTTTTCATTCGTGGAGTATCCAAGTCCCTCCCCCGGTCCCTGATGGGACGTTCCTCACATTTTCCCCCCTTGTAGGCCGGCCTTAGTGTCCCCTTCCCTGCCCAAACGTTCTTCCCAATTCTCTTTTCCTCCTCAGTTTTGGTTCTCTCCCTTGGAAGCGTTTGGTTTGCTTGCTTCACCTGACGTTTTTCTTCTACTCCAGTCGTAAGTGTGCTCCTTTGTGTCGCGACTTTCTGGCTTCCGTCTCTCAAAACCTTTCTTCCCTCGTATTTTGAAACCCCCTCTTCCCCCCTTCTCCCTCCCGTCTCCTCGTTTTCCAATAGTGTTGCAGACTTTCCCCAGACCCGGTTTTCCAAAATCTCCCCTTTTGCATAAACACTTGAACCCTCCCACCTTCTTTTTTTTTCCTCCCCCTGGGGGATCCACAACAACCCACCCCCTCTTCCTCGTCTTGGCTTGCCTCCAGTTCCTCGGGGATGAAACAATCATCTTATTAACTTTTAATAGCCGTCGTGAGCCCCTTTTCTTCCCGACCACTTTTCTTCAATATCTACGGCTATTTCTCATTTTGTGACGATCCAATTCCTGCCTCGGCGAGCAACGCGTTCGCCTTTTGTTTCTCGTCTCTGATAGTCCCCAAACACGCCGGGCCCTTTTTTCTCCTTTTTGAGATGTTAAT
>Ga0179591_1235035_pt1 | contig 12573 bp, 9 predicted proteins | sample CZOMad2_1_08_16f_FD_182891 | JGI IMG/M metagenome (GOLD analysis project Ga0179591, IMG submission 182891) | Vadose zone soil fungal communities from Angelo Coast Range Reserve, California, USA - CZOMad2_1_08_16fungal (PacBio error correction) | ecosystem: Environmental > Terrestrial > Soil >... | reverse complement strand
TTTTGTCACTGTCTACTCCTTTCAGACTACCCCTCATGAGCGCGTAAGAGGCCTGCAGATCCTTTAAGATTCAATCTTGGCTTCTCATCTCAACAGGGTCGTGATACTCCTGCTTTGCCCCTTTTCCAGTGACCACCTTCAACCCCCTGTTGGCGACCCTTTCAAATCACCCTTCTCATGTTGAGACTTTAACGATTTGAGATTTGCTCCGGCTTTAGATGCACCTTCCGGCCCCCCCCATTTTGTGGACTGCCCTGTAGAGGAACGAAATCCGCGACGAACTCCCCTTCTAATTTCTTTTTCTATGTTCAGTTTTTTTCTGATTGACAAAAAGTTTTCAGTCCTTTCTTATCCCATTCCACTTTCCCCGGTAATCAATGTGAGACAGACTTCTTCCGACGAACTCCATTCTCCCGAAGTTTTGGAAATCTATTATGGGTCTGGAAGTTGACCCAACCATTTTTCATTCTTCCCCCAATCTATTCTCTCCCCCTTCTGGTAAGTCCACGATCTTGATCCCGCTGTCGCCCGGCTGGACTCTTTCATGGTCAGTTTTTCCAGGACCCGTAGTAAATTTAATTTCCCTGATGGGTCGATACGCCTCTGCGTGCATCAGTCATTATAACCGGAAGCACCTCCAGCACAGTTGTTGGATTTAAATCATCTTCCCGCTGAATTTCGTCTCTCCCTTTTTTTTCTTACTAAGTCCCAGACTTCGCTACGTCTGGTCGGCCTAGTTTTGCGAGGCGTTGCTTGGTTTCCCACCTGGTAGGGGGAATCCTGCCTTCTCTTATCACCTTCGTTTTTCTGGGGTGCTTCTGGTCGGTTTTGCGCGGTTTTACATAGTTCTATCCACACAGCTTCTTTCTAAAAGATCCCAGCGCCCCCAGGTTGCGGCGCACACCCCTCCGATAACTTTTGCTTCGACCGCGCATCTTAGGAGGGAGACGTCTTGGGTTAACAGGATATCGTGCTTCTCCTTCCCCCCCCCCCCTTTTCTTTGTCTCTCCTCCCGGTAATCTCTGAGTAGTCTGGTTCAATACGTTTGGGGGATGGTGTACTCCGGACCCGACGACGGGAGGGTTTTGATGTCGTGTTCTTACGCGGTCCCCTCTACTGCTCCTCTTGAGGTAGATCGCGTACTTCTCCTTCACTCCTAGGTCGTTTTCTTTTTTCTCAAGCAGTTATTTTACCAGTCCTTTATGGTACGTTTTTGAATATTTTTGTTCGGACCTTCTGGCCTCTTATCCCGCCCCTTGCCTTCCCTCCTTCTTTGTCTGGAAGACTGGTACCATTCAGGCCTCCCCCCGGATCAGATCCCTCTCCAAATTTCCCTCTCTTGTACGTCAGACCTTCGAATTGCCCCTTTTTTTGTGGTTTGAGCTTCTGAGTAGTAACGATCCGCTTGCGGTCACTTCTTTTCGTTCCTTCCACACCGATCTCTTCCCCCTTTTTTGTTGTTGATTCGAGATCGTGGACGTTGGAACTCAATTATCCTCGTCCTTCCAACTCACTGCTACCCCCCCCCTTTTAAATACACCTTCCCATTTCGACTTATTCACGATCGGCAACAACTTTTCGGGCGCGGGTCTGTATACCTTTTCTTTGAGTTACAGGTACCGCACCTTTCTTCGCCGATGAAACGTTGCCATTTGCCCGCTCCCATCACACCCTTCTTTTTCAAGTTTGCCCCCCTCCGAGCTTGACGCGTCCTATTCCCTGAGCTTCGTGCGAAACATCCACGGACTTCCCTGCGGGAATGGCTTGTCGTCGACCCTATGAGCAGTTTCTTTGGGCGTACGGTCCCCCGATGAATTCCCGATTCGTTCTACCCCGTCGGTCGACTTCCCCCGTCCATCACCCCACCTTTGTTCAAAGCACTCTCTTTTTCCCTGACTAGATTTGCGCAGACTCCAAGTTCTGTGATTTCCCCCCCCCTCCCTAAGTCATTCTCCGGTCGAGCACTGGATCTTGGATCCTGGTTTTGCGCAACCGGGTGGGGGGACGTTTTTTTTTTTCGAGATAGTCTCTTCGTGTTTTTCCTCTTTCTCTTGTGGCGGCTTTGGCTCACACCTGTGGAACCTACGAACCACACCACAGACCAGGTGCTCATCTACGGCCTTCTTGCGTCCTTCGTTTCCCCCGCAGTCCACTCCTCGGGTCCCGGATGAATGCGTACTTATTCCTGACCTTTCGCGCCCTCCTTTTCCGGATGCTCTTAGGCCTGCAGGACGTTGATCTTTTTTCCCTACGTCGTTGAAGATGTCTGCCACCCCGGTATTGGAGGCTGTGTCTAGGTTAGCGTAAATCCCCTCTTATTTCATCAGAGCCCACAATTTACTCGGTCCTGGTCGTTCGTGGGTCTTTTTTTCCGGTTGTATTCAGCACCCGATCGTCAGACGATGGCATCGCCGAGTTGCCCCCCAGGTCCTGTGGCTTCCTATAGGTAGTTGCTCTCTTGGGAGCCTGATCTCTCTCGGGGTGGTCCCTTGACCTTACATGTCCGGCCCATCATTTCCTCATGTCAATTTTAGACTGCCTCTCGACTTTCTCCATTCCCTGTGCACTATACTTGTATCATGTGGCTCCGAACCTTGATTAAAACCGTTTTTTACCATTCACTCACACTTCACCCGCCCAAACCTTTTCTTTATTATTCGATTTCGTACTCGGTCAGGCGTTGTCCACCCCTGAAATAGTTTTTACGATTTTCGATGATAACAGAACAATCTCCACCCTCTCCAACACCTTTCCCCTCCGTTCACGGTGCGCATTATCGTTCTGACAGTGTTGTCTGCTCCCACTTGTCTTTTCTGGTTCCTATGATACCTGTTCTACAAGATAAGGATGTAGCTCCACCTTTTCTCCCTAAGAACCTTCGATTATCAGGGCTTCTCGAAGTCCTCTTCTTACTCTTTCTCTCCCTTATCCACATAATCGGACCCCTAAATAACATACCTCTAAGGCAAAAAGATCTTCGGCAACTCATTCCCCCCGGCTATTGATCCTCCTTTTCCAATTAGCTCAATTTTTTTTCGGACTCGAAAGTCCCCATGCCGGTCAGTACCTGTGCTTTTATTTTTCACTCTTTATATCACCTTCAGTGACGTTCTTGATAGAAAGTTTTTTCTCCCTCAGGCCGGGTCTCCCCTCCCAGTCGTATGATTTGCTCGAGCAACTCACCCTTACGATGGGCTGTTAATTTTCTTTTAGCTACCTATCGTCCGTGTTTCCCCTTCTAGTTTCTTAACGATTTCTGACCCACTTGCGTTTTTTTTTTGAATCTCCTTTTGCCGGTGTTCGGCTCGCGTCCCTCCCTGTTGACTACTCCCTTTCTCATTTACTACACAATAAGTGACAGTGACCAGAAGATTTCCTTGTTTTTCAGCTCTTCTTTTCTCTTATTTTTACCTTCTCCCCGTTATAGCTCCCCCATGCGCACGTGTGCTCTTACTATGGCCTGATTTCCCCTATCATTCGATCGCTATTTCCTTCCCAATTGATGAGCACCGTCTTATTCCTGATAATACGCTGTTCGTTGCCCTGCGGTGGTGGTGAGTGACTTCTCTCACATCCTACCACCCTTTGTTAAAAATCAATGGCTTTCTTGCTCTATGCCGTTCGGGATATTAGTTCGTACCTGACAAACCCACAGTGGCTCTTTCAGTAGTCGTCATTAGTTTTCCCTTCCCAACAAGCTTTTCTCTTCCTGTATGCCTTCCTTTAGACCCGCATACTCTGCTGGGCCCTTATTTTTCCCGTGCCCTTCTCCCTTCTTGAGCGTGCTCGGAAGAGCGTATAGTTAGATCTCGCCAAGGTCCTAGATCCTCGCTATTCGTCTGGTCCCATACTTCTCTTTTCCGCGCGTTAACCGGCAGTCCTTCTTAGGTCCGTTTGCCACATTTTCCCCTACGGCTCCTTCCCCTCTTTTTTCGACGTCTCCCCCGCAAAGCAGGCCGACGACCAACTGCGCTATGTACTTTTTCTGTCCTCTACAATTCCCCACTTTTCTGGCCCTGGAGCCCTTCTACCTAACCTTCTCTCCCAGTCCCCTTCTTTCTACAGAGAACCCTCAAGGTGTAACCCGCGGGATTGCCACTCTCCATGCGCCTCTGTTGTTTTTCGATATTGAAGGAATTTTCCCCTTCCCCCTCCTTTACACCTTGCTTTTTCCTTTAGGATCATGCTACGATTGATCGACTATCCGGTGGTCTATTTGGCATCTTCGTATAGGATCCCAAGCTTCCTTTTGCCTACCATACTCGTCTTGTTTATCCGTCTTTTTCGTTGACCGTATCGCCGACATTTCTTAGAACCCATTTCCCTCGTCGGTTATGTCTCCGTTGTTGCGAATTTGAGTGAACGTATGAGGCTAGTCTGCTAGGGTGAACCTTATTTTGCTTTGCGCCTCATGCTTCATCCCCTTTCGATCTGCGAAACGAGAATCCTTCGGGCCCGCTCCGACAATCACCCTAGTTTAGCAGCTTTCCCCTTTCTTCCCTGAAGCCGAAAGTATCCTTCGGGGCGGGTGTCCCTTTTCTTCTCGAAGGAGTGGTTTCTGCATCCAATTGCAGATTTTTGAAGCCGATCCTCCCTATCCTCCCCTCCCTGTTATCCATGAGGGGGGTCCCGGTAGCGGCTTCATTCCTCCTAATAGTAGCCCTTCACGCCAGCTTTATGTTGAATTTTCTTTATCTGGATCGCGCTCCACTCCCCCCGACTCCTCCTTTCCACCGAAAACAATAGTGTACGGCCTCCGTCGTTTTTCTCCCTTGCTTGAGGACTGACCTAGCCTTTCCCATTGGCTCCTCATCCACTTAGTCCTCTTCTTAAATCCCCCCTGAGCATGTTGGAGCGAAGGCACACTCGGATTGTAGAATCCTCCCCACGAAGCGAACCCTCGTCTTATAAACGGCCAGCACCCCTTTTTCCCTCTTCAAGGATTCTTGTCTTTGAAAGGTAAATATGGTGGCGGAATTTGCGATCTTGAATCAAGTCTTCCCCTGATAGCAGCGCCGCCCTCAACATGACCTCACATTACTTTCACGAGCGCCTTTCCTGTTACTTTAACTCGTTGAGGTATACCTAACACTAAGCCCCCTCTCCCTGGACTCGTACGACGAGCAAATCTGGTTTTTGCGGGGAGTGCCATTACCTCTCTCTTCCCCCCTCCTTTTCTCTAGTCTAGGACGTCAGTCTGGCCAGTTTTAATGATCAGCTTCTCATTTCGGCGTCTTTTTCCAGTGTGTCTACGATCATCCGCGCCCCCCTCTCTATCTCAGTCTATTGAATTTGCCTCTATGCGTTTCTGGGATCTGCTTGTGCGTTGAAGATTATTCCGACGATCCCAGAGTCCCTTTTTTACCCTGGACGGATAATCCTGCCATCACTCTGCTTTTTTTAAGGAAAGCTCCCGTCCCTTCTCTGGCCGAGGCGTCCACTTTCATCGCGCAGCCCGTCCCCTTCCAAACGTTGACACAAAAGCCAATCTTTTAGACGTTCCCATAGTGAGATTTCCTTGAGATGGTTGTTTGTCTCGTCGAGTTCACAAAACGCTGCGCTGTGTGTTTCCCTCACCAGCCTTGCGTATCTTTTCCCTCCCCTAGAATAGAAGCATGTGTTGGCCATTTTCCATGGTGCCCTTCCGTTCTGATTCCGCAACACGTCAAGAGTTCGGTTGAATTCTCCTTCCGGTCCTTTTTCGACGCGGTTTTAGACGACTCCCTTCTCACTACTGGCAGTTATTCGACTTTCTTGTGGCAGGCCATGTAGGGCCACGTAGACCCCACCCCAGATTGATTTCCCTTATCCTTTTAATCTTTTGATGACGCCACATGGCCCCCCACCTGCCTTATACATCTTCTTCGAAATATTTCGCCCGAGAGCGATGCTTGATACGCCTCCCCGTTTCAAAAAGCCCACCCCACCTCGGAACCCGTCCCTGGAGTCGATAGAAGCTTGTTCGCCGAAGAATCCTGAAGCCACCCGCCAGCACCGTGGTGCGACGGACCAAATTCGCGATTGTCCTTCCGTCCTCCCTTTATCAGCCAGACGTTTGACCACTGCCTGTCGCAGTAATGGTCTTTTTACATGCTCAGGTCCAGATAAGTTAAGACGGGCCCCTAGGTGAGGTAACGTTGTTACACTTGAAAGTACTTCTCTCCTGCCGTCGCATGAGTTGTATTGTTTGTGTGGTTCTCTTTTTTTCGGTCTTACCCATTGTTTCCTCCCCACCGGACCCAGGACAGTAGCGTATACACACTTCCTTTACTGACTAAACCACTGCCTAATCCCCCCCTGACCACATTCGGCTTCTCAACCTGGATCCCCCCGCCAGATTCTACCCATTTTTTTTATGTACTTCCCGCCTGAAGGGGAAGTATGGTTTCCCGAGGTCTTGAAAATGTTCTTCTAAGCCCCATCGGGGCGATTTCATCTCTCCCATTGTAAATCAGTATGTCGTCCCTGGTTTCTAAACTGCCTTTGCTGTCGGAACTCCCCGATTCGAACGGCTCCTAATGCTTTAATTTACTCTTTGCGTACGTTCCCCCCAACTCGATGCAATGTAACGAATTTTGAGCTTTCGGCTCCCCTGCAGAGGTTCCGTTTTTCTCTCTGACCGAAGTCCCTATTAGAGTCAATATAAGGTCTTTTGACTTTGTCTGAATAGTGTTTGTTCTGAAGTTGGTAGTTTTATTTTGAGTTTTCCTGGCGAATCTTTCCTTCAGGTTCGGGACTCTTCCCCCCAGCGGCTTTGTACCCGGTTCTTCAATTTGCCCGGCTCGCTCTGTTTGCTTGCCCAGCTATCCTTTCCTTCAGATTAAATTCCATTTTTTTCGTTTACTCACACTCCTTGGTGAGCCGGTGTTGTTATTTACTTTCTCCGTTTACGACGCTTTCTTTCCACCGACTATTATCCTCCTCCTCCGTTTGTTTTCTCTCTCTCCCCTTGTGGACGGCTAAGAGCCCTTCACGCAGAGTTCGCTCTCCACCGACTTCTTCCCAAGATGTCTTCCACGCCAGTTCCTCCCTGGTGTCCTTTGCACTCCCCCCCTTCCCGTTTTTTGAGCGGATCCCACTGTTTACAATGGTAAAGCCTTCCCGAACCTTATGATCGTCCTTCCTCTGACCCATCGCAGAATTTTTCCTGCCTAACGCCCCCTTATTTTTACCAGCGCTTACCCCTCCTAATTATGAACTTAGCTTTTTGCGAAACAGCCCCGGCCTTCGGCTGAATCTCGCCCTGCTGACAAGGAGTACCTGTAATCCTTTGGAGACGTAAGGACCCTATCCCTTTAACTCCATTTTTACTTCTCTAGGCGACGTCTACAAGACCCTCCCCACCTTCTCGTGCACAAAGGACTACCTTCTGAACGTCTATGAGCGCCCCGATGGTTCTTCTTCACCTGCATACCGCTACCCTATCCCTCAGATTCCATTCTATTCTAGCCGTGGTATGCGTGGCTAAGGTGGCCCCCTCCGCAAACCCACACTTGGTTGTTTGTTCGTTTTGATTCGCGTCTTAGTCTCTCTCTTCTTGCTTATCGAGGTACCCCTTTCTGTCACTTGGCGACCCCTGACATACGAGAACCCTCAAAGTCCCAGTTTCTTTCCTAGCTTCATTTTTGGCTTACCAGTACGTTCCACTAAGTTCTGAACGCCTCCTTTGAACGGCCTCCCCCGGCATCCCTTCTCACGTGCCTCCACAGAACTTTCGCGACTCATTGGTCCTTCCTCTATAAGTTTTTCTTGCGTTATATTTCATGCGTTGACCTCTCCCTTTCGTCCCCACGGTGATGTATGTGCTCTTATTATTCTGTGCGGCTCCTCCACTTCTGGCATTCACACTTCAGTGCCTTCTTTTTGGTGTGTCTTTTCCGGTTCTATCAATAGCCCTTGGAACGACGCTTGCGCTCGGCGTTCCTCCCCCTTTGTTGGATCCAATACATTCTGATATTCTGTGTTCTTCCGCTCCTTCTATCGGTCTAATTGCCCTCCAGGCAAGGCACATCAGTTGGAGCTCTGGACTTCGTGGGCAGTGTTTTTTTGAACGATTCCCCTTAATGGCCCTCATTAGGATCCCCTTGATAAGAACTGCCTTCCCACCGTTTGGCCGACCCCTAATAGTGTTCAAAGGTTCCCATAGACACCCCCCCTCCTTAGGTAATTTCCGTCGTAGTTCTTTCCTAGGCGCGGCCTTTGAGGTCCCAGTCCCTGGGTTTCCCATTTTTTCTGTTGTGGGCTGACGCCATAATACACCGCGCCCTCTCCCGATACTGGTCCTCCCCTCTTTCTTTTTGACCGTTTTTTTTTTTTAAACGCTAGTTGTGACGGGCTGCTCCCATGCACTGTCCCTCCTACAGCTGTAGACCTACCCATGTTTTTCTCCTCACAGCGATTTCCCTTGTGAACAGTCATTCTTTTTTAGCTCTCTCGGTGATTTTTATTCTTCACTCCCCAAATCGATTCCTCGCACCTCATCTCGGCCCTGACCAAATCTTTGGTTACTCTCCCTTATCTCTTGAAGTCCCGCCCAAGGACCTCCGTGCAGCACACTCTTTCTTTGAGCTTATAGTAATTCCAGCTGGACGGCCTACGCGACTTGCAGACCCTCGGGAAGAACTTCCTTTTTCCCCCGAACCCGTTGTTTTCCTAGGCTCGCCTTCTATTCTTCTTTGAGCAGTTTCGTGTCCTTTCCCACTAATAGGTTTAACAGAGTTTAAGTCACGACCGGCGCTTTCACTGCGGTGGGGACATCTAGGTGCTTGTTCGGGCCGGAGACCCCTGTGTTCCCTTTTCTTCCAAAGGCGCATATTCAACCATTGGCCTTCCAAGAAGACTTTTTTGCCAGTGGCGATACTGGTCCTGCACGTGTTTCGCCGTCTTTCTCGTATTTTTTTTGTGTTTTTTTTTTTTCTTTTTTTTTTTTTTTTTTTTTTCCTTTTCCTTTTTTGTTTTTATTTTTTTTTTTTTTTTTTTTTTTTTTTTTTTTTGGTTTTTTTTTTCCTTTTTTTTTTTTCTTTTTCTTGTTCATCCTCGTGATATATCAAAAATGATAGACTTCTGCACCGAGGACTACGTTTTTTTTATTTTGGGCCAGGGCCCAATAACGACTTGCTTTCCGATAAATCAAGCACATTAGCCACCTATCTCTTAGATCCATAACTATTTTAGTTCTGAATTTCTTCCTCTTGGGTCGGTTGTTTCTGCTCTATACTACCACCCGAAAGGTTTCCACATCCCTGGAGTTTATATTCCTTTCATTCTATCTTATCCTCGACCCTCCCACCTTCGGTTGACCGATGTTCGGCAGCGTTATTCGGTTCTTCCACACGATTGACGTCTTACTCTTTTGATTTCCTCTCCTTCCCTCTTTTCCCCCCCCATGATAATGCCGTTCACCCTCTTACTCTCTCCCACGACGGTGGTCTTTCTCCTGAGGAAGGAGTCTAGTTAGGTCTCGACAATTTCTCTCTACTCTCTCACTTCTTCTCATCTTATACGGCCCCATAGGACCAGAGATCCCTCCTTCCCACCCGTGCGTTTTTCCCAAAGCCCTCCCATACCTCATACGTTCGAGGTTCAGTTACGGTCTCTATTTCCCACGATGTTTCGAACAACTTTTCGTCTGTTACTGGCTTTCCCCGACCTGATCCCCTCTTCCTTCTCCTCCCCACCTGTCTCCCCCTCTTTCCTCTCCTACGTCTATTCTTCCGCACACACCATTTTTTTCCAACTTTTTGTAGTCACCAGAGAATCCTATTTCATTTTTTCAAACGTGTTTGAGTCTATTCTTGCCTTTCTTGCTTCTCCCCCCCTTTCCACCCCTCGGTGTGCTTGATATCTCTGACTCTCTGCCTACGTCTGCGTTTTTTAGGAAGGGTTTTCCTCCGTGAGCCATGGACATCGATTCTCCTTTGCCCCCCCTTCCCCTCGTCACTCTTTTTTTTCTTTTTCCAGTTTTTTTTTTCTTCTGACTTTGTCGAATGCACGAGACGGTTTATGTCGTTTTTTTTTTCGCACTTGGGGAATTAGTTCTGCTACTTTTTTTACTCTCTTGCGGTCCTGTCCCTCTTTTTTTTTTCGTGCCTCGACTATTTTCGAAAACTACTCTCTGACGCTCGCACGACTACCCAGGTTCTTGTTGTCCCGCCTCCTTGAATTTAGGTCCCCTCACAGCTGAAAGGTACTTTTTCAAGCTCGCCGAGCCTATATTTTTTCCCTTCAGCGCAGACCGTTCCTTCGAAGATTGGTGAATACACACTCTCTTGTGAAGACTACCCCTCTCCGCACCTTGCATGCAAATGAGTTAGGCTGTCTTTTTTTTCTAAATGACAGGCATAGAAGCCTCCCCTTTATTTTGAAAACGTTTAGTTTCTTGATTCTGAAGCAACCGCACCACAGACGCCTCCACTTCACCGAACATTGCTTGCCGGCCTCTCTTTAGTTGCTTCAAGGGATTGATGTCGCATGATCTTATTCCCTTGTCCGCGCCCTATCCCCTTATTAATTACTTTTCCGAGTAAGGTTAGAGAAGATCCCTCCCGGCTGTATACCTACGTTAAAGGTTTCCGTGCCTCCACTTCTGATCATCCATTTCTTGCTTTTTATTTGTTTACTCTTCCAGCTCCCATAGGTTGGTTCCATTGTCTCCGAATCTTCCCTTTAGCAAAAATTTGGCTCTCCTTTTAGTCCATGCCCCCCTTTTCCTGAGTGTCACAGCGCATTTCCCTGCTCCCCCTTTCTTTGAAATATAAGCGTTAAAAGCTTGTGAGGTATCCTTTTGGCGCGCCTAACGCTTCCAAGTAGGTTCGTTTCCCCCTATCACACTCGAATTAGTGGAGTTTTCTTCCCCAGATCTGCTCCCCCCCTCCTTTCTTTGATCGATGTCTTTCCTCAGCTTTTTTCTTGAAGTTGAATCTCGTCATCATCGTCGGTATGGTAAGGGATGGTCTAGTTCAAGATTTTTTTTGACACTCCGAGCGTGGACCTTCTTCCCCTCTATTGAGCGCGCTTGTCTAAGGCTTTTTTATGATTGAAGATTGAGGAATCGATCCCTCGATCGCGAAGAGTTGGCGCCACTCCGCTCTTTATTCTCCCTTCCGTTCTTCCTCCCTCTCTTCTTGGCCCTCCCTTTTCCCCCGTTGACTCGAGACTTTTCCCCTCAAAAAGTTGAGATTACCCCACCCTCAGAAAGATCCAGGCTTCCTTTTTTTTCCCAGTTACGTTCTCGTTTTTTATTTTTTATGGTCACAGGCGATAATCCTTTCCCACCACGATTCTTGGTTTACTACTCCTGATTTGTCCTGAATCCAGCTCATTTGGCATCTTCATTTTTTGTCCAGACCCCCCCCATGATTGATGTTCTGTGAACGTTTTGTTACACTTACCTTTCTTCACCCATGTAGACTTCTCGTTCCCCTGCCCCTTTACCTAGTCCGAAGACTCCTTCTCACTCCTGGACCGGCTTCTTCTGACCTGGCGGATTGGCCCTGTCTTTTGCACGTATGACCCCCCCCGTGATATTATTCGCTTGAATCCACCGAGAGTAGTTGCAGCTTCTTTCCCCATTCCTTTTTCACTACCGCTCGCACAGAGTCGTTCTCTCTCTCTGCCGAGACGCCAGCCCCGTCCCCCCTCACGTCATTGAAAGGTCCCTCTTTTGTATACCCCCTCGCGGTAGTCTCCCCTCCCCTGAAAAATCAATTTCACGCCAGCCCCTTGGTCTTCGCATTTCCTTATGAATCCGCTTTCAGAAGTTATCTCCGCCCGGTCAACCATGCGTTCTCTCCCCTATGGTATTCAACGAGCAGGACCCCTGGAAGTTAGGACGGGACCCAGCTGTTTTTTCGTCTGGGTTCAATCGTAATTCATACCTCTATCTTAAAATGTCGGTGATGTGTGTTCGCTTCCTCCTTTGTTTTCGCACACGGGTAATCACCCCACTTCGGAGCCGCTTATCCCCCCGACGACGACTCCTGAAAAACCCCGCCTTGTACCCCCCGGACACACGTTGGCCTCACCTGATCCCCGTCCCTCCACCCCCGGTTGAGACCTATGAATTTGACTTCGGACGGGCCGTTTGCTGGGTACCAGGCGGTATGGCCCCTTTTCAAGTCCACAACTCTCGATAATACTTCCGTTTCCTCTGATCGTTCCTGGGTGAACCAATGCCTGTTTTTTCTTCTTTTTGACTCCCTCTACGGAGAAGAATTCTTGTACATTTCCTCGTTCGTATCTCCCCCAGCCCCTTACTCTACCTTTGCGTGAGATTTGCCTTCCTCCTTACGCCCGCTGGTAAGTGATAATGTGCACGAAGCTCTTTTTCCCTCTCTTTCCTTTTTTTTGAAAGTTTCCATTTTGTGCTGTTTTTTCGCGTTGGCAGGCCGGACTCACTTCCTCCTTTTGATTGCTTTCTTTTTACCCGTCGATTTTGAAAACGGTCTCCCCCCCCTGCTTTCCGAACGTGCGCTAGATGCCCGTAGATTTTTCATTTACCCGTTTTCGATGGCCATACTGGGTGAGTTCCAGTCTTGGTAGTAACTGTCATCCTCTTGCGTTCCGGGTCGCTTT
>Ga0179591_1388135_pt1 | contig 12574 bp, 11 predicted proteins | sample CZOMad2_1_08_16f_FD_182891 | JGI IMG/M metagenome (GOLD analysis project Ga0179591, IMG submission 182891) | Vadose zone soil fungal communities from Angelo Coast Range Reserve, California, USA - CZOMad2_1_08_16fungal (PacBio error correction) | ecosystem: Environmental > Terrestrial > Soil >... | reverse complement strand
CGGCGGCGTCTCGGCAAGCTCGATCTGACACATGTTTGCCTCGTGCAGAAACCAGTAGGCGAGCCGACGTCAAGCTCGCCGGAAGAGCGGAACTTCGGATGAACCCCACGGTTGCAAACTCAGGCGAAGATGTTTTCCGTGCCGATTAATCGCGTAGCAGTCGGGACGCTACCGGAAAAATAGTCGCTGGTATACATAGCTTTCGGGTCGAAGCCATCGTCTCAGCTCGCCCCCCCAGACGCATTGCTTCAAAACGCGGATGTCGCAGCGTTTTTCATATAGGAGAAATCGATGGACGCTCGGCCTGGCAGCAAGCAGACCACACGTGCGAACGATCCGGACCCTGATAGACCTCGTGGTTTTGGTGCTCAGGGTCGCAGTGGCAGTGGGGCCGTCTTCGACGCGAGTGGAAGGGTGCGACGAGCCGCGCAGGTACTCGGGGCCATACGCCCTTCGAGTCTTCGTAATGCTTGCGTGCGCTCTCAGGCACCTAGTGCGCCGGCCGTTGGAGGACTTGTGAAAATGACCACGAGGGCAAACGAAAAACATCCGAAAACATCCCCGCCCCCAATCCAAAGCTTACCACTGAGGCGGATGCGATTCCAATCAGCTTTTCATGGTGTGATTGACCTGATAAATCCGCAGAAAACCCCTGTCCGCCGCTGTGGCCGGTCCGGCTTTGGACGTGCGACGTTGACGTCTGGAAGCAACGGCACCAAACCGCGATTGCCGGTTGAGCAGCCGAAAAATTCGAACAGGATCAACATGAAGACGGGCCAGAGGGCTTGCGCTCACTGTGCCGCCATCGTTCTCGTTCCGCGCCGACGAGGTGATCGAATAGGCGGCTTATTGCGCATGCATGAGTCTTTCGTTGGCACTTTTGAGACATGCCGACTGCGTCGAGCAATGTCGAGTTTGAGGGCCCAACGCGGGAAAAAAACATAGCTTTCTGCAGTTTGACCCGAGTGTCGACATTCCGATGAAGGACGAATGATGACTTGTCAGTAGCATTCAAATTTGTGCCTATGAATGAGCAGCGACCCCTCCACTCGCCAGGTCCCGCGGTCTCGTTTTCACCCTATCGCCGCTAACTCTGTTCGCGTGAAAAGGACCGGATCTTCTGCCCGATGCGAATGCCGGATTGTCCCGAATGGCTCCTCGGGTCTGTCGTGAGATAACGCTCTCCGCGCCCTTCGAAATTTCTGAGTTATGCCGGTTGTGGATGAGGGTGGAAAAGGGGGAGATAATCCGTTCGTCGTCCTCATCGTCGTAACCACAACTCGGCGACCTGGCGGGATGATGCCGCAACCAAGCCGATTTCCTTGCCCCGGTCCTCGGCTATCGGACAGAGGTTACCCCCCAATGCTGTGCCGCAACATCCGCCCGGATCACGCCTCCAAGTCGCGGAAGCACGACATGGCTCCCGTGCGCTGCACTAGCTTTTGAGGGGACCAATAAACTTTTTGTCGGACGATGTAAGAAACTTGGTGGATTGGGGCGTCTTGTCGCAATTGAGTACGCCACGGCTGGCGAGAAAGATTACCTTAATTGGCCTGTACGGGAAGATGTAGGAAGCGGTCCAATAGACTGGGGGTTCTTCAAAAACATTCGGAAGGAGCATCGGCGAGGACCACGCTTTCGGCCGACAAGCGCAGTCGAGGCTTCGAACGCACTGAGAGAGGTTATGCCCGCTGGCATGCCGATATCCGAATAATCTTCGCCACGGGGGTGGGCAAAGAGAGGGCGCCACGGTCGTGTTGGCAGATGCTATGAGCCCGCCGTGGTCGTTGTCGTCGAAAAGGTTTCTGAGCGTTCCCATGTAGACATTAGGAACCTAGAAGAACTAAGGGTTGCCAAGTTCGCCGTGAAAGCCGACAAGCGCCAGCGGCAATGCCCAGTCGGGCAAACGGAGGGGTTCGCCGGTCATCAGCCGGATTAAAGAGAAGAAGGTCTCCTCAGCTGGCTTCTAACGGTCCCTGAGGAACGGGGATGAGTCGCCCCAAAACGTCCCCGTATTAACGACCAAAGTCACCAATAGTTCACGTTCGTGCGAGGTTGCCAGGACTCTATGGTAGCCTGTCCCGTGAAACCTTATCCGGCTTGCAGTTGATCGAGAATCGGACGATGATCGTGCGCAATGAGGGTCGAAACCCCCGGGAATCGATCCCTAGCTAGCCGCGCCTCAGTTGGTGGGGTTCTTGTGCGTCATGAGTACTTCCTTGGAGTCAAAATAGGCCTGATGTCAGCGCCGCTTCGGCCTCACACCTGACAATGGGACACGCGGTCCAGGTCTGAGATACGAATATGGTCCGCCATGAGAGCAGCGCTGCGCTTCTAAATGAGCGCATCTATAGCGGAATAGTAGGACCAAAAGGGAACGAGAACGCCCGACTATTGTAGCAGTCGCAGAGCGTGATTTTTTGGTGCGTTTCAACGGATTTTTGTCAGAGTTCTCATTGACTTTTCCCCCCTTCTTCCCCTCTCCTCTTCTCCTATCGCTTTACGTTTGATTTGGCCATGCCGTGGGGCCAAGCGGTTTGGTTGGGCCGGCGTGTGTCGTGCGAAAACAACGTGGCGCGTCGCGGCCGCTACACCGTTTGAGAATCGAAGCCTCAAAGGTCGGGTTCACGCCGGGCGAGGTTTTTCGGTGGGTTTACTGAATCAGCGGTTGTTACATTCGAAGCCTTGGACGGTCAGACCGGCAGCGCAGGCGTGTGCTGCCCGTTCTCACCCACTTCCTTAAACTCGACCTGATGGCGGTATGTGGGGCTTTCATTTCACCCCGCAGCAACCTCTCAAATGTTGAGGTGGGTTAGGACAGCCGCTCACGGCGGGACCAAAGATAGATAATCTCGCGCCGACATAAATTGAAGTCCTGCTTGCCGAAGAGCCCTTCCGATTTAGGTTGGAGATCATCGGCTTGGGGACCGAGATGCGCCTCTAGATCGGCATAACGGAACATGAGCCCGCCGCAGGCGGATCACTGGCATGCCCGCAAGGTGCGGCGGTAACCGGGCCATGGCGGAAACCGGGCAGAAGGGGTAAAATCCTTTAGGGTCCGCACCCGAGGAGCACACAACATGACCACACACAGCCCCGAGGAATTATCACCAGGTTGATTCGTACTGGACTCCCTTCTGTGATCATGGGCAAACCAGATGCCGGCCCCGAGATCAGATGAAGACGAAGAGGACGCCGGCGAAGATGAGGAGGACCGCGCCGACGAACGCCGGTCGTTGCGCGAGCGGACGAAGACTAGGCATTGTGCAGTATTTTGCATAGCCTGCTGTCGCCGACGGAGGTGATGGAGGCTCCAAGCTGTCGGTGATGGTTTTTACCGGCAATTTGATGGGGCTCCGATGAAAAAACCAGTTATCTCCACTGGACGAGCAGAGCAGCAGAATAGCGCCACGAGTGCTAGGCTCATACCAAAGGTTTGTGGTGGTTGTCGCGGCCATTTTAAGTCGGCGTTGACACGGTCGCCCGCCGGCTTCAGCAGAGGGTCGGAAAATTCAAGCGACTTATCGATGCTTTCAGATCGGAAATCTATGACGCAGCTACAAAAGGGCCGAACTTATTGAGCAAAGAAACTTTAAACAATCGCACCGGCATCCTTGGGAGCAGAAAAATGGTCTTCTAAAAAGGAAACTGCATCGTCAGGTAAAGGCTCCAGGGATCACTCATGCGGATGTGCACCCTTGTTCGATTTACAGACACCAAACGGTTGTATGTCGAAGAGCGATGTAGCTCATGTGAGGCGTGAAGGGTTGGGGCACGGTCGAGATAAACAAACCACACTGGACAGGGCGCGCTATCTAACGCAGGCGGTCAACACCGCCGGTCACCGCCGAACTATGGCGGTTGCGGGAGATCCGCTCTTCAATGGAGAAACAGCGACAGCGCCGAATGACACAGACGAGACGTCAACCTGGCGGCAGGTGCGTACATATCAAATTTTGAAATTGAAAATTGCTATCCTTCACTTCGCTGTAAAAGTGCGTCAGTAGGCAAATCTAAAATCAATCATAGGCCAAGGTGGCGTATGAACAAATTTTCCAGGGGCAGTCCGCGACGAGGCCGGCGAGAATGATCAGCGAGTCATCGTGCTGAACGGGCCGCGACAAGGGCCGACACCGGAGGTCCCCAAAAGACTTTTCGACGTACGACCACAGCAGACATCACGCTGCCGGTTATGGATGCTCTGGGAGCACGCAAACGCCCAAGCAGACGCCTGGAATGCGCTCGCAACAGCGGCCACTGCATCATCCTTCATGAACGGGTGCCATCGGCGCTTCTTGTTCGCCGAGCGCCGGCCGGACTCACATTGTTCTGCAGATAATTGCAGGCCGCTGGGTTACGCGCGTGTTGGAAATTCGCGGCGGGCTGGACCTGTTTGAGCGTTTCGAGCGTCACCGTCCATGTCGTAACGGTCGACGAGGAGCTTGGCGGCAGCCACTTACATCTGACACCGCGAGATTGATGCCGACGCCGCCGATACGGTGACATGGCGTGCGCCGCATCGCCGATCCGCTCAGGGGGGGGGGGGCCTGCCCGATACCATTTTGCGCAAGCGGTCCACTTCGACGGTCAGCAGTTTCACTGTCCCAGCTGTCGATTTCATGGAAGCCGGTCGGGTCGGAAACGGCGAGATGTCCCCGACGCTATAGCGGCATTTATCGAGGCCGCTTGCTGACCTCATCGGCGGGGCCCCCCTTTTTGAATGAATAAGGCGCTTGCCCATAGTCATGGCGGTGAGCATACGAGCATCGCCCGCTTGACATGAGCTACGAATTCACTAGGTCGTAATTGCGGGAGATGCGGAAACCACATAAATCCATGGGGGCGCGCAGGGTTTCACCGGAACCAGCGCGTTCACGCAACGTCGAATGGGGCACTCGCACGCCACGGTCAGGTCGGCACAATTTCGATTGACCGTCCGGCGTTTTGCGCGCACACCTGTTCACCCGGCCATCGTGCGAGGAGCAGATCGGTGCCTCTGTGCGCATCCGCAAATCGAAGCCCGGATAGGCCTGAGTGACGGCCATGAAATCCAGGAAGTCCATTGCGCATCAGCGCGATGAAGTTTGCAATGCACGGAAGGTGCTTCGGAAATGCCCAACGACCCGGTGGTCTCTCCGATTTGCAGTGACAATGCTCCGACCGTCGAATGCGGGAGGTCAAGGAACTTTGAGCAATCCGAGCTCGTACAGCCTTTCAAGCTCGACGGGTGGACGGTATCGCCCGGAAGTCCGCGCAGGGACATCCCGTAGGCTTTTCAAGCACAACACCCGCACGCCCAGCGCGCGCCAATAGGGAAGGCAAGCATCATCCCGGCGGCCACCGCTCAGCGATGCGCAGGTGGTTTGATTTCGGTATGGTATCCTGGCACTTTTGAGCAGGGTTCCCCCCCCCATGGTACCGGCAATGCATTTGTTAGAATGGCTCATCACGATCTGAGGTTCCAGTCACGTTACTGGTCCCAGCGAGGCCTCCCCGAAAAACGCGAGTGGCTTAAAGTGCCTTGAAAACCAAAAAGTTTAGTGACGATTGCCTTTGCTCTGGACTCGCAAAAGTGCAGTCGCTTGGACCCGTTACCCGCGACCTTATCGGCGTCGCGCTTGAAAAACACCGTCGAGGCGCTGGGCTGTCGGCCCATGTCGCGTCGAGCTTCGCTGTGTCGGGATCACCCCTGGCGAACAGAGTGACATCGTTCCCCGGGTTATCAGTTCCTCGGTAAACCAAGTGTACCACCCGCTCGGTTCCGCCATAAAGTCCGGGGGGGGCAAGCCCTCCGTCAGCGGAGCAGCTGCGCGGATGCGCATTCTTTGTGTCCTGATGTTGTCGTGGATGAACAAAAGGCGGCAGCTTGGTTGAAACAGCAAGCTGGGAAACGTTCTCGCATATGCGAAGTTCCTTAGCGCTCGACACTTCGTCACACGGCGGTCTTGCTTATTCCACTACAGCGCTCAGATTTTCTCCAAGCTGAAAGTGCCAAAATTGTTCGTAGTGAAGGCGCGCGATGGAACCGCGAGAAGTATCCATCATTCGATCGACCGGAACGTAACGTCTCTTCTCCTCCAACCGGTTTGTAGCGCATGGAAACAATCTTAGATACGCAATCGTCCGCTTCCGTTCATGCTGCGCTATCTCCGCCCGCGTCTCGCATCGATGTCGTCATCCTCGCATCAGTTGTGCAAGCGGTTGATTGTTTCGTAGGCCCGCAAATATGGCGTTGAAGTATCTGGTCGATGGTTTGTCAGCCGGGCCGGCCGCGCGGGCGGTGTATGGCTGGCATTGTTTTACTTCATGTCGCTATAACAGCGGATAATTTTCTGTGCGGAATTGAGATGGACGGGCGAGTTTACCATTTGTGGGCGTGACGGGGATTTTGCGTCGAGACACCATCTTCCGCCACCTGCCGGCATGCACCAAGCATTTCTCCGACCGGCTGCCGGAATGGCCAGCCGATTACGGACACATCCGTGCCGTCTCACGTTGAAAATATGTTGATTGGAAACGTTATGCCGCATGAATCGCGACTGTCGCGGCAAGTGCGTGATCGGCCCGTGAGTGGTCCGTGATGGAGGGAGGATTGACGCGTCGCGGGGATGGTATTTGCGATGTTTCATCTTGCTGCGCCGGCAAGCTTGGGCACGACGATTTCCGCAACAAAGCCGCCGCGTGACGGCGAGATGGTCGATGTCATCACAACATGCCGCTGGTGCGGGCGGTTTGCGGGGCTCAGCTTCGAGACACACGATGGACGCCCCGTCCCAACCGGGACATGACGGCGCGAGGACGCACCTCGTTATTCAGAAAAAGTGCGAATAACCACGCCGCGATTACGGTGCGCTGGCGATCGGGTGCTGGCCTGGGTTATCGTACTATGGCAGCGCGGCGGGGCCACCACTGGCGACGGTCGTGGGTCTGTACGTAGGACGTTCCATTGAGCGCCAAGCGCGATCTGGCGTGGCACTGGTCGATGGACCCAGCATGTCGCCCGGTTGACCGAAGTTTGCCACGTGTTGCTTCCGAACGAACGGCGCGACCATTCCGAAAGCCGAACCGCTGGTAAAGGCGGGGCGCGATCGTATTCAACAAGGTGTTCGTGCCGTTACCCGAGGGCCTGCAGTATTTCGACAACGTTAGCCTCCGCCTCAATGCAGGCAAAGGGTTGGGCTGGTAGGGACAGTCCGGGCGGCGGAAATCCCCTGTTCGTAGATTGTACGACGTGAATCAGGGCAACATCCCTCGATGGCCAGAGGCATCTCCCGGGTCACCAAAGAGCTCGCAAGCGATTTCGGTGGTGCAGCAGAATCTCGTGTTCCATCGATCGATCCTGGAAATATCCGGTACGGACGGCCAACTTTAGATGACGCGAGGTGCTGCGCGCAGCGGATCGCGGCGCGTTGCGACTTCGTGGAGACATTGCCGCAGGGGCTTGCGACCATGGTCGGGGATCGCGGCGTCAAGTTTCGGCGGCCAGCTGGCAGCGATTGCATTGGCGGGCGTTCTTGAAAAGATGCGCGATCCTGCTACATGGATGAAAGCGACCGCCGCGCTCGACAGCGAATCCGAGGAGGCCCATCCGCGAAGCGCTTGCGCGCCTGATGAGCGGGCGTACAGTAATCGCAATCGCGCATCGTTTTGCGACGATGGCATTTCGACCGCGTTGTTATGTTGCAAGCTGGCGGATAATCGAAGACGGGTCCGCCCGACCGGGATCATTGCAAGGCAGGGGCCCGTATCGGGACTGGGGGAGCGGGAGATAGCCGCACCTTGGAAGCATGCGCCTGAGGCGTGTCAGGGATCGTTCGATTGCGTACGTCGCGGCGAATGCGCCGCAAGACCGGCCTAAGTAACCGACGGGCAATCGGAAGTATGCCTAAAGACGATCGTGAGCGAAGTGTCCTGAATTCGCCGTTATATATCGATGACCGGGCCGGCGGTAAGGCCGCCGCCGCCTCGCTCAAACCGACGACACCTAAATCGTACTCGACAGCTCACGGTGACATCGGCGCATTCCCGGCCTGCAGTTAAATCAAATCCGGATATCTTGGTGTGCCGCCCGCCGAGAAATGGGCGGCAAAGAATGTGCCCGGTCCGCTCGACGGCGGCGAGACCGGGTATCCTTCTACAGGAATAGATGCGTAGGACTCAGTTGTAGTAGTTCGACGACAGCAGTATGTGACGAGATGCGCCGCCGACACAACAACATGGTCAAGGGCACTACCGTCGGACGACCGAGGAGTCGCTCAGCAAATCGTGTTGCCATGGGGAACGTGGCGACGTGGGTCGATCGCGAATGCCCATTGATCGAGGTCTTCGGACCAAGAGCTCAGCAAGACCCCGGCCCGATCGCGGATAGATAGCGGGAGCCTGTCCCAACCGCATGTCGTGAGCTGATTGTGCCATCCATTATGCGGTCGGATGCGATGTGACGCCAAACCAAAGACGCTGCCGCCGGCCATCCCATGATCAGAAAGCCGTAGAGCTAACGAAACGAGATTGTCGGAGACGAACAGACCATCGCGCGATGCCGGTGGCATGATTATGAGAATGTTTTCAACCTTGGGACGCGGCCTCTACGCCGGGCCATATTAACTTGGCCACGCTCGATCTGAACGATATCGATGCCGCGCTTGAGAAGCTCGCCGTGGATCCGCGGCGCTCCCCACCGCGGATTGGCAAAAAATTGCTTCATCTCGCGGATTCGTCTGCGTTTTAACGGAACAATCGGCCGACCAGCGGGCGTCATCGACTTCCAGCGCACCAGTGGATCTGACCCCCGGCACGTGCCGCGGACAAGGGTTGTGGCGTTGACAATCGACCACGCATCGCAAATTTAGGGAACACCGATAGAGACCAACGAATATCATTCGGTCGAGGGCAGAAGGAGAGTTTCTTTGGAGCAGTTCGCCGCAGAACGTTGATCTGCGCCGGCAACGTCCAAAATCTCTGCTCAAGCATTCCGCGCCGGATCAGAGAAACCATCCAACCAATGAGCCTGCAAAGATCCCTCATGCCCACGTCATCGTCGATTCTCGATCGCGCCAAGCCGGTAGGTTGGCGACAGGGACAGGACCTGCGCAAGTTAAACCAGTCCGCGCTTGAGAACCTCCCAGGTGCTATGGGGTTTTTGCGACAAGGGGCGCGGTATCCGCCGATACCCCGGCGGGCCCACACTCAACTCGATTGAGCGAAGACGAAAGTGAGCGAGCCAAAAAATTCCTAGATCCCGAACCGAGCTACCGGACGACCACGCCGATCAGCGGTTGAACTTCCGGCGCGCATTCGCAGCGTGTTAGAGGCCGCGGGCCTTGAGACCGTCGCGAGGTTGCGATGGAGATTTCGGACCGAACCTGCTGAGTTCGAAGACTTGGAAAAACATCGCTCGCATCGCCGCGAGACTCTGGGCTTCCGGTCATGCGATGGGTCCGAATCCCCAGGTGGGAAGCCAATTTGAAGATGAGCCCCCTTTTCAGGGTGCCCGTGGGAGAAGGAATCATTTCAAATGAACGACAACAAAGGTACGGCTCGTTCTGTGGTGAGGTGGGCTGAAAAAGCCGCTCGCGAGCCCGTGCGATCGATGCCGAAATCATGAGGCGTGAGTGGCGTTGCCGCCTGACGAACGGCGCGATCGCGCCAAGAGTCGGCAGCGCGGATCAAACGGCGTGCCGAAGGCGACGGAATAGGTGCAGCCGTAAATGAAAAACGCTTGCTGCGATGGCTCGCAACAAGCGCCTGTTGTGCGTGACGCTCAACCGGCCGGCTTCGAACCAGACAAGTGGCTGATAGGGGGTTGTCAGCGGGCGCTCCTGGGTTGTGCTGACGAGGGATGCGGCTGGGCGGTGGGGTACGGTCTAGTGCCGTCGATCCCGCGCGTTCAAGCCGTCAGGGATTATCGCGAGTGCTCAGGCTCCACGGTCCCCCTGCTCGGATAGCAAACGCCCGATGATGCTACAAGCGATAATGGCGAAAGTTCGATAGCTGACGAGCCTTCCCGATCCGACCATCCCGCATGCGGCTCTCCAGTCAGTTAGTAATCTGATTTCAAGCTATCTTTGGCGAAACCGTCGGGACACCTTCGACGATGTGAAGCACGACTTGTGAGAATCAGGCCCTGGCCCTAAGCGCGGCCGCCACTCCGGTGTCGAATCAATAGACTCCGAAGTGACTGCACATCTTCTTCGGTGGTCTGGCGACGCTTTCATCGACTTCGAGCGCATCTCCGGTTGCATTGCTTAATGTCGATGACCTGCCGCTCCGTATGACCGTGGGGAATGAGAGGGCGTTTCTGTACCTCGGATGCGAGGGTGCTCTTGGCTTGCACAAAAGACGGCGTCCCGAGGGAGACGGCTGCACTAATGACGGATGCCGTAAAGATTGCGCATAGTATTCCTTTCCAGTTGGAAAACTAGGCAAAATCTATCACGAAATTTGGTTAGCGTCTGATTCGCATGTGGCATCAGTTGAAACCAATGTGGTTGCAATGCGCACGCTCCCAAAAGGTGTTATTTATGCTGCTCGAGTCTTGATCGGGAGTTTTTTTGTCCCAGGCTTTCTGTAATTCTCGCTCTGCCTGCAAATAGAACTCTTTGGTCCCGGGCCCTCTGGCTCCGGCTTGCTCCCACAAATTTATATGCGCGGCGGACAACAGGTCTATTTCCGGCGGCCTTGCCATACGATTAGTCTTGCCGAGGCTTGCAGGCGCACTTGGTATGGACTGGTAAATTACATTCAAATCTTTGAAGGTTGTTCCGGTTCCGGAACGATCTCCGGCCTTTCCGATGGCTTAATTGGTGGGTAGTTGCGCCTAGACCGGGCTGGGGAGCCCAACTAGTGTGTGAAAACGTAACCTTCATGATCGGGCTTTATCGAACAACTCGGAGGCTTTTTCTCGATAGTGTCGCGATGAGGTCACGAACTGCGTGGCTTGCGATGCTTACCTTGCGAGAGTCCGGGTGGCATTTTCGGACCTGACAGCCTTGGACGGACGATGTCCGTTATTGAGACGCACGATGTTTGGCCGATGCGGGTTGACGGCCAAATTTATCCGGTGTTCATGCCCGGAGCATGGGCTGGAGCGGCTTCGGCTTCCGCGCCAAAACCTCAGCAGAGCCCCAGGGAGCCGCGGACTGCTCTGGACGGTGGCACGGGACCGAGCCCTGGGAACAGAACACGCAACATCGCCAGCGAGGGCTTAACCGCGTCCCGCAGCCTTGCAGCATAGCAGAATGGCAGGCAATCGGTTGGCATTGTCTCGACGGACTGGTGGCCGCATGGAGGGCAAGTCAGGTAGATCAAGTTGCATCATGTGTCCTGTTTTCGCTTGGCTGCGCCTTGGCTTATGCGGGCGGCCCGGATTCAGTGATACAGCGCGTGAGCGCCTCGGTGAGAGCCGGATTCGGTGGCGCGCGTTCGCTTCGATGCCATTGCAAACGGTTTCACCGCTCGACCAATCATTCCATTCCTTGCGGCGGGTTGCTCATAATTGCAGAGGGATTGCCTGGCCCTTTATTTTGGCCTTTGCGTTGGGGCTAGAAGATAAGCGCAGTAGCAGGCTCCTGGATCACTGCTGGGCCAACACGGCGTTGCGGACAAGCTCGACAGAACGGCCGCCACTCCAAAGGCAAGCGCTCGACTTGGGTTTCTCGCTATAGGACATGGGTGCATGGAGAATTAACACCCGGGCGAGGCGCTCTCCTGATATCGGCCATCACTCACAGTGACTTTTTCCTTTTTGGGGCGTTTTTTGCCGGGGACCCTCCCCGCGTCTAGTGCGGGCATCGTACAGAGCCACGGACAGCTGATAGGCCGCGCGTCGCTGGCAAGCCATGCGCGGGCGCCGATCGATAAAGAAGCGGCACCGGCCAGCCGGATGGCGAGTCAGCTAGACGCGAGGCGGTAACGGACACGAGGGGCGCGGGACTCCGGTCGCGCAAGACCCGCCGGTTATCCCCGCCGGTTTCATGTCGACCGACTCCGAAGCGAGAGAAATTCGAGAGTGTTGCAAGCGGCGCACGTTCTCAAATAGGCCCCTTGTTGCCATAGTTGATTCTAGCATGGCGAACTTGACCAGCGCACTGCTAGGCCTCGGCACACCTTCGGCGGGGGCTGTGTGCGAAGGCCCGCCGAAATCCTGCGACCTACGCTGTCACGTTTCGTCGACGGTCTGTTGCTCGTGGCCTGTGGACATTGGGCATAACTACAACCTGAGAACGACGTGGGGGCTGTAGTCTGCGAGCGCAATCGACAGCACCGCTGACAAACAAGGGCGCCGGCTAGGTCCGCGCGCACATCCGACGATAAAGGTCTCGAGCCGCCCGCCTCAATCCGGTGGGCTTTTTTTGTCTTGTTGGCCGGCGATCTGCTGGCTCTCCCTTCCGGCCGCTGGTTTCAGGATGCGATCGGTTCGTCGGGCCGGGGACAATCGAGTGGCCCAACGCCGTCGCCACCGTCTGTGCACGTCAGGGGGATGATACTCATTAACAACTCGGTTTTCGGCGATTTGACGTCCTCAATCGCCACACAGCTTCCCAAAGTCGTGCGAATGGCGATGGGCACAACTGGT
>Ga0179591_1208176_pt1 | contig 12574 bp, 18 predicted proteins | sample CZOMad2_1_08_16f_FD_182891 | JGI IMG/M metagenome (GOLD analysis project Ga0179591, IMG submission 182891) | Vadose zone soil fungal communities from Angelo Coast Range Reserve, California, USA - CZOMad2_1_08_16fungal (PacBio error correction) | ecosystem: Environmental > Terrestrial > Soil >... | reverse complement strand
CCCCATTTTCCTGTTTATCAGACTTGTATCCATCGTTCCCACAAATCGGCATCCGGTCGATTGTCACTCTTGTTGGAAGAAATCATGATCCTCCCCCCCCCCCAAGGACTACACTACCGGCGTTGTTTAGTTGTTAGGTTGTTTAGGGGTGTGCTTCTTCTTCCTTTTTTTCCCCGTCCCCTAGGATAGATCAGTCATTTCCCTCTCCCGCTACTTTTGGGATATTTCTTTCTATTTGGTTGTTGATTAAGTTTGCTTTTTTTTTCCCCCCTTTTCTTGGTCTCTCTATCATCCTCTTTAGGCCTTTCTGACATTCCAGGTACCCCTGTCTAACCTCCTAAAAGAGATGTGTTGGCCGTTCCTCCTTCCCTGTTCCCCTTAGACCAGGCTACTCTTGTACTTGCCGTTTAAGCCGACCCCCTGTGTGGATCCCTCAACGACCTTGTTCCCTCTAACTTTTTTTTTTCCCTTGAGATTCAGGCCACAACTTCTTTTTCTGAACCTCTTTCCCTTTCTCTTCCTGATCTCTCAGCGCCGATGAATATACCTCAGTTATTTCATATAACTGTCCCCTTTTTCCGGTCTAGACAGCGCCTTTCCGAGTTTTTCCCTTTTAATTCCCCCATCATGATTAAAATTTTGTGTCTATGTGCCAGAATAGCTTTTCTCTCCCCCTATTTTTTCTCATATTGGTGAGGTTATATAACCTCCACCCCAAATTGTTTTCTTTCTTTCTCTTATCAGCATTGTGAGATGGGCCTCCCACTTCTGTGTCTCTTCTTCCCCCCAGTTTTCTTGGAGGGGGTACGGTCTTTTTTTTTTTGTACACCCCTCTTTATTACCTGTTAGCACAATCGCCTCCCTGACTGAACTGATGATATTGTCAGTTTCACTGACAATTCCATTACAACAGGGTCGCTGTACACTTCTGTCTGTACCTTGTAGATTTAACTTCGCTCCCCTTGTAACCATTCTTTACTTAGGCCACTTTTCTTGCTACCTTTTTCCCTCCTCCCATTTCTTTGGAGTTGCCGTTCCCTTTCCTCCAGCTCTACCCACCCGGCTTGATAGGACAACCTTCCTTTTTTCGGGTTATCACACTGCCATTTCACCAATTGTTCTGGTCCAAACCTCGAGGTATGACCCTTCCCCCCTCCCTTAGGTTTACATCAACACTTTATACCCTTTCCATGTTCAGTTTGCCTAATACTTTTTAGGGCAAGTGTGCTCTACACTGAGACATCTCTACCCCCCTCACTTAGTGACATAAGGACAAGTCTTCTAGCCCTCTTTTTCACCTAAATTCCAGCTCCCATCTCTTGTAGTTCCCCCTCCATAAGGCTCTACCTCAACTTGTTTTTATATTTTCCGCGAGACCCCCAGATTATTTATTCCTTTTAAATACACTTAATTTCACATCTTCCCTTAATGAGATGGTTGATTTTCTCGATAACCCCTTCCCACCTTCTGTACATTCCCCGTTTCTCACCACACCATCGCGCCCGCAGTTAATATGGCCTTGCACTTTTAACACTCCCCCTCTCCTGGTTCACCAAGTAACTTGGTGTTTTCTGTGCGTCACATGTCCCGGACATTCTCTTTGTGCTTCCGTGGTTTTTCCCCTGTTTCTTTTCTTTTTCACCGGGCCATTGTCAAAACGCACTTTCCCCTGTTTTCCTCTCTTCCCCCCCCAAGCAGAAGGACAAATTCGATCTTACTCCATCAATATGGGCTCTCTGGTGCTTGTCACCTTTGACGAGGGACTCCCTTAAGCTCCAGTTACCTCGCTTCCTAGTCCTCTCTTCCAACGAGTCTTGTCTTCTGTACAAACGGACACGAAACCTTCCTTTGTTCCCTCTTTTCAGTTGTTGAACCATTTAACTGTTTCCTATGGACTTTCATCCCCCCAATCTTTCTCACATCACTGCAGTTCCCGTCGGTATCCCTGCGATTTGATCTCCTCTTAAATCAAAAACTAGAAGCGGCACATTTACGGGGAACGGGACCTTCATTCACTCCCCCCCCCCCTTCCCCTTTCCCCAACGATTTGAATGTCGTCAGTTCGATTTCTTCGAACGATTGACCGCCTCATTTTTGTTTCTTTCTTTGTTTCCTTTTTTTTTTTCGGATGAAGCATTTGTGCAGCTGTAGACAATCTTTTGCACGGCACTGCTTTTTTTCCCTTTCTATAATGCACGCATTTGGAGACATCCCCCCCTTTCTCTTTCTTCACACCCCGGTTCTTTCGGAATAAATTACCTCCCGCTTTTCTTTTTTGAAGTTGATACTCTATATTTCTACCTTACCCCCCCCTTGTTGTTGTTGTCGCGCTCCCCCCCATTCCAACAACTTCGTGATAGTATCTCCTGTCTTTCCCTTTAGATCCGCATATACAATATGTTTTTTTCTAGCCCTGCTATACTTTGTCTTTTCTTCGAACTCTCTCTCAGATGAACTTCCCCGAGCGACATCCTACGCGCAGCCTAGATCAAACCACCGAGAGTTTTTCCACTGTCCCCTTTTTTCCCCACCAAACACTGAAATCGCTTTGCCTTGTTACACCAGACTTGATGACATTCACTTGCGTGCACTTGATTCTGTGCTTGAGGGAATCATGGTCAGTCCCCCCCTCCTCTTCTTTCGTCTGAGGAGCTCTCGGTTCGGCTCTGAAGTGGATACCGCTGTCCTTCCGCTCATCTTCATGTAGAACGCAGCCGCAGGAACATCCCCCCCCTTATAAGACCAAAACATTACCGTGAACAGCATTCCCGTCCGAAGGAACTTGGTTGTCTTCGTTCCCCCTCCCTTTTTTTAAGTATGATCTGTCCTCTGCATTCTACTTCCACGAATCACCAAGAGCGCCTTTTCCCCCTTTCTCGATCTGAATTGGTTTCTGCTGGGCGCAATCTTTTCCAAGCTTTGTCAATGGACCCACAGATCCTTTGCACCTGCAATACTACACTCACCACCCCCCCCCTTATTTTTACAACAGCAAACTTTCCGTCGGTGTTTTCCCCCACACCAAACCATTCTTCTTGAGCTTGACTGGTTGAAACGACTTTAATATACGTTATGATTTGCCTTTGTGCTTTTGAACATTTTGTCACTTTTTTCATTCTTCTACTCTGTTCACAGCGAGTTGTTCTTTCGTGCCTGAGGATGCCGACAAGTACGGTGCTTTTCCCCTTAATTTCATTTGTGTCGTCACGCTTATGAAACTCAACCTTCTTTATTCAGAGAAGCTATTCCCTTTTTCCCCCTCTTTCTCTTTCTTTCGCTTCCTTTTTCGACCTCGATGTCCACTTATTCGGGCGGTCCCCCCGTGAAGAAGCCTTAAACTCCTTCCTTTCTTCCTCCCCCCCCGTGTCAAATCACGACCAGACTTCCTACCTGTCTTTGGCGATATACCTCGTGTTTTCTGCACAGACGAAAACCAGTTTATTTTTTCTCCCTCCCCCTTGCTTTTGTTTCCCTGTCCTGGACTTTTCGGAAGTCCCACAACCTCCTCTTTGTCGGAGTTACCCTGACGTAGGTCTCCCCCGTCTTCCTCCTGAAGTCAATTCTTGTTACCTTTCGATGTGATCTGTCATGAGCCCAGAGTTTCTTCCGCAGTTTACAGGGTTTCTTTTTTTTTTTTCTTCTATGACTAGACTCTTCAGGGCCTTCATTGGCGCGGGTATACGTTGAGCATCCTTTGGTGACACCAACGAGTCCCAGACCTTTGTCGCAATCGTCTCAGGGCTATTTTCCCTATATCTCACAACCGTTGAGGTTTGTTCCATGTCCTCCAATATTATTGCCCCCCCCCTTCTCGTCTTCCAACGATTGTCACCCCATTTCCCTTCCTCTTTGCCCCATATTGAGGCTGCAAGGTCTTTTTTGTCGATGCCCCTAAACCCTTTCCCTATATTAGCCTTCTTTTCTTTCCTTTTTCAGTTTTTTGTTGATCAGATCATCAGGGAAAACATTTCTGAAAGAATGTTCTCAGTCAATACTTTGTGGTATTCCCTCTTCCCTATTTTCAACCGGAAGAGCGTTTTTCTTCCTAAAACAAGTCTCTTTCACGGCGTTAAAAGTCCTTATTCGACTGAGTTACTTCTTCACTCACTCTCTTTTCTTTTTGGTCTCTTTCTGGACTTCCCTACCCGCCTAGACAGAGGGCTGATAAGGATTTTTCTCCCGAACACCCGCACATGCTTTATCGCACAACCTCCCCCCACCCCAACTTGAGGATGGATGAATTCCCTTTTAATTTTTTTGCTGCTGTGGACCCCTATCTTCTCCATATTTTCGTCTATACCCGAGACCCGACATCCTGACGAGTACTATTCTTTTATCGGTGCCGTTTTTTCTCCCCCCCCCCCCCTTTTATCGTCCGGATGTCCTCTGTTTTCAAAAGAAGCTTGTTTCCACTTTGAGTTTCGATCCTATGTTGGACCACTCGTGGTTTCATCATCGACCTTTCCCCCGAACTGGGACACCGTCGAGCTAAGCAGCAGCGCACCTACACAGAACATCCCCTCATCTTGTTCCTCTCATTATGCGGACTCCCATTGCGCGATCCTCCCGGCCTTGAGCTTCCGCTGTTAGCATTTCACCACACCCACCTTCTTCTCTTCTACCCCAATCAACTTAAGATCCCCTTGGCCTTTATCTCAAATCAAATTACTTCTTTCCTCTTTTTGTCCTGTATTAAGCCCGCGAACTAAGATAATCGTCTCCCCTTTTAAAGATCAGTTTGTCTTTGGCGGTGGACCAAACTTCGACGGAGGAGAAGTGTTCTTCTATTCTTCCTGTCTTTTCCTTTCCTCATAACACGCCAATTACCTTTGAACCAGCGTGAAGTACTGCACGCCACCCTCCTTCTTTCTTCTTTTTCAAGTGTCTATAATTACTATGTGTTTTACCCTTCCTCTCTATGAAATGACTGAGAGGTCCCTCAGACCTTGGTGGCTTTCCGTTCCCTTTTTCTAACCATTTTGTCTTCCCCTTCCCCCCCCTAACAAACCAACATGCTTTGCCCCACAAATCATACGTCGCGTCACTTCCCTTCCCCGAAACCTTACATTCTACCCGCCTTTTCTCCTCACCCTGGTTTCCGTGGGGTCAAATTGTTTTTGCCAGCTCTCCTACCTTCCCTTACTCCTTTCCTCTCTCTGCTTTACCCAACCACCAAGAATGTTAGGGTTTATTACGAGATGAAGCTTCGTAAGGCAGTTCGTTACTTTTTCCTTTATCATTATTCCGAATTGTTTCTTGTTTGTTAGTTCTGACAACCTTCGGTTTTTGTGACGCGATTTTTCTCCTTGACCTTCGATCCCATCGAGCTAGAATTGCGGGGCCTTATTCTTCGGCTTTTTTCTAAAATGGGACGATACCGTGTAGTTTTTTTGTTGAGCTTCTCCCGTGTCCTGCCTTTGTTGGCCTTAATAGGTACCCTCCACATTCTTTGTTTCTACCAACTCTTCCCGAATTTGGATTCTTCCTTCCCACACCTTCACGCCCCTAATCTTCGATCATGACCGTTTGTGTTCATTGAAGGCAGATTGCCTATGTCAGAGTGTGCTTCGTGAGAAGATCCATCTTGCTATATTTCTTTCCCCCACCCCGTTCGACTTCAACACAGACGCTCTGCTTTATTTCAGATTTTCCTTTAGTGTTTTTTCCCCCGTTCCCCTTCTCTGCATTTTGGCTTTTGTCTCCACATTATTTTCCCTTACCCCAGATGTCTTCTTCGCGCCCTTTCCATTTCTCCGGTTTCTTTTGCTCCCCCGGACACCATCAGACACTCTCTGCCCAATTACCACAGTTTGCCCCCCGAATCAGATATCTTCCATTGGCCTAAGTCAATTTTGACCAAAACGTTCCCCTTGGTTCCACTGCACCCATTCATTGCAAACCCCCTACACCCTTGTTTGCGTTCCAGTCAAAATACAAATCACGAGAAATCCCTGGGCCTTGGCCTCATGCCTCGTCTCCTAAATTACTTCCCCCATAGTTTCATTACTTGGCGGCGTCTTGCCTCCCTACTTCGTTGTCCACGTACTATGTTTCACTGAGCCTCGGAACGACTCTACCCGTTGCACCAGAGGATTAGGGAGTCTCCTAAGTTGTTCCCATGGCCCTTTTTTGTGACTTTGTGACGACCATCACCTCGGCACGGTTTTTTACATCCCCGATGATTGAAAAGATATTGCCCATCGCATCAGACTTCTCACTTTCCTTTCCTCCCGGAGGCCTTTAAATGAACTCATCTCCTCACTCCTTCAACAAGGTCGCTCACGCCTATATTTGATTGGCCGCAAGAATCGATAGGTATGTCCCACGAAAGACTCACCTTGTACTTACCCGTTGGAATGTGACCGCTGACTGGGGGTGAGGGTATGGATGCGTGTAACTGTACCTAGCAGTAGTTCAACCGCCGGGAGGTGAAATTTCCCTTTGGTTCCCAACACCTGGGTTACAACTTCTAGGGACGACTTTTTGACCCCTTTTACAATAACGCTTTTTCCCCCAAACCATTTCGTCTTCCCTATTAAAGATTTCTTGCGACAAGACAACAATATCTGTCATTTTTTCATCACTATTTGACTGTGCCCCCCAGGTTACTCCGAATTCTTGCTTTTTGCACATGGGTCTTCGATTTCGTCGAAGTATGTTCTACCCACCGAGTTAATAGCTGTTCCACCCCCTTTCCGTTGGATGTTAACGAGCCCCCGTTGTGCCCTTGCTCCCCTTTGCCCCGTCCGTGGTAACCTCCCATCAACTAAGTTTTAACGGGGCTGTTTTTGCTCTAGGGGGCTCCTCTGCCTCCCTTTTCAAGGGATCGCTGCAAACTTCCCCCACTCTCTTTCCCATCATCAGATCCTTTTTTTTGTCTGATGATTTCCCTGACGTTTACCTTTGTCCCCCATATCTCTTTTTTCCAGCCGTGTGTTTCTTGACCACATCGTCTCCCTTCCTTGCGGACTTTGCCTCACAACGTCTCCCCTTCCTCCCATCAACGTCGTAACTGGGGAATCCAGCCAAGGTGGTGTTTTGGGTGTCACCCTTACCTTCGACATCTCCTACAGGGTTTTTCCCCCCCTTGGACATAAGATTTCCTTTTACCCTCTGGTACTGGCCAATTGTCCCCTAGTGCTGACCCACCGAGCTCGTTTTCGTTCTTTCCGTCGCTGTGTGCTCTTCTAATCCTTGGACTCTTAACGGAACCACCAATTATATGAACCGTAGTTCCCCCTGAACGGGTCCCCAACTTTTGGCCTAAGCCACCCCCTCCCCCTTCCTGGCAAAAGCATGTCTTGCTCTCCCTTCATGTCCCTTTACATTTACGCCGATTCACCCTAACTAAAAAACCCCCAGTGAAGAGTTTTCTTCCTTTAACCAAAAATGGCTTTTTTTCATCTTGCCATTCCTGGCAATCCCTTCCTCCCTTAATAAGCAGGCATCACTTTTTTTTATTGTTTTTATACTTTCTGACAGTTCCCTCCCTTTGGATATAGGACTCGTACCGGTACCGTTTTTCCTTTATGTTCCTCCTGCGTTTTTTCCGCTGCTTTAACCCCCCCATGATGGGCTCTTTTGGCTGCTGGCGCCACCCCCCGTCCCACAAGGGGATTCCTCCCCCCGGATGACCTAATCATCTTTTCCCTTTTCCCGTACCTTCCCCTTTCCTCCCTTTTTGCACTAGTACTTGAACCCCCTCCCTTCAAACCTCATTAATTTGTCCCCAGCCTTATTCTGACCGTTCTGACAAATTTTTTTCGAGCTCTCAAACCCTCCCCTTATTTCCCTACTTTGTCCACACCTCTTTTTCTTTGGACCAGTTCTTGAAAGTTAGCCTTATGCCTCTCCCCCCTTTTGGCAAACTATTTCTAGAGAGCTTTTCCTTTTTCTCGGATGCACCCGAAAGTATATTCCTGACTTTCTCTACTTCCCCCCTGTCGCAACTACCCCATTTTCTCCCCTCTTCCCTGCATATAGTGAGAGAACATTCAAGCTAGGTAGGTCTGCTTAGGGTGGAACTTCTCATCTCAAGATATATACCTCCTCTTTCCCTCTTCACGGCCGTCAGTATTCCCAAGCACGACCCCCGGGACTTTTTCTCTTGTCAAGTGAAGGGACAATTTCCTTATACGCCCCAAATCGGAACTTCCCCCCCGTGTTTGAAGACGCTCCCACCAATTTTCTACCACTGTCTCATCCTCTACATTATGAAATTGAGATTTTTATTTATCTACGACATCTGACCCATTCTTCCAAGCCATTCCCCCCCCGTGTGTACAGCTACTTCCCCCTTCTAGGAAATAATGATAGACTCAATGCAAGAACGCCTTGACATTCCACGCTTTCCTTTAAACCCTACATTCTTGTGTTCCCTCTTCCTCGCATATCCTTTATCTTAGGCTATTCTGCCTTATTCTCTTTTCCTTTTCTTTGCCAACCGTAAACCTTATCTTCTTTTGTTCCCCCCCAGTCCCTTTTTTTTCCCTCCTTGCGTGAATCTTCTGCTCATTATGTGTGTGGCCCCTAACTCCCCCTTGCACCTAAATGTTTTGATTTGTCTTTCTACGAATCCCCCTCACCTATAGTTCTCCTTTTTATGAAAACGAGTGACGACAGACAGCCTGATCCACCCCCCTTTGCACGGAAGTGACAATAGCTCTTCCTTTCGATGGTTATACACCCTGTTCTTCTAAACCATAACCGCTAATATATACAAAGCTCACCCTTCCCCATCATCATTTTTTTTTTTTCTTTCCTCAGCTGTTGTCGGTCATCTTTTTTTCCTTTGGCTGGCAAGTAATCCTGAGCTCGCTACCACCGCCTATCTTGACTCTTCTTGTCCAGACGCCACCGAACCTCCCTCTTTCCAGTTTACTTTCCCATACGATTATTTAGGATCGCGTGTTTTGACTTAATATCTCCCAGAATTCTACCTAATTGAGTATTTTTTTATATTTCGCACACGGGGTCGTCAATTTTCTTAGAGGCAGGTTTGTGGTCACCTGATTTACCCACCAGCTGGGGACAAAGACGCTGTCTTTTCTTCTCTCGACCCTTGGTGATTACCTGTCCCCAACCTACGAAAGAGAATTGAGACTAGCTTTGGCCTGTAGTTTGCTGTCCCTGGAAGATGGCCATCTTTTTCTTTCCAATTGGGTCGGGAGTCGCTCCTATACCACTTTTTTCTCGTCCTGCTCCTTTCCCACAAGTGTAAAAATCGTCTTTCCAACCCCTCGGCCCCTTACGATTTTTCTCGTCCTCGCGATGCCCTTCCCGATGAACTTGACAACGTGCACCCCCCTCTAACCCACCCCTCATGTATGTCTTTCTTTCTGGAATTTTAGTGACTTTATCCTCCCCTTTCCCGCTCCTTCTTATTAAGTCCGCAATCATCCCTCTTCAATTTTCTCCCCTTTTTCTACATGTTGGTGTGCTTAAGTTTTTTTCTCTCTTGAGCTTCGTTTCTTCCCCTTTCCCAATCCCTCTGTCATAGGCAGGTTTTTTCCTCCGGTTGGCAAAATTTCCCGAAACTTTACAGCTCTGCCAGTTTGATTTCATGTCTCCCCCACGATCGCACAGGGAGATCACTCCCGTTACTTCTCTTCCCCTTTTGGCCCTCAACGACCGCTCTTTCACCCGAGATGGTTGGACTCTTTTTTTTTGTATATTTTACCACCCCCTGATGCTTATGCATTCTTCTGTTTATGCTTCCATGTTCCTTCTGATTCTCGAACTCTTTACTCCTCCCCTTTACTAAACCCCCAGTCCCACAATTCCCCAAAGGGGACAAGGCTTGATCTCCAGAGCTTTTAATTTTTCTCCCCTGACTTGGTGTCCCGTAAGTTCCCTTTTTGTTCTCCAGAACTCCCTATTTGATTCCGGGTGTGCTCATATTGGTTGCCTTATATCCTCCAAACCAATCCTTTGAAGATGTATACTGATTCTTAACTTTGATTACTGATTTCGCACATTTTTTCTTGACGTCTGTGACGCTTTTTTCTTGACAACCAATGCAGTCTGCTCCTATCCCCCTCGCAGAACTAGAAATTTGAGTCTTAGCCCCGTCACCCCACCCCCCTCATTCCTCGTTTACTTTCGGTTCTGACTCTGTAGAAAGATTCCATCTCCTTCCCGAAAGATAACGGTGGTTACCCATACTTGTTCCTGTCCCCATTTTTTTTCATTTCCCCCCTTTCCGCACAATCCTATGATTTTTTGTGGGGGCACTTCCGATATTCCCCCATTGTGCCCCCCCCCTCCCTGTTTTGCCTGTTACATTGTCTTTGCCACCACCTTTTTTTTCCACTATGAGAGCTCTCCCCGCTAAGTAAGGTTTTCTTCGGTAGGGACGTGGTTTATTCTCCGTCCGCAGAATTTCCCGCCCCATTTCGGAAGAGTTCAAGGTCTTCCCTTGATCCCTCTCAATATCTTCCTCTCTTTGACCTCAACTCGACTGCTCTTCTAGGCCTCAGATAGGCTTTCTTTTTTTCTTCAATTCACTGCTGGGTTAGTTTCCTCAATTCGTTTTCTCTGAATAAACAAGCCTTCTTTCTCCTATTCCATCGATCCTAGTCTTTTTCCCCCCCCCCCTCAGTCGCGTTGTTGAAACTTCCCCCCTTTATCCGGCCCAAACACTGCCACATTTGACCAAGTGTATACAAGGCCCCCCCTCTTGGCTCTTTCACGCTCTGTATCATTTGCCACTTCCGTCCTCTTAGGCTCCGACCATTCCATATCTTTTGACTAGTCAAACCTGGTTTTGGGATTTGTTCTTCCACCCCGAAATGTTATATACTGTTAGCACTGTCCAGTTTGTAGTTTTGTAGGAATGCAACTGGAACAATATCCTGTGTTTCCCCCTTTTTTGCCACCCCCCGCATTTTCGCAGGAGATTTCCTGTCCTCTCCCAATCGAGCTCTAATTTCCAACGAATTTTTGCGTTCGTTTTGCGCGTTTTACTATTATAAAACCTGCCTTTTTTTTCTTTCTCCGTTCACTCAGCTCTGCCCCCCCCCCTATTGTACGTTTTTTTGATCCCTCTTCGATTCCAAGTTTATTCCGAGGCTTTTCCTTCTTCTGTACAAACTGTTTCCGATACATCAGTTCTGGTCAGCAAGTTAAGGTTCTTCCGTGTTTGTTCATGCTTTTTCTCGCCAGACTTGGCCACCTTTTGTGCACTACGGCAGGCGGTGTCCTATAGTCAACTCCGCTGAGCATGTAGCTGTGTCGTTGGTCTTTCTTTTAACCTTCCCTTCCTCCCCCTTATATCGTTCGCCAACCGTGGCAACTCGTGCATTTGTCCGTCAGAGTCTGTTTTTCCCCTCGCGAAACGGAATGGGGGGTTCCAGGTTTTTTTTCCCTTTGGGTTGCCCCTCGTCCTTTTCTTTTTTCTGGAGGGTCGTCTCGTTCTTCTCTACAGTCCGTTCTCTTTGAGGTCTTCCTCCTTCTTTTTGTCTTCTTTCTACTACAGCACTTGCTTGATCAGACTCCTCTCGTTTTCTATGTCTTTCTCCCCTTGAAAGGTAAATAGACATATACCCCTCATGTTTTTGGGACTGATCTCTACTCTGTTTTCCCCACCCCCTTTCTTTATCCTTTGAGTCTCGAATCACGTCCTTTGCAACACACCCACGTTCTAGCTATTATTACCATGATAGTGTCCCCCCTGTACCGGCCCTTTTCCCCTTCTTTCAAATGCATTCCGGCCTCCCCAACAAGCTCCTCCGATCCTCCCCCCTGCCTGACCACATTGCGAAAACATCCCACCCTTCACCCCCCCCGACTAGTTGCAAACTGCCCACTTTTACCACACCCCCTTCCCCTTTTCCTTCATCTGGGAAACCGACCTTACCTTGACTCCTATAACTTTTTCTCGCCTTGTTTTTTTCTATCTTCTACGGTGAAGATTTGAGACTGAATGTGACGGGTTCCTTGTGCAGCCAAACCTTCTCCTCTAGGTCACCTGGACCTTCTTTTCTCCTAGCGCTCAGGCCACTGCTAACCTGTCACCTGTTCTTTCATTCCTGTGAGGACGCAGTCAACCCACCCCTTTACCTTTTCAACAACCCCCCCCTCCCACCTGATGTCCTGTCCTGTTTCTTAACAGATCGTGTCTCACACGCTTACTCCTTTGGTCATGTCCTTTCGTTCTGCACCTCCAATTATGATCTGATCTTTCCCCTCGGCCATTTGATAAGGTCCCTACATCACCTCACCCTGAGTTAGATTAACACCTTCTCCCCCCTCCTTTTCTTTCTCTTTTTTCCGTAATGAGCCGGTTCCCCCATTCGTTGGGTTGCACCTTTTTTACACCACCTCTACTTTGCATCGCCCCCCCCCCCTCCATTATCCATCCACAATGTCCTTTACCATATCTTTCCCACTTTTCCTGGGTTGAGCCCAGTCCCCCCTGCCTTTTTTGTACCCTGTATGGTCCCTTTTTCTTGCAGCCAACGCAGAAGTTACTTGACTCTGTGGTCCGTAGCTTTTTTTTCTTTTTGTTTTCGGGATACATGGTTCATCTTTCCCCTTCTTCTTGTGCGGAAGTTTCACCTTTACTGTTAATCTT
>Ga0179591_1344141_pt1 | contig 12575 bp, 19 predicted proteins | sample CZOMad2_1_08_16f_FD_182891 | JGI IMG/M metagenome (GOLD analysis project Ga0179591, IMG submission 182891) | Vadose zone soil fungal communities from Angelo Coast Range Reserve, California, USA - CZOMad2_1_08_16fungal (PacBio error correction) | ecosystem: Environmental > Terrestrial > Soil >... | reverse complement strand
GAGTCCCCTTTCATCGCGTTGTCAGATATCACCCCTTGTGAGGATCTGGCTTCTTTCCCTCTCTTTCTCGAGCATCTTTCCATGAATTTGAAAGACCTTCCCAACCCCGCCCCCCCCTTCACCGGCGTTCAATCCGGGGAAGCCACTTCTCTCTACTCAACCCCTTTCCCTCAGTTGGTCGTCGTATTTCGTTAAAAGGCTTGATATCAAGCGATTCCCAGCACACGCCCCGGCTCTCCACTTCCCTTCCCCCGCGATGGCCTCCCCTCAGGATAGAGCCCCCCCTTCTGTTGAACGTCGCTGTGAGATCTCTCCCCCCCCCGACCACCCCCCCTCCCCCCCCATAAACCTTTCCCCTTTGGTTTAATTAACGGGGCCTTTGTCAGCATGTGCAGCTTTTTTCCACTCTTTCCAGTCGTTTTTCACCTTGATACAACGACTATTCTTTTAGGTTCCCTCCCTTTTCCCCTCTTCGAAGGTTAGATATTCTCTCCCTAAAGGTTTGACCACTCCTTCATTATTGTAGGACTTTTTATGGATTTGAGTCCTTTTCTCTTTTCCGGAGGATGATTTTTTTTTTGGTTTCTCTCTTTGAGTCCCACTAGTTGATTCCTTTGGGCCAACTTAGGACCTTTTCAAACCCGCCTCATTTTTGTTCATCGATTCTTTCAGTTTTCCTTCGGGATCCTCCACATCGAGGATTATCCGATGCGTTCTTCACTGTTAATCCACCCCCCCGAGTGCAAGGCTACTGACTTTGTCCCTTTCCCTCCCCCCAACGGTGTTTTTTTTTTCCCTGCACCAGCAGCAATCTTATTTCTGAATCGACATCCCCTAACAGGGTCGTTCCCCCCCAAATTGATTCTCCCCAGATTTTTTTTGCGCGTGAGGATTTCTTTGACGTTTCCGGCTCCTGAGGAGGCCCTCTCTCCCCCCCCCCCAATTCCTTTCTGAACTACAGGTTTTACAGATGTGATTCTTTGTTAAGCGGCCGGTTTTGCGGTCTTTCGCGTTACGAACATGTTGGGAAATGGGCGACCTTTCTTCTTCCCTTTGGGCGGTTTATCGAGCTCCCCAGCTGGCTTCCTTGAAAATTGAATTGATGTCTTTTCAGGAACCCGTCCCCCCTGATTAGTGTCCCCTCCTGCGGTCGGTACCTTTAAGATTCTTCGCACTCCTCCAGTCTTGACGTCCGTTCCCCTAGTATCTTTCGCCCCCTTTTTTGTTTCTGCCCCTGCAGTGCGCTTCTGTTTTACACGTACCCTAGTCCTGTGCCTAACCTTTCACGGAGAATTTCTTTCCCAGGTCTTTTTTCTTTTCTCGCGTTTTCCCCCCCCTCTTCAGGAACGACGTTACGGTGGGAATTCTAGATCGCTCTTTACCGTGCTGTTCTCCTGGGTGGGGGGAGACCCTCCTCCTTTCTGCAAGCGTTCTTTCTCCGTAGGCTTTTCTGGCCTCCCTCCAGGATCGATGATATTCACACCCCCCTCAAATCTTCGCAGGGGGATGAGCACTTTCGGGTTTTCACCGTTTTGCGGTACTCCCCCCCCTCTCAAACAAGATCGTTCGTTATTCCCTTCGCTCTCTGCAAGGAGTTCCTTCCAGGTGTACTGTAGACCCCCTGCGCTTCCTTCTTATGTTCCCCTCCTTTCTTTCATCGAACGTTTTTCTTTCGTTATCTGACGGAACGTGACTGTTCTTTTTATATGAATCCCCCCTCTCGTCCAGATAACCCCCCCCCCTCACCATAGTTCCTGCCTTCTTGTCCCCATTTTTTCCCCCATACTAATCCGTTGTTTTGTTTTGAGATGTAGTGGTCCCCAAGATCAGTAGTGTGCCTTAAAGATGGTGCTTTTTTTGCTTCTGTTGTATCTGGTTTTTTTTTTGATTCACAGTATTTTTCCTCCGAGTCGACCACCCTTGTAGAATATCGTAGATGAACTTCCAGACCCCCAGTACCCCCCCCCACCCCCCCTCCCCCCCCTCAGACGCAGACGAAACTTAGGACATGGTAGGACCTGTTCCTAGATGAGGTACCTGCAGAGGGATAAGATATGTTAGAGGACGCCCGCACGTGTAGAAATACCCTCTCAAGCCCCCCCCCCTGCATCCCCCTTTCAGCCCGGAATGTTGAATTATCACCCCCTATGGGGCGGAAATCTTTCGTGGGAGAAGACTTACTGATTTCCGGATGATTGTCCCCTTGTGTAGTCCCCCCCCTTTTTTTTTTGAAAGAACGTTTTTTTTATAGATCCCCCCCTTTACCCTACACTTACAGCAAAATCCAAGAATCCCCACCTCATTCCACATTAACTCCTCCTCCATCTACCCCAAATCGACCACATAACCTCACCCCCATCATCCCCCACCCTACAAAATTACCAGCAACACCATTCATAACAACCCCTCTCCCACTCCCCTCACCCTAAAAAAACCAAAAACCCATATCATAAACCCCTGCCTACAAAAAAAACCCAATCATACACACCAAAACACAAAAACACATACCCACAAACCAATTCAATCAAACCTCTCACAAATAATAACCCCCAAACCCACAAAACCCCCCACCACCCCACCAACCCCTTTGTCCTGAGTCGGTGCGTTCTGTTAGAGACTGGGTGTCACTCCTCTTCGACCCTTTCCCTTTCGGGTTCCTCGCCCAGAAACCACCCCAAAGGGCGAGGCCTTTCCTTTCTTCCCTTCAGAAGTTTTTCTCCATGGACGACGCCTCTTCTCTTTTGTCCGGGAGGCCTTCCCTCCCTGCCCCCTGGTGGTATTCGGTCTCTTCCCGTTGCTGGGTTCCTGATCATAACGTCTCATTTCAGTAACGATAGACTCTCCCATCCCCTCCCCTCTTTTTTCGCAATTTCCCCCCCCCCCCCCCCCCCCCTTCACTTTCTGTTACCTCTTCCCTTTTGACCCTCTTCCCTGGCCTTGAACTGGAGTTACATCTTGTCTTTGTCTTCTCCGACCCCTGACGGCCCCCTCCCCCCCACTTAAATCTTAAGCTCACCCGTGATTTCAGGATTCCCTTTTGACAATGACCCTTTTTGGATTTCAGATCCCCCCCGTCTCCTTTTTAGTGTTTTTCCGTTCTCCACTCCAACCGTGCTGAGCACCTCTTACCGGTAGCCCATTTCCACATTTTTCCACAGTGGACCCCTGCATTCTTCTCTCCATCTATCTTCGATCCCTATCTGACACAGAGAACTGTATTTCACCCTCCCGGTCTCAGTTCCCCTTTCCGATCTTTACAACGCTAAAATGATAAAGACCCCGCTCTACCCCAAACCCCAGGCCTTCTCCTTTAGCAAGTGTCTTTTTTTTCTTCCGCTCCCCCGTTCCAAAGAATGATCCCCTTTTCCCCCCTGGCGCTCTGAATCTCCCCCTTCAGGTGTCCCTTTTCATGACCGGACCTTTCTGTTAGTCGACGGTGCGACTTCTCGCGCGGCAACATGGTCCCTCCTGCATTTTCATGAACCCCCCCTTCCCGTGTTTCTTTCCCTTTTTCGTTTGTCTTCCCCTGATCGCATCCGATTCCCGACCTTCCGAACTTGCTACGGATTCCTTTTGTCTTGACATTCTCTTTTGGAGCTTTCCCCTTTCTGGCCTGTTATAGCTGCATCCCACTGCCGGCCCCCTTTCTAACAAGATCATTACCCCCCTCCCAAACTCCCCCCTGGTTTTTCGCATCTCGTTCCGACGGACGATCGCGGGACTTTTTTTCCTGATGCCCGCCGGGTCGTCCCATTTTTCTTCCGAGCAGCTTCTTCTCCCCCTCCCCGCCGGCGTCCTTCTTCCTGAGCCTTTCCCCCCCCCCCCTCAAACTGTCCTCTCAAACGAGATTTCCTCCCCCCCATCTTGTTCTTGACGTTTTTCGGCGAACGTGGTCCCCCCCCCCTCAAACTGCTCATGGACTCCCCCCCCTCCTCGAATCCCTTCAGGGATGTGGAGCCGAAGCCCCGTGCCTTAAGGAGAGCTTCCCTTCTCCCCCTATTGCGCCACTTTTTTTCTCCTCCTTTTCCCCCTATAATCGGTACCCCTGCCTTGATCGTGGATTTACCCGTGTGCCGGTCAGGAGTTCGTTTTTCCCTTTTTAAAAACCCCTCCCCCCCTCGCGTTTTCTGATTAACTCTTTTTCGACCTTGCAAAAGTCTCTTTGTTGAAGTAGTTCGCCGTCCTTTAAACGTTAGAAGTCACCCCCCATTGATAGTCCTTTTTCTTCCTCTTTTTAGACCTGATGATCCCCTTCCTAAACGGTAAATAGTCCTTCCTTTGGAAAATGTTGCCCTTCCCAGTGGCTTTCTTTCCCTTCTAACAGGTTTCTCCCCCAGGTGATGATGAATCTGCTTCCCCATCCTTTCCTTAGAACTGCAACCTTAGATCTTTTTTCCCGGTAAAGATCGAGCCCCCCCTGCCATATCATTTTCCCCCTACTCCCTCCTCCGTTTGTTGGTTGTGTTCGATTGTCCCCCCCCCCTAACCATGCAGTTGCTCGGCTTCTTGGACCGTTTTTTTCCCTTCTTTTTTTCTTCGTGAACTTTTCATTGATGCTTTTTCGTGCCGCAACCCCCCTTTTCACCAAGGGGTTTTTTCCGGTCCCCCCTTTCCTCCCTGCCACCTTTTGCGGCACCAGTTTCCCAGAGATTGCCCGTCGGAATTCTTCCTACCCGTTTGACGCCCGTTCTCAGGTTTTTTGAATTAGACTTTTCCCTAAGTTTTCCATCCCTTTTTTTTTCCCTTTCCCTTTTGACCCTTTCAGAGAATGTCCCTTTCCCCCCATTCAACGATTTGACCAGGCTCAGATTTCTCCTTTTTTTGTTCTTCCCTCTGATGAGACCGCCCCTCCCAATCGTTACATCAATCCCCCTTAAATTAGCAGTCCCCCCCCCTTTCTTTTACGATTTTGTTCTTTTTATGTGGAGCCCTTGGCATACATATGGTCCTCTTTTTTTTTCAAAATGATTCCAGGTCTTGTCCTCTTCTCCCAAATACCCTCCCTTTTCCCGCTTTCCCACTTTCATGCTCCCCAGTTCTTTGAGTGATTGCACAGCACGTTCGATGGCTTTTTAAGATTAGCGTTTTTTCCTCTTTTCCTTAATTATGTTTTTTCACTGGGGACTGATTATTCCCTCTTTCGGCGGAGATTTCGCTCCTCATTAGGACTCCTTTAACTTTAACGCCCTCCTCCCCACCTTTTCCTCCCCCCTCCGCGATACGTAGACGTTTTTCTCCCTCGTCTCGTCTCGCCCCCCCCTTGCGCCAGCCGTTTTTTTTTCTATGTAAATGATCTTTTTCCACTTTCCGCGGTTTCAATCAGCGAGAACCCAGCATTCCCCCGAGGCCCTCCCAGGTCTTCTATGGTTCCCTTTATTTGAGCCCAATCCCTTTCAGACGTCAGGCTCAGATCTCCCCCCTCCCAATCGGTCCATTTAACCCCTTGTGGTGGGTTCCATTTTCAGGCGTCATGCATGTGCCCAGCGAACTCTTCATCCCCCCCCTTCCCTCCTCCCACGACTTTTGTTCTTTTTTCCCTCCCCCCCCCCATTTCAGGCTCCCCTTGATTCGCGCTGGTCCTTTTTTTTTGCCCTCAGACATTTATTTGTTTCGTTCACTGGTCTCTTGACTTTTGAAGTCCCTTTGTCTTCCTGTAAGGTCCTTCGATTTTGTTTTATCGAGTTTTCGTGAGCAGGCACTCCTTTCTATCGGGATTTGAATCCCCTACCCCTTTTTGTTTTTTCATCGATTTTTTCTGTTTTTCCCGATCGGGTCTATCCCAATTAGATGGAAAGATTCCCCGAGGAGATCCCCTTTTTCACCATGGTGCCCCCCCCCGATTCCCCTTTTCCCTTGATCTTTGCCTTCCAGCGAAAGGTGAGGCCCCCCCCTTCTTACCAAAGCCTTTTGCTTCGGTGTATTCGTCCATCTCCCACTTTTACTTTCGGCCCACCTTTCCTGAAAATTCCCCCTTTGTCCGGCTCGGGAGACTTTCCTCCCATTTCCCGTTAGTAGGAGGTCCGACCCCCAAATCGGCTTTTTATGAAAACCTTGCCATTTTCTTGCTTCCGATTTATGGGTCACGATTGCCCTTTTGAATGGGGGAGAAATTTTTTTTTTTAGTCAGTTCTTTCTCGTCTTCGTGTCTCTTTTTTCATGAACTGCTTTTGATGATTTCAGCAGCCAGTCCCCCCAGGGCCACAGGTTTTCCTCCTCGACTCCTTCTCCCAAACCTTTCTTCCAGGATTTCGGTCCTAATACATGCATTTGCTCCGGTCCAGTGGTAGTTCCCCTTATCGGTGTTTGGCTTTTCCTTTTTCTGGCCAAGGCCTCTTTTCTCCGACCCCTTCCCCCCCGTAAACCCGACTTTTTGGAAGAATTTCATCTCTTTCCCCCCACCCAAATAGTTTCTCTTTTTTTTCCCGAATTTTTAAGTACACCCTGCTGCAAGAATAATCCCTTCACCCGTTAGGCCTCTTTTCCTCCAGACTCTGTTTTCTTTTTTTTCGTTTTTGCGCAGTTCTTTTTTTCGGACGGATCTTTACTTTCCTGAGCCCTTTTCCCCCCCCCCCCCCAAGACCTTTCCCCCCCCCCTTGTTTCCCCCCTGACGATATGCTTGATTAACCCCCCCCCAACAAGGGCCCGTTCCCCTTTTCTCCCCTTGATTTTTTCTAAGAAAGTTCGGTTTGATCCGGGGCGTTTCTCCTCAACATTCTATCCCGTCGCCGCTTTTCTTTTCGGGGGCCAGTTTTTTCCTGGTCCTTCTCTTTCTTCTTTCCTCTCCCTAATTTTTATGCTCCTTCCCCCAGGTCGTGTAATTTCTCCCCATCTGAATAGACCACCTCCCCTTTTCCCCGAAGAAGTTTCTTTTCTCCCCCCCTTTACTGAATTCCCCCCCCCCCCTTTTCCCCAGTAGACCACCCCCCCCCCCCCCCATCGTGGGAAGGTCAGTTCCCGCCCTTTCTTTGTGCCTCCTCTTTTTTTTTCCCTCCTCCCCCCGTCCCGTTTTTTTTTTTCTTCGATGGCACCCCCCCTTTATGTGACCGTTTGCACCGCTTTTCTTTTGGGCTGTTATGGCTCTGATGGTGATGCTTGCGCACCATCACGTCGTCCCCTCCCCTCCATTTCGATGTTCCTCACCTTTGCAGCGTGCCCCTTCTTCCCAATGCGCCACTTCCGTTTAGGCCTGGCCTCCAAGAATGCTCCTTTGGATCGACGTACTTTTGGTCAGAGGCCCCTCACCTTTCTCCCGTTGCTATCGTCCCTTCTCAATGGAAAGATTTTTCTTTTTCAATTAAAAGCCCCCATTCCTGGATGCCCTACCCCATTTTTTGGCGTTGGCGCAGATTTTGACTATACGGATTTCCCGTTCTCCCAAACTGAGTCCGCCGCCCTTTCAGATAGATCGTAGACCCTTTCCGACTTTCCGCGGGCTTTCCCGTAGTCGCGAGCATCCCCTTCCCCCCTCCGCAATGGGTCCTCCCTTTTTCTTTTCCGTTTCAGTGATGGCCTTGAAAAATAGGCGCAACTCCGGCCACCGATAATTTTCGCCTTTTTTGACTCCACTGGACTGCCTCCCCCGGCTGATCTTTTTCCTGAGACTCTCCCGTAACGCCCTTCGGTGGTATAGGGTCGCCTCTAGCACGGGTTTTTTTTTTGGGTTCCATGATTGCCCCCCCCCCTGTTCGGAAATTCCCTACTTCCTGATAAACCCAGTACCCCTGGACGAGAAAGTCGCCCTTCCCCCGGCACTTTTCTGTTCCCCCCTCGTTCGGACCCCTTCGCGCTTCCTGGAGCATCCCTCTTTTTCCCTCCGCCGATTTTCCTCGACTCTTCCCTTCCTTCCATCTCCCTGCTCCCCCTGGTGATCAGGATCAAATTTCCTTGGTCAATGTTGATTTTCGCTTCCCGCTTACACACCGAGATTTTTTTTTTTGGTCAGGTCCCCTTTTTTCACAGTTTTCAGCAAAATCTCCCCCGAACTGTGGTTTGTCGTGGTCCCGCTCGGCATGGTGACAGATCCTTTCTTCGATTTTCCCTCTCTGACCCTCCCCCTCTCTTCCCCCCTCGCTTTTAGCAAGTTCCCTCCCGAATTCCCAACGAGTACCTTGCCCCCCTAAACACCCCTCTTCCCCAAAATTTAAGCCTTCCCCCCCTTCGTCTTTTTCCCCCTTCCAAGGTCCTACACAGAATGGATTTTCTGTTTCCATTGGGCGCGCCGATCTGGAACGTCGTCCCCCTTTTTCCTTGCACTTTCTCCAACGATCTTCTTGTTTCTTTTGTGTCTACTTTTTGAGTTCGCGCTGCGGTCTGCCGTATGCCCCCCCCCCCCCACAAGGATTCCCTGGAACCTTTGTGGCGGTTCTATAAGGTCGTTCCTTCCGATCGAGTCCGAATTTTGGTCTCCCTGGCGGCAATCGCTCCCCCCCCTTGCCTGGGCGTTTGGCTGTTTTTTTTCTGCATTATCCACTTTTGAAAAAAGATTACCATCGTCCACTTCCTGGGCGCCCGGTCCTTTCTCTCTTCGTGTCTCCCTTTTTTTTCCACGCTCGCTTTTTTTCCTGAGATTTTTCTGTGTCGTTCAAAGTTCCTTCCCGAGCTGCTTCTCGAGCGCCCTTTTTGCCTGCCCGCCCCTTTTTTGAGGTTCCCCCCCCAAGATCTCACCATGAAGATTCTTACTCCTGTTGCGCGATTATCCCCGCCTTGGGCTGTTCGCGCCCTTTTCCCCCTCTTTTTGCCTTCCCCTGGTTACAACAGTGACTCGAACGGTGCACGGGATGTGTTCGTGACACCCCCCCCTTTTCCATCTCCAGACTGTTTGGCGCTCAAAACGTCTCGTTACGCGGAATTGCTTTTGGAGGGAATTTACCTCCTTTTTTCTTTGCCCATTGTATTTCCCTTCCCCCCAAAAAGAGCATCGACTCGCTTTTTCCCCCAATTCTGCTGGGCTGATTATTTCTTTCTACCTTACCCACACGAAGCGGGCACCTCTTTCTTGTACTTTCGAAAACTTCCTGTTCAACCCCTGATTCAGCCCCTGTCACTTTCCCCGCAAAGCCCCCTTGTGACTCGAATGGAACTGTGCCAGTTGCGTTTCGATTCGGGCCCCTCCTTCCCGGATTTGCCAAGGTTTTGTAAGGCAATTCGTTTCGAATGTTCCCAACCGGCACAGGTTTTCGATTACGTTTCACGTCAGCTCGCTGAACGGCGCCCGCATCCTGCCGCCTTCATCCTTTTTTTGTGTCGATCACTCCACTCGGAGGCCGTGTCCGGGGCTCGGCTTTTTGAAGTGATCTCTCCCTTTTGTGGAAACTTCTTTTTTTCCCCTGTTTTTTTCTGATTTTTTTTTCCAGCATTCTGTCGGCACCCTTTCTTGGCAAATCGGGCCTGCACCTGTTCTGGCACAGTTCCTTTTCCGGTCGATTGCTTTTGATCAGCGGGCTTCTTTTTCCAGCTTGCTGACGACCGATTCCGCCTGTGGTTTTCCTTTTATCGTTAGACTTCCCCCCCAGCTCCATCTTTCCAGCCTTCCCAAAGGTTAGAGTTCCCCCTGCCTTGACAAGGTAGGTCTCCTTTTTTTGAGGGGGGACCCCGGGACACACTGCTGAGGCCGAGCCCCCCTTTTTTTACATTACCAAGAGCACTTCCCAAGATCCGTTTTAGCGTTAATGTTTTTCCATTCTCGTGGCTCATTTTGCGAGGTACGGCTGTTTGAGGCGCCACTAAAAGTGACGATTCGGAGTTCACTGTTGGTCTGAGCCAGTTCGGTGGTGGCCGTTCGCGAAAACCAAGCCTTTTTTTGAATCGACGGCAGTTTTCCATCATTGAGGTGGCGGCTCTTGGCCTGTTCATGGTCGGGCGTCTGCTTCGAAGTTCAAATTTTTTTTTTTTGGCCCCTGACTGCCCCCTGCCAAACTTATGCCCAATTCCTTTTGTGCAGTCCGACGGTTTTCTGTGGATAGATTGAGCCCAGCCTTATTGTAATGAATCTTGTTCACGGGCCCCCCTTATCCCGAAGTTCCCTTACAGCACCGGCCAAGGCGACCCAAGAGCCTTTATGGGCACTCCCTAAGAAGGATGGAACAAAATTTTTTTTCTCCGTAGACTTGCTGTTGTTGCGGATCCTCCTTACTCCGAAAACTCACGGCCGATTCCCCCCAGAACCTCCTTTGTGTTGTGTTCATACTGACCTGGGGCGCCAGCATGTTCGCGCGACAACTCCTACGAGGACTCCTCCTTTTTTAGGTTTTCCCACAGCCAACCTCAGGGGCGGTCTTTCTGATTTCCTTTCGCGGCTTTGTTAAAAACCACTTGTGCAAGACTGTTCCGGGTGAGTGATTCTTTTTTTTGAAGAGGCGAACGCGAAGGGGTTTTCTTTGTTTTTAGAGATTTTTTTCTTTTCTCCCTCTTTTATTGTTTTTGAGATCGGTTTTTTTGTGCGGACTTTTTCCCTAGCGCTTGGAATAGATCTCGGGGTTCCTGGTTTTCCAATCGGATCGACCTCCCTTGATGATCTGTACCGAACCCCTTCGCATTCCCTGTGAAATCCCCCCACAACCACGAGTTTAAGCCGCCCACGGGCTCTTTTTTCTTTTTGTTTTCCTGCACAAGCCGCACCTTCCGGTGTTTTATAGGGGCCATTTTTTCGTCCCCCTCCAACTTTTTCAGTTCCCAAATTGGAGCCCCTGAATCACTGGTTATTTTTCTTCTTTTTCGGACAAGCCGAGAACGCCAGGTTGAGTCCCCAGGGAAGCGGTTCGACGATGTACAGACACCTCCATTGGGGGAAAATTGGAGGACATGCTGTCGTTGGATTTCATTTCGTCGAGCTGTTTTTTCCCCCATTTCTTATCTACCGCCACTTCCCCTTGGTCCCCTCCATAGGAAGCCCGATGTTTGATACCCAACCTGAGGTGTTACTATACGGTCCCCTGCAGTTCCCCAGCAGTTTTGTGGAGTCTATTAGACCTCCGGGTTGCCGGGGGTCGCCGTGGCACGGATGTCTCTCTTTTCATTCCCCCCTATATGTTCCCTTAGATTTTTTTAGTTAGGATCCCGTTAGTTCCAGCGACTCCCTTTTTCCGTGAAACCCTCGGGACTCCCTCCATGACCCTTTTCCCTGCATTTTGCGACCGGAGACGTAGGACGGGCAGACGGATCTTCTCTTCGCTTCCCGGGGTTCCCCCTTCTCCCCGTTCTGTCCTTCCCCTGATAATTCAAACCAGTTTCAACTTCTTCCTGCGGCTTTTTTGCGATGAGTTTCATTTTCTTTGTCTAACCCGTTTTTTCCGCCCCCTTTTTTTCCCTCGTTAGAATCCTTTCGCAGCTAATTATCTTCGGTCCGGTCCGACCGTTTGTCTCAATTTTTTTTCTTCCACCCTGCTGCTGCTTCCCCTGGAAAGTTTTTTTTCCCTCATCTACACCTTTCGATCGACGTGACTTTATGGGTCCACCCCAATGAATAACCGGCTGGACCAGAATAAACCCCCCTCCGCCCCCCCCCCCCTCACAAATCTGTTCCGGTTCCTTTGATCTTGTTCCCCCCACTTCTTTCATCCACTAATGAACTTTTTTGTTGAGAGAGAGTGCACCAAAGATCAAGTCTTTTTGTCCCCCCCCCTCCCCCCCTATTTGTGCTGTTTCCCCGATCGTTTTTCTTCCCCTGCAAATTAAAGTTTTTTTTTTTTTTTTTTTTTTTTTTTTTTTTTTTTTTTTTCTTTTTTTTTGCTTTCTCTTTTTTTTTTTTTCCTCCTGATCACGACCCTTTCCGATGACCCTCCCCCTGCGCCATTGAAAATCCTTTCTCTTCAGACGTTAAAGCCCCCAGTGGGGACCTCCCGGCCTAACTCCTCCTGGATCTTCCCTTTCCGAGGAGTACCACCCCCGTTTCAATCCCGACGTGGCCTTTTCCCCCTTGCTCAATGATGGAGTTGTAACGGCATGTGCATAATCTCCGACATACTGGTGCGACTCTTTTTTTTTTTTCAGCTTTTTTACGCGCGTCTCCCCCCCCGCCGCAGGACACTTTCTCTCTAGGAGACTACGACCGGGTTAAGGGGTTTTTTTTTCTGAGTTCGGTATTCTTTCCCTCGGACCTTCCCTTCCACTTTCATTAGGTGAAGTTTCAGGTGCTCGGAAAAATCTTTCCTCCCTGCGAGGCCGGAAAAACCTAAGGTTCGAACCGAGACTCCCCTTTTTTAAGCAATCTTTTTCGCCGCTTCTTCCCCCGGGAACGAAGTTATCGGCGGGCAGATGAGCCCTGCCGGGGTTTCCCTGATTGATAATCCATTAGTATTCATGAAAGGTTTTCCCCTTCCCCAACCTTTTTTCTGAGAAGTCGCCCATTTACCAACATTCCCTTTTTTACCTCAGCTCCACAAGGACACTCCCGCTTTACTTTCTCATCCTGCAATGGGCTTGTTTTTCCTCTTCACAAAGAGTCTTTTCCCCCAAGGCCCATATCCCCTCGCCCGACCCGGGACCCCCCCCAAAAAAAAATTTTGGTGGACCATTTTTTTGGTCCAACATTTGATGTCCCTTTCCAAAAGTCCTTTCCGTTGCTGGTGCCTCACTG
>Ga0179591_1268356_pt1 | contig 12575 bp, 11 predicted proteins | sample CZOMad2_1_08_16f_FD_182891 | JGI IMG/M metagenome (GOLD analysis project Ga0179591, IMG submission 182891) | Vadose zone soil fungal communities from Angelo Coast Range Reserve, California, USA - CZOMad2_1_08_16fungal (PacBio error correction) | ecosystem: Environmental > Terrestrial > Soil >... | reverse complement strand
TCCCCCCTTAATGATCTCTCCCCTCAACTTTTCCTCCCCCCTAGACACCCACGTGGGCAGAGCCGAAACTTCTCGGCCTACGGAGACTTTCTGCAACGTTTTTCTTCAAATGTGGGGCAAAAATTTTGCACAATCCCCAAACCCCCCCCTTTTTTTTTTTTGACGAATTCTTACTCTTCCCCCCCCTCTCTCTTTTGCACATTCTTTCGGCCGATCACGCGTTCCACCGGCGCCAAAGCCCGGCGGTCTTGCGGTTCAGACAATGCTTTTCCTTGCCTAACCCGTTTTTTCTTGAGACGCGAAATCGCCTTACGGAAGAGAGCCCTTCGACCCTACCCGATTATGGATCTGGCGCTTCCCACGGCGGAAACATGACTTTCAGTGTTTCTTTTTTTTTCCCCTTACAGCGCATAGAAAGGACTCTTTAGTTAACCATCCCTTTGGGCGTCTTCCCCTGCCGGCTCGACCGTTTTCCCTGCCGCCATCGCTGGCGTTTCTCGACAGCGAGAAGTCTCTCCCGATTCTCCCATCTTCTCTCCAATTCGGACGATAATGAAGACCTTCTACAACCTCCGAGCAACTTGAACAGGTCATGGCACTCATTTGCCGTTTTTACCTTCTTTCGGGTTGGTTCGTTCTCATTGCCTAGCCGACGTATAGGGTTTTTTTTGTCGTTTTGAAGAGGCGGAGGCTAAGCCCGCCCTTTGGATTTTTCACTCGCCGATTCGGCTCGCGCTAGGACGCCCCCCCCCCACCTCTCGTCTATAAGAATTCCCGCGCATCAGGAGCCGCCTCCCCTTCAGTTCCCGGTTACCCCCCCTCCTTCTATTTCCTCTATCCCCCCCACCCTGACAGACTGAAGAAAGCATAACTTTTCGCCCTATTCTTTTCTCGCCTTTGACGCCCCGCGCCGAAGCCTTTCCAAACACCGGCGCGGGATCCTTAATACCAGTTTTTCTTTCGTGGCCCCCTCCGTTTCACTTGGCGATGCCACTTAAACCTGCCATTCCCCCCCAGGCCCCAACGCGTCCCGAATTGTCGACTCCCCTTCCCCAGGCCCGGACCTGGCGGAGCAGCTTCTGGCCCCCAGCAGCTTCTCGCACCCGAGAGGGTGCTTTTTGCTTTTTGCTGTCCCCCTCCCCCGTTTGGCCCACGCTTCGCTTCTTGACGTTCCTGGCAGCGAGGTGAGACCCTCTCTGACTCCCCCCCCTCGTTCTTCCGTGAACCCCCTCACGACGTCCCCATCCCCCTCTTTCCCTACTCCCCGCTTCTACGCATCCACTTTACCATTCACCCGTTTCAGGATTTCTTCGGTATTTCATTTCTTGTCTAGTTCCCTTTGCCTACCCCTGCTTCAAAGCTCTTTTTCCTTTTCGACCCTCCTTCAGCTTTTCGCTCAACGGCCGGACGGCTTTGAACTCCCTCCCCTTTTTAGCAGCCCGAATACTGGTGACCCGATCCCGCCCCTTCCACGTAAATCCTTTCCTTCCCATTCCTCGCCTCAGGACGAAAAGAACCCCTCGTTTCCCCCTTTTTGTGGGTCTTTCGTTTGTGATGTCAAAGTGGACTGAAGATCCCTTTCTCCCTGCCTCGTGGCCCATTGCTTATTCCCCTCCCCATTCTTTTGAAACCCCCAGACCGTGCAAGCCGTTGCCAACCAAAGCAATTTTTGAGCATCTCTTCCCTTCCTCGAATACCGACCCTGATGGCGTAATACACGTCCATTTTTTTCTGATTCGCCCTCTTATATAAGTTCTTCCCCCCCCTTCCCTTTTTTTTGTTGAGAGAGATGGCTCTTTTCATCGCCAGGTTTTCATTGTATTTTTCTCTTTCCCCATAAGGATTCTCCCGAAGTCCTTTTTCCCTTCTTCTCGGCAGGACTCGTCTTTTGCTGGACACTTTTTTTTTTTTCTGGCCTCCCCTCCTGTTGGCAGGCCCACGGCAAGCGAGCTTTCCTCTTTGCTGCGCAGCAACTTCCCCGCGCACCCCTCGAAAAACGAAACCCTTTTTTCGAGGTCCCCTTTTTTGTTGGGTGGGCAGGGCGTTCCCTTTCCTCAAAACTTCTTTAGTTTTTTCCAGCGGTTTCTGTTTTTTACCCTCTTTGGATTTCTCCTCTTCAGACCCACGGTGTAGGGCAGCAGCCATGCTTTTTCCCTCCTTTATTTAGTTCGTTCGAACTTATGTAGAAAGTTATTTCGATTTATTTTGGGCGGCAAGGACTCTCTTGACCTTTCCTACCTCCCCCTACGCCCTCCGACAGCGCGCCATCATTTCTCTTGGTAGAGAATCATGGAGCAGTAGTAGGAGTCATTTTCCTTGCTACTTTTCCTCTTTTCTTTTGACCTCTGTTGATCCCCCCTGACGCTTGTCGCACCCTAGCCCCTTGACATCCCGCGCAGACACGCGGTTAACAACCTTTGAAGGCTTGCATCATGCCCACAGTCGTTCACCTCGTTTTTTACGATCCCCCCCGACCATCGCGAAGGTCTTTGCCCTCTTGTCGGTTGTGAAGTTCTTTCCGGGACTGCGTTTTTCGCGGGTACTTTTGGCGCTTTTTTTTGGTCCTTTTCAATCCGAGCGTAGAGGTGACCTTCAAAATGTTGCCAGGCTTTTTCCGCCACTTCCCCTTCCCATCTCGCGTTGCTGGTTCAAAGTACGGTCAGGTCGTATTCTCTTTCTTACCACCTCCCTCTAGGAAGATTTATGCTCGTCTGGATCGCATGGTGTGGACGATAGCATGTTTTTTTCTTTTTGACCCCCTTTTTTGATTGCGTGGGGGGGGGGGTGGTATTTTCACGGGCCGTATCTTATTTTGATTGTTTCTGGTCTTTTTCCCCTCTCCCCTAACGACCCTTTCCTCCTTACCCGGCAGAGGCAAGCTTGATCGCGTGTCGTATGCCTTTTCCTCACCCCCGCCAAAAGACACCCCCCAAGCCTTTCACTTTATCTTCAATGGAGACTCTACCATCATTATCTTAACGGTAGCACAGCCCATCCCCATCCTTGTACGTTCTTTCGGCATTCCAGGGGTTGGTATCAAGCAACTTAGGAGAATTCCCCTCTGCCTGCCTTCCTCCTCTAGAGGTCGGAATCCTATGCTCCAAGACTTTCGCCGAAAGGCCAGGCTCGCCAGTTTCTTTGCTCGGTACCACCGCCCCAGCTCCTTTTTGATTGTCCTGCAGCAGAAGGTAGATTGTTCCTTCTTTTAGTAACACCAGAAAAAAGAAACAGTTCCCCTTTTGCAGTGTTTTTCTTCCCCAGCCTCAACTTTCTCGGTCGCCACAGTTAGTCTTTTCCCCCCTTCCTTTCCGGTTCGCTCGTAAATTTTTGCCCCTTCCACTCACTTTAGTGTGAATCCCGTGTCTGCCCCCAGCTCAACATGACTTTGTTTTCTTTTCAGGTAACGAGTGTCCCTAACTTGCCTTCCCACAGTTCCTCAGCCGATTCTTTACTACGGAGCTTTCGCCCTTTTCCGAGGGTCCTTGACCCCTGTTGATACAGCGTTTCGACTCCTTTTTCCCCTTTTACCCTTGTGGCTGGGGTCTATGCCAGAGAGGAACACCTTTTCTCCCTGGGCCCTCCTTACGTTTTTTGGGTTGTTGAGATCGTCCCCAACGCGTTACCTTTTTTGTTCATTCCATACCCCTGCCCCCCCCACCCTGGGAAGATTCCACTTCCGTCGCATGGTGTGTCCCTTCTTTTTTCGGTGTTTTCCCCCCCTTCCCTCCTCTAAAACCACGTGTCCTCCTCCTTCCCCCGCCACGCGCGTTTTCGTCTGGCACCGTTTACACCCCTCGTCAATCTTTTTTCTCCCCTGGACACTCGGATTTCTTTTGCCGTTGATTAGTTGAACCTCCGACCCCCAACTTTCGCCTTTTGCTGACAGTCCTTGTCCCCTCCCCCCCGAACTGAGCAAACTTACCTATTCCTTTCCCTACCATTTCTTCTTATAGGATGTCATTGACCAGGAGCAAAAGGAAGTTTTTATTGTTCCCTTTAAGAACGACAGCATGAAGAGAGGATTTCCAGTTTCACCCCGCCGCTGTGGACGTTTCCCCCATCCCTACGGTCACATTGAAGTTTATTTTTCTTCAGATGCCCCAAGATCTCCCCGACATTGACGATCGTAGCTCCTATCTTTTAGACGGACATGGCTGCCATATGCCTTCCCCAAACGGAAGAGACCCGGACCCCGATGTCACTGACCGTGATTATAATCCCTGATGCAGGAGATCACCCATGGGTGTAGACTAATCCTTACTTTGTTTGGGGCACCCCCGGCGGCTTTTTTGAGGTGGGGGGCACTCATTCCTGGTACCTCCTTTACCTTTCACAACCCATAGGGCCTATGATGGCGGAGCACTCACGCCGATGTTTTGACCAGCTCCTTTAAATTCCCCCCAACCCGGAGCGCGACACCCCCCTCCCGTCAGAAAGCCTTATTCGAAGTATTGGACACCAAACTCTCAGTGCTCCGAGCCCACAACGATCCGGTCCCTTCCCCCCAGAAAGCAACCCACAGAAAGAGGGCAACCGAGCTCCCTCTCCCAGATGGGGTCAGAGACCGTTCCAGATCGTGGTGCTTCACCTCACGGAAGACAGCCAGGGGAAACCCCCCCCAGAGCGGAGTGCGGTCACCTGGCCGCTTTCTTTCTTAAACTTTTGGGGCAGGGTCAAGACATTTTTCTACTGTTCCCCTCGGCGGCAAATAAAGAAAAGCCCCGCCCCCCCCTCGAACCTCCCACTAATGCGACCTTTCCCAGAACCGGGGCGACGAGGCTTCCTCTTTTCTTTCCCCCATCAAAGCTCTGATAACAGCGAGGTTTCCCTTGGGGCTTTGATGTCCCCTATCCCCTGTTGACACCGTTTTCAGCTTTCTCCATCTGGACCCTTCTTGCGGGCGACAATCTTCACCACCCTCGGTGTCAGACGGACAGGACCTTGGGAATTAAGCATCAGTCCATGATTCGCCTCCTACCCGTTCCTGCTACGATGAAAAGCTTCTTTTGAGTACCTCTTGGAGTTTTATGAGCGCTCTCCTTGTTTCTCCCCCCTTTCCACCCCCCTCCATTCCCTCTCGCCCCGACTTGACCTCCCTCAAATCCCGACTTCGCGGATCCCGTTTTTCGCCGGCTGTCGACGCCCCTTCAAAATGGTCCCGGCTCAGCAGTATCGCTCCCATCACGACTCTTTTCCCCCCTTCCCCGCTTCCCACACGCCTTCCTTTTCCGTGTCCTGCCTCTCCCCGTGGGCCCCTCGCCCAGCATATTCTTTTTTTGGTTTTGCGAAACCGTGTTGTTTTTTTCGCATTTCTCTTAGTGTGTGCGTCGGCCGTGCTTCCCCCCATGCCCGAATTTTTTTTTCGACCGTCAGCCGTTGCTACCAAAGCCATTTTTCCGCTTTCCTGGGCAGCAAGTTCCTTCTTGTTTGTCCCCACGACTCACTTTTCTGCAGATGTTTTTCTTCTTTTCCCTAATCCTCCTTTGTTTTTTTTGATCTTTCTGCTGTTCTCAGGCTTTTCCTTTGCCCTTTCTTTCAGACAATCAGGACTTTCTGACGACTTGACTTGCCCCTTGAGGAGGTGGGGAGAAAGGGGAAACCAACATCACCATTCTCACCCACCCCCACCCCACAACCCCCCGCCAACAAACACTCCCCGCTCCCCCCCCCCAACCCCCTCCCTCACTCCCTCCCCACCCACCACACCAACCCCTCGCCACCACCCCACCCCACCCCCCCCTCCTCCCCCCCCCCCCCCCCCCCCCCCAACCCCCCACCCACACCCATGTATTTATTTCAACAAGTCAATTTTTTTTCCCTTCCCCCTTTCCAGCAGTCCAAGAAGGATACCTTTTCTGATTCTAGCGCCTCTTGCAAACCCATCTACAAAACCAGAAACTCTTATTTCTGTACCTTCGAAGGCTTATGCGTCACACCCCATTAACCCCCCTTATGTGTCAGGGTCTTTTCGGGAGCTTTTTTTCCCCCTTTGTGGCCACTGCATAGCAGTAAAACTCCTTTTCGGGCTGTCCCGTTCGGGAGTCCTTGAAGTAAGTTTTTCTCTTCTGAACCTTTTCTTTTAGTCATGGAATGGTAGGCCCCCGGGGCCTTACAGCCCTCTGCGATAGCGCCCCACCTCAGAATAAGACACTAGTTTTCTAGCTTGTCATGCAACGGGTAGAGTCACTTTCGGTATTCTTTTCGGTGCCGTCGGTGACCTTAATTTTTCCCCCGCACGGTTGGTATGACCCCCGAATTTTGCCTAAATTCTCCCATAGCTAAGATCGACTGGGGGCACAAGTTCTGACCCCTCCCCTGCCACTTTCCCCCGGGGAACATATCTGCCGCAAGATTTGACTGCCCTCTTCTCGTCCGTCGTAGCGTGAGTTAGGTCGTCCTGACCCGTCGTGACCTTCCGTTCTGGTTATAGTTCCTTTCAGGTTTTCGTGAAGAGACCGATTGATTCGGTGACCCCACACCCGATGGGACACTTTGTTACCCTGCAGAGTTTCAGTCAGCTGCGTCTGCTGGTTACCATCTGCCAGATACGTTTCCATTTCATCGTTTAATTATTTTTTCGGGCCCCCCTTCCCCGAGGGTGGCAGATACGATCACTTCCTGTTTCTTTCATCGTGCATGCGGGGAAGCTTGTTTCCCGTTCTGGTATGTCGCCGCGTTTTTGATTCCCTCTCTTTTTCACCCATACCCCCCCCGGCGTGACTTGGCCGTCAGCTAGCTCGCGTTGTCTTTTAGCCCCCCAGTAAAAAAGCCCAACCTTCTAAACCACCTTCATCCCTCGGAACTTTGAGAACCCCATGCCTTCCCCCCGCCATCAGGTGAACTTTTTTCACCGCATTCCGGTTTTCCCCCCTTGCCGGCTCCCCGGGGAGGGGGTTCTCTTCCCTCCCTCGTCGAATTATAAGCGGAAGATTTTTAGTAATTTCTTCCCCCCCTCCTTGAGACCCTCGATTTCTGAAGACGTCCTTTTTGCTCCCCCCCCGTGCGCGAGGGATAACCCCCCCCCCGAAGAGGTTTTTTTCTTTTTACCTCGCTGTCCTCTTGGCTTTCGTAAACCAGCACCCTGCCCCTTCAGGTTTGCCGGTGGCTCGCCAGCAGATTCACCTTTTATGTTGTAACCAGATCGATTCATACTACGGTCTTGTATTTTGACCTTCTTCCAATCATTGAGAACCCCTTTTTTTTCGTGTGTCCTACGTCTCCCCAACCTCCCCCCCCCCCCCCCGGGTACTCACTCACGCGTGGTACAATGTTCTTACTGTTCCCTCCCCACGATCCTCTTTTTTCAGTAAAGGTCGTCGTCACGGTGGTTTTTATCTTTCCCCCGCGTCTTTGATCCCAGACAGTCTTTTAGGAGCCGCCTGTTTTATCCCGTTGTGGAGGTTTATTCTTGTTCCTTTAAACTCCCTTCCCGGACCTTTTCATCGACTCTTCCTGAATGTTTTTTTTTCTCCCCCATCCGGGCGGATGGTGTAGATCCTCGACTTTTACCCCCAGCCCCCCTTTTTTCGAAGCCCCCTTCTTCTGCCTAAGGCTTTTTTTGTCGCAACGGGCTTTCACACTTTTCAGGTCAAAACACCTGACGATCTCTTCCTTTTTTTACACTCCCATGCCTTTCTTTTTGACTTGCTTTTACATCGCCCTGATCCTCTTTTCTGCCCCAATAAAAATCGGAATGGGTTTTTGTCAGTTTCATCTTTTCGAACGTTTTCTTAGTCAAAGTGACGACAGCGCCCTACGAATTGCCCATCCCGACTCCTTCTTGGGAGACTTTCCCCCCCCCGGCCTTCCGACGCCTAGAAACCCAATGTCCATAATGTGCCAGTGTGTCTTTTAGACCCAGCGATCGACAATCCGAGACTTCTTCCCCCAACGATTTATCGGGTGGTCCCAATCCTCCGGTTCCCTTGCAGGTACTGGCAAAATAGCTTTTACTCCGCCTTCTTACGTCTCGAGATTGCAGATGCCTCTGACTCCAATCCACTGCATGAAGCAGGGTCACCTTCCCTTTGATGCCGCGCAAGGAAAGTGATGGCAACCCTCAGTTTCTCCCTTCCCATCTTGGGGGTGATTTTTGATACCAAGCCTTCCGACTCCCCTGGGGGTGCGCAGTTTTCATCCTTCGTGGACGGCTACTACCAGCTCCAGATTTTCTGGCTTGCGGCCGATGGAGTTCTTCTTCCCGCTCGCCTTCGAACCCCGATCGGCCCTTCATTCGCCCTCAGCACGATTGCCAACAAAACACCCTAGTGCATACGACTGCCCAAAAGCTTTTGTTCCGCACCCATCAGAACGCCCATCACTTCCGATTTGTCCCCCCTCTTTTTCCTAAGACGCTGGGACTCCCAGAGAAGACTTTAAGGTTTTTTCTTTTTCCCGCTTCCTTTTCGAGTCTTGGCTACAGAATGCAAAGATGCTTGGGTGTCCCAAGACCCCTGTTTTGGTACTTTTTTTTCTGACCTGGGAAATCCCGCCAGAAACATCCCCCTGCTACCAACCCCCCCCCTCTCCTTTTCAGCTTAAAGTCCTCCACCCCGAAGGCACTTTGAGCACCTTGCACAGCCCATCACAAGAGATGATCGGCCCCCCCCTCGGTGCACGCAGACAAGGGGGAATTTTGTTAACTTGCAGTTCTTTTTCCGACTGGTACATCCGTGGCGGGTTTTCCACTGTTCGTGTTCCTCCAACTCGTTCGGTCAACTCTCTTCAGGCGACCCCGCCGACTTTACTTTCTCCATGACCCTTTAGCTCCGGTCCTTCCCAAGCGACGATGCACCCTTTGTCTTGTGCTTGGAGTTCTTCTGGTGAGCTTTCTTCGTTTTCCTCCAGTCCAGGAAGCTGCAGAGAATTCCAACCTCCCTTTCCGAACATGCAAGATCTTCTCCCGCCCCCCTTTGCCACCCCCTTGGGCGACCGCAACCTTTTTTTGGCTTCTTCCCCCTGACCACCACTTTGAAGAGAGGGTGACAGTTTCCCACCAGCTTTACCCCCAAGCTTACCCGTCGGAACCAGTCCGGCGCCTCTTTTCCTCTTTCCGATGAGTTGTTGGGTCGTCCTTCGTGGTGCGGAGCACCTTTTTTTTTACGCTAAATTCCAGTATAGTATATTTTTTTCTTTTTTTTTCAGTGGCCTTCCCCCCATTTGACCAGGTGGTTGGCCCCCTTGCAGCCGTTGTCCACCCCAATCAATTTCTTTACTGACTTTTCCCCTGGTGAGCCAGCCGACCGTCCTGATTGTCTTACTCACCGTTGCTTTTTTTTCTCCCGGCATGAACTCTCTTTTCATCATACCTTGTTTTTTGGGTTGAGTCTTTGTTCATCCAGGTTTTCCTCCTGGTGTCGGTGACGGACAATACAGGATTCTGGGCGTTTAAGAATCCTTAATCTCTCGGCGGCCGCCCCCATGCCTTTAGGAAGGACCCGTTCAACCCGTCTACCCTTCGTTTCCCCCCCCATTCACGCCCTCCACAGCCGACCATACGATCAATGCGTTTTATTTCTCCGGGCGCACACGAAGAAACACACGAAAACGGGCTGGCAGTTCTTCTCGGATGTATCAACTCCTGATTGTCAAACCAGGGGGAGGTCATTACCGTCCCATATTTTCCTTTACTATCTCCCCCCAATGGTGGCGTCGCCAGCACTTAGGAACGTCTCCCTTTAGACCTTAGTTCAAGGTATGGTAGCATTTCTTTCCCTTGACTCCTTTGTAGGTCCCCTCCTTCTCGAACACTGTACGTGAGACTACCCAGAAAGAACCCCATCCCCAATTCCCTAGGTCAATATTAGATTATGAAAATTTGTTATACCTCGAATCCCCCTTAGCCTAAAACGTTCTACAAGCCGGGTACGGTGAATCCCCCAGGGGTTACTCACAAAGACGTCTTGTCTGGTCACGCCGCTTTCTCCTCCCAGCGCGAACAACGACAAGCATTTTCGCTTCCCTCCCCTTAAAAGGGTGGTCCTCATTCCCAAGGGCACCTCGAGGTGGGCTTTTTTTCCATTAACTTTTTTTGATCTTTCCCCTTCCTTTCTCGCGCAGGTAAGAGTAGAACGTTTTTCTTTTTTTCCTTTTGACCATCTGACGGTTTGGGCGCTTTTTTTTTTTTTGCATTTTGACGTTCTTTAAGGGCAGCGCACAACTTTTACCTGTCTCCTTGTTGCCCCCCCTGCTGGGCAAACTTCCACGACCGCACCCCTGAGGTTGATGGTTAAGTCAACGATCCTTACGAGGTTCCGTAAACCACCGCCCCTCCCAGATTCTTTTTCCCCCCCCTGAAGAGTGATGAGTTAGTCTTTCTCTCCGCAACTGAGGTGTGCACCCGCATCCGGGTTGTGCTTTGAAAATCAGCTTCCTATTCAGACTCGGGATGTAGTTCCTTCGTTGGGGTCTTTCCGCAGATGCTCGCAGGCGTGCCCCATTCTTTTCAGATGACTCCTCCTTTTCTCACCCGCTTTCCACAAATCCCAGTCCCCCCCCCCCCTATCGATTCATTTGAGTAAACAAGCTAAACCACCTATCGTGTTCTTGAACCCCTTTTACGGTCCACGGTTTTACATTTTTCATCGGATTATTTTTTAAGAAAAGGATTTTGATTGCATATTCTCCTAGGATAGAGCTCCTTCACCCCCCCGGGAGCCCTCAAGAGAGCAGACCTCACCTCTCCATCCCCTCCCCCTCCGCCCCTCCCCTCCACCCCTCCCACCCCTTCGGTCGGACAAATTCTATGTCTCTACCCCCGCGTGTTTCTTAAAAGGCCAGTTTGACCTTTTCCCCCTTGATGTAACCGCACCGTTGAAATTTTTAACTGCCCAGCTTTCTGTCTGAGTCTATGTCTTTACACCCTCCACATGACCCAGGTCTTTGAGCCGGTTTTTCTCCTCTTGTATTGTCTGGGTCGACATTATTTTCTGGTTTCCTTGCTTGCTTTCGTGACAATCCCTCAAGCATTACTTTTTTGTTTCATTCGCTTTGGTCTGCAACAGCTTTCGATTTTTCTTTGGTCTTTAGTGAACCGTGGAAGAAGCGATTAAAGTCATCATAAAGCGATATGGCTGGTTTTTTCCTTCCAGGTCTTCCTTTTCCCCCCACAACCGGTGTTTTGAAGTGAAGTTTTTTACCCCCACAGCTCCATTTTCGCAGGTAGGCTCCCGAAATGTTCTTCCCTTGTGTTTCTTTTTTTTTTTAAAGGCCTTCCTCCCCCATCCCGTGCCGGTGAGTGGGCATTTTTTGAGAGATGAAACCCGCGTTCCGGTCCCTGGTTAGTCTTTTTTTCTCATTTCCCTCCACATGTGGGCCGAGCGACACCGGGAGCCACGTTGCCTTTCCTTTACGTTGATTTTCAACCAATTTCCCCTTCCCCCAACCACCCGATGCATCTACCCTTCCAACTCCTTTAGGTGCCCCGTTCAGCGCGGTTTCCGCTTTAACGTTCGTCGCCACCTTCTAGAATTGGTGTATGGCTTTGCAGACCCTTTACCAAAACTGCGTGCGGAAAGTGGCTCACAGTCAAGCTTTTTCCTTCACCTTACTACGCTATGGTAGATCCTTATTTTCGGGAGCTGAGAACTGTGCACTGGCCTTTTTTCCTTTGTTTTTCGTGGACCCCTCAGACAACTCCCGAGCTCTGAGGCAGGGAAATCCCCCCCCCCCCTTTTTGGCATATTTTTTGTTCTTTCTTCAAACTGTAAAACTTTTTCCCTTTGCCCCTGTCTAGCCCTCCCAGATAGTTCACTTCCCTAGCTCTTTGAGTTCCTGCCTCGTGAAGATGTCCATGGATGCTGTAGTCCAGAAATCCCATGGACTTTCAACAGGTCACAGTCTTTCCCCCTTTCGGTTGCTCCCCCCCTCTTTCGGCCGCGGGGTTGCTTGGTCGTATTTACATGCCTAGAAGAAGGCCTCATCGGTGTTTTCTTTGAGTTGTTGGAAGTGCGGCTGCTAAGTCCTCCCCCGCAGGGAATTCTGAAGGGGTTTTCTGACTATGGCGGGCCTGCGCGGGACCCGCTAACTCGTAAATACCCGACTAGGAGTTATTTCTCGAATTTCTGTGACGGCCAACCGCGGAAGTTTTATTCGAAACACCGCTTTCCCGGATAAACGACCTCAGCCCCGCCCTGGCAAAACCTTTGATGTTTCCTCAACCCCGCTCATCTCGCCGTTTTTTCCCCCCACCCCCCCCCCCCCTCCTGTCTTAGGGAGTGGACAAGAATTTCCCAGAGTGGGCCGAGACTCTACGGTAACATGTTGTTTTTTCAAACCTCTCCGAACTATAAACAGATTCAACCGATCCGTCACCGTCGAACCCACGCCCCCCACCCCTGCTCCCCGTCCCCTCGTTCCCTTTTCGTGCATGAAAGTCCAGAGATGATCGGTCCCCCCTCGAGTGTTGACACTGAACAGGTGGGAATGCTGTTCCCCTTTCCCCTGGCCTTTCCCTGCTATGTCAGTCGTCGGACGCTCTGGGCTACCCACGTCGGTTTAATCCCCAATTTTGAGGTCCCCCACTCCATTACCTGCCCGATCCCCCTCCAAGGTTTGGACTATTCCCTAGCTCGGGC
>Ga0179591_1262711_pt1 | contig 12575 bp, 9 predicted proteins | sample CZOMad2_1_08_16f_FD_182891 | JGI IMG/M metagenome (GOLD analysis project Ga0179591, IMG submission 182891) | Vadose zone soil fungal communities from Angelo Coast Range Reserve, California, USA - CZOMad2_1_08_16fungal (PacBio error correction) | ecosystem: Environmental > Terrestrial > Soil >... | reverse complement strand
TTTCCCTTATCCCCGGCCCTCTCACCGCCGTAGGAAAGCTCTAGGATCGACCGGCTTTTTTTTTTTTTACAATGATGACTTTCCGTTTCTTTCCTACTTCTTTCTTCCTCGTCCCAGTGAGTTATGTGGTTTGTCTTTCTCCCTTAACCAAGATCGATGATCTCCCTATTATCCTTCCTCATCTTTTAAATCCTGGATCTCAGCCCCCACAATTCCAAGCCGGACGTTTTTTCCTGAGCCTTGGCAGTCACCTCCCCCATTGGCAGTGAGAGGCCAACCCTCCCGACCTATGTCCGGATGTAGCGGAGATGCGTATATCACCACCCTACAGTTCTTGTTTGCGCAATCTGTATTCTTTTTTTTTTTTAAGATTGTCTGGCCCTCTTTTTTAAACGACGGCGGAACTGTCTTGAGAATATTTGTCGTGGGCTCGCCGCTCCACTCATTCTTCCCTTGTCCCCAAACCCTGCCCTGCCCCACCCCCTCGCGAATACAACTTCTAATTTGGATTTTTGATAGTACGCACTTGCATTTTCCTAACGCCCCGTTTGGTCATGTCTCTCTTCCTCGCTGCAATTTAGGTGGAGATCTCGTATTCCTTCGGGCCGCTGCTCTGATTGGGTACTTTTTTTTTATGGGTGCCCGTTGCAAGCAGCCCGTTATCCCTGGCTAACCATCCCTCGCCGACGGAACGCGAATCTCAACAAGCGTGACCAAAACGAAAATCCTAATTTTACCCCTTCTTTATTCGGGCTTTTCTCGCATTCCTCACCGGGTTTATTGCTCGGGAGGGACCCCCCCTCGCTTCTACATGAGTCCTGAGAAATCTTTAAGCCGGATGCCGCCCTCTGTTTACCCAAATCCTTAAACAAGAGCTAGACGGGAGTTAGTGACTCGCCAAGGACATCCCCCCACCACTCCTAGGATTGCTTTGTGAAGCATTCATTTCTCATCAAGGGACGGTCATATTGCCTCGCAACTGTATGGCGTTTCCTTCAGGTCCACCCCCCTCTTTCCTGTAAGTTTCCTTTGAAGAATTCTATCCCCCCCGAATCTTTTGCCCCCTACTAACGGTTCCCGTGTAAAGACTAATACAGAGTACGACTCTTTGATTGCTGGGTCCTCTTTAAAACTTTCACCGGGTTTAGGGAGAGTCTAATTGTTGGATTACCCGTGCCCCCTTTTCCTTCTCTCCTGGGCATGTTAATTCTTGATCAATTGTCGGGACGCTTGGGCAGGACTCTTCCACTTACATGCTCTTCCCACGTTCAACATTGCCCCTCTCTCGATGAGATTTGACTCTCAAGGTCGAAGTCGCCCCGTTTTGACTCTCCGGCATCTCCCTCAAAGTTTCTAGATGCGCAGGGACCTATGTAACCTTTTTCTTCTGTTGCCTGTGTTCCCCATTGTCCCCTTCCGTGACTGTCGGCGGCTTTGCCTTGAAAACCAAAAACTCCCAGACAACGATACGAGTGGGAGCGCTGATAAATTCTCGGTTGTTGCTTCGTTCCTCCTTTTCCCTAAGGTCAAAAGTCTGACATTGAGGCGCATTTAATAACGTTCATGTACCTATTCCCATCATTGGGCCGAGGGAAACGCTTGACAAAAGACAGGCTTTGTTCACTCGTGTCCCTGTTTTTTGCCTCTACCCCGTTGCTGATAGCTTAACCCCTCGGCTACCGAATTTCCTTTAACATCTTCCGACCCCCTGTCATTCGATAGTTGGAGGAGCAATCTATCTTCCGTGTTGTTGTTGAAGAGTGCTACTCGTTCCCCCAACGTGGAAGTCGTCATACCTTTAGCTAATCAGCCCACGGTTACGAGGCTTCCCAACGATTTTCGGATGTCAATTTTATCTTCATTCGTAGTTCCCCCATTGCCTTCCTTCCTCTCACTCGTATTAAAACCTTATCCGCTTTATGCCCCTGCCTCATCCCGGTTCGATGAGCTTTTGCATTTCTGAAAAGCGCACACGTCAGTTTCTTCTCTCCCCTCTCAACCACGCTCGGCTGTCGTTTTCTTTTCCTCCATTTTTGTTTTCAATTCCGCCTCCTGAACCGGGGTTTTCCCCCTTACATCCTCATAGTCCTAGGACTTGAGTTTAATGCTTGGGGATTGTCTGGTCTTAGTTCACGTCGTTAACATCGGGGTTCGTCAGCTTCTTTTTGCTTATGTCAATATTCATCCTGATTTTTGGTTGAGATGTAGCCCTGCACAGAGCCCCCCCGTGACCATCTGAACTCACTCTCATCCCCGAAACTTCGGCATGTTCTTCCCCAGTCCCGTCTAACTTTCCACCTTTCGGGTCATAACACCGCTAATTTTTATATTGTAGATCTGTAATAAGAGACAAGAGTCATAATACTCTTTTGTCCAACGATGGTACGTCCTCCGTATCGGTCTTTGCTTGAGTGCGCTCCCAGCTTTTTCTTTTTCTCCTTGATGTTCGCTTCTTTGGTTTCGTCTGCTAAATTCTGCGAAAATGACCTCCAGTAATAAGATCTCGATCCTGTTTCGAATTTTTTCCTTTCCACACCTCAAAATCCCCTCAGGTTAGGTGTGGAGTTCTTGTGAGAACCTTTGCCAATTCTTTGATGCGGGAAAGATTTTTGTGACCGAGTTTCGTTCCCGTCTTTTCCTTCCATCGCCTTTTTTCTCGTATCAGACTTCTTTTCCCACCGTTCCTGTTTTTTCAATGATCTTAGCAACCCAGGGGAATGCTTAAATTAAGGGATAGGTTTCACGCTTGCGATCCTTTTTCTCTTTTTCGGTCTTTGGCTTCCTCCAATATGTCCTTTCGTTTCCTTGAGCTTTTTTTCTTTCCAAGCCTTTCAGTCAACACCTACCACTCTGAGGTCCTGATTTTAGAAGGAATTTTCCCGGCATGCTCCCTCCAATCTCCCCAATTCCCTTCCTTGCCTCTTGCCTAAATTTAAACGTACAGCTACTTCAGCCATGATAGGCTGTAGGGTATTTACTTGTCCTTTTTTGAGATATCTCCCCTTGGCTCCGAGCGGTGCTTCGCTTCACTAGCGCTGTTGTTACACTCCTCAAACGAAGGCGGCCCTTTCACGAATACCGTCTTCGCCAAGACCGGTTCTTTCTTTCCGTCTCCGTTTTATATTTTCGCCCTCCCCCCCCCCTTTCAACGGCGACATGCATCGGTCCTCGGCGGTGAGTCGGCCCGCTCATGTCGTCTGTTCCCATTGCTCAAGGCCATATCCAACGAGCGTCGGATCTGTTCTATTATGGGGCGCCCCCCCTTTTTGATCCACCCTCGAGCTTGTTCCCTTTAGACCCCGACTGCGCTCCTTGCTTTAATTTTTTTTCCCTCTAATTCATACAGGGCAAATTGGTCTCCATCCTTTATGCCCGCCATGTGATCGGTTGTCCGTTTGCCCGAGCTCCCCCTCCAAGTGACATATCTTTTTCTTTTATCCCCGCCGTCTTTGATATATTCATTTCTAACGACCGTATCCTTCTGTCTCCGCCTTTTTCCCGACCTGCCCTTTTTGTCTGCTCCGTTGATGTTACAGTTATTCCGTCCAGGCCTAGCTGGCCCTTCTGTCTCCGTAACACCCACGCTCCCTGCCCCCGCGCCCCTTAGTTTCCTACTCCCGGGCATACTCCCCCGGTCAATTCGCGCCGCCACCATCCAACTCACCGTTCGCTCTTTGCACTTGCCAACCGTTGTCCGAGTGTGCTGGCCCAAATACCTGTGGGCGTGCCCCCTCGTCCCGATCTTCTTCATTTGTGCCCCTCTTTCTATATCCTCCTTTCATTTTGCGTCCTTTGTGCCAATACTGTTATTCGTGGTGCTTTTTTTTCAATATATTATATTGGTCTCTGAAAGTCCTCTGACGAGACACCACGGTTCCAGGGTCATCCCCCTGTCCTTCACGATTCCCCTGGTTCTCAGACGATGACCAGGCTCGTCCGTCTGTCTTCAACGCAAAGGAAGTGCAGCGTTCGCTCCTGCGCAAGATGGCAACGGTTTTCCATTTTTCTTTTGATTTGAAGCTGCTTTCATTTTTGTAAGCTCTCCGGGTCCTTCTAGCCGAAGAGTGGTATTTTTGGTCTTCTGACACTTTGCAAAGACTCCTCCTTTCACGGATAACGAATGGACCACCTCAGAATCGTGGAATAGAAGTGACAAAACTGTACCATCGTACTTACAGTCTCGGGATTTATGTCTCTTGAAATCCCCCTTCTGGCCTCTTGGAGAAAACCATCTTTTTTCACCCTTGATGTACCGATCATTTATTTAATGCTCTCCGAAGGTTCTAACAGCGCGTCCCCAAAATCTTTCCCCCCCCCTTCCTAACCCCCCCCTCCTGAATTGATTTAAATTTGTTCTCAGAAGCCATTATAGGATTGATTGCTCAACAGGTTTTCCCTTTGTCCCCTGTCGGTATTGCTCCGCCATGGTGGTAATGAGTTTCCTCTTCCTCAACCCTTTCTTCTTAAAGTTCCTTTCTTGAGCCCACACCTTCGTTCCACCTGCAAACATCATAAGGACCCCCTCCCGACTATTTTACCCCCCCCCCCCCCCCTATCCTTGATTTCGATGATTTCCAGGTTCAACCTTTCTTGAGGGCACTGAGAATGTGTACCGTCATTTTTGACATGAGACCCCGGGACTTTTTTTTTCAATACTGTTTCTTTCTTAGCTCGTTCCCTTTTGTTTGACGACTTTTGGGCATTGTTTTTTTTCATCTCGTCCTCATCTCCATAGCTCTCTTGTCATTGAAGCCCCTGTCGCCCCTATTTTCTTCCACCCTCGTTACTATTTCCCCCCATCCACCCCCACGCCCCTTTCTCCCGCTTCGTCCGAGGGACTCTGCCTAAGTTTCATGTCTTTGAACCGTCCATTAGACTGGTAGGCGTGACTTACACCAAAAATGCTCCCAACTAGATGGCAACTTAGCCTCTTGGTGACGCTTCTTAATTTTCCGTCTTCCTCTTCCCTCTTTTTCTCCCTTTTTGAGAGGGCTCAAAGCTCCCGGCAGACCTTTTAGGACTCCGTGCTTTGTATGTATTTGCGCTTTATGAAGTCCCTCTCCCTTCCTGGCAGCTACCTCAATGTTTCCTTTCTAAATGCAATAGTTTTTCTTCCACTTCGTTTCTGGTTTTGCAGCTCCCCCGGTGTCTGCCGCTTATTTAATTCACGTTAAGCATGGTCGCAATCTTCTCCCCCCCCCTTCCCTCCCTCCCTTTCCGTTTTTGTTTTTAGAAGGGCTGCTTTCTATCATTATCCCCCCCTTTGAATTAGCTCCAGACCCCCCTCCTCTTTTCGGCCATCAAAAAGAGCCTTAAACCTAGTCATTATTCTCTCTCATCTAGGTTCTCGCACATTGCACCCACTTCTTCGCTAAACTCCCTTACCGCTTACTTTCCCTGCGCCTCGGCTGTCTTTTTAGCACAAGTGTGAAATGTAGAAGCGAACCACCGGTCAATCTCCCCCGCTCGGCATTGCCACTTTTGTTTTCCTCTTATTGTTTTTCATGCATCCGCCTCCCAGAGCCTGTGGAGGCCCATTTCACCAATCGATCCCCAGTGAGAAAATGGTGGGATTATGGCCCGAGTCTGTGGTAAACGGGTTGGCGCCTCGACTTTTCTTTGCCTTGAGCTAGGGTTTCCAATGTTGTCGCGTTTCCTCTCGATCCTTCTTTAAGATTCATGACCCAACTTGATCTTCCATCTGTCACGATAAAGACAAGCGTAGTTTATCCCTGCTCTCCTTTCCAAAATGTTTTTTTTTTCCTGAGGTACTACAAACCAGTCTCCTTCTGTTATCAGCTTTTTTTTCCTCCACCTTTTTGGAATGCCCCCCTAGGATATAGCTCGATAATGAGTCTACAAACGTGGGTCATCGGCTCGGTGTCTTGCTCCTTTCGCGACGCCTTCTTTTTTATCTGCTGCTAAGTCAACGTCTTGCAGCCACGGGTTTTGATTCCCGCTCACCCCATCACCGACCAATCACTTAAGAAGTCGATGACTTGACAAATCCTATAGCGGTAGGGTTCTTGGACGTCTTCTTTTGCCACTTTCCCTCTCTTTTGTTCTCTGGGGTTGGGCGTTGAAAGATTTTGTGATTCCTTTTTTCGTTCATTGTTGTCGGCTATCATTCACAGTGATCCTAGATTTAGTCAATAAAGGATGTGGTCCATAGCATCTTTATTCTGTCCAGCCCTCCTCCATCTACGTTTTAATACCCGTTTTTACAGTTAGTGTTTTTTTCTTAGTAAACTGTGGCTCGTTCCGATTTAGAGTTTCTACTCCATATTATTCCGTGAGATGCCTTTTTTCTGTCCTGACTTTGTCTATCCCCACCCACATACACATCTTCTTGATTAGAAGGACGCTTACGCTGCGAAGATAATAAATTCCCCATCTGCCACCTCGCTTCTAACCCCTTTAGGAACGTGGTTGCTTTACCGCCCGGGGACTCTTTCACGCCGCGAGACACTTTAGCAGTTCATTCCCAATTTTCTTCCCTTTACGGCCCCTGTAATAGTAGAGCGGTGTCCCAGATAATAGTCGAGCAGTCTGGCGCCCCTTCCCCCCTCCCCCACTATTCCCCCAAGTCGCTGCCCCACCTGTCAACGTCCCATCCGTCTGCGCAAAGAAGTTATTCTTTTCTGTATGTACTTTGACGGCCATAGCATGAATTTGTTGCGCCTCTTTGTGGTCTTGACAGTGCTCGCCAAGAGCTTCCTCCAGTGTGTGGCGGTATTGCGATGAAACCCCTATCGCTGTCCCCCCCCCCTCTAGTCAGGTTCAGCTTGACCCCCCCCCCCACCCTGCGCACCACCTTTGCGTTTTTCCTGGGCGTTGTTTTAATTTTCTTTTCCCCCTCAAACGCCTTCCCCAGTGTCCCCCCCCCGCCGGGCGAACGATCGAGGACTCCCTTGATAAGTTAGAGTGGGGGGGGTCGTTTTACCATTTTTCAAATATAGAGGTTGCACTACCTCCTGTTTTTGGGAGATCCTCTTTAATGGTAGGCTCCACACCGACAACTCTGAAGTTTTAGCCTTGCTACTGCTGGGGATATGTTTCGTTGAGGGCCTCAAGCCCCGGCCCAGGGCCTCGGCACCTCTTGAGTGAGCTCGTTGGTGGTCGGTTTATAAACGATCTTTTTGATTCGCGACTGACTATCTCCTCCTCTAAGGTTTTGAAAAAAATCGATCCGCCAAAACTGCAAGGCAGCCTCTTTTCTATACTTTATTTCCACCCGTTAACCTCTCCGGGGAAATAGGTCACGATTTGTTCCAGAGCTTCGAATCCCTTCCCCCAGGGCTTTTTTCGGCCCATCATTATTTGTGTCTTTGGGGCCGCCAAGCGATCCTCGATAGTATGGGCGCTTTTTCGTTTGATTCCCTTTTTCTATCACCCCCCCCTTCTAAGGATCTCTCCCTATTACAGACGACCTCGACCTGTTGCCGGCCGTCTGAATAGTCAGACGGTAGTTGCAGGTTGCTTGAATAATGCGTCCAAATTGATTTGGCATAGAAGGTTTCTTTTAGTTTTTTTATTGAATGAGGGCTCATGCGTCAGTTCTTCTTTTTTGCCCCGTCTAGACTCAACTCAGTGGGTATTTGGAGGGCAATTCCAGGGATCACTAATGAGAAAATTTTTTTAGCAAAATCCCCCCCATATGAAGGAACTTAGTAAGAATCTCAACCAGCTGAATTTTAAACCCCGTTCAACCCCTAAAGGGTGAGTTGATTGGAACCCAACATTTTCTTTATTTTTTCCCACCCCGTTATTTGCTCCTTTTTTTCTTTAACGATACTTTCTCATGCTCTCTGCTCCTTCGGACGGACTCGACGCCTTTTCCTTTATCCAAAAGAGAATTGATTCATTGCCTTCGCCCTTCCGCAATCCCCCCCACCTACCTGCTTATATGGATTTCCCTTTTGTTTGACATTTGTCTCTCTCTTACTCAGTCACTGGATTGTCTTTCTTAGTTGGCCTGGATCCCCCACCGGCTGGTTTCTGACCTTTCCTGGTTTATGCAGAAACACGCCTTTCGCTCCCCCCCACTTCCTCCCCCCCAACTATTCGTTTATGACCGATTATCGCGCTATTGACCTTGTCGATGCTTTCCAGGATCGTTTCCCCGGTACTTGGCTGGCCCTGAGAGAGCCTTGAGTCTACCCCTTTTTTTGACTTGATTACTTTTTTAAAAAGGAAGCGTGTTGATCTTGAGTTCAGATTTGTTGACTCTCTTTTTGGCCGCGTTCATTTTCTCCCTTTTCTTCATGCTAAGAATTCCCTCTTTGATGGTTTTTTGACAGACCTGCAAACCTGAGTCTTAACAGCGTGAATAGGCTCTCGACGAGCGTACGAGAGACTATGCCGCCTGGTCCCTTATGGCTGTGTCGTGAATGTCCTGACCATTTCTTTTGGAGGCTTAAGTGACAAAAAAAAAGCTTTCCATAAAACCCAGAGTTTTTTTTTTCTTGATGGTCATGTTTATTATACACGTGTGACCAGATTTGCTCTTAAGGTTAAGGAGAGCAGTTTGCCTAACTCCGTTGGAACAAGATGTTTTACTTATTGATGGCACGGCAGTGACACTGTACCAGACTCCCCCTACTACGCTTTATAGATATTAACTTTTAAGATTTTTTTTTTTTTTGTGCCGTGCTCCCCTGGTGATAGATTAATCTTTTTAGATCCGTTGGAAAGGCCCATTTGTATTCAGTGGGTTTTTGATTAGCGGATTGCTACTGCTTCACCCGGTGGTCATTCTTCCCCCATCGAACACAGTTAAGATTTTTAGCGGCCGTTAGCTTGCCCTCCCCCGCCACCTCGTTCTGAAGCCCCCTCCTTATTCATTTCCTAGCTTCTTGAATTGGTTTTCCAATCGAAATTTTCAAACCCTCTACAAAACGATAGGCAATGCGGCTTCAGTTGGCTGAGCTGTGATCCCTTGTAACACGTTCTCCACCTCCCCGCGACCACCCCCATCCAGAGCTAAGACTATAAACCGTGTAACCCCCCCCCCTTTTTCATTTTTTCCCCGCTCAGTTTTTTTTTTTTCTTTCCCTGCCGCCTCCTACCCCCCGGGAATGGAATGTTAGAAAAAGGCCAACCATCCCTTTCACGGAATCTTCAGGATTAAATGAAGCGGGAGAGCTCTTTTAGATGGCCTTTTCACCCCCCTTTTGGACCCCCCAATAAAACGGGGGCTCCTCTCCCCCTGTCCTGTCACTCCCTTATCTTTTTATAAAGGTGAGAAATCTCCTCTCCTATGTCCGCTTCCTGCCCCTCTCCCCCGCACCGGCAATATGAAATAAAGTCCTAATACCATTTTCCCAGCCCTTCTCTTTCCTGTCCCATGTTGGCATTTTTAATATAAAAAAAAGTATATTTCCCCCCCATGTCTTTACTATCCTGCCAATCCTTTCCCCTCCCCCCAAACTGGTTTAAGGATGGTATAGTGGCATGTGAAAGCTTGAAGCTACGGTATGCACGGCTGGGGATGGGAGGATTCTCCCCGTAACGATTCCTTTTTTATCTTCCTGAAAGTAGCTTTTTCCCCCCTCAACCCTGCTTTTTTTTCTTTCCGATGCCCCTAATGACCCTTTCGAAATCATGTCACTACAGTCAACCCTTGTGCTTCGTCCATGTGCTCAGTGCTTTTAAAAAAACCATCATATCCGAAGGTGTGTCTTTTTCTTTGGCTAGTCACCCTTTTCATCCCATTAGATTTGTCGGTGCGGAAAATCTTTTTTTGCCGCTTCTTCGTTGACCGTTAGGAAGGGAAAAGTGTTACCCTCCAGTTTTCAACCACTGGATTTGTCGTGCCCATATGAGTTTTATGATCGCCCCCCCCTAAAACTTTTCGAAGTTTAATCGTTACCTGCACTTTTTTTCCCCAAGTGTGAGTTTGACCCAGATGGGTTCTGACACTCCTTTAATTTCTTCTATCTTGTTTCAGTCCTAACCCCTTCTTGTCTAATCGATGAGTTTTGCAGACTTTTCCAGCCAACACACATACAAAAATCCTTCCAATGAATGCGCCCCTGAGACGATTCTCCTCTCCCCAAATCCTTTTCCCAATTTCCCTTCTCTGCCATTACATTTTGAATGTACCAACCCCCCGCGGTAGGAACGTTCCGTCTTTGCCCCGTATGGACTTGCCAGCCCTTCCCGGTTTCTCACCTCTTGTCTTTTCCGTGAAACGTGGTTCTCGCTTACCATTTCTCATTTTTCTTGTCTCTTTTGACTGTTTTAAGTGGCTATACATCTTCACCCGTCTCAGTTTCTGCTCCCCGTCACAATGCCCGCCCTCCAAGAGCGGGAACCCACAAGCACAGACAAATTCTTCCACCCGCAAGCAGGTCTGATTTTAGCTGTTCTCCCTACGTCCTCACGGCTCCCCCTCTCCATCTGTCCAGGGATTTGTGGGGCCAGCCTGTGGAGACTCCAAAAGTGTGAACTAGCGTCCCCCTTTGATTTGGTTTCGTCTTTTAACGTAATGCAGGAGACAGAAGAGTATTAATTGTTTTTACCTTTTCCCATCCCAAACCCTTCCGCTCCTTTTTAGGAATTTCTTTCGTGGCCCTTGCACACCACCCCCTTTTTTCCCCCTGCACTTGTAAAATTCTCGGATTACCTCCTTACTTTCTCCGTTTTTTTTTTGGAGCCCTCCCCCCCTTCAGCTTCCTCTCCTCCCTTTCCTCAATCTTTGTTGTTGGAAGAATTCATCGCTTTATTCCCACCCCCCTCCCCGATACATAGGTTATGTTCAGCAATTCTTTTGAACCCTTTTCTTCATTGTTGATGGTAAGCAAGATTCCCCCCCTTCCTTCTCCCCTTTGAGCGTAGGGCGGTGTATGGTATTCCCCCGGTACCCACCCTCTCGTTGTCTAGAGAACCCGTTGTAGAGGCATTACCTCTTCACCCCTCCAATGGGAATACTTTTCGGTATACTTGACCTTCCCTTCCCTCCCCGTTCGCGGCCCCCCCAACGCCGATTTTGCATCTTCGCTTTGTCGACGTTAGAACCACGAAAGACGCTCTGGAGCACTCCCTGTATTTTCAGATTTGAGGAAGTCTCTTTTCTCCTTCCTGGTTCTCCGCCAGCTGTCGACCTCTTTATCTTGGTCTGCCACGTCCTATTTCTTTATGACCGTCTATCTCCAAAACTGAGACGGACGCACCCTTTCCTCCACTCAGATTCATGGGCTCCTCCTTCTTTCCCCTCCCCTTTTTTCCCTCCCCTGCCGCGTTCCTACGCCCCCCGTTACTGTATTACTTCCAGCGCAAAGTGAGGTGGCAATGACGATTTGGGATTTGAACTTCTGTGCAGGTGGAGTCATCCTTTTTCTCTCTCTCCTCCCTCTTTTTTTGTGTGTCCCTGACATTGCTGCCCCTCCCACGCCGTTTTCGTGATCTAAGGAGTAACAGACTTGGCGCTCAAGGCAACCTCTTCAGAGGATAGGCTCCAACCTAGCTTACCTCTCCCCCCGGTACCATGACCTCCGTCCGATTTCTTTTTTCTTTTTTCTCATCCAAGGATGCATATGGTCTCCAACCTCCGTTTCTTTTCCGAAATTTTGTTAGTACGATCACTTTCTGCTCTGAAGAGGATGGTCCCCCCCAAATTTTTCCCCCCTTTCACAAAAGAATTTTTTTTTCCAATTTTCTCTTTTTTCTCCCCCCCTCATCCCGGCCACCCCTACCTGGCTTATATGGGCTTCCTTTTTGCCTCCCCTCTAAAAGGATAGAATATTAGAATTCTTGCATCGCCTTTAATTTGTCTTTGAATTTCATTTCCCCCCCTCTTTGTCTTCGCCCTCGTTCCTTGGAGCTCCCTTCCAAACCTCCTTCTTGCCCCCTTCAATAACCCCTCGATCGACCATCCTTGCTTTCCCCACTTCCCCTCTTTCCGGTCCTTGTTTCTTTGACGTCTTTCCTACCCTCCCCCGTTTTTTTTAGGGCCACTGATCTAGCCTTTTTTGCTATCAACGCCCATTTTGAATAGACTTTTTTTATTTATTGTCTTTCTTTGAGCTTTCCTATTGTCGGTTTACTCCTCTTTTTTTTTCCCTTCCAGCGTACCTACCCCCGCGCGCCACGTCTCCCCTTTCTCCCTTCTATATATGAGTCGATAGCAAAGTCGAGATATCCCCCCAAATTTCCTTTTGGCATCTCCCCCAATACAAGATCCGATGCCGGAGCTCTTCTGCGTTTCCCCCTTTTTTTTATGGAGTCGGTTTCCTGCCTCCGGCCATTAAGGACGGTCTGGGCCCCCTTGAAAAATCTCCAGACAGACCCCCCCTCTTGCCCTCCGCTGTTTCCGCTGATTCCTTTCCCCCTTTTTTTTTTTCGCTTCTCGTTTCATCACGTGTCCCCTGAAGTTTCCAGCTCCCGGTGCGAGGAGAAAGTTCAATCCCACCCTAGATAGAAGTCAATAGTCAGGCCACTCCCTGAATTGGACCCGATAAAATGGCATTCTTTTTCTTCAGAACTTCTTTTTCTTTTGTGCCCCTACCCCCCTTTGGCTTGATAGCTCATGTTCATTGTGTCCCTTCCCCCGTTTGGTCACAGCATGAGTAGCA
>Ga0179591_1401668_pt1 | contig 12576 bp, 12 predicted proteins | sample CZOMad2_1_08_16f_FD_182891 | JGI IMG/M metagenome (GOLD analysis project Ga0179591, IMG submission 182891) | Vadose zone soil fungal communities from Angelo Coast Range Reserve, California, USA - CZOMad2_1_08_16fungal (PacBio error correction) | ecosystem: Environmental > Terrestrial > Soil >... | reverse complement strand
TCTGAGCACGCCTCCCCCTAAGGTTAAGTTCTTCTCTTTTTTTTCTGCGACGTCTTTTCTACCCTGATTCCACCGTCCGGTTTTCCTTTCTGACGCTGGAGTTAAAAGGCGAGTCGTTTCCATTAAGGAGATTTCTTATCTTTCCTCCTTTCCAGAGAGTAACCCCCTTCTTCAGCCCGGGGATTCTGAGACTAACTTCATTTAGATTTACCGTTTTCGGAAGCTTTTTTGCGTGACCCGAGACTCCGCAGCAGCAGGAAAGAGAAAGTACGAGGGCACTCCTCACCTTTGAGCTACTTTCCCCTCCTCGTTTTTTTCCTGCTGACGATTAGGATCATGGAGTCGAAAAACATGGTCGGCGTTCCGGCCCTGATTCTGCCAACTTCACGTATCCAACGGTCCCCTTTCCACGCCCCTGCCATATGACTTTCCTCTGAATTCACCTCCCTTCCTAAGCGAAGACTTTTCATAGTGTGACAACGGCCCTTTTCGGGTCTCTTGTCCCTTCGCCCCCTTTCTTTCCCTTTTCGTGCTGATCGCTTTCTTGACGATTTTCCTGAAGCAGGTTTTGCCGAAGTTGGGGGTAGCGCGGGTGTTTTCCACAGAGCCGTTCTTTTTTCTTCCCCTCATTTCCTTTCTAGAAGTGTGCTCATTGCGGGAAAGGGCGGATGTAAACGTCTTTTGGCGGTCGCCACTTAATTAAGCCTCCCTCTTGAGTCTTTTCTTACGCTCTCGGGACTGGGTCAACCGTTTCCCTCCCTGAAAGATGAAGACTCCTTAAGCGATAATGGAGCGGCCCGCGATACGCTCCTTTTACAGTTCTCGGTGCACTCATTTTTTAATGTCCCATCTCACCCCTTAAGACTAGTAATTCCCTTTCAGAACATCTCCTCGCCCAGGGGGGCTCTCTTTTTGGAACCAATAATACATGGCGCCACGCTTCGCTCACTTTTCCCATCTGCCCTTTCTTCCCCTTGCCCTTTTTATGGGCCTTTCCCCTCTGAGAGGCTCTTTCTCTCCCAGGCACTTTTTCACTCTCTTAGCTGTTTTTCTCTTTCGGAGCGGGAATTTCTTCGGAGATTTTTTCGCCTTCGGGAAATGAGTAGTTCTCTTTATATTTCGTGGAAAAACGTTTTTTCTGGCGTACCGCTAAGTTTGCGGTCCCTCCCCCTGGTACGGCCTCTTCGTCCGTTTTTCCCGGCTCCTCCCCTCTTTCCTTCTGCGAAATTTTGCCCGGCTCCCCTCCTTTCCTGACCAAAATCTCCCCAGTTTGATAGTTGGGAGCTCGGATTCGCAAGAAGGAAGCCTGTTTTCCCCGACGGATTTTGGTTCTCCTGAGTCACTCGATCTCTTCTCCAGTTTTTTTTTTCGTACTCTTTCCGAGTTGAGGCTTTTTGGTTCTGGCCTATCACACCGATCCGCTTGTCGGTCCGCCGTGCGCTTGTGGCCTTCTTCCTGATAGACGGGCAAAGTTCTTTCCCCCGTGTGGCGGCACTTGTGACTCGCTGGTGCTTGCTCTCCGAATTAGAATTCTTTTGAGTAACTTTTTCAGTACTGTTGTGCGGGTAGAACGAATACTGCGTATCGCTGTCCAAGGGAAAAGAAAGATCAGCCCCTTGCATCGTTGACGGAGTTCCGGAGCCCGCGCCGAGCGGGCCCCTTCCTCCTCCGCTTTCAAGTTTTCTTTTCTTCCGCTTTATGACTTTTGCAGCTTTCTCCCAGAGTCCTTTAGCTGGAAAAGCCTCACCCCCCCCCCCCCCCCCCCCCTGGCTCCGGTTTTGCGCCAGTTCGGCGTCGCTTACCGATCTCAGCCCTTCCCTTCTTTGAGTTTCCTTCCCATTCCTCTCTTTTAGTCAGCGTTATGGGCGTAACGGGCCTTATGCTTGATGATTCTTGAGCAATCTGGTAAAAAGACTAGGGTCGCCCCGATTTCCGGCGGGCACCCCTTTTTGACAGGCCCCCCATTTCGTTTAGCCTTCCCTTCTTCTTTACAGCCTTTTTTTTTTGAGTCACTTCAAACCTTCATACCCAGCCGCCCTCCCCGTCTGCAGAGAACCCGGCCCTCTGGAGATAAGGTAGGCTGGTTTTCGCGTTCATGAACCCTTCCCGATTTTGGCCTTCCCCCCCCCTCCCTCCCACGTTTTTCCCTCGGCATAAGATCGCGGAGAGAGCTTTCCAGACGAACAGGTCACGGCCCTCGACCGGCTAGTCGTGTCTTGCGTGACACTTCGTTCCCTCCCCTCAGTATACCATTGCCTTCCCCCTATTTTTTGGGCTTCCTAAGGTCTTTTCCCTGGGACATTGCGATGAGTCCGGTTAATCGGAAGGTGGCTTCCAATACTCGGAACGCTCTTCTTTAGCACCCCATGCCCAGCCTTTTTCCTCTTTTTAAGGAGGTCTCTCCATTCCCCTCCTCATCCAGGAGTCTCCGGCTGAATGGTCTGGCAGAGTGCGAGGTCAGGCGCATTGCCGCCCCTTTCTAGCTTCTCTAGTCCCCCGTTTCTCTCCTTGATAAAGCTGAAAGGATACGTTTAATGATTCTGGCTGCGTCTGGGAATACCTTTAATAGACGACTTTTGAGGGGGACCGCATATCATTCTTATCGTCCTCCCACCTGCTACAGTCCTCCCTTCAGAACTGCTCGAAGTAATGGCTCGAGAGACCTGCGGAAATAGTAACCGACGAACAATGCGGCGTAATGTGCATTTCTTTTATTCTCTCTAACTTTTCTCTATTCTTCTTAAAAACGGCGAACGGAAGTGGACGCCGCTCCTGCTCTGGTCCGCCTTCGATTTTCCAGGCTTTTCCCAACTGTATACTCCTAGGGCCAATTAATTGACTGACTCCGCCGCACCAGTCTTTTTCCGACGTATCAATTCGAGTCCCTTTCCTTCTCTGAAAATTTCTGTGAGAATCAGCTCTTATAACATGCTTTAAAGAAGAGGACAGTTTCTGCAGAAAGAAGACTCCCCACTTTCAGGTTTTCTTCCCCCTCCCCGAACAACGCCCCGAGCTTTTTTGTGCAAGTTCTTCCTCCAACGGATAAGGGTTCAAGATGCCGCAGAATCCTTTCCCTGTAGGAGGTGATTCTTCGCCTTCTTCTTATCCTGATTCTGAACTTTGCCTGGACTGGAGAAGATTCGCTCCCTCGGACGCTTTCACGGACCTTTTCTCTTTTTCTGACTCCCTTCCCCCCCCTTACGACATTTTCCAACGCTGAGTAGTTCACCATACTAATGCAACCCCTTCCCGTCGCGCCAGCAAACCCGTCCACTTAAATTTTCATGCCCCCTTCTTTCCTTAGTTTTCCCTGAAGTCTTCTTTTGTGGTGTGAGACAGTCCCCGGCCTGTAATTGCGCGGCCCTAACCTCCTTTCTCTGGTCCTCTAATGAACAGATGGTGCGAGCTTTTGCTTGACCACGTGGCTGTTAGAAGACCCCTCCGTGCTTTACACTCCCTTTACTCACCCGGAGCGTAGGCACACACGTAGGATCAGAGCACCATCGTTTTTTTCCCTTTCTTTTCCTTCTCCAGAGCATTAGGCTTCTCCCCAGTAACCCTTCTCAACGAAGGTATATTCTTAGCCCCTAGCACCTTGTCCTGACCTCCTCATACTTCCCGTTAGCTTTTCTTAGCCATGAAAAGTGCGACGCACCACCCCCATCCAGCACTTCTCCTAGAAAGACTTCTGACCGGGTCTGAAGGACCGACTACGGGATCTCTTCCCTCCCCCCCTTGTTGAAAATTATAAGTCTCTCCAAGGAACTCCGCCGGGGACAAGTCCTGCACGAGAAGGAGGTGGACCCATTATGTTTTCAATGAGTGTTCATCTTCCTCTGCTATTTTTGCCATGTACGTAAATGTTGTTTAAGGAATGGCTCCCGCCGTGCTTTGCTCCTTCCTTGCCTGGCCCGATGCAGCTCCCATCCAAGGCCTCCCTAGGTTTCCTCCTCTTCTCTTCAGTCTCGGTCAATCTTCAGCCGGGAAAGACGTTCATCGTCAGACACCCTCTTGTTTCTTCGTTCTTGCCCTCCCGTACGGGCCTTCCCCCTTGATGTATTAGCCAGAGATGCCTCCGAGGGGCTTTAATGACCTCGCCAGGAATTGTTTCTAGGGCGGTGCGGTCTCCTTTTTGTTTTTTGTTACATCGTCTTTTTGGATCATTTTATGCTTCTTCTGTTAGTCCCCTAACAAGCTTTCAGCAAGTAGGTGCCACTTCCCTCCAGAATTCGAGCACTTATGAGGCTGGACCAAGACGAGAGACTTTTATTTCTTTTTCTTCCGTCGCAGGTTCTCTTCTTTAGTTCCTGTTTTTTGGCCTTTTCTGCGCGCGGTCCCGCGGAGCTCCTAGCGGAATCTCCTTTTGATGGTCAGTGGTCACAGATCGAATCCTCATCCTGGCTTTCTCTTGACTTTTTCTAAAGCCTTTCCTTTTTTTTCTTTCCTAAGGGCCGCGCGCTTCGGCCCCCAAATGATTCCCACAACGTAGCGGCCTCGGGCTTGTTTCTGCTTCCATTCCCCTTACTAGCCTTTACACCTTGGCGGAGATGCCTAGGGACAGGCCCGCTCACCGCTGTCACCCACTTCACCGGAGCCCCCTGGATCGGTTCCTCCCTTGTCTCTTCCCTCTTTTCACCGCTCCTCTGTTCCCCTTGTCGACTATCTAACGCCGAGAAGCGGCTCCTACATGCCCGCTTTCCCCCGCCGACCGTCTTTTTACCTGCGTCTCTTCAGGTCCTCTCTTTCCCCCTACATCCTTCCTTGACATGCTTAGAGTCCGAAAACCAGGTTCGAGAGGTCCGCGATTTCTAAAAGTAAAGATCCCCCCCCGACTCGCACGCCTTCCCTTTCGGTCCCCTCTTCACTTTCCTAGTTCCTCCTCCTCGCTCCCCCTCGTGGGTCCCTTTCCAAGGCCAAGTTTTCGGTGGACCACATCTTTTTTCCACTTTTAATCTTTCCTGCCCCTTTTTTTTTCGAGCCCCCCTTGAACATTCTTTACGGATGATTATACAGGGGCCGAAGCCCTTCAGCCTCGTTGTTCCTGGACACCCTCGTCTCTTCTCTATTTTGACGTTCCCTTTCGAATCTCCCCTTGATGTTAGCGGAGAATGGCGGAAAGGTTATTTTTGCACTGCCTCTTGGTGATTTTTTGACGTGATCCCTCCCCTCGAGCCCCCCCCCTTCTTTTCTTTCCCGCATTCGAGAACCGTCTTTTGGGCCGTGCACGCAATTCCAGATGGTCGACGAGAAAGCGACTTTTGGGTGCGCATGCTCCCGTCCTTAGCAAGGGCACCTCCCATTGGTACGCCCATACGACCTCTCCCCCCCAAAGGTCCCTCTCCTTTTCTCCGAGGTACCATCCGCTCCTTTTCTCGAGATTTAGGTAATGGACCCAGCAGAAATGTCGCACGTCTGCTAGAGATGGGTTCCTTTCATCCCTCGTAAGGAGTCTCTGGCCTCCCGGCCCCCGCAGCGTTTTCCCTAGCGGTCTACTTCTAGAGTTTTTTCTTTATTTGCCCGAGTCTGTGCTTTGTGGGAGGAGTTCTCCTCCCCCTCTTGCGGTATATTTCTTTACACAAACTTCCATGGCGACCTTCGGAAGTGCCTTCCCTCAAAGCCTTCCTTCCCTGCCCAGCTTGCGAGACCTTTGGTTCCTGGCAAGAACCCGTCCCTGGCGAAGCATAAGGGCTCCCCCACAAGCAAAGGTTTCGTCGACCCAAGGCCGATCGGTTATGCTTTTTTTCTTCCCGGCATCCCTCCTTTTTCTTTTTTGGTTCCCTCTATCATCCCCCGTTGTTGTCGTTATGACCCCGTCGGCGGAGACCCCCCTGTAGTGAACCTCTGTGATGACGTAGGGATCGATACCCTCATTCGACCAGCCCGTGAGATTGTTCTTTTTGGTATGCGGCTCGCCGGCAGGTCTCTTCTGTGTTTTTCTTTTCTCCCCTTTTCCCTCGGTAGCCTTTTCTTTGAATCCTCCGTCAAAGCACTCCGGTCTCTTCTGTTGTTACAAGAGTTCTCACGCCCCTCCGTTGCGATAATCCTGCTCAAGGAAAAGAAGTCTCAGAACCTGCAATCGTCGTTTTTTTGGATGCCCGAGCCGCGCTGTCTCCTTTTCTTTTTACTAGTTTGGAACGTCTGCGGGTACCTCAATCCCAGCTAGAACTGCCTATGGTCAGGAAAGCATGGACCCTGACGAGCTACTCTCTTCGCCCAGTTATGGTTTCTTTTTTCTTCCATGCATCCTTGAGTTTCTTGTCTCTTGTACCGTCGTAGGTCTTTTTTCTGGTCGAGGTACGAGGCGCATAAGACTCTATTGCCGACCCCCTCGCGAGGAACGCCTTTTCTATACTTCTTTATCTCTTGAGCGTACCTTCCCTGGTGACCTTTCCTTTTTGCAGAAGTCCGCGTCGACGACGTCAAAGGAAATTTGGAGCTCCTGGAGAGATTGGAGCCCACCGTATTGCGAGAAACCCCATCGGCGATGGGTTCCCCCCTCCCGACCTTGCGCACGTCCCGCCTACCTGTCTTCTCTTTTGCATTCCCCACTTTTTTGGTTTCCAGTCCCCTTTCGACACCCGGATGAGTATGCGATCAGCGTCATCCCCCTTTTCTGTAGGTCGCGCTCCCGCTCCGGTACCTTCTCCTTTTTCCGACTTTTCCCCCAGAAGTCTTCTCTGAACACCGTTTTGACAGCTGAAGAGTGCCATAGGGCGGCTTTAGACTAGGTCAAGGCATTCCCTGATCAGTTCGCTCGCCCCCTTTGCCCTGGACTTTGACGTTGACCTCCCGCCGGAAATCTGAAAATCAGACTCATGATACAAGATTTCTAGAGTCTTCTTTATGTTCAATGGTCCCTTTTCCTGTTTTAATGTGACTCTTGAGCAAGTGTCCCGATCGAGACGGAGTTGAAGCTCGGACTGGTATCGTCCCGCTGTTCTCTCCCTACCGACCCCCCCCTATCTCCTAGTCCCTTTGAAATAGTCTATTGATCAACCGTTTAGGTGTCCCCCGGCCCCTTTTCCTTTCCGTGAGTTTTTTTTCTCGGCTTCCCAAGGTGGGAATTCCGCCGTAGGGGGACTGAATAGGCTTTTGTATATCGCCGCCATTTCCTCAAGTAGTCCCCCCCGCCCTCCTCACCCCCCCTTGCTTCTCCTTTTTTTTGCGCCAGCGAGGTCCCTCCCACCTCACTTCCCCCTTTGGGGGAAAGGTTTCTCATGGTTATACCCCCCCCCTTTTTGAGCAGGATTAGATTCCTCTTAGATAGTTCCTGACACGTGTAACCAGGGAACGCGTCCTCGCCCGCGCGCTCCCCTTCGGCCCCCCCCTGTCCCTCCCCTCCCGCCCTTTTTAATTCGCCATTCTACGTTGGCCACAGATTCCAGGTTTCTGGCTCCCCGCTCGTCTCGTCTTTTTTTTTCCCCGTCCCCTTTTCCTCAGCGCTTGCGACTTTCCTTTACCCGTTCGGAATTTTGAATTTTCCCAGAACATCTTCCATCCGCGCTCGCTCCTCGGACGCTCGTCCCGTTCCCATTTCGTGAATCTCCTTTAGGGATACTCCCCCCCCCCCCCCCCCATCCGTAAGGGCCAGCTGAGGGTAGCAGCCCCTCGAACGGATCCGGTGTTCTTCACCCCCTCAGAGCCTCTCTTTTGTTTCTTATTAGCCCCCTTCCCCCCCACTCTTCCATCCAGGTGGGATCCCGAGGCCGATCGCCGTCCTGTCAGCAAGAGCAAAAGTTCAACCATTACTGCAATTGGCCATTCCTACATTATGAAACTAGAAGACTAATTGCCCTCAGTGCTAAGGACGCAAACATAAGGCTAGCAGGAAAGTGTCTATCTGCGCTCTTGCGGAGTTTCTTTTTCTAGAGAGATTTTTGATCCCCAACCCAAAGTGAACTAAGGAGTCCGGCGGAGTCCCTTCGTCCCGAGTCTCATCAACCCCCCCACCCCCACACCCAACACACCCCCCCACCCCCCTCGTTTGATACGCGCCTCCCGTCCCTTTTTGGTCCCTTCTTCTCGTCACAGCTTTCCAGACTCCGTGGTCGTTACCTTCCCCAGGAGCACAGGTAACCCTATACCGCGGCCTTCTGACGGGAAGGGAGACGCCCCTCACCCTTCGCTTAATCCTCCCTCGTTTTTTTTTTTCTTTCCCTTCCGAGTAGGCTTTTTCCAATTACAACTTTCCCAAGACGTCATAGGCCCTTTTCACTTACGCCTTTCCCCGACCTTTTTTGTGGTCGTATTCGGCGAATTGACAACCAGACTCCCCCAGGCTTCTTATCTAGTCCTCCACTTTTTTGTTTTTAAACGGGCCCCGACGAAGAAGGTGCATCCATCCGAAGGAAGACTCAGACCCAGCCACTCCCGGACCAAGAAACCTTTGAGGCACTTCACGGCAGTTAATGCGTATCAAGTGCTTTCTGCTGGACCAGGAAATTATCTCCCCCCTTCTCTGTCCCTGAACTCGCAGATATACTGGCGTGAAAGTAACACGTCCCTGTGGCCTTTCGTCCCCCGATTCGAGGTCCCTCTCTCCCCCCTCTTCGTCTAAACCCCCCTAAATCTCCCGGCATCAGATGCGCTTTTCTTAAGAGTTGCGTCTTCAATTTCTCCCCCCCGATGACCCCTCCCGGATCCGCTATGCTACCAGTCCCGACGCAGGCATCCGGATGTAGGACGTCTGCTTATTCTCGAGGGTCTCGACTTTTTTAGAGCTTTTGGATTCCCCTTTCGGTGCTTGCTAGGGACGGTAAGGATTTGAGAGAGAAGGCGATAGTTTTCAGTAGGTAGGGAAGTTTCCACCCCTTCCTGATTCCTCCCTACTTCAAAGATCTTCACTTTGCTGTCTTCCCTTTCCCTTAAACATTTGATACTGCTTTCCGGAGATGCAGGCCTGTAGATCCCTAAGAGTGAGCTTCCTTGGAGGAATCCGGACACGGGGATAGATCGATCTGAGAAGCGGCGGCTTTTCATGTGAGTCCCTCCTTTGACGAGCTCCTCATTTTTTTTTTGATATAAAAAAGAACTGCTCCACATATTAAAAACGAGGTTTCTGCTTTCGCTTCTGTCCTCCCCCCCCTCCCTCCTTGCAATCTTTTCCCCGTAGACGCCGGGATGGTAGGAGCTTGGCGGCTCCAAACGAGTGTCCCCCTAAATCTTAAGTTTCGTGTGCGCTTCCCCCTTCTCCCACTGATAGACAATCTTCCGGGCGAGAGCCGCCTACCCAAATCCCTCTTTTCTTCGCGATGCTGTCTCCCGAGCTTAAGCTCGCCGCGAAGCAAGCCTTCTTTTACGATCCCAGCTTCCTTAAATCTTTTTCCCGCCCGACTTTCGAATGCCGGCCAGAAATCTTTCTTGCCATTTCACCCCCGCCGGAGCCCTTTTTCTTCTCATGGAGTCGAACCCTTTCCTGGTCCTCTTCGCGATACTTGACTTTTCCAGCCCTTCCACCAGTTCCTGTCCCACTAGCACATGACGTCCGAACTTCCTCGGACTTCTTCACCCTCCTTCTCCCTCGGAAGACATTTATTTTTGTGCTCCCGTTGTTTTCTCTTTGCCTGAACGAGCGTTCCCAGTACTGGCGTTCGTTTTTTGCGCTTGCTTCCCGCCTGCACCTCTTAAGAACCTCCCGCAGTGCTGCGGGTTCCGGGATGGCACCGCTGGAAGGATGTCATTTCTTCTTCGACCCCCTTGGAAAGCGCGGCGGTTAGTTTTCTTCCGCCTTTTTTTCTTTTTCTGGTTCCTTCCTTTTGGTTATCCCTTTTTGAGGTTTTCGCAAGCTCTCCCCCTCGATGTCCTTTACTCCTCTGGACGCGAGCAAGGCTCCGAGGGGAATGGAAATAGCGCACCCCGCCCCGCCGGCTTTCCCTAGACCCGCGACCTCTTCTCTTGGTGACCTCCTTCCTTTCTTGCTTTTTGCATTCTTTCGCACATGACCAGCCAAGGCCTCGCCTACGCAGTAGAGGTCAGGGGAAAGTCTCCAGAAGACAGGGGGCATGATCGCGTCCCACCTTCCCCTCTGCCTTTACCGGCCCTTCTCCGCTCTGGCTTACCCCTTTCGATGCTTCCGACAAGGGAGCTTCTAGGAAGCGTCGGAGTCCCCGAGCCGTTCCGTTCGCAAGGCCTTTTGGGCCTTTCCCCCGTTCTGATTTCGCTCTTCTTTTTCGGTTTCCTTGAGGCCCGTCTCTTACCTGGAGACTTTCTCCTTGAAGGTTTCGGACCTGATCGGATGGCGAGTTCGCGCCCCCCCTTTCCTCCCCCCTCTTTTTCGATTTCGCAAGGGCGGCGATCCGGTTTTGGAAAAAAGCTCAAGGGGTTTTTTTCCGACACCGCCGTATCGTTTGCTGCTCCGGCTTCGCCGACTCCCACCGCGGTGCACGTCCCTGTCCTCTCCTCTCCTTCTCTGCTCTCTTTTGTTGTGAGATGCTTTTTGCCGTAGGCCGTCGGTGCTGCGTTCGATCAGAAGAAGCGATCAACTATTCCTTTTCTTCCAGCCCTAGTTTGAGTCCAGCCGTGATGCTTTCTACGGTCCCCTATTTCCATTTTTTGCGTGTCTTTTTTCCTTCCCCTCCCAGCCTTTTTTTTGTAATTGTTGCTAAGATTGACCGCCTTTTCGGCGGTAAGCTCTTTTTCACGACCCCCCCCCCCCCCCCCCCCCCATTGTAACAGCCCTTCGTGGCGTACGCGTTCGGACCCATCCCGACTCTTTTGAACTTCCCCTCCTCTCGAACCCCCCTTTTTTTGAGCTTTTCGTATGAGTGACCCGCCCCTGAGACTCTTCGGAAGTCCTTTTTAAAGGTCTAAAGAGCACGATAACGGGTTTTTCTTTTGCCTTTCACCCATTAGACTTTTCTTTTACATTTTCGTCCTCTTTTCAAACGTTTCCCTGGGAGGTCTGTCTTAGCGGACACCCTCGGGAGGCGTAGCAGGGGCTGGTCGAGTAGATGGGTTTTCCCTAGCTGATTGCCCGTACTCCCCTCTTCTGAGAGTTCTTTTCCCCTTTTTAGTAGATCTTTTTTGGGACTTCTACCCCAGGCACTTCGCTTTGCGCGTACGATGACGTCACAGTAAAGAGAGAGCGTTTTTCCCAAACCGTTCCTGTCGACGCCAGGCGTTTTTTGTACGACCCTAACTCCTCAGCATCTCGATTGTAGGCGGCCTTCAGAAGGAAGTGGCCCAGAAAGTGAACCCGAGAAAAATGGTGCAACCTTTTAGTCTCCTCCCCAGTGCCTTTTTTTCGAGCTCTAGCGGTACCCTCTCCCCCTGTCTCTTGCGACCTTAAGAGCTGCCCCGGGTATTGCCCGTCAAGATATTGTCCAGGAGTCGCTTCTTTTAACGGACTTTTTTCTTTTTTCATGTGCTCTCTTTGCGTGACTTTGTCCTGTTCATCGTCCTGTGTGCGTAAAGAAGGCTAGCACATATGTTCCACTTCTTCCTCCCCTGTCTCTCCTTTTTTACCCCTTCCCCCTTCTTTCCCTGGCATCCGCTTTCCTTCGGAGCGTTTGCCCGGAGGTCTGTAGTAGACGTCCGCTTTAAGGCGGTCGGCGTCTTTCCGCGGACTTCTCCCGCATCCCCCCCCTCTTTCTTCTGGGCTCTTTTGGCAACTGCCCGGGAATTTGCGGCGCGGGCCTTGCCCGCGGCAAGGATCGCCTTATGGGGACAGGGACTTTTCGGCGTTGGCGATTTCCCTTCCCGTCCCGCAGACTGCCGATCGTTTTTTTCGCTTCTTTCCTTTTTTTTTAGCGCTCCCCACGCGACGTCACCTGAGGTCAAGGCTTGCTCATGGCGATGGCAGTGACACTGCGAGTCGCCCTGCTTTCCTGCCCTTCCCCCCTGTAGGGCCTCCTAGTCCTCTTTTCAGACGTTTTTTTCTTCTACGCTACGTGTCAGCAAATCTCCAGAAGAGGGCCTCTCCCCCTTCCTTAAGATCACGATCATCGTGTTCGAGTGAAGCCTTCTCTCTCGGGAATTCTGCTTTCCCATCCTCTTTCCCTTGCAGCCTTCAAGCCCCGGGATCTTCCCCTTTGACCTACGAGGTCTCCCCCGACCTCTATCACCAAGATTCCGGTGCCCCTTTAAAGTCCCTTTTCTCTCCCGACGCTTTGACGTTTAGAGAGCCCCTTCTTCCCAGTATCCCGAGAACCTTTTGCCTGAGAGACTGGTCGGCCTTGAAGAGAACGTCTAGACACCTCGAGCCGATCCGGCCTTCTCTTAGACGAGGATCTCCTTGACCTTTTTCCCTCCTTCCCCCCTTTCTCTCAATTCCGGGGACATTTGCAGCAATGCTATCGCGAGTAGCTGGACCCATACTTCCCTCCACGAACGAATTTCGGCCGCCACCTACGTCTCCTTAGAAATTGCCTTCTTCGTCTCTTGCGGTTTCCCTTTTCGTAAGTTCTTGGGGTGTTGTCCCCGCCCGAGGACGGATCTATCCGTCTGCCCTGTCATCAAGCTTGGGATCCTCTGCTATTCAAGGCTTTTCGCTGGTCCCTCGTCGTCGAAACGAGAGAGTACGTCCCGGGGCTTACGTCCCCACCGTCCCTAGTCCCCTTCTTCTTTGAACTCCCTCGT
>Ga0179591_1334747_pt1 | contig 12576 bp, 15 predicted proteins | sample CZOMad2_1_08_16f_FD_182891 | JGI IMG/M metagenome (GOLD analysis project Ga0179591, IMG submission 182891) | Vadose zone soil fungal communities from Angelo Coast Range Reserve, California, USA - CZOMad2_1_08_16fungal (PacBio error correction) | ecosystem: Environmental > Terrestrial > Soil >... | reverse complement strand
TCATACGTACTTTACTAGTTTTTGTGCATCCCCCAAACTTCCCCTTCCTTTAGATCCGGCCAATTTTAGCAAATGTCGGATTATCTCCCGGATGCGTCTTGCCGCTCCATGTAAACAGGCACAAATACACATTTCCCAGCCCTTCCTTGTCTCGCTTCCAGTCTTTCGGCGTTACCTTTCTCGAAGTGTTCGTTTCTGACCCCGAGTTCACGGCGACCAGACAGTCTTCTTCGGACGCCGCTAACGCAATTCTTCTGGAAATTTTTGGCCCCCCTAGGTTGTAAGGTTAGCTTCTTCCTTGTGTTCGCCTTTTTCACCCCCCCAAACCTTCTTTTCTTGAACGCAGACTTTTTCGTCTTTTTGCGCCTTTTCCCCCCGGTCGCAAACTCCCCTGCTAACCTAGCCTCGTCCCTTCAAAGTGCTCCTCCCTTCCCCCCTTTCAACGTTAAATGTGTCGGCGACATTGTTTTGCAAAACCCCCCCTCCTGACGCCCTCAATCCCACGCACACGCTCAACGTCCATCGGAACCCCCCCTTTTGAAGAGTTCAAGGTCACAAATAAAGAAGAGGGCCCCATTCTCTTTTTCGCCAATTTCGGCCCCACAGTTCCGCTTCGAGTTCCGTCCACCAACTTTCTCCCTCCTCTCATGCCAACGGCAAGGACCTCCTTTTTGCCTCCCCGCCCCCCAATAAATACTGCCCGAAGGAGGATCACTTCGCACCTCCAAACGTGCCTCCTCCTTTCACAAGTCACTTTCCACGAGATCGAAAAAGCGGTCGGTCCCGCGTTCTACTATCCTTCCCTTTTCTTTTGTTTCTATTTTTCTGACCCCGATAATACTATGACCCATTCTTGACCCCTAACCCCACCTCTTTTTTGACTACTACAGGCTCCCCGGTTAGCCCGGGGAAGCCCACTTCTTCTTCCTATTACAGTCTGCCTTCGGACCTACACCCCCTCCCTGCTCCGGTCTTCTGAAGAGCTCCCCCTTCGCTTGGCGATGTTTTTCAACCAGGCAGTCCTCGACTTCACCGTGAGCGACCCTCCCCCTCTCTCATCGCCCAACCCCTTCAAATTCCCTCCAACCCTCCCCTCCCTCTTTTTTTCCACTAGCAGATTACAGGTCGACCCTTCCAATTTTTTCATGTCTTCCCGCGCGGGCGAATTATTCCCAGCCCCCGAAATTTAGATATGTCGTGGCGCACTTTTATACTCCCCTCCCCTCCTCACCTTCTTTGCGAGGCTTAAATTCCTATTGGAGATTTACATTCCAGTTCCTCTCCTCTTCTTGTGATGAGTAACTTCGGTTTTGTTTTCCTCCTGCAGAGTATTGACGGCTTTTTTCCCCAAGCCCGCGGTGATTTGACCTTTTTTAGTAATCCACGTTCCTCTCCACTCTCGTAAGAATTCGACGCGTCGGGAGGTAAAAATAGCGGGGTTCTCTTCAGAACTCCTCTGTTCTCCAACACGCGGACGACTTTCATTTTGAGGTGGCCCCGATGAGAAGTCTGTTCGTTTCCTTCGGGGAGGTTCCTCCCCCCAAATTCAGGAATGGTGGAGACCACACGAGGCAAAAGTGATCCGGCCGCATGGTTCCCGAACAAATGTGTAGCGGATCTCTTCCCAGTTTTTTCAGCTGGAAGAAAAGTGAACTTTGTTTTTTAGAATCCCGTTCGCTTCCTCCTTTCCCCATACGGTTGAAGTAGAGAGATACTGGTTAACATCCCGGATTAGCGTCGGATGTCTAACCTCTTCCCCAACGAACATTTTCCTGAGTAGTGTACCCTCCCTCCCTGGACTCCTCCTGCGATATATTGATTTTTGTCCGCATGCGTTTTCAACTTTGTTGTGATGCTTTTTTCTCCCTTCCCTTTGATGTTTAGTATTTTAGACGAGGCTGTCCTTTTTGGCTAGAATTATGCACCAATCAGGTCCTTCTCCGAGCTCGTGGAACTGGTTTTTGACCGAACGGTTTTTGACCCCCCCGGGGCCATCTCTTGAGTGGGGTTGCTTTCGGCCTTTCTATGAAAACTTGTCCGATTCCCTTCTTTTCCTCTTATTGGACCTAATTGAATCAATGACGTCCCCTCGGACTTCCCCTCCTGTTTCGACCAACCAGGCCCGTTTTCCTCTGCGATCGTCCCCCAGAGTTTGTGATTTCTTCTTTGAGAACGTCCTACCTTCCCAACAGGGTCCGCCTTCCCCCCCCCCCATTGGAGGTTGGTTGGTATCTATTCGTTCCCCCTCCCTCACTTCTACCCCTCTTGAAATTCAGGTAATGTTGACTTTCTGGACTTCGCGTTCCTCGGTTGTTCCCCTTTTGACAACGGGGGTCCCTTGTAAGTCTTCCGGACAAAAACCGGGAAACGTCCCCCCTCTTTTTTTTCTCTGCTATTGCATGTGGCCTCCCTTGACTTTCCCCCACGTCCCGGCCATTGCCTCTGTTCTAACCCGCCCTCTTTTCTTGGTCCCCATGCGAAGTAGTCTGCGAATCCCCTCAACTATTGAATCTCTATTCCCCTCTGTTGAGAGAGAGATCGCCCAACTCGGCTCTCCCACTGATCCGTTCAAACCTCCCCCCCAACTGATGTTGTACCCTTACGTTTCGAAGTACCCCCCTCTCGAGGTCAAACATTCCACCTTCCCGCCCCACCGCCTCTTTCAACAAAACACCTTTGTCCTCCCCGCTTATTTCTTTTTGTTCAGGTCCACGACGAAGTGGAAGGCCATTTCCCCCACAGGCGCACTACGGCCCCCTGCTGTAGGTCCTCCTCTTTGGAAATTGGCCGTTTCCCTGGTAAAGGCTGGCTCGTGATCTTCCCACCAGCCACATGGGGACTTTTTTTTCTGACAGGACCGCTCGTTGACGTACACCTTTTTAGAAATCCGCTTCACCATCGCCCCCCCGGTGGTAAAGCAAGCTTCTCCCTTTTCAACGGTTTGCGAGAGACCAGTTACTACACATCCGGCATTGTTCCAGTCCCCCCTACCAGAATCCTGTTTCCCCTTCCACGTGTGGAAGAGTTCAGGTAACGAGGCAACCTACGTATGATTGAACTCTTCCGTCCGGATCACCGTTCGGGCACACCAAGTTCCACGATCTCTCTGCGAGTATTTCCGCCAACGATCTTTCCCCCCTTCCTTGCCAACAGGACAGCCCGCGCGCCACCTTCAAGACCTTTTTCGTTTCCTTGGACCAATCGCAAAACCTTTTTTTCCTCCGACGAATTTAAGGGACACCTTTCCCTTTTTTCCCCTCCAGCCTTTCGGTTACGGCGCTTCCTACGCAGGCAATTAGGTTTCTCCCTCCCCCGTCTAACTGAAAGTGAATGGCAAACGGTTTTTCCCTTGATACGGTTTTTCGGTGAATATTCCCCGCCCTTAAAGGGGCTTTAGTACCATGTCTTGCCCCTCCCCCTTCATGCGGTTACCCTATCTTCACAAAATCTTCGACCGCTACACTTTGAGGAATGCCTCTTCTTCTCAGTTCTTCAGAGCCTACGGCAGCCCCCAAAACTTTGCTTGCGATGGTGTAAAGGCCCTTTTCTTGGAGAGCCCCCTCATTTCCTTCACTGCAAATGTGCTGACCACCTTCATCCCCCCCAATAACCTCCCTTTTTCCACAGAACACTGCCTTTTTAGACCGGAACGCATTACTTTTCCTTGTTTTTCTTCTTTCCTCGGAGAATCTACTTCCCTCCCCTTTCTGCTCTGTTTCTGGCGAACGGGGATTAAGCCAGCCTGACCGAAATTTCTTGATTTTTTTCGCTTATTTTCCTTTTCCCCCTCCGGCTCTTCCATTCCATCCGAAGTACCCTCTTCCTCTTGTGCGAGAGATACCTCGGGATTGGAATCCCGTTGATCTTCCCCTCTCAGAAAAGACCGCGTTCATTCTTTCCCCCGGCGCCTCACAGTGCGCACGACACAGTCGCAGCGGCTCCCTGACTTTTCTCCCACCAGGAAAACGTGGCCGGCCCTCCTCAGGGGCTGTCTTTACCCCACCATGGACTAGTCTTCCTTGAATTGGTCTCTCTGGTTGCTTTGTCCGGCGAAAGGAGGAGGCTCACCTTTTTTTGGCTTGTTTTATTTTCCTTTTGTCGGCTCCGGATAGCTTCAGAATCCTGATTTCCGGGAAGCCCCTGTGCGCGGATCTTGCTCAGATGTTGTAGATAGACTAGTTCCTTGGTGATGCCCTCCCGTTCCTACATCCCTTGCGCCGTTAGTCACCAGCCCGTTGAATTTACTGGTTCTTCCTTTCTCTGGTAGGGTTTCTAATACCGGAAAAACACCCTTCCAAGTGGTCAACGCGCCTTTTTAGCAGAACCGATCTTCTTCGCTTTGCCTTTTTTGTGTACTTGCCATGCGGGCTCACGTTTTTTTTTTTTCTTTTTCTCCGACGCCAGGCAGTATTGATGGGCTTTCCTCTTTCGTCCTGCGCGTTTTATATATTCCTTGCCCCAGGAAACTCGACGAGCGATCCGCTGGAACTTTTTTTTCCGCCTTTTGAGTCAGCTTTCGTTCTTGCAATCTTTTTTTGGGGGGATGTGGGGTTTCTTTTGTCCCTCTTCCCTCCCAGGTGTTCCCCCGGATTGATAGGAACAAGTTGTGGGCTTTTTCTTGGAGCTTTGGGGACTTTCTTTTTACGTTCCCCCCCTGTGCTCGCAAACCCTTAACGTCTGACGCTTGTGCTCCCCAGGGTACTCTGAGGTTTTTTTTGTGAAAGTTGCCGTTCCTCACTTTAGAAGCAATTCCCCAGCTGAGTGGTGGTTCTCCACCTCGCTTAACCCCCCTTTCCCCCACTCCAGCGAATTTTTTTCCGGTTCTGCTTTAGCGTGTCCGGTCTGGTCTCTTTTTTTTCCCCACCCAGGGGGCCTTCCGCTTCTTTCATCCTCAAAACCCTCCCTGGAAAGCGTAAAGCCGAATTGTGAGCTTCATTGAGTTATTTTCCCTTCCGACGGTCACGATCGCCCAGGGAAATTCATTTCTCCATGGTACCTCTGCAGTTTTGGACTCCCCTGTCAGTGCGCTGAGGAGACATCAACTATCCCCTTCTCTTTGTTGTCTCTCCTTTCATGTATAGTCCTGTTTGCGGCCCCAATTTATGTCCGGCCTGTCTACCTGATGTCGAACATTTTTTACAATGAAGGAGCCGTACCGGGTCTCCCCCTCTGACTGCACCGACCCCCTTAACACTCAAGCAGCCCCCAACCCCACGGGATTTCAGATTTAAAGTAATTCTCCTTGATCCCGAAGTGGAGGCCTTTTCACACAGGCTCCCTCTGGCCACGCTTGCTGTAGTAAACGCCTCAAGTGTCAATTGGCAGTTCGTTGTAATCCTTTATTCGGTTTCCACGCCCCTGGGAATGATCCGGCATAAGTAAGTTGCGTTCTTTTCTAAGCTCCAAAATAATAGTACTCCCTTTACATCCCCCTCCGCGGCACGGCATAAACTCCTTTTTTGGCCGGTCACCCCTCCATCGAAGTCCACAATAAAATTCAAAAGCCCCTCCTACCGTTTTCTCTCAGTCAAAACGTGGACGAGTTCAGTCCTGATCCCCCCTTCTCTCCTCCCAGAACCGATGAAAGTCTCGATCGCCACCTTTATTCCCCACCTCGATATCTTCCTGAGTATTTCCCAACGATTGAAATCCTGTAATCTCTCTTCCAAAAGGAAAGACGCTTCTCCCTCCCTCCTGATCCTTTAATTAGCGGCCCACTTCGCCCTCCCAACGTTCTTGAAGCCGCATGGCAAGACCCCTCTAAATTGCCACTGCTGCTTCCAGGTCAAGCGACTTTTCCAACTTTCGGTTCTCAGTTATTTTTTTCCTCCAAGCTATCCCTAGAAAGTGAATGGAACCTTGATAGAGCATCCTTCACCTGGGTGTCCCCCTTTCCCCCTTCGCAGGGCTTCGTCCTCCTTACTGGACACTACCATGATTCCCTGAGCTAAAGACAGTTTTTAAACTTTTTTCCGTGTAAGTATTATGTAAGCCTTTCCTACCAACAACATTTGACTAGGAGTTTAAACCCCTTTTTCCTTTGGAGCGATCCTCCTTTCGGCTGCACACACCTCCCTTATTATTTATCCCCCCAATTACATCCAACATCCCCTATGTAGAGAAATGTTTGGCCCCCCCTCACAGCCTAGAATGAATTCCCTGTCTCTGGCTAAGAGAGGCAGAGTTTTACTAATTGTCTGTTCTCGCTTTTCCCGCTCCCTGGAACCTCTTTACCCTCGGGGCTTGTTTTCCTCACCTACTTCAGACCAATACGAAGTTAATATCCTCCTCCCCCCCCCGTTGTTGAGATCTCTACATTCTTGATTTTTATACTTTAGGGGAAGAGGGAATATTGGAGCCCTCCTCCCTGAATGTCTACAATTTGCCCCTCCCCCCAGTGAGACCCCTTTTACAGCTTTGGTGAGCGTTACCCGACGGCGAGTTAACACAACCCTGGAAGTTTAAGTCCCTTTTCTCTTGTTATCCTTCTAGGTGGCCCCCCTCTTCTCCCGGAAGAAGAGTCTGTGTTCCTTACCCTTGGTAATGCGCCTGCAGGTTTTTCTTTTGTGGGAGAGCCCCCAAAGGTTTGACCTTTCACTAGAACCAAATTTTGAGTCTAGCTCTTAAGAATGAGCATCTTCCTTTTCGCACCCCATTTCTCCTTGCCGAAGATGTTGTAGATATGTATCTCCGTTCTCCCCCTTTTTGGCAGGCCTCCCAGAATCACCTATTAGTAGTAGTCCAGCCCCCCTTTTACTCGCCTTCATTTCTCCCATCCCTTAGCGTTTTCTTTCTTGTCTTCTCCTCCCCCCCTGACCAACACACGAAAGTGCCTGCGTTAGTGTCCCCCCTTGTCGACGGCCTGGTCGTCCCTGCGAACCAAATTCGTGTCTTTACACGTCCAAGTTTGGTTATTCCAGCATTTCTTAAAAGCCTTATTGATTGCTTGATTTCCCTTTGACTTCCTTTGGTTCCAAATCGTTGTACGGAAATACTCTTGATTTCGAGATTCCCCTTTCTTCCGAATTTGGCGATCGAGAAGTTCAGGTCGCTTCTATAGGGGGGTTGAGCGTGGCCTTGGTTCCGTTGTCTTATGATAAGGAAACACGTTATCGTGGGCTGGCTTCTTGTGTCCCTCCTCGTGTTTTTCCCTTTCCCGCCTGTGCTCCCTTTCCTTCTGCCTGGCTTACGTGAGTGCGTACTTCCCGCTTTTGCGAGTATTGCTCCCGTCTTCTTCACCGCAAGACGGCTCCCCCAATGTGTCGGGTGGTTTCCCTCCTCTACCTTTAAAAATCGGTGGACCTCCCCCCCATTAATGTTTTTGTTGACCGTTTTTTGGAGTTCCTACAGCGGCGTGGGTGTCCGGGCTTTTGTTCAATTTTTTCACCCACTCCCAAGTATCTCTTTCCTCTTACAAAACGGACGGGTAATCGTTCCAAGGAACTCCCTTTATGCTTGGATCTTTCCTTTCCCGGAAAGACTCTCGAAACACGGCTCCGGAATTGTCAATGGCCCGCTACAGCACGGGACTTCCCGTGGACTGCGAAGGCCAAAAGATTTCCCATATAAGTGTTCTATGATATTTTCATCCTACTTTTTTTTTTTCTCTTTCCGAAGTCTTGATCCTCGGATGAGACATTCTTTCCTCCAATCCTTATGAGACCTTTTCCCCCGACAATTCTTGCCGTTTTCCGTGAAAGTACGAGCGTGACCTCTCCAAAACTAAAGAAGACTAACCCCCCCTTTTTTTTTAAGATTTCCGTTTTGTACCGATCGAAGTGAGGCCACTCTCTTCCCCCAAACACGCTGTTTTGAACCGACCCACCTTCCCTTCAGCGGGCCTTTTCCACGACAGGCTTTGCCCTCTCCCAATGACAACCCGCCAACCACTGGGGATTGTTTCGTCTGACTTCTTTTTGTTCCGCTCAACGGGCGCCCCCCCCTCTTTCCTCGAACCACAGGGTCACGCCGCGCAGCTCTTCATAAAAGTTAAAGTTTGTCACCTCCTGGGCCCAGTCCTTCCTTGAGCCAATGAAGCCTCCCCTTCCCGTTCCGTATCCCCCCGGACAACTTGGTCGAGTAAAGTAAAAAAGATCCCCACCCACTCCCCTTGAACTCCCGGCCTGAACGTCTCGACAACCACCCCCCTTTTATTATCCTGCTCTTCCTCCTCCGTAAAAACCGATTTGAAAGCATGAATTCTTCCCCAACTCCCCTCGCGCTCTTAAAGCCAACAAGTTTTGGGTCACCTTCAGAGAAGCCAAACAGTTCTTATCTCTTTCAATTGTACAAAAATCCCCTCTGTCGCAACCCAGCTCCCCCCCGGGTAGGTTTTAAAGCGAGGTTCCGTCCTGCAACTCTTAGGTATTGTTACCCGCTAATACGCTGTCCCGTGTATTAACCTTTCCCCTTCTCCCACCGTCTTTTTGAGGCTAATACGGGAGCGCTTTTCCCTTTTGTACCCTACAACGATTTTACTGCTGCCCTCCAATCTTAGGAAATCCCTCTCCCAACCGGCGACAATGAAGTGATCAGTCTAAGCTATCCGGCGCCCCCCACTTTCTTTTTCTCCACACCTTCTTCTTTGTTTCAGAGTCCCTTCGCCCCTCTTTAAACCTGTCTCCCTCCTCCCCTTAAATTAAAAAACCCCATGGGCCCGAACAGCAGCAAAGGCCCCTTTTCTGCCTTTTTTCCCCTCCCTGATTTCCTGGGTCTCCGCGCCGGTACTTCCTCCCGTCCCTTGATCTCCTTGGAGAACTGATTTCCAAGAATTCCTCTGCTTTGTCCGCCCTCTCCCATTTCCCCCGGCGATTCAAATCCGAAGTGATTTTTCCTCCTCTCCCCTTTTTTGTCTCGGATAATTTTCTTTTCCTGCAGTTTGAATCTGAATATGAAGCGCGCAAAGTTTTCCCGCGGTCCCTGTTGGCCGTATTCCCCAGTGCTCCCCCCGCCCTCTTGCTGCAGTATACTTCTGCCGCGCGGCCAGGAAAAATCGCGGGCAGGCCGTGGCGCCCTGTCCGCTTCTTCCCCTTCGCTTTTTTCCAGTTTTAAGATGTTATTGGTCTTTTGTGTGTTTCGTGAGACAGTTCGGGTCGTCTGAACAAGTTCCCGTTCTTCATCGCCTCGGAAAAGTTGTTTTGGCGATCCTCCCCTCTTTTTTTTTTTTGGGTCTGACCAATGTGTAGGGACCTTTCTCGGCTCCCTAGCAGTGCCCAGTTTTTTCCTTGCCTCCCCCTGATCACGTTTTCGGGCTCCCTTCTGTCAGTCCAATTCTGCTCGATTCTGGTGACAGAGTTGGATTAGGACACTTTTTCCCTACGTGCTCTTTTCTTTTTTAAACGTTTTTGACTTGTCGATCCTTTTTTCCGAAAAATGGACCTTTCTTGTCCCCGCACTTTTGTTTTTGCGTCCTTCCGCCTCCCCCAGCAGTATTGATTCGAATTCATTTGGTCCCTTTACGGCTGTCCTCTAGTTGGCCCCATTTCGTTCCCCTTTGGAAATCTCGACGGCGATCAGGTCCACTTCTTTTCCCTATTTTTCGACGTTCAGTTCCTTAGTTCTTGCCATCGGGATTTTTTTTCTCTCTTGAACTATTCTTGTAACGACAACATTATTAGTGGGGCGTGGGATGGCCTTCAAACTTGCGCTCCTCCCTGTGCGCAAACCGTTAACGTTTCGGCCCTTCGCGTGACTTCTTTTCTTTTAGAGGAGTTGCTTACTTGAGAGGTACTCCCTCGGGGCCTGCCGTTCGACGATCCTTTGATTCTTGTTCCCCACAGCTCCCCCTACCACATCGGTGGAAATGCCATTCCCTTCTCAATTGCCGGGTTCCCCCCTCCAAACGGTTTCCTCATTTTTTCAATTTATACTCCTTTTAATCCCTTCCCCAAACAGGGACGGGAAATCGTACACCGGTGAATTGGGTTTTATCGCTTGATCCTTTCTCCTCGGTCCTCTTTCTGGAACTACTTCACCTTTGCCCTTTAAAATGGTCAGCTGGAAGTGAAGCCCTCGCAGTGAAAGTGCGCATCGGATACTCCCCGGATGTATCTATCTCCCTGTTGTTGTTTCTCTCGATTCATCAGTCTCTGATTGCCACTTCCCATGGCGCAGGCCCCTAAATCAATGATTCTCGGTACGGAACAACACGGAGCCGTAGTTGAGCTTCTCGTGACCGCCAATTTCCCACAGTCCTCCTTCTACCAACACTCCCTTCTTCCCTCTTCCCCTTTCCCTCTCCGGCGCCACCATCGAAGTGGATTCCCTTTTTCACCAGAAACCCTCCCGTCCCATTGCTTCAAGAGCTAAAGGTCCTCTGCATTTGTGTACCTCTTTTGTAAAGGTAGACAGATCCCGGTTTTCTTCAATCCACCCCCCCAGACGTTTTATTCCTTGCACCTTCTTTGCTTTGACGCACGGGCGAAATACGGATTCTCTTTCAACCTGACCCCGTTTTTAACGACAGCGCGCGTTCCCAGACGTTACCCTTTTTTTGAATCGACATCCGGGGCTTTCAATCTATAGACCAATCAGAATAAAATCACCAGACCACGACCCTTCCCCGGACACGTTGGACAGAGTCCCTCAAACCCCCTACACGCCTCCGCAAAGCAAGTTGCATGAAAAAGTCCCCGCACCCCGTGGTCCCCCCCAACACTTTTTTTCCCTTGAGTCGAGTATTGTACAACGATTGACCCCTTTAACCTTCCAGGCCTCTCTCCAATTCTCCTTCAAATACCTTGCTGGGAGGAGGCGGACCTCGCAAGAAACACTTCTGATGCCCTCAATGTCTTAAGTTCCCCCCCACCAAAAAGTCATTGTCGCAAGAGATCTACACGTCTTAGGTAGGTAGACCTTCCACTAACCTTTTAGGGCTCCTGTTATTTGACCCCTATAATCCGCTGACCGTGCCTTTCTTTCCCCGCGGGAATTACACCGGGTTTTGCACTCGCACCGAGGGTTTCTGATCGTAACTGCGGCCTCAACACGGATTGTCCTGCCTTCAGCTGCTCCACTCTTCGGAACCCGATCCGATACCCCATTTTTTTTTCCCCCCTGCCTTCATCTTCTTCTCTCTTCCTCTTTTTCCCAACAACTTTGCCTCGGGCGATGGTTCCAACCCCCTTTGGTCTTCCAATAATACGCCTGGAAAACTCTTCTCACCAATTCCCCAAAGAACATCTTTTCCTCGCCATGTGTCCAAGACCTCGCTACAGGCTTCCTCCTGCTTCAGATTTTTCCGTGTTCCTGCGTCTGTCCCCTCCAAGAACTTTGTATTTTCACTGACCATGGCAGATCCCCGCTTTCTTTCTCCCTATATTCTTCAACCTACGGACGACGATTCCAATCCGAACCCTCTCTTTTTCCTTTTTTCTTCCGATAACTGATTGGGAATCGGCCGTGATTTTTTTTTTAAGAGTTGGCGTTTTTCACCTGCAGCGGTGAATTCGTGGTGACCCTTTGCCTTGGTATCAACGTGCCTCCACGGACAGTTCCCGTCTTTTTCGTTCCTAGACTTCGTCGCGCGGGAACCCCAGTGAAGCGAACTTCTCGTAGCCTTTTTCTTCTGGAAGAATGTCCCTTTTGGCATTGACTTTGGTCTTCGGTGTCCGCCTCCCACGGAGGAGGGAGTCCAGGTCAGGTGTGAGCCTTCGCCCGTGTCTCATTTGTTTTACAGATAAGCTCTTCAGTCCTGAGAACGGGGTTCTCCCACAACCATTCTTTGATCTCCCGAGATGTTGTAGCTTCCTTCTACGTCCTGACGCAGTTAGAATCCTCTTGTCCGTAGTAGTGCAAAAAGCCCCGGCTTGTGCTCGCTCCTTTTCCCTTTTCACCGGTCGGATTAGCGGGGTCGGAGCCAAAAACAACCCGTCCCTGTTTTTTCCTTTTCTTGGACCCCGAACCGAAGGCCTGTCGATCCCCCTTTATTTCTTTTGTTCTTGTCCGCGGCGTAGAAGCCCCTTTTTTCTTGCTTTGGTCGCATAATTCACTCTTATGCTTATTTCGGCTTTCCTTGCGAGTTGGCATAGTCCCATGTTCAAACGTTGGGCCCAATCCTCGCTTTCTTTTCTTGCGAATTGTGGCGATCAGACGTTCATTCTTAGTTTCTCCTCCTTTTTGGTTTCGTGGTGACCTTGCCCCTTTCAGAACACGTTCTTTCGTGGTGTCTTGTTCTCTCTATTCATTCCTCACGCGTCGATTGTTCCCCCCCCTTTGCCTGTTCAAACTTAACGTTTCTTTTTGGCGTGCTACACCGGGTTCGATGATTCCAGCGCCCCCGTTGACGTCCTAGGTTATGACTTCTGACTTCTCCCGATTTGTGGTATTGATTCTTTCCACAAGATTTCTTGCCTTCCAGCGGCGTCCTAAAGCAAGCGTTTTGCCCTTTCTGGTGCACCCGGTTGGCCCTCAATTAGATAGTGAGTCCATGAATCGTCCAGAACGGAATTGTAGTTTCCGAATGGTGGCCTCATTCCGACGGCCGGAGAGACTTCCCTTTTCGTAAATGTCGAACATGTTCACCGCATGTGGACGTTGGCATTGAGAAGGAAAGTTTCTTCCTCTTCCTTCCGGAGA
>Ga0179591_1330975_pt1 | contig 12576 bp, 13 predicted proteins | sample CZOMad2_1_08_16f_FD_182891 | JGI IMG/M metagenome (GOLD analysis project Ga0179591, IMG submission 182891) | Vadose zone soil fungal communities from Angelo Coast Range Reserve, California, USA - CZOMad2_1_08_16fungal (PacBio error correction) | ecosystem: Environmental > Terrestrial > Soil >... | reverse complement strand
CCGTGTCGCCCCCCCCCCCTGTACTTCCCGCCTTGTCACCCGAAGTCCTCCCCCTCCACCTCCTTTGACACCATCCCCCCCTTTTCCCCCAATCCGCTCTCGTTATTGAGTCGAAGCTTTGTCGCCATTTTTTTCGTAGCCTGTTCTCCCCTTCATAACAGCAGCTCTCCGCCCCCCCTTTCCTCAGGGCCCAAACTTTGGGTCCCGCCCGCCGTGCCTTTCACCAAGGGGGAAGACTAAGTCTTCAATTCTGCTCTGAACTTAAAAGGAATCCTTTTTTCCCCCTCCCAAATTCACCCAGCCCCTTCCCGTGTATAAACGCCTCTCAAAGTCCCATTATAATCAACCTCCAGACCCCCATTTTTTTTTTTCGTTTTTTCCTGTGCCCCCGCTCCCTTTTTTCTCGTGCCCCTACTAGCACGCACTTCCTAGCTTCCGACCTTTATACAGAAGTACAGGAGTGGTCGTCCGCCTGCTGTATTCGTCATAACTCCGTTTCGAGTGCGGGGGTGGGGTTTTGTGCATCCTGTTCCCCGACACCACCCGAGTTCCCGTGACGATTTATATTCCTGCCAACTATCCCGTACCGAAGACCGGTTTTTGGAGCTCCTCAGGCGTACACCTCCCAACCACACACACCATTCCTTACGTTTGCATCCCCAAATCATACATTCCGTACGACACTTTTCCGAGTCCCAGCTTTTCCATCCGCCATCCGACACCCGACCTGTGAGTGACGCTTTTCCCCCAACAGTTCTACGGCCCCTTTGTTCTTTTATGCCTCTAACATGACGGCTTGTGTCTCTTTTTTCCTTTTGACCATTTTTTCTTGTTTTTGGTTTTCTTCTTTGTTTTTTTTTTTTTTTTTCTTTCATCTTCCCTCGCCTTACCTGCGCCATCGAATTCTCACGCCCGAAATTCCGCCGCCACGACGTCCGTTTCGTAATCGTCCATATGGCCGGGGCTTTACTCCCTCACGCGTCAGCTTTCTTTGACATCCCGCGATGAAAAGACCAGTCTCCGGCAAGAGGGCACCCCCGGCATCTTAGGAACCAACTCCCTCTCCCACATTCCTTAGACCCTAAGCGGAATTGCTAACAGATCCCGAGTCCTCTTCCCGCGCACTCCCCTTAACCTTGAGCACATTACTCTTTCCCCGGTGCCCCGAATAGCCATGCCTCTTACGGTAATACCCTCCCGATCCTTTTGCTCGGCCTCGAGAGCTTTAGTCTCAAGGTTTATCCCTTCTCCCCGTCCCGAAGATCCCCAGCCTCCCTTCCTGAAAGAGCTAAACTTGCCCCCACCGAGTTCTTTGCCAGAGCACCCGTAGCTCGACCCTCTTCCTCCGCTCAACCCCCCCCTCGCTGCCTCTTTTGAAAAATTCGTTTTGTTCTGAATTCCGCATGTGTACGCGCTTTCTTCCGCTATCTCCAGTCCACTTGCAGCTGCAGACGACCTTTTTACCGAATGGCGATCCCCCCCTTGAAACAGGCCGTTTTGGTCACCAGGAGTTTGCTCTTTTTTTACGAATGTCTGTTCCCTTTCCCCTGCCCATCTTCATCATCCCCCCTCGCTGCTACGTTCTTTAGTTTACAGAGTTCCCCCGACGGGGAACCCCCGCTGAGGAATTTCTCCTTCAAGCTTCAGCTCTTTTTTTTGTCGAATCCTCCGATGCTTTTTTGATCCACCCCGTGACCCCCGTATGAATGTCCTCCAACTGCGGACTAAACCACGAACAGCTTTTGCCCCCTTGTATAGAGTTGTCGGCCCCGTGTATGCCTTACTTCAGACGCACGACCTCCTTTTATCGATCCCGGAAGTCCCTCCCGGTCCCTAGTCTCCCGGTTTTGTTTGACCCCCGGAGCCGTGACATGCTTCTCCTCCTTTCCGCTCAGAGGTTTCTTTTTTCTCCCAGGATCCTGTGCGCTAGCGATCTATGCTAGCGCCGAGGTCCTTCTCCCCCTGTGATGAAAGTTTCGACCAAAGAAACAGTCTAAGATGCTCACCCCCCCCCTCCCCCCCCCCCCCCCCCCCCCACCCCCCCCCCCCCCCCCCACCCCCCCCCCCCCCCCCCCCCCCCCCCCCCCCCCCCCCCCCCACCCCCCCCCCCCCGCCCCCCCCCCCCCCCCCCCCCCCCCCCCCTCCCCCCCCCGCCCCCCCCCCCCCCCCCCCCCCCCCCTCCCCCGGCCCCCCCCCCCCCCCCCCCTCCCCCCCCCCCACCCGCCCCCCCCACCCCCACCCCCCCCCCCCCCCACCCGCCCCCCCCACCCACCCCCCCCCCCCCCCCCCCCGCCCCCCCCCCCCCCCCCCCACCCCCCCACCCCCCCCCCCCCCCCCCCCCAACCCCCCCCCCCCCCCCCCACCCCCCCCCCCTCCCCCCCCCCTCCGACACCGCCTCCCCCCCCCCCCCTCCCCCCCCCTCCCGCCCACCCCACCCCCCCCCCCCCCCCCCCCCCCCCCCCCCCACCTCCCCCCCCCCCCCCCCCCCCCTCCCCCCGCCCCCCACGCCACCCCCCCTCTCCCCCCCCCCCCGCGCACCCCTCCCCCCCCCCCCCACCCCACCCCCCCCACCCCCCGCCCCCCCCCCCCCCCAACCTTCCCGCCCCCACCCCCCTCCCCCCCCCCCCACCACACCCCCCCCCACCCCCCCCCCCCCCCCCTCCCCCCCCCCCCGCCCCCCCCCCCCCCCCCCCCCCCCGCCCCCCCCCCCCCCCCCCCCCCCCCCCCCCCCCCCCCGCCCCCCACCACCCCCCCCCCGAGCACCCCCCCCCCCCCCCCCCCCCCCCCCCCCCCCCCCCCCCCCCCCCCCCCCCCCCCCCCCCCCCCCCCCCCCCCCTTTGCGTTTCTTCCTTCTGCCTCCTACAAGCTAAAGAGGACACCGCGGACTTTGATCATGGCCCCCAGTGACGCCTAGACCTTTCCTTAGTCTCTGGTGAGTTGCGCGCCGAATAGCCCCTGGCCTCCTTTTCCTTTCTAGATTGAGTTTATGTGGATCCGATTCGTATGAGGCGGAGTTCCCCCGCCCGGTCACAACTGACCCTTTCCCCACTGCGTTTTCTCGACGCAGGAGAGCCTCCCTTGAGTCATCTTCGCCGCGTAGAAATTCCTACCGCACTTGTGGTAGCCGGCCCCCCCTTTTTGACGCTTGTTACCTCTTCGGTGATTGTCTTCTTTCCTCGCCAGAATCCAGCAGTCTCGCGTTTCGCGCCCTTTGATAATGAAGCTTTCCTGGCACGTTTCATTTATATCTTTTTACTACTAAGGTTTTTTTTTGGAGAGCTTTAGTGGCCTCCCGTTTCAGAGCCCCGTCCTACCCGAATCGCGAACTGCTGGATCCTGTCTCCACCAGAATGCCCCCCCTCTGGAGACCCGCACGAAGTCCCTCATCGTCTCAGTTTGACGTCACCCTTTCCCCTACTTATTGCTCACTTTTACCGAACATTTCGTGCCCCCACCACTGATAGGGTGAACCCCCTCGATACGAATCCTTATCGGGAACTACGAAGTCACTCAACGCGAAATTTTTCTCCTCCAGTCTATCCTGGCTTTTCTCCCCAGCCTCTCTGCAACGCATCAGTCTGAAATCGATATTCTCATGTCTACGATGGATCGTGTTGAGGATGACGATCCTTCCTTCTTCTTCCCCCGTTTGTTGCTGGCTCCAAAGTAACTTTCTCTCCCCTTCTGACTTCCGTCCATACAGGCTCTCGACTTTTTTCTCGTCCCCTCGTATATTTCGGCACGCTGTGTCATCACTGGGTTTTAGATTCGTTTGAGTAGTAAGAGAGTTCCGCCCCGGAGCTAGCTGCTTTAACGTTTTAGCCGGGAAGAGTTTGATGAAGAATCCCACTCTCTGAGAAAGGGGCCTCCGTAAAAGTAGAGTCTTTTCCCTCCCTCCCCTGGCGGTGTTTTGCCGTGCGTGCAAGAACCGAAGGGTCCAGCACCCCTGATGGCCAACGTTGTTCACACCTTTCTTGAAGAAGCCTTTTTTCGTGTCCGGAACACCCCCGTCGCCACTTCGCAATAAAGCCCCTCTTTCCCTCACCCTTTATGAAGGTACCCCCGTCTAGTGTTGCGGATGGGAGCTGAAATAGATGATCCTTGCAGCACGACGTGTTCAAGAAGCACCCGTCTTCCAGTAATTATCCTTCCATATTCATGGTCCTCTCTACTTTCGCTTACGAGGGGGGGTTAGAGATTGGGCTCTTGGAGTCAGTCTCTAGCACGGCGTTGGGTTTCCCCATAAGTCCTATTCCCACCGAGGGGGACCGTTCTTCCCCAGTCCTTAGACTCAGGTGTGTTCTTAGGTGCCTCAGCAGTTTCCTTGCTCGGCTCTTGTCTTTAGTTCCGTCCCTTGGCGCCCTACGCGCTCGTCTTTAAGATTCCGGCTATTGCGGTCTAAGAATCGCTGTTACTGCTGCGGCTTTCTTTGTATGCAGCCCCCCCAATTGTTCCACTCGTGCTCAAGTTTTTCTTTTTTTGTGCTGTTCCCTTTCTCTCCCATTCTCGTCTTATGGCTCATCCATTCTGGCTCTTGATGGACTGTTCCTCTGCTTTAACGCTTATCTATGATGCGCGGCTCTTGGCGCTGCATTACGATTCTCTTCGTGTAGAGACTCCCTCCTGTGACCCCGTAGTTTCAGACCTCTCTTGTTTTTGAGCGACGTAGAGTATCATTTCATGCCCCTTCTGCGGTGATCCCCTTCCAGAAATCTCTGAGTTGGAGCCAGGCTTGAAGCGGGTCAATGAGACGCAAACCCCTGTCATCACGCCCACATTGCCTTCCCACCCCAGGTCGGAGGTTGGATTTCTGTCTTTCTGAAAAAAATAGTTTATTCGGTCTTTCACTCCCAATGCCTAGTTTTTTTATGGGCACCAAAAAATTCTTTATCTTCTGTAAGCACCTTCAATATCCCACGCTGCAGGTCCTGGTCTAACTCCCCCTTTGGGTTGACCTTACCCCACACAGCGGATGGTTTTCGTACCATTAGACTCCCGCGTCGCCCCTGGCTAACTTCCCCGTATCGCCCTTCCCTTCTCTTGTCTTGTAATTGATGCTTCCCAGTCCCTCAGAGACTCGCAGTAGAAGCTCCCTTTTCACGTCCTTTTTTGCCATTTAATTTGACCTCTATGGATGCGGAGTGAGGGAATTCGTTGAACTTTTTCAACCTGGAGGTCCCCCCACGTAGGAAGATGGGTTGTCCTTGGATTTGTTTTTCGGGCGTTCCGTGGAAGTAATGCAGTTTCTAAGTTTTTTTTTTTTTTTTTTTTAGCCAACTTAACTTGTATCTTTCCAGAAATGCCGCCCCGGACGTCTCCCCGGCCGTGCCCGGCGATTTCCCTCAACCACCTTGCCCTCTTGCCCCCCAGACAACGTACGTCACTACCGGTGGAGTGATTGGGGGTCCACTTCTTTTCTTTTTGTGGAGGGACTTTTTTTTCGTGATGGTGCGCTCCGTTGGGGCTAATATCTTTACATAGCGTTCAAAAGCTTTATGCCCTCCGCACTTCCGACCCCCCTGTCCTCATTTTTTCAATAAACATGCCTCGTGCGTATCCGACCTCCGTCTCTATAAATGAGATTTCTCTTTTCTCGCTAGACTAGTTTTCTTTCCAAATGCGGTTGTGGATAGCGCTTTTCCCCCCATCCAGTAGAAATTTGGCTTAGCCCTTCTTTGACTTCCCGAAAGTATGATGACTCTTCTCGGAACGGTGTCTTAGGCATGTCGGCCGCGTCATCTTTTTTAAGAACGAACCTTTGACAACCTCACCCGAAATAGGCGTGTCTTAGCCGTTAGGTTAAGAAAGTTTGTTTCAGTCCCCTTTCGCGTGGATCCTCCTCCAAGAGGTTTTGTTTCCAGTTCCCTTTGTCGCTCCTCTAGACTTGTTTCCAGTTCATGCAGGCAGTGAATTTTTCAAGGGTTCCGCTTCGCAAAGTACTCTGTCAGTCCTGCCCGCCCACGCCAGGTCAACTTCTTTTTTCGCGCGACTCCCCGAAGAAAACAATTTTTGTCTCTGACTGCATGACGCGCTGCGCGTCTTATGAAACACAGCGACTTAACAATCGTCCTCTCGCGAGTACGAAGCAGGAAGTTGCAGTCCCCTTGCCCTCTTGATCCCGAGCCGGGTCAATTCAATATCGAGACCTCTCCTTTGATGGCCGGATGTTTTTTTTTTTTTTTTTTTTCCCCCCCGGAGCTTTGAACTACAGCAGGGTCGTTGCGCTCCCGACCCGCACAGATACGTATAGACTTTCCTCCCGCCGTCGGCTTCAGCGCCCTCGGTAAGCTTTTCTTCGTGTACCGACCACTTTTCTCCTCCTCCTCTTTTTCATCTTCGTGGGGTTTTTTTTTTGGGTTCCTTCGACTTTTGCAGAGAGTGTAGTTCCCACTTATGCCGCGAAGATTTCCGAAGCCGACCGGCGCTTTCTACGGATGGCTGTCGTTTCAAGTAACGCAGACCTACCCTCGTGGTTGTTTCTGCTCCAGAAGTGCTCGGGCCATCCCCCCCCTTTGCTTTTCTTAACTTCTAAGGGTATGGGATATTAGAGCCTTGGTTCGCGAGAGTAACTAGCGCTTTCTTTCCGACATTGGGACTTTCCTCCGCGTGTCAAGATCAGTCCCCCTCTTCCCTCTCCCTTCCCCTCTGAAGACGCGTCGATATTTCCCCCCCTTATTAGAAAATTCCTTTGTTCTTCGACGAATTCAAACTTTAAGTTGCGGGAGCCCTCCCCTGACCTTTAACAGAGTGCGTCTCCCCCCCCTTATCTTCAGCTCCCCCTCCACGCCCGAGAGTGGCATTTCCCATCCTACCTAAAGAAATATTTTGGCTCCGAAAGGTTTTCTTTTCCTCAATCTTTTACCCCAGACCTGTAGCGAAATTTCTTTTTTTCTCAACCGGTTCTTTGTTCGCCAAGTCTCGGCTTCGCCTACGCACAGTTTCCTCACGTGCGGGCGCATAATTGACCCCCTTGAAATCCTCCGTAGTACAGCCAAATTTTTTCTGGCGTTTTGTGAGATAAAAACCGTTTTTTTTTCCCCTTTATCCCGCATTCTGGACGTGTTCGAGCGATCGTCGGCTCTATCGCCTCTATTCTCCTTTTGGATACGCACTTTTTAATGCGCCTTTCGTGTAATCTTTTTTTCCACATTTACGTGAGAGGACTTTTTTTTCGTCGTCATAAGTATGCCACTGAACGTTTTTTAACAGAGAGGCACGACTTCTACCACCTCTAACCTTCCCGTCCTCCACCGCTCTTCTTCCTTGTCGGGACTCTAAAATTGGTTAGTGCTTGTTTTTTCCCTCGAGCGACTTAGTTCCCAGCTTCGCGGGAACCAAAGGTGTTGCCCGCGTGGTTCACTTTTTTTTCCCTAGTCTGCACATTCCCCCTCCGACCAACTCTTCACTACGTTGACACCCCAGCTAAGACGTGGTGGGCACCCCGGCCTGGCAACCACACTTTCCCTCTTTTCCCCTAAATCGACTGACCTCCCCATATTTCCGTGGCTACCCCTTTTGCGTGGACCGTTGCCAGCTAGACGGCGATTTTCGCTCTAAAGAAAGTACCTTCCAGTCCCTCCTGCTTCTTTCCATCCCTTGCTCTTCTTTTGTTTCCTCAGTTAAAAGAAACCCTGCATGCCGGAGGCGTGGCTCTTCCCCACGCCCCATGACGAATAAGGTACGCAGCTATCGCCCTTGGCGTGCTCACGAGACGATGGTTTAAACACCCTAAAGGAAGTTGGCCGCGACCCTTCTTGTTTTGGTCACGATAAAGACTACGACCGTCCCCCCCCCCCCCCCATTTAATGTTTTTTAGCCCATGTCATGATCGACGGCCTTTTTTTCCTACCGGACCGGAGAAAAATTTCTTTTTTTTATGCCACCTTCTCCAAGAAGCTTCTTTGCTCACTCTTCTGGCATGCCTTTGTATTCGGCTCCGCGCTCCCTCTTGTCCTTCCTACTTCGCTATGGAGGTAGTCACTCTTTTTCTCCTCTTCTTTGGCTCCAGAGACGTTCTCTCGCCGGCATCTCTTCCCCGCAACCCAGCCCTATCTAAACTCCGATGATGATCGATGATCCCTCGTCCCATTTTCTACACGAGCACGAAAAGAACCTTGCCTATCTTTGGCTTCATACTCATGACCTCTTTTCGGCCCTCCTTCAATCCAAGAGATCTGCTTCATAGACGCCGTTCTTCGAGCGGTAGGGTCCCCGTTTGTGTCTCCAGTGAGAGACACCCCGAGTTTTAAGCGTCTGATCACAGCAAACAACTTTTCGCAGCAATGAATCCCCCCCCCATGCTTTTAGGCTTCCCTTTACGGCTTGGCTGCGTATCTGATTTTCGGGTCTCTCGACATGTACGCGCCTTTGAGCTTTTCTTCCCGGGTTAATTTCACTGTAACCCCTTCCCGAGCCGGGATCGAGGCTCGACCATGAACTGTTCGATGCGACGTAGTTGAAGCCCTTGTCCTCATTAGATGACCCCCCTTCATCTTTTTCAATATCCCATTACCCGCCTGGCTTCCACCCGTTTTCCGTGTCCTTCAGCTCTTCCACTAGAACCACATGTCTTGAGGGTCCTTCCCTTGGTCTTCTGTTGGTAAGAAATCTGCTCGAACTAGGGTGATTTCGACCGTTCACAAGTGTGTAAACTCACGCATTTCCCATCATCTTGATCGCCCTTTTTGGACGCGGGACTCCCCTTCGCAAGCGAGGATCGGCAGCGAAGTTCAGGAGGTATACTTTCAGTTATCGGTATGCTATCTGGGAATCTCGCTGCACGGCCCTCGATTTTATCAATTGAGATCTGACGCTTCCTATCGGATCTAGATGAATAGTTCCTCCCCTCCGGCATGCAGTAACTTTGCCCTCCTGACTAAAGCTCGCCTCATCCCTGTAGAGAGAAGATCTCTCTCGCCGCAAGTTAAGGATTTGTACCCCCCTTTGCGACCACATCTGAACGAGTCCGATAGCCTCACCCGATCCATGAAAAATCTTCTTCTTCGTTATTTCCTGAGGTCACGCACATCGAAATTTTTTTCATAGCTCTTGGTATTTCAGGTTTCTCGCCTCCCGTTCTTTTTGTCGCGAAGTTCTCGTTTCTGATCTTCGTCTGAAGGCGTTTGCTCCTCCCCCCCCGATAGATGTGAACGTTACTTCTTTCGCGTGAAACGTCCTTATGACTCTCGGAGATTATTTCCCCTGAGGAACGATGATCGCAACTCCGGTGGGGCCAATTTTGATTTACCGTAGTCTTCTTTTTCTCGACATTCCAGCAGGCGCTCTTCGGCCTTGCTAATGAAAGCCCCCTTTGTTCACGAGCATATCTATTTTAAGCCCCCACCCTCCTGTTGTTTTTTCTTGCGCAGATGACTCGTTTCCATTTCCGACTCCTGATGCCGGCTCTACCCGCATTCTGAACTTTTTCATCAGACATTACGCGACTTCCCTCTTTTCGGGCGCAACACTGCCTGCCTTGGTTTAATTCCCTCGACGCACCCGTCTGTTATCCTTAAGTTTTTCGCACTTTCAGTGTCCCCCCAACCGATTCAGGGTGCCCCGGCGTTAATCCCTCCTCTCCTTCGGGACCCGAGTCACTCCCTCTAGGCCCGTTACCGGTGAAGTCTTGCGAAAAAGGACCCCATCCTCGTGCTATCTTCCCTGTCTGGACCTTCCGTTTTTTTCGAGCGATCCGCACTTAGTGGTTTTCTGCGTGCCCCCGAGAAAATCTTTCATTCTCTGTGGAGGTGGGTGGCTTCCACAAGCCACTGGAAGTGAATTAATTAATGTATGCTCCTCCCTTCTTTTGTCGAGTTGCTGGACGTGTGGTAAGCACTGAGTCTCATGGCCTAGGGCTATAGTAAGAGCAGCGCTTCGCATAGGCGTTTTCTTTTTTTGTATGGACCCCGCGGAGTCATCGCTGGATGCTCCGCATTTCCAGAACTTTTCTCCCCCTGGCAGCGAACTCTACTTTTTTTCACATCGCCCGCTTTTCGCTTTTGACGCCCCCCCCTCTGCCGCATCCTTGTCGACTGCAAGCGCTCCCTTTTCTTGCCAAACTCTGGCAACCCCCCCCTTCTATCCCCATTCCACCGCCACGTCGAGAATGCATTACCAAACCTTACCGTAACCCCTCTCAGACCTCCTCCCCCTTCAGCCTCCATCCCCTCTTTAGTTTCTTCCCCTCCTCATTCCAGGTGAAGTTGACATGTTTAATCCCCTCCGAAAGTCCCCTTAGCGTCCACTTCGACATGAAGCAGGCCACCCCATCTTTTCATGGTTTCTGTGACTTTTTTCCTCCCTGAGACGATTTGGGTGTTTAATGAAGGAACCTTTTTTCTTTTTCGGAACGGATAGCGCCTTCCACATCTTTGAGCACGCGCTACGCAGACAATAGCCGGGGCTTGACGGATTCATAGACCCGTCCCCCATGACCTCTCATTTCTGATGCGAAGACGGTCTGGAGGTGTCGCCAAGTTTTCTTTCCTCTGCTCGGGTATCTCGGATTTTTTTTGAGCAACAGTTGTGCCCTCAGTTCCCTTTTCTCTCTTGACTCTTAGCTATGGACTTTCTCAGTTCAAATTCGTACCTTCCGGATCCTGTTCTTTCTTTTTTTCAACAAAGGGCCAATCAGTCTGTGCTAAAGAGGGCGTGCTCGTCTCTTATGCATGGGTTTTTTTAATTGATAAGAATTAATAATACCTTGGTCCTGGTTTTCCTTTTCTTCTCTGTACGCGCTCTGTTCGGTTTTTCCTGCTGCGCGCGTCTCGGTGCTTTTTTACGCGTAGAGAGTCTCCTACCTCCCCCCCCCCCCTATGCGCTTCTTAGTCTCTCGGGCTCGGATCTCAGTTTCTCTCTTCCCTGCAAAGGCCCTGCGTTCTCCACCACGAAAAGGCTTCTCTCGGGATTTTTTCTTAACATTTGGGACTCCTCCATGTCCTCTTGCAAACACCGCTTTTCCAGAACCCATGGTGTTTTTTTCCCATGTAGGTGTGGCCCCTCTTTTTCTCGTGCAACCTCTTTTTGTGTTTCGCAATGCTTGTGGTCCCCCCTTGTTATTGCTTCGAATATTCCCTTTCCCCTCCATCTTCGGTCGTCGTCCCAATTCCTTTGCGGTTTTCACTTCATCCACAGCGCCTTTTTTTTTTTTTTCTGTGGTGGCGGTCCCTTTTGCCTCCCAAATTCCTCTTTCCGTAGGTCTGGGCGTCCTTTCCTTAGCGCTGACCTTCCCCCCTTACTTTGATGAGCCTCCCGCTTAATCGCCGTCGTCAGCTTGCGTTTGCCATTTTTTCAGGAAAACCCTGCTTCCCTCTTCTTTTCCTGTTTCGGTTTTTTGATGTATCCATCGGGCCTTTTCTTTCCAGTCGTTACCAACCAACCTCTCTTTTTTTTTTTTTGCGTTTTTTGCCCCGGTCAGGGAATTAATCGTCCTGTCCTTTTTCAGTCCTCTTTTCCCCCGTTAAACGTAGGGTCACCCCCTTTTCCCTCCTCTGCGCTTTCAGCGCTCGAGAGGTTCCTTCTTTCCCTTCAGGACGACAAAGGCGCCGATTCCCGAATTTCTTTTCCTCCCCGTCTCCAAGACGTCGCGAGTTGTCTGGTGCCATCTTGGTTTTTTCTTGGTCGTGCACGGCTTTGCGGGGGACGTTCGTTGTGCCCCTTTTGACTCCGAAAGAATCGTCACCCCTCCTCCCGTCTTGCACCCGAACCCTTTTTTTTTCCCTAATTCACACACCCTTTCGCTCCATTGACATAACTCATCGGCGTATTCCGACACAAAGGCTAGACCCTTTCTCTTTTTCCCCCTTCGATTAGAGCCTTCTAATCGGACTCCCTTACCCCCCATGCCCGGGTTTTGATAGTGAGCCGTTGCCGACCCCCCCACTGGCGGGAAATTGCGAGAAACTTTGTTATTTTTCCTTTTCCATGATTTTTCTCCAGTTTTCTCTTTTCTCGAGAGGAGGCACCTTGGTTTAGGCCTGTCTCGTTAAATTTCCGACCCGAACGACCGGTTGCAACCCAATTCCAAGAAATGTCTTCCGAATTCTTTTTCTTTTCCTTTCTTGGTACTTCTTTTTGCTGAAAGAAACTGCGCAGCCTCCGAGTGCTCGGCGTGCTTTTGGTAGTGCACTTCATATTTTTTTTTATCTCTGCGGACCTGGGTTCCTGAAGCCGATTTTGTTAATTCCCCTTTTTCTGTGAGTCGCAAGACCTGCCTAACTTCTTTTCTCGGAAGAGGTTTTTAGACTCCTCTCCCGACACGCGTAGGGAACATCTCCTTCTCTTCTCGCCTACATAAGCCCCTTGAAACCCCATCTCCCTCTCCAAGTCTACTCAAGGTTCGCCAGTTTTTTCTTTCCTTTCATGGAAGTCCAGCTCTCCTTGATCCAGAAGGTATAGGGTCCAAGCCAACCTCTCTTTTTCGCGCTCCGTGTGTGCCCCACTTTTTCTCACCTCAGCCTCCAGCGGCGTCCACCCGTCCCCGACCGACGATCCGTACTAGATCCTTGCCTCTTTCCCGGCTTAATTTTCCTCTCTCGGAGTGACATGGCTCTTTTTTCCCTCCCCCCCCTTTACAGG
>Ga0179591_1326308_pt1 | contig 12576 bp, 12 predicted proteins | sample CZOMad2_1_08_16f_FD_182891 | JGI IMG/M metagenome (GOLD analysis project Ga0179591, IMG submission 182891) | Vadose zone soil fungal communities from Angelo Coast Range Reserve, California, USA - CZOMad2_1_08_16fungal (PacBio error correction) | ecosystem: Environmental > Terrestrial > Soil >... | reverse complement strand
AGAGTCTTGAAGTCTCTCCCTTTTTCCCTTTTTTCTCTCTGCTTGCTTTTGATTTGGAGCCGGCGTCCTCTTACCTCTCTCTTTAACCCTACTGTTTTTTCTTTCTTTTTTTTTAGAATGTCAACTTTCTCTTTTCTTTGGTCAATAGATAAGAATTATTCCAGAAATCGCGTCTGCGGTCCCTACCTTTTTGCTCCTCGCCTTGCTTAGTTCAGATTTCTTTTTTTTTTTCCGGACGCCGGGTGTCCCTTTTTGACCATCTCGATTGATTAACACTCTTTTTCTTATTTTTATGGCGCTCTCCTCTTCCTTCGGTTTTTTCCAGTTTCGTAGATGAATTTGGACGTCCCTGTGTCTTCTTTAAAACCGCTTCTGATGGAACATCTAAGAGAGTCCCCCCTTCCCTTACTGGGCACATTTTGTAGTCCCTTTCCCCTTTCTGTGTTTTTTTTTAGAGATGCCCTCCCTCTTAAATTGACGTCCCCGTCCTCTCTTTTTTCAAGCAGCTATCTCAATATCTCGGTCTGGTGCGGTAGGTATGACCTTGCAATGGATCGATTCTCTCCTCTACAGTTACAAGATATTTACTCCCCTTTTTTTGATCAACCTGACTCCCTCACCTCCTTTTCCCAATCGATCGACTTTTTTGAGTCGATGGTGATTAGTTTTGCGTTTCCCTCCTCCCCTGGTACCCCTTTCCTCCTTTTTCACTCGCCGCCCCTAATCCATAATTTTCCCTTTCATTTTGACTCGCCGTCCTCGCCTGCAAACTGTTTTTTTTTTCTTTTGAGATCCCTCCTTTTCTTCTTGCTACCCTACTGCGCCCCCGTCTCTTTGAGTGATTCCACTTTCCCCCTGTATACGTCTCCGTTTAAATAGAATCTGTTTCCCGTTTCCGCAAGGGCCTTCGCTTTCCTTCTTCTGTTCTTTTCCCTTTCCTCCCAACTTCTTGCTCTTCCCTTTCCTGATTTTTTAGAGAGATAGTGTTCGCGGAAGCTTTTTGCTTTTTGTTTTTCCTTTAATCCTTTGATTTCTGAGGTCCTCCACTTTGCCGTCCTCCCCCTTTCTCCTTACCCGCTCGAAACCCTTTTTTCCTTTGCCTTCCGGTCCCCTCTCCTCTTCCCTTCCTTCTTGTCTGAGCGTTCCCCGTCCGCAAGCTGCGGCTCGCCCGCCCTTAAGGCTGTCATGTTCCTACATAACCGAGGCCGGGACCCTTCTCCCCCCGATTATCAACCGTTTTCTATTTTTTCATCTTTCTTTTTGGATCTCTACCTCAGCCGACTGCACTTCCCCGTGTCTTCAAATCGCTTTTACGAAGCGATTGTTTCTCCTTCCGTCCCTTTTCGCCGTTTTTTGGTTTCCCAAGCGCGTATGGCTTTGCGCTCCCCTTCCCTTCGATTATGGTCTTTCTCTTTCTCCCTTCCCCGAGGGAGACATTCCTCCCCTTGCTTGTCGCAGTTGCATCGTCTTTGCACTCGACCTTTCGACTTTCCACCTCCCGACTCTCTCTCCCTTCGCCCTCCTGAGCTCTTTACTCTCTTTCCCCCTTTTTTATCCTGTCAGATCATTTTCATCGCCTTCTTCCATACCACCCACCTTGAAAAAGCCCTTCCCTTCCCCCCCGCGCATCCTCTTATTCTCGCTCCGCGGCTTATTCCCGTTCCTTGGCCCCTATCCGTCCCCAACCTGCAGCTTACGCACATCGTATCATCCCTAACAAGGCGACGTCTCCCCCCCCTTCCGGTCTTTTTTTGGTTTGTGAATTTTTTTTCTTTCGGGTTTTTTCTTGTAGGCCTTCAATGGCCCCCCCCCTTGAAGTCATCAAGCCACAACTTCCCCTGGGTTGTGTACACCCCTTTTTCCATCCTGCTGACCCCCCTTTGACTTTTCCTCATGCCTGCAAACAAAATAGCTGGGACTGAACTTTTTTTTCCTTCCCCTTTAAGATGATGTTCTATCTTAAGGGAAAGCACCTCCCCAGTCAACTTTTTTGATCCCGGTTGGCCTCCCATTTTTTTTTTTCCCTTTTGCCTCCTCCTCCAACGCTCCATCTTAATTTGGCGATCAAGATCTTTCCCCCGAAGTTGTGCTGGTGGGTTTTGGTTGGGTGGTGTTTTTCCTCTTCTATGAGGATTCTTGAAGTGGTTCTTTTTTCCTGTCTTAGGAGTGATGTTTCTCTTGCTTTTCCTGCCCTCGCCGTTGCTCTTCCACCTCCCCTTTTTTTCAAGCCCCGCGGTCGCGATAGGTTATTGTTCAAGGACGCTTTGGCTTTCCATCGAAGCAGCCTGACATCCCCTACGGACGCTTTTTTTCACCCACCCCTGACGTTCCCCCACCGTTCTAGGTTTTAATTCTTCTCCATCGAACAACTTTTCCCATTGTTTAGCCCTTTCCTTTTCCCCCTTCCCCCCTAGCTTTTTTTCAAGTCGCTCGTAGCGTTTCGTTCAAGATTTTCTTGCTTTCCCCACTGCAAGACGTTAATCTCGGCGGTGACGTTGACGACGTCTCTTCCGATTCCTTTTACAGCTATCGTTTCTCTCTCTTCCTTCTCTTCTAATCTTTTCTTCTTTGATCGATCTCACCTCTTCCGTCCTCACTTTTGCAGGAGAAAGAACTTTAGTCTGCAAATAAAGTGCTAGTCCTTCCTTTTTTTGAGTTGCCCTGACCCCGGGTTTGAAGCCTGTCTTCCTTTCCAACCAACTTGACTTCCTCCTTAGTCCGTTAGGATGGCCTCCCCCTTTTCCTAAGCTTCTCTAGTTTATCCTCCTTTCCCCCTTTTCAGAGTATTTTAACTTAGGGGGACGATCTCGTCCCTTATATATTCTCTTTTTAATCATTCATTGTTTTGGTGGAGTCGATCAAGACCTTTTTCACTGTTTCTGGCTTTTTCTTTTTTTTTCACTTTCCTCCCTTCGATGTCTTTTGTGCGATCTTCCCCGCTCCCCCTCTGTCCCTCCCCTCCCCCCTTCATAAAGCCCCTTTTGGAATAGACCTTCTTTTTTCTTTCTCTTTTTATCCAATTTAGGCCGGCTTTTTTCCTCCCCCCGATGCCTTTTCCCCTTCTAGCTTAAGCCTTTGTTTTGTTTTCTAACACCCGTCGGGATTCGTGCGCTGTTTTTTCGCTTTTCTTCCCCCCCAAGCTCTCTTCCCCTTAAGAGTTTTTCTTTTCCATATGTCCCTCATGTTCTATTCCTCCTCCGTTTTTTTCCCCTTTTTCGTCCTAGAGCGACCCCTGATGCGGGTGGCTTCAAGTTTCTGATTTCTTTCCTGCGCTTCATCGTTTTTCCCCTCGTTTTTTCTGGGAGAAGTCCTTTCTCAATAGGTGAAGGTTTTGACCTTAATAGATTTTTCCCCCCTCCTTCTGTTTTTCACAGTTCGTCCTTTACGAATTTTTGGTCCTTTAGTTGAGTACAATCTCTTCGATTTTTTCCGTAAAGTACCTTCCTATCCCCCCCTATAGGAGCGTAAGGCTTCAATGCGTGCTTTTTGCCTTCCTCAACCTTTGAGAAGTGTAGACCTCCCAGTCCGTCCCCCCGCTCCCCTTCCCAGACGTTCCTATAGAACTGACACCCTTGCCCCTTCTTCTGTACAAAGCTTCTCTTTTCTTCCTAGGTCTAGTTTTTCTTTCTACTTTTTTTTGAGTGGATTTCTTCTTCCCTTCCTTCTTAGGTATTCCCCCCCAGAAAAGGTATATTATCCCCCCTCTGGAAGAGGGTTCTTTTCCTTCATAAGGCGTTCAGACTTTTTTTCTACGACTCCCTGGGAGGCCCCCCTCTTTTAGGTTTTGAGTGATTAGCATTTTTTCAGACCTTCTGGCACCATGGTTTCCGTTTTTTCTTTTTCTTTCCTTGCTGCTCTTTCCCCAATTGGACTTCTAACCTCTCTCCCCTCGAAACCTGATCACATTAACCCACGAAGAATTAACCAGTGGGGGTCACTTTCGACCCCCGGACTCATTTCTAGAAGTTGGCGTCTTTGACAGCACTTGGTTTTCTCGTCAGGCGATTTTTTTTATTTTATTGCGGAGTCCTCTTAGACCTTGAGAGAGAGCTGCGTTCTGAGCCATGAGTTAATTTGTGTTTTCGAAGCGTTCGTGCCCTCTGAAATCCGTTTTATTGCTTCAGTCCCCTGACTCTTCGCGGTTTCGTTCGAGCCCCCTTCATGTCTTCTTTCTTAGGGAATGCCAGAGGAAAAACGGACCCTCGGCCCCCCAGATACAAGAACGTTTCCCCCCTCTGTTTTGATCTCCCTTCTTGGTTTTCCTTTTTTTCACTGTCTCCCCTTGACTTCCTGCTTCTTTCAGACGGGAGATTGCGGTACTTTTCGTCAAACGTTTTCCTTGTCCTTGTTTTTCCACCGCTCTTCTTGAGCAGACCCAAGTCTCTTTTCCCTTCGCGTTGCGTTGTTCTTTTTTCTTGAACTTACGCCCCTCTCGACGTCGCCTTTTTTTTCCATAAAGCTCGGAGGCCGTATTTGTGATGACCGATTCTTTTTTAATCTTCCTGCTGCGGACTTTTTTTTCAAGCCATCGCTTCAGTTTTCTTTTGGGTTTCCCCTTAGTCTTCCCAACTGTTGATCGAAGAGGGTGGGCTCCCTCTTTCTCTCCTTTTTTTTTTGGGCATCCCAGTCTTTTAAATACCGTCGGTCCTTTCACAATTCTTACCCTCGGTCCTTTTCGCTACCCTCATCTCTGGCCTTACAATAGGACGAGTATTTTTTATTTTTTTTCCCTTAAAGCGGTTCCCCTAGTTTAGGTTCCTCTTCTTACCTGTTCAGCACGATGGAGGCCATATTTTTTTTTGGATCTGTGTTTAGACGCTTTCTTGTGCTTTTTTTTTCTATCTTAGAGGGTCTTGCGTTGTAGTTCCCCGGGATGGCGGCCCGCTTGTTTCAATTTCGGTTCGAGACCCCGCCTTTTTTTTCCTCTACCCCCTTCTCCGGATCCCGATTACCCTTTGCTCGTTGACTGAGGCGATTTGTTCGCCCAGAAATCATGTCCAATTGACACCGATTGCTTATAACCTTTGATCCCTGCCCCAGCTTACTTTTCCTTTTCTTTCCTTTTTCCCTGTCCTTTATCCGAATTTTTTTGCACTTTCCTCTTCTATTTCATTTTCATCGATTAACCCTCTCACAATCTTTTCTTCCACGCCCCCCCCCCCCCCGGGTCTGCCTTTTTCTTCGCTTTCCTTCCCCCCTATTCTGTTTTTTCAATGGACTCGACGTTAATAGTCCAACCACCCTTAATCGGCATCAGTATCCCCTAGTTCTTCGGGCTCCTGCGATTTTGGCAGCCATTCCCTTTTCCTTCTCACCAGTCGGTTCTCCCCTTATACGAAGAGAAATAACACGATAGGTCGTTTGATCTCCCCCCCCCGTCCTAGATAGTTTTCGAAATTCCTCGCCATTCCCCGTTCCTAGATTGGTCTTCCGGTTTTCCCTCCCCTCCCCGTTTTCGTCTCTTTTTTCTCCCGCTTTTCCTCAGGCCTTCTCGTCTCCACTTTGAGGATAACCGCAAGCGATGCACCCCCTTTCCCCCTTTTCCTTTTTTTGCTAACGCGTAATCCGTTCTCGACTCGGATTTTTCCGCTTCTCTTTTTATCCCCCCCTTACACCTTTTCCCCCTCCTCCTTTTATTTTAGCCCCCTTGTCCCCCCCAGCACATTCTTTTCCTTTAAGAGAGAATACTCCAAGGTCGGCACGCCTCTTGTCAAGAGGAGTGAAATCGTCATCCGCCCTATTCTTGATGGTTTAATAGCGCTTCACGGACGAGTAATTTTCCTTTTCTCCCCGCTTCCCGAGAGCCTTTCCTCTCCCCCGATCTTTAGTTTTCGATCTTTCCCCCCCCCCCCGCTTCCCTAGATGAGCAAGCGATGGAAATTGGCGAAGTTGGGTCTTTATCCTTTGCTGGGTATATAGATATCACGGGCTAACTGATGCGTTCCATGTGGGTCGTTTTTTCTTAAGTCCCCTTCTAAATTTTCGAATACTTAGACCTTTTCCTTCCTTTGCTTTTTACTCTTTTTGTATAACATTCTTTTTGCCGCGCTAAGGAGGTCTCCCCTCCTCTCCCCCTCTTTTTTTTTCAGGAACATTTGATCCTACCCTCCCGTGTTGTGTCTCGAGATTCTTCTGCTTGCCTTCTTCTCTTTTTCTTCGCCTTCCTAATTCTTTCTCGGTGTTTCCCCCCCCCTCTCTTTGCAAGTCTCGGGATAGACCACGGGCGATTTGCTCAACATTTGAGCGCTTTTCCCTCTCTGAGGATGACAAATTCCCACAGTCTTTTATCAGTAAGATCTGCTCTCTCCATCGTGAGCTTCCCCCCTGCGTTGAAGTTCTTTTTAATCGACAGAAGTCCCCCCTGACCCTTTTTTTCCTGTCAAATCCGATCCGTGAAGATCTATCCCGTTTGACTCTCGTAATCTTTTCTAGGCCGTGGAGTCTTTTTTTTTTCCTAACCCTACTACGCTGATGGACTGAGTTCCATTTTTTCTTTTTTTCTCCCCTCCCCGTATGTATTGTCTCTCACTTTTTTAGATAGCGTAGATTTCCGGCTCGAAATAATTTTGCTGTGGTCCCCCCTTTGTTCTTTCTTTTGGTTGTGGTTTCTCCCTTTGAGCTACGCTTTGATTTGCGCTCCTGCCTTGATTTTTTTTTTCCTCTTCCTTAAGGTCTCCCTCTCTCTTTCTTTATCCTCCCCTTCCTACCTCAAAGTTGCCTACATCCTGATTTCCCTCTTTTTTTCCCTTCGTCGCTCCCAGTCTGGCTTTTACCCTTCGAGTTTGTTTAACGGTTTTCTTTACTCAGACCGAGATGGCCTTCCCCTCTGGATTGAATCTTGGAGATCTTACATTGAAAGTTTGTCTTGATCGGAGTGACCTCCCCCCTCTTCCCATGTTTTTTTCCTGGTCCGATTACTTCTTTCCGAATCGCTCCTTTTTTCCGTTCTGCTTTGTTTACCTCCTTTTTTTTTGGGTTTGGTCTCTATGCCCTTAGTCCCCCCTTGTAACTTCCCGAGAAGGAAGAGCCTCCCTCCCGAGGAAGTGGGCTGCTCAACTTCAATGGCTTTTGATTCGATGAACCTTACGATCTGTACTCTCCTCTTTTGACCAACGTCCTTTCCTAAAGGAAAAGATTGACCAAGCTCTTCTGATTTCTGAGTGCGGCTGGATCGGCTCCCTGCTCTTCTCCGACGTTTCTTTGCTCTTTTCCCCTTCAACCGACAGTCCCCAACCCCGCGTATCAGCTTCCCGGATATGACAGAGCACGCGACCCTCTCTCCTTTCCCTTCCTGTGGGCGACTACTTCCTCGCGTAATTTCCTCTAATGACTTCGCCTTCCCCTTCCTCCCTTGCCGTAGAAGATGATCCCTTTTTCTTCCTTCCCTTTGGAAGGTTAAGCTTTTTCCCTGATTTATTTAGCCCACGTACTCCCATCCCTGGCTGAGTTTTTTACTCCTTTGAGATTCCGTATGCGGCTCACTTTTCCCAGTGAGCGACCTTTACGCTGGTCCTCCCTCCTTCCCCCCCCCTTCGCGACCCTACAACTTTCCTGACCCCTTCCTTTTCCTTCGCTCCCACCTCGATCAGATTTCGTCTTAGGAACGCTTCCGAGTAATTCCGATGCGAGATTGCCCCCCCCCTTTTCTCCCCGTCCAATTGATCGCCCCCCCTAAGCTTCTGTGTCCATCCCCCAATAGTTCCGGATTTCCCTTTTTTCCTTTTTCCCGATTATAACCCCTTTGGAAGTGTGTCGAAGTTACTTGGACTGTTTAGATCGACATCCTCGTCTTCCTTTTAGAGGTCGGACCATCTCGCAGATACTTTATGATGGTCGCCGAGCCCGAATTTAGTTGATAGACGATTTTTCACCTTTGATTGCCATTACCCTTTTTTTTTCCGTCCGCTAACTCCTCAATTTTCTGAGATCAAGATGATTTCTTCCATGTTCTTCAAAATTTTCTTCCTTTCCCCTGGCCTCTTATCTAGTGGACCTAGGTCCTTCCTCTTTGCGCCCCTGTGCCCTAGTTTTATCCCGGTCTCTACCCTTTTTTTTTTTTGGGACCCCACACCTTTCCCTTTGAGCCCCGAGCATCGCAGAGGATTACCCACTCCCCCCTGTCGCTCTCCTTGATTTGAAGATAACCTTGCTGGCTTCCTTTTCGCTATCAGACCCCACCCTTTTTTTCCCCTTAGTCCCCCTATCACCGTCATCTTTCCTTTTTTCTGAGTGGGGGAAGGAATTGGATCGGGGTCTCTCTCTTCGTCTGGACGCCCAATCGCCCAATCCTTGACTCCTTTTCAGCAATTCCGGCTCTTTCACCCTCAACTTCGCCCCCGGTGTCTCCGCCTTCCACCCTAAAAAGAAATTCTTTTCCCGCCCCCTTAGTCCCTCCCCCTCTTTTGGAGGCACATGACGTTTGAAGCCCGCAAGTTCCAATTCTTTTCAGCCGGTGTTCTTTTCCTACATTCCCCCGCCGCCCCCCTGCTTCCTTTTGACCCTCAAAGAGGTCCTCTTCCTGTGAACTCTTCGAAATGGCGCCCTCTGGACCTCTTCCTTTATTTGCAGCTTATGGAAAGTTGGTTTTGAGTTCTATGTTTCTTCGACGGTGTTTCTCGTGCTTTCTTTATCTGGTCCCCCCTTACTGCACTTTAGGGGATCTTAACCCCCCCCCTTTAAGCACCCTTACATGTTACGCCGATATGATTGTCCCTGTCCCGCTGTTTTCTTTTCCCTCGTATTCTTTCTTCCCCCCCCCCGCAGCAATTCCTCTTCCCTTATATTGACCACCCCAAGGCGACTCCCCCCTGTAGGCGGGTGCAGAAGAGTAGCCTCTACCCCCCCTCCTTCTCCCTTCCTTTCTCCATCCCCCCCCCCTAGGTAAAGTTAGAATTCGAGACTTTTTCCCCTCCCCTTTTCAATTCGTCCTTTCCCACCTTTTAAGAGGTACCAGGCTCGATCCCCGGATCCAGCGTTTCTGCCTCTCTTTTCCCCGCTCTATTTCCGTGACAGCGTCTTTACCTTGTACGCTTTCGGACCCGCGTAGTCCTTCGCTTTTTGATGTTAGAAGGAGAGGTTCCTACACTAATCCGTTTAGAGTTGACACAGCAACGCGTCCCTCCTACCCCTCCCTTTATCTTCACTCTTCGTTTTTTTCCATGTCTGCACTCTTACTTCCCCCTCCTCCCCCCCGAATGTTCTTCTCCTGTCTTGATTTTTTTTCGATCCCCTTTATTGAGCCTGCTGTCGTTTCTCTCGAACCCCCTCCCCCTCTTATGATGGCCGTGCTTCTTATTCTCCCATCCCTCCTTTGTGTTTTTCCGTGATCTTTTTCTCGCTCGCCTTGGCCTTTTCTTCACACTACGAGCTCTAAGCGATCGCTGCTTTTCTCTCTTGTCCCTTCTCCAAGTTCGGGAAAGCGAAATCCTTTTTTACCTCCCTTCTACTTTTTTTTCTTCGATTGGGTAGGTTTTTTTAACATTTCGTCTTCCGTGGGTCTTATTCCACCTCTGCGGTTCTGGAGATGATCACGACTTGGCCTTTGTCCTCCTCGAACCCTTTAGGATGTCAAGCGCCGTTGGCTGCGTCTCGCTTTAGTCCTTCCCCCCCCCCCCATTTTCCCCTCTTCATCGCCCTCTCTTTGAATCTCGTGAAAGACTTGTCTTTTGACGCATTCATTCTGCCTCCGGCGGGTACACAACCTGCCGACTTATTTTTGGTCCCTTTCGCGTCCCGTTGAAGATCCTTCGTCCTGTCTCCTCTTCCCCTCACTTTTCCCTTGAGGGGATGGCGCCGGTATCCCTTTACTTTGGCAGGTTAAGACTTTCCCACCCTATTTTTTTTCCTTTATTGTTCCTCTTTCCATTCTTTCTTTTCGTTTGCGTCCTTACCCCTTATAACTCCCCAACGCCCCCTCGACGTATTGCCCATACCTCATTAGTCGTTCTTCCCCGTACTGGATTGAGTGTTGGCCCTCCCCCTCCTTGAAAGTGAGCTTGTTGCCTGGCATGACGCCAGCGGACCCCTAGAAGAACCCCCCTCCCCTCCTCCCCTAAATAGGAAACTACCGTGAAGAGCTTCAAAGCCGTTTCCTTTTTTCTCGGGACCAAGTTCCTTCTTCCCCCCTCTCTCCCCGAGTGAGGCTTTTGAAGGAGGCTTATGTAGGACGTCCTAGTACCATCCTTTTTCTTTTTTTTTTTTCTGTGCCCTTCAGTACCTACCCCTCGTCGTGGCGACGACCGGGGCTTCCGCGTTGGCTTTTTTGCTTTCCTGATTCCCCCTTTCTTCCCTGGCTTCCCCCATGTTCCAAGCAGAATTATGCTTTATTGACGAATTGCGCTTTTCCCTTTGCCTCTAAATCGTACCCATCACCCTTCCCTCCTAACCCCAGCTCCCCATCCCGATTAAGTTTCCCCCGTAGCCGTCTTGTGCTGTATTCTGTTCGGCTCAGGACCCCAACTTGTCCCTTCTTTAGTTCAAATTTTATCTGGTCGCGCCTTAGTTCCTCTGAAGCGCCCTCCGTTCTTTGTGATTGCTCTCCGGTTTGGTGCCGCTTTTTTTTCTTTCTTCTGCCAAAACCGCTTTTTCTTGGTAGATAAAGTTTTTCTTACTCCCTTCCGATTGTGTCTGTCCCAGATGGATCGGTCCTGTTAGAACCCTTTTTTACACCAGTTACCATTCATGCTCGGTCGCTTGGTTTGTCTAGATTTTCCCCTTTAGCTTGTGGCCTTCTGTTGTTTCCTCTCCGGACCTGAGAAGTGAATGTTATTACTGGAGTGTTTCTTTTTCCCGCGGGTTGAACTCTCCCCTTTCCTCCCACCTTCCTTTTAGCGTCGTCTCTCCCCGACATTACTTCCCTTATGAGTTGAGTATTATTTCCTCCAGCGATCATGAACTTCGCCCGTCTGTAGCCAGGTGGGCGACCACTCCCCATTTTTCTCGTTCGTCTTTGCTTTTTTTTTCCCCGACAGATTTTTTTGGATTCTCCTCCCTCCCTCCGCTTCCTTGCCTTTTTTTTGTCGCCCCCCTCATAGCGCAGGCAGATCTCCTTTTCCTTCCATAGGTCCTACCGCACTCGTCCATGCTCTAAGAGGGTGCTCGCGTCCTATCTCTTTGGGTGGTCGGGCAGAGAGTCCCCTGCTAGCATCAACACGATGGCCCCTTTACCAACTCTTTCCTCCCTTGATGCTAGATTAGATCTTCCGTTTACCTTTCGTATTGTCCTGCTGTGTACGTTTCGTGAGCGTCCCCCTTCCCCTCTCGGCCCTGCGACGTTCCCTTTTGTAGAAAAAATGGGACCCTTCCTTCGATCGCGTAGCCACTTTTTTTTCATATTAGAGGTCGCTTTAGTTTTAGGAATTTTCCCAGGATTTGGAATCCCAACCTCCTTTTTTCGTCACGTCTTAGAGTTAGAGGGCTTTCTTGTTTGATATCTCTGGTACGTCTTCTACTCATTGCGCAATTGCGTGATGTTTTTCAACGACCGGTTTCGTATCCTTTCGAATGGTCTGATTCGTCTTCCCCCCCCCGCCGACGCCCCCGAGATTAGTATTGCTCCCTAGTTGCTAGTCATTCATTTTTTCCCCTCATGGCATAACCAGTCGTTCACTTTCCTCTTTTAACCCGGATGCACGTTGTTCGTAACCCCGCCCCCCACGGTCATTCTGCTGTTCTATGAGCGCGTTACGTTCTTTCCGGTCCCCCTGGCATTCCCTACTTCATATATACCCCCAAACCGCGAGGAATAGGACCTACCTGAACGGCAGCGCGAGCTCTGGCTCCCTTCCCTGCCCTCCCCGTTTTCCTCCCTTTCATTCCTGGCCCGCAATAGAATAGTCAACACGTCCCTTCTTTTTTTTTTTTTCTAATTTACCTACGCCGTTTGTCTCCCCCTTTTTTTCTCCCCCCCTTCCTTTAGTTCTAAGAGAGAGTTTCGGCCCTTTTCTGTCAGCCCTCGTTCTCTGATTTCTGAGACTCATTTGACTTTCTCTACCCCTTGCGGATCGTTTCTTTTCCATCTCTTGCTGAAAGCGTTCATTTTCTTTTTAGGACGAGAAGAGGCGGATTAGCGCGCTGGATTTTCCCCCCGTAGCTCCCCCCTTTCTTCGCCCAACCCATTGAGCCCGGATAGAATGTCCCCCCTTTTTGGGCTCGCCTTCCCTTTTCCATCTCATAACATTGTGCTTCTCCCCTCTTTGTAGTCTTTTGCGTTGAAATTTCCCTTTCCCCTTAACGAGGTCTCCTGGTGGGTTGATTTTTTTCAACTTTTTTCGAGCAAGGCCGGGGATTATGTAGCAGAAGGGATATCCTGACGTTTAGTTTTTACGATCCCCAATCTCCTTTCCCCCCTGTCCAGAGAGCTATAATCATTACCGAGAAGGTAGGGAGGTGATAAAGATGGGTATCTCCTTCTCCTTTACTGATGCGCGGGATGTTGCTTTCTTTTTTCTGCCAGGACTCGTTTTCAACTGGCTTCCCCTCTCTCCCCCGTTGGTCTCCCCTTGAAGATGAAGCAGGGTTCCCCCACCCCTCCCTTACGCTACCAGGTCTTGCCTAGCAAGCCCGAGCTGTTGGCCC
>Ga0179591_1325403_pt1 | contig 12576 bp, 15 predicted proteins | sample CZOMad2_1_08_16f_FD_182891 | JGI IMG/M metagenome (GOLD analysis project Ga0179591, IMG submission 182891) | Vadose zone soil fungal communities from Angelo Coast Range Reserve, California, USA - CZOMad2_1_08_16fungal (PacBio error correction) | ecosystem: Environmental > Terrestrial > Soil >... | reverse complement strand
AATTTAAAACCCTGAGTTATGCCTTCATGGATTGCCTCTTCCTCGTTACCTTATGCACTAATATACCTATGAAAATCCCCCTCTCGCCCACAATGGCGATTCACCCGGCACTTTGAGTCCCAACAAAGACCAATACAGAGCGGGGCAATCTTCCTCCATTAGCTTTCCCCCAAGTTCCCTCTCCCCCTGCAGACGACCCTTCCCTGAGGTTCAAAGAATCCAAAGACGGATTAAGGATTGTTGAGTGAGTGGGAACTTCCATTTTCGTCTTCCCTTTTTTTCCTTTGCCGGTTTACTTTATCTCTCCCCCCTGCCACCCGTGAACGATTTCTTATTTTCGAACACGACGGGAGTCCTTCTGCTCCCACTTCCCCGTGGAAGAATGTCTCCCTTTATCCTCTTGTGGTTTTTCCCTCGTCTTATGGGTGGATGTAACGAGCACCTCTCTTGCGCTGGCGCTTGCTGAGCGTAAGATTTGCGCGATGTGCAGGTGGCCCCCCCCCCTCTCGCGCCTTCGCGCGCTGCCAGCGCGATTACATGAGGGTCGTTCTTTTCACAAGCCCGTCCCCCTCGAACCTGCAACGTTTTCACCATGTCCATCCATCGCCGTTTCCCTCTTCATTTCGCAGGAAGTAACCTAACATTCCGTTTTGGGCGTGGGTCCTATCTCTCTCTTATGAAGTTTGTTTTTGTTTCTCCCAGTGGATGCATTCGTCGCACGCGCTCTGATTCCAAAGAAAGGGGGGGCCGTGCTTCCTCCTCCCCGTTCGCGTTATGGAACACACTTGCCGTCCTTTTCCACTTTTACCGGCTGAAGAGTCCAGTCAAGTCAAACCTTTTTTTTGCTCCAATTGGAACTTAACGATGTCTGTTTCCCCAACAGCCTTCACCTTTTCGCGGAGTGTAGAGAGATACCCCCCCCCCTAAACTTCATCCGCGTCTCCTCCCCTGCGGAAGAACATTGCGACTTTCCCCCTTCTTCTTTCTTCCCCACATCTCAACCACCCCCACTTGCGGCTAGTACCCTCCTTCTTCTGCCCTTTCAGAAACTTTGTTGTTTCTCCGGTCCCAAGGCGTGGTCGGGGACAATTCTTTTTTTTGACCTCTTCGGCCTTCACCAGTTAATGCTCAGCCACTCCTTGCAAGGGACTCCTTTTTTTCTGCGCCTCTTCCCTTTTTTTAACAGAATGGAAGGAAGCGTGTCGCTCCCGTCTTTGTTTCGTCCTTTTCTGCGCTCGGACTTTCACGCGTGTTCGACGTTTGTAGAATCCCACTTGAAATTGTACTCGTCGATATCCGCGGATCGATGGGCCCGATGCCTCCTCTTGGTGGTAATGGTCTTTGAAAAACTTCTGACCCCCCCCTTTCCTGAAGTTCTTTTTTAAAAAGTCTCAGCGCAGCAACCGGGCGCCCATCTACTTCCGTACTGGCGTGACCGTACCCCTTCCCCTCCAACTGTTCGCTTCCGAGTTAAAGTCCCTCTCCCTCTCCCACCGTGTCCTGTGGTGTGTCTGCAACGTTAGAATTCGAATCTTTTCATCGGTGAAGTTCAAGGAGTGGTTTTTTTGGTAGTCTCCCAGCGCCACTTACCGCTTCTCATATCTTCAATTTGAGTATGATCCCAGTCCTGTTTTCAATCTCATCAGTGATCTCGCGTAATGACTTCTCCTCTCCCCGACTAAAAGAGGCGCTAGAAAGTCCTTCCGGTTTTGTACTTCTTCTTCCCCCCTCTTTCCCACTATATTTTAGTTTGTTTTTAGGTTATTTTTGAAACCCTTTTTGCCTAACCCAGGACCTTACTGACGAGATGGAGACCGTCGATAGTTTTTCTTCCCTCGCTCCCTCCCGTTTTCTTCTATGAAAGCCTGTTTAGCCACACTCTCACATATTGGTGCTTGACGCTAGAGGCCGTGTGTAGGCGGGATAACGTACCCACCGCTAGACTTTCTCCCGTTGCTCGCCCTGTCACTAGGGTACCACTTCGATTGGCAGACCCTGAACGCTGGGAAAGCTTCGATTGCCTGAAAGAGGCCTGAGCATTTTGCGTTCCTTTTAGTTAAGAAATTAGCTTGCTCATTTGTTTCTGATCCATCTTTAAACAGGTCCGTCGACCTGGGCGCCGGTGTTTTAAAGACCAGTACCACCGCCCATTTTCTTCCCGGCCTCCCCGCCAAAGCATATCGGCCTTCTTCCCCCCTTTCTTTTTCTTATCTGCTATCGCCTTGCCCCTCGTCTTGTACCTGCATTCCCTTCACTTCGGTCCTATTCAAAAAAGATGATGCGCTCGTGCAGAGGCCTTATGGAAATCCCGCTTTGAGCTCGACCCCCCCGCTTTCTGGTTACTCCCTGACTTACGTAGTCTTATGATTGAATTGTGCTACCGGACTCTTTTTTTTTCTTTTTTTTTCCTTTTTTTTTTTTCTTTTTTTTTTTTTTTTTTTTTTTTTTTTTTTTTTTTTTTTTTTTTTTTTTTCTTTCTTTTTTTTTTTTTTTTTTTTTTTTTTTTTTTTTCTTCTTTTTGTTTTTCTTTTTTATTTTTTTTTTTTTTTTTTTCTTCTTTGTGTTTTCCTACCCCCCTCTTTTCCGCCTTCATGCCCTGCATTGTCCGGACAACCTTTATTCCGCGTGGTGTTGTCGCGGTCCCCCGGTGCATCAATCTCTCTGGGTTTTAGACCCCTAGACCGCGCAGTTGCCTGGTCCTTAGCCGATTGATGGTGCACATTACTCCCCTCGACCACTCGGTTTGGGTTTCACCTACCAATGAAAAGATTCTAGTTAGAGGCCGAATCCGTCCCTATTCCCGCGTGAGAAGTCTGAACCCGCAATCTCCGTTGTTTTTTTAACGACCGTGTGTCGACTTTTTCCCCTTGTCGGCCGTTTTTAACGATCCCCCCGCTTGCGAATTCCTGCTCCCCTTTTTCGCGACCTAAAGTGCGTGAGTTAAATCCACCTTCGTCTCTATCCTCCCCCTTACCATCTTGATGGATTCTTTACTGACAATGGTCCTATTGAGATTGTTTTCGTAGTAACAGTGACCTTCTCTCTTTCTCTTCCTGCTTGATGTATTAGCAGGGGCCCAGCTCGGTCCACGCTCTCCCATCGCGCGATTCCCATTTTTTCATCACCTCCGGCGCCACCCTATTCAGTCCTCCCAGTAGCAAGACGGACACGACTCCTCGATGACCTCCACCCTTGTTCCTCCTTCTCGCGCCCCCCCGAAGATTCTTTAGGTGCCACCCCGGGTATGCGTCCGTGCCAGGGTCGTTTCTCAACATCACTCGTCAAGATGTGGCATGGACAGTGCTTCGTTGTTTAGCCGCTCCTTTTCCCTCCCCCACTTCTGGGCTTACCACGTTCTCTTGGTGTCCAGGTCTCGAAGCATCGTCGGTTGTATTCCCTGCTACGGGCGGTTAGGGCAGATCCACTGCTTGGAGACTCCTTTCTGCCCTGGCCAGCTCTTTCTTTTTTTCCTTTTTTAACCCCCTCCTCCCTGTTCATTCGCCGTCCTGTGTCTGAATGACTTGCCTTCTTTTGAGTCCCTCCCTTTCTAGGTTTCCGTGCGCTGGCGTTCAGCTATGAGGCATTAGGGAAGAGTTCCAAACGTGATTTCTACTTTCCTCGGGTTGTGTTGTTCTCTCTCTCTGTTCCTTTCCCCCCCCTAAGGAATACTTAATGCGATGAAAGCCATTCCCTGCTTCTGAATTTGCCCTCACAAGCGCACCCACCCCTCCGCACACCGCCACATTTCCGATATAACGTGACATGGTCAAAGAAACTGATTGCCAGCTTTTCCCCTTCTCTTCAAAGGTCCCCTTTCTCCTTGATCTTTTGCAAAGCCTTTCACTTCCCACCAACCGTCCTGATTTGCAGTCCTTCCCCTGTTATCACAAGCTAGTCGGTGGGGCCAGGAAATGAGGATTCAAGTTGCTTGCACAATTCCGCGTCCTCCCTTCTCGGACTCCTTTCTTTCCTCCTCTTATAACCAGGGACAAGAGTGGTTATTTTCTCCCCTCCTTTCGACGGCGTCTCCTCCACTTGGTCAAGCAATTGTGTATCAGCTATAGATGGGGTTGAGCGGCGATCCTTTGAGTAATCGAGTTCTTGTTTTCCTCCTCCAGTTTGATTACTTTTTTATGAGGTGGCGCTCTTTGTCCCTTATCTGGATGCCTTTTATAGCTCCTCGCGATGACATGATGGTGGCCTTCCCCCCTCTTAAGGAGACTTCCCGTGTTCTCGCCCCCCCGCCCCATCCCGTTTTGTTAATTTTTTTAACATGGCCGCCGGCACTTTCACTCTGGCCCCCCTCCCCTAGGGCGTGAATATTCGCGCCGACTTTGAATTGAGAGTTTCACCATGATGCTTTCTCTCCCCTCTCTCCTTCCCGACCGTGGGAATGATCGAACCTTGCTCTCCCAAGCTTGAACCCAAGAGTTTACACTTTTCCCTTTCATCCGGGGAGACCTGAACCTGCGAATACACGTGCGCGTCTTTCACGGATTCGCCTTCTTGAAGCCCCCCCCCTCTGATATTCAGTGCCACAGCCTCCCTCTGTGGGTGACAGGCAGATCGACCATTTCAAACGTGTCGAGCGCTGACATCTTATAGTGAGTTTCATGTTTGTTTCCAAACGCGCGTTAAACCTCTCCTGTCTTTTTCCCCACCCCCCCGAGTTACGGACCTCTTCGCTGTTTTTCAAATAGCCTTTCATCCGCGCCCAAGTCCTTTCTTTGTCCTGGCTCCCATTTGAAGGCTCACATCCCGGCTTCCTTTCCCCTCTTTTCCGAAATCCTGCGTTCCCCTTGACGTAGGTTTGTTTCCGTTTGGTGCTGACCGGCCCGCTCTGCGCGATCTCCTCCTGCTCTTTTTCGATCTTTGAGTTAGATTCGCACGCGTTTCTCCGATTTCACTTCGCTCGCCCAATCTTAAACAAATTTAAGCCTTCCTTATATGTGCCTGTCTGCCGCGCCCCTCGCTTTTTCCGTGTTTTGCCCCAACTGAATTTCTGCCGGACCGATTTCCCAGAAAATCTCCTCCTCATCCACGGGTGTTCCCCCCCCTGTGTCTGGACCCCGCTCGCCCCCCTTCTCCTTTCCCGTCGATCTTTGTGTGCAATTGACATTCCCCGTCTTTCCTTTGTTTTTTTTTTACTTTCAGCAAGCCAGCCTTGGTGGCTCCCAGGGCGATTAGTTGGTTTTGCTGCTACTTTACCTCTTTCTTTGCTTTTCATGCACCCCCCAATATTGTGAGTCCTTTGACCCAGTTCTTTTTTAAGTGATCACATCCCGCTCGAGACAGACGTGCTCACACCGATCCCCTCACTCTCCCTCTCTCTCCACTCTGCGTTTTGCTTTCTGTTGTAGTCCCCCCCTCGTTTTCACAGCATCTCCTTTCCTTCCTTTTCTACTCTTTTTGTTTTTATCTCGAGTTTCAATACGTGTTACCAAAAGGAGTTCCTTTGGCGCTCTTCTCCTTTTTTTTTTCGTGTCTTGGAGTAGATTTGTGCGGTGATGCGATTTCTCCTTCTTTGAGGAACCTGTCTTCAGACTAGACAATATTTTTTTACGACTGGGTAAGTGTCCTTTTGTCTTTTCATTCCCCAATTTCATTTGAGAAGGAAGGTGATGAATAACTTCGTACTTCTTCCCCTTGTCCTACTCCCCCCCTATCAACGTCTCGATTGTTGAAACGCTGCCCATCTCCCACCGTTATCCCGGTTGGAGAGTAATTCATCCCCGTTCCGTTCTGCTTCTCCCCTTGTTGATTCTTACCAGGTGTTAATCGGTCTTCTAACTTTCCCCCTTTGGTTCTGCCATGGAACGCGTACAAAGTTCCCTTGTGTCGGAAGAAAAGCGCCTCGTTCTCTCCCCGCTACTCCCCCTTTTTTTCTTGAGGAGAATTTTCTAATCGTCCCCAGCGTTCCCTCATCGCTCTATCGACCCCCCGATCCTTGATGCGCTTAGTAGAAGAGAGCTCCTTGGTACGCACCAGTTCCTCTCGAGCCCACCCCCCTCGTGGTTTGCATGATTTCGTAGAGGCTTTTCTCTTTGGTTCTTCCTCTTAAAGTGACGCAAATGCATTTTCCCGAATTGCGCGAGACTCCGACGATTTCTCACCCCCATTCTTATTCGTATAGAGAGCGTTTGTTTTCTTTGCCTCGGTGACTCACATAGCGCTTTTTAAGCGCCCTGTCCGCTATCGAACTTCATTCCGCGCTCGCTGTGATGGTGAACCCCTATACCCTCCTCCCACCGCTTGGGAGTTGGCCACCGCCATGCCCAGAATAGTTTTTGAACGAGCGCAACTCTGAATTGAACGTTCTTGCGCAGGTAGTTCCCCCTCCGTCTCCGTATCATTCCTTTTTCCTGTTAACAGTGGTTGCACCGGCTTGCCTCTTCCTTTCTTTTTTCCGGTTTCGGCAGTCGAGTTGCTAGGTGAGCTCAAAGGGCGAAACCTCCCCCTTTTCTTCAAAGGTTCGCGCTCCTACTTAGCATCTGTTTTTCTGCGAATTTTTTTCCTTTGAACCTTTTGATGGACGCTGGTGCGTTTGGACAGTTATCTTCCTGTTGATGGCACTTTTTCTCCAGTTCCCCCCCTCGTCCTGATCTCTTTTAGCGAGTTCCCTCCTGCTAGGTGGAAATGCACCTCGATCGCCCACGCTAAAAACATTGCAGTAACACGCCTCGCTTCCCTTCCAACCCTCGCCGATAATCTTCTCACCCTTGCAGTCTTCCTGATTAGCCTCCGGGCTCTGATAGCATTATAGAGCTTTTATCAACCTAACTAGTTCACGATCTGCATGGGGAGACCGCTCCATTTCGTAGATCTGTTAGCGTTACCCTTCGCGCTTCTGGCGCGCTTTACCATGCCCGTCTCGAGCTTGTGATCCGGTATTTAAACCCCCAAGGTTGAACCTCACTCGTTCTCGGCGATCCCCTCTTGTTCTCCTTTCCCCTTTATAACTTTTTGAAAATATATTGGTTGTGTTGACCAGCCACTTTTGTCAGATCGCCCATGCGAGGTGTCGGAGATGCACTTTCCTTTTGATTCCCCCACCGGAGTGCTGAAATTTCGCTCATGCAGGCCTTAGTAATAGGCCTTGCTATCCTCCCTATCTTCTTTTTTCTTTCTCCACGTTTGTTGTTGTTGACTTTCTAATGCTGGATTCAGTCCCGCTGCTGCACATGAGCTGAATCTTTTTCCCCCCCCCCCAAGAATGGCCACGATTTTTCCCTTCCCTGTCACATTCCTTCTTTCGACCCTTTCAAGTCCGGCGATCTCCCCCTTTTGACCCCGTTTCTAAATGGGGACACTGATTTTTTTGTTAAAGAGTCCTCCCTGGAGATTCAAAAAGGTCCCCTCTCCCCCCTTCCCTTGACTAGTCCTATTTAACTGGACACTCCTTACAGCATGCGGCCCTTGGTCACACAGCTCGAGACGAGGGTCCAAGAACTGCATGTCCTTTTGCATTACAAGGGCCGCTGATCCCCTCTGACCCGGCTGGGACCTTTAATCGGAAATTTATGATTTTCGATCTTCCTCTCCTTCTCTCCCCCCGCATGTTTCAGAGGCGCAGCCGTAGACGGGTTGCAGAGATGGCGACTGTCATCCGAGGGGTTTCCTTCCTCCCTCTTTTCCTCTGGTAGATTGAAGGCCAGGTGGCCGCCGTTCTCCATACCTTGCTTGCGCTTTCATTAATCGCGATGACATCGATTGTCGCGCTGATCAATGGTTCTCACGTGTTCCCCTCCCCCCCCCCGTTTCCTCCTTCCATAGTAATCCCTTATGCCCAAATGTTCAACCAATCGTTCTTTCTCGGTCTTGAATCCCGCGACGCCGACCTTTGCTAGGTCGTGTTACACATTTGATCGACTTCCTCACGCCTTTTCCCTAGGCTCCTCGAAGCCAGGTTGTTTTTCCCCCCAAGTATTGTGACAGTCGGTTCACCCCGGTACCGGATGCTTCAGTTTTTAGATTTTTCGTGTCGTCTTGCCTTTCCCTGGCTTCCTTCGGTGCACTGCCCGATCTTGCATTGCGGTGGCACAACATACACCCCCCCTCTTTTTTGGCGCGGGTGTGAGGGATCGTGCCAACGCCCCTTCCCATTGCTTCTCGTTTTGTTCATTTCGTTCCTTTGGAAGCCGTGTTTTACTCCCTCCTTGGTTCTTCAACTTCCAACGGGATCAAAACCCGTTCGCCATCTCTGCAGTTGTCGACCATTCCGTCGTGCCATTCACCTCTCACAAGGATGTTTTTTTTCCAGCCTTTTTCTCACCGGGCCTTTTCCCAGCCCGCCAGCATCACTTCGAAGTTACAGAATCCGGAGTACACGTAGTGTCGGCTCTGTTTGGTAAACACTCCCATTTCTCGCCGATTCGAGCTTCCTGGTTTTTCTGCCCTGCCGTATGCGTTTACTTCGCCCAGGGGGTTCCTCGTTAATCGCTTCTAATTCAAAATTTCCTTCGGACCCTTCGGAGGCGATGGTGCCGTTCAGGCCTCCCCCTCTCCGTTTTTCTTTGTCGTGGACCACCTTGGTCCCACATTGACGGAGTTTTCAAAATTTCTCCCTCACCCCTAGCCCCTTTGCTCCCTTTCCTTCGACGGGCGTGCCCCCAGTCACTCTTCCCCACCGGCTCGTTCCCGTCTTGCGTCCGCTTCGGCCATCGAAAGTCGCCACTTTCCTTCAGGTGGTGCTTTGCGTTCGTTTTTACTGTTAAGCTTTTCCTCTTTCCAATTCTCGGGTTGTGTACGTGGGTCCACATCTCATTACCTCGTTAGTCCTCCAAAGACTAGTCTCGCCCCAACAGTCCCCTTCCCGAAGTGATCTTTTAGATCGGTGCCTCCCTCTCACCCCTATCACTCCCCAGATTATAGCGCAAACAGCTTAGCGCACATTTTTTGAGTCACCCTGAGTTAACATGCATCTTCCTAGATCCGTTGTTTTTGTTGAGGCCGTTAATTTCCTTTGACTAACCCCACCTCATGAGACAGTCTCTTTTGGGTTTTGCTAGCCTCTTGCTTGTCCGGTGTTTTTTTTTTTCCGCGATCAGATTGTTCTTCCCTTACTTAATGCTATTCTCATCCCCTCCATCTTTTTTTATCTCGAGCCGCGGTGAAGTTTCCTGATTGTCCACGTACACCCCCCGACCTTCCCTTGAGCATCCCCCCCCCTGTGTGTTTTCCCCTCGATTACTTCAATTTCGAAGTCACCCCCTCCCGGTTTCCCCCTCTTTCGATTTCTTTAACTGCGGCCTCGACGGGACCGTCAAGGTTTGCTGCGTTTCCCAGCTCGTGTCTTGGGCCCCTTGGATTAGGATTCCGTTGAAATCGGTCAGTAGAAATTTGTTACCTGTTTGGTCCACTTTCACCCACGCCCCAAGAATTTGCTAGGTTTTAGACAACAGCTCCCCGAGATTTTTTGTCGTATTTTTGTTTTCTTTATAGATCGTAACTTTGTCGACAACCCGCGTGTTTGAATTCCGGCTCGTCGATTTAACCCCCCTATACGTTTCTTGCTAGTTTGGCGCCTGACTTCTTTTTTACCCCCTCCAGGGCTCTCGGCGTTTTTCACCACCTGAGTTTTTGAAGCATTTTTTCGTAAGTTCCCAGTGTTTCTGTTGGGGGTGACTTCCGAACGTTCGCCACGGCATTTGACCCAGTCCCCCAACGCCTTTTTCGCTTTTGTTTCCCCCGCCTCTTTGCACATGGCTCCCCCGTCCTTTTTCCAGCTTAGTTTTTTTTTTTCTGAAGGGTTGACTGTTTTGTGTGCTGCCCGCACCTTTTTTCTCTCCAGATCCTGACTGTCTTCCGCAGAGCAGTTGTTATTAGCGCTTTTTTTAACCTCGATTGCCTCTTACTCTTCCCACCCCGCGTTTTTTTTTTTTCCCCTCCCTGCCCGCTCATGTTTGCTGCCACGAGCGTCCTGTAGATGCGTGTTCCGTCTTTCGTTTTTTTAACCCCCCCACTCCTCGAATCTCCGTTCCTTTTCCCCTCCCGGTGTCCGGAATGCAACGTCTGCGCCGCTTTTTATCACTTCTCCCAGACCAACTGCTGTGAGTCCTTCGAGTCGGTTTCAGAGATGGCATCATCGTGGAGTCCCCCGCCTCGTTCACGGTAGAGCAGAGCGGAGTCCTCGACCGCCTTTGCTCGATGTTTCAGCTGAAACTGAAGCTTGATGATTTTTTGAGTTGGATTTTCCTCCCTGCACTTTTTTTTGTTTCCGGCATTTCCTCCAGCAGTCCATACTGTCATTCGCGCTTGCCGCATATTTGGGGCCTCCTCCCTGTCGCCCGCATTCCCCCTTTTCTCAAGTCGCCCCGCCCAGGCTTCTGTAGAACCCCGCCTTTTTCATCCAAAAAAGGTCCGAAATATCTTCAACCAAGTCTCCGGCTTAGACCCTGCTTACTTTCTCGATCGAATTCTCAGTTTTTTCCTTCCTCACTTCGTTCTCTTTTTGTCTTTCTCTCCCGGGTAGATCTGTTAGACTTCCTTGAAGGGCCACGTATGGCGCCGCTTACCTTTCCCCCCTTTCGATTTTTTTCCCGGGAGCTTCTTCGGTGGTATTTGTCCCATCGTGCGTTCTCTTTTTGATCCCCTTTTTTTCCTACTGCTTTGACTTGTGAGACTTTGCTCTTCCTTTTTTCTTGTCGTTGCCCCCTTCTGTTAACGGATTTCGATAGACTTCCGGTGTCGTTGTCATCGGTGGCCACTTGTGCTCCTGTCGACGATGTTCTCTCCGCCTTCCGTCCCTTTATTAGTGTGATAGCCGCTTATCTTCTTTTCATCCTGTTGTTTGTTTCCTTCCTGGTCTACATTCGTTGCCTATTAAGCTTTTGAGAAGCTAATCCTCGACCTTCCCAAGGTGGTCCGTCTGCCAACTTTCCTTTGACCATCCCCCGTCGGCTGCTCCCCGGGGACAGCGATTGGTTCACCCAAGAATTAGAGTGCCTCTTTCCTTAGTCTTCCCACTGGCAAGTTCGCCTAGTGCTCATGGTTTCCCTTAATACCCCACAGATTCTCCTCGGACTTTGCACCCCTTCTCTCTCTGTGGGAAAGGTAATGTCCTTTCCGCCTGGCTTTCCACAGTTTCTTTCCTCAGCGTACTCCGTCTCAGGAGGCCTTTTTTTTTTTTTTTCACCCCCCCCCCCCCCCCCCCCCATGCCACCCCTTCCCGAGTGATTTCTTCTCCCCGACAGTCGAGAGGTTCTCCATCTCCATTGCGAATGGAGCAGCATGATTTGACATGGCGGCCGGCACTCGTTGTTTGATGTAAACGAGGTCTTTGACGTGTAGGCTTTTTTCCGGGCTAGAGTTCTCCCCTTTTTTTCCTATGGTCTGGACCTCTTCTGCTGGCCTCTCCAGCTTGATGACTCGATCTAATCGATGTGCTAAGTTCCCTTCCTCCGTCCGCTAGACCTTTAGAAAAGTCCCCTTCCCTCGTTCAGTTTCCTCTTTTTTCACCCTTGCGCTGTCTCCTCACAGATTGAGGTAGCTTTGGTTTTATCGCGCGGACCCCTTTTCCTCTGGTCGTGTCGTTCTCACCGTCTTCCTTAGAGTCTCGAATGCCTTCACAGTGTGGTCGAGTCGTGCTAATCCGGGAGTACCCCCTTTGACCTTTCCAAAGCTTAAAAAGGGCCCCTTATTTTCCTTTCCGCGGAGTGTTCGCTAAATGGAGCCCGACGGAGAGACTGATAGTCTAGGTGACTGCAATGATCCCATTTCGTTTGTCAACCCTAACAGAGTTGTTGAGGGTGCGGGCCGATCGAGTTCCCTCAACGTTCATAGTGTTTGCGTAATGTTTGCTCCTTTCCTTCATGGCTATTTACCCCCCTGCTTCGTTCTTCAACCTCTCCAGCCCTAACAAAGTACCCGACCTTTCTTTTTTTCTCCCCTTACCTTCGGCCCCGCTGCCCACAAGACTGGGGTTTGATCCTGAGTCTTCCTTCCCACGCCTTTATTCTTTTTTTTCTGTCATCCTCTACCTCCCATGCGTACAAAGGTCTTTTGTAGCCACTGTGTTGTTTCCCCCCTAGGACCTTACGAGAGGCGCCTCTGAATTCTTGTTTCGAAGCTTTTCCTCTTCCTTCTTCGACGATTTTCTGACGAGGTATGCTACAGACCATTCCCGTACGAGGCGAATCTAGTGTTTTGTCCTTTCCGCTCACCCGCGCGGGTCTTCCTTTGTTCTTGGAAAATGTTACCATTTCTTGATGCCCGATTTTCACCAGAACCTTTATCAGCCTCCCCCCAAGGTCACCCTCAGTTGCTCGGGCGTTCCCAAAAACGCCGCCACCTCCTGACTTTCCGCTCCCAGGGACGGCCATCGTTTTTCACTCCACCACCCTTGTGTTGGGGATGAGAAGCTAAACCTTTTTTCTACCCCCCTTTTACATATAACAGGGTTTGCTTTGGTCTTGAACATCATTTCCCTTCACTCTTTTCCTGCTAACAAAAAAAGGGTCCCGTCTGTCGACCCAGCCCCTTCCTCCGAAGGTATCAAGAGCAGAGCGAGATCACCCCTCGCCCCAAGAGGATGGCGCAATTCGTCCGCCCGTACGGGGTTTTTTGTCACCGGATCCT
>Ga0179591_1261553_pt1 | contig 12576 bp, 16 predicted proteins | sample CZOMad2_1_08_16f_FD_182891 | JGI IMG/M metagenome (GOLD analysis project Ga0179591, IMG submission 182891) | Vadose zone soil fungal communities from Angelo Coast Range Reserve, California, USA - CZOMad2_1_08_16fungal (PacBio error correction) | ecosystem: Environmental > Terrestrial > Soil >... | reverse complement strand
TTTTTCTTTTCCGTGGGTGAGTTCTCCGCGCAGGCTGCTAGAGACGGTGAATGCCCTGCCACTGTACACCCTCTCCGAGCAGAAGCGCGGCACGGAGCGGTTCTGACAAGTTCTTATGGCTTTTCTTTGAACTTTCCTGTCTTAGCCAGTCTTGACCCATGACTTGCGCGTTCATGGCGCCTGGGGTTGAAGAGCCGTTTTCCGGACCGTCGCGGAGTCTCCCGCATTCGCGTACCGCACAACCCCGTTCCCTGATTTTTAGTCCCTGTGCCCCCCATCCCCAAAGGTGAACCTCGCCGAGGTGAAATGAAGCGCCCGTTAGACTCTCTGTGAAGAGCATGGCGTTCCCCAGTAGCTATCGGTGGCCTTTGAGTCTTTTTCCCCCCGTTGCTGTTAATTCTTATCTCGACGCCTGTTTTTCGGGTAGTGACCAGTGATCTCCACTTCCGTCCTTCTTAATTAGCCTTTTCCCTTCAGAGAATATGAGGGCCCGTGCGTCCGTCTGACTCTTTTTGTTCCGACCCTTAGATGACTTTGTTCCCCTGCTCACTTTTCGACTATGTAAAAGCGTTGATCCTTAACCATTGCTTCTTCAATGGAAGAGGGCCGCCTTCGAACCCCACTCGACGAGTTCCTGAATGTGCACTGTCCGCCTGTATAGTCGATTAGTGACCGGGACAAGCTGCTATCCGTTCTCGCCACTGCAGACGAGTACCCCTGCTTTGGTCGTTTCCTCGTCCGTCAGCTGGTTCCTTTTTGTGCTCGTAGTTGTTATAGACATAGCTCGTTGCCTCCCGTGCTTTCTCCTCCCTCTAGCCTCGTGGAGACGTTCCCCCCCCCCTCGGGCTCACCCCACCGCGAACTTTTCCCAACTCAGAAAGTTCTCTCCTATCTCTCGATCTCCTCTCTTGCCTCTTTCAGCTATTCTTCAAGTTTTTATGTCTCATTGCCTCCAGATATTACTCCCCCCAAAGTTCCCTAATAACCCCCCCCTGCTGAGTCCTTTCCCTTGTTCCGACCTCCCCCCACCTTTTTCTGAACGTTTTCTAGTTTCCTTTTTTGGATTGCCAGAAGAGTCGCAGTTTGAACGGGATGGTGCAGCCCGCACCACTCAGGCACTGTTCCCAAGTCTTTTTGCGAAGCGTTTTTCTCTAAGTTTAGGCCCCCTCTCCCTGAATCCTCGACCCCTACGCCAGCCTCACGACTAAGACCCTTGCGCCTGCATGGACTGGTGCAAGCATGGCTGCTTGTTACCCGTGCCAGCCCTCCGTTCTTTTTCTTGGCCCCCATGGCTTGACCGACGTCGACCCTGTTCCTGGAATCGGGGCCCCATAGCTCATGGCATGGGGTCGCCCAGATAGTATCTCCCCCCCACAGTGGTGTCGCGCATTGCTTTAGGTCTTTCGCTGATTGATCTTGTTTCTTCCTTCCCCCCCCGAAAAGGTGAAGTTAGATCATCTCCGTCTTCGTTTGAACGTTCTCTTTCCGGGCCCCACCCCTCCCCCATTTTTAGCCCCTCACGGTGAGGTGCCCCCAATTTTTTTGCCTCCACCTCTCATGGGTGCGGAGTTGTGCGCACCCCCATCGCTTTCACAGGCCCCCCGGACTTTCCCCTTCCTGATCCAGACATGACCCCTTATCTTGGTACGCCTCGCCGAACTTCCCACAACCGTCCTCGTTCCGCTGACCCCTGGCCCCCTTTCGGATCTGAAGCATTCTCACAAACACCCGGTCCCCCTGACGCGTTTGTTGGTAAACTTTTTGCCTCATTGGTTCCATCCTCCCCACAGCGACCGCGTTACTCATCGTCTGGAGGTTTTGACCCCTTACCACGATGCCGCCATCCGCGCGCCCCCCCGAGGTCTTTTTTTCGAAGGCATCCATCTTTTCCCCACCCCCCTTTGTTTGTGCGAGTTCCGGTCTTTTTCGGCACATCTCACGAACCATTTGCTCTCTTTTCGTTCGCGCGGGTAGGTCCCGCCCCCATGACGATGATTTCACGCTTTGATGGCGGGTCTCCTTTCAGAACCCCTTCCATTTTATTTTAACCCACTCTCCGACTGCTTGGTTGTGGTTTGCGACATCGTTTTCTCCTTGGAATATGTACCTGCCCAGACCTTACAATAGGGAGTGGTTGTTCGGCGGGTTCTCGTGTAGGACTTCAGATCGGTCCCGTCGTCGATGATTCTCAGATATCCCGAGCGTGGTGAACCCCAAGACGATTTTGTGCGCATCCCCGCTTCCCGGATTCTCTTTCCCTAGTCACCCGCTTCACATTGAATGCATGGTCCGCCCTCCTGATGTTCCTGTAGGTGGTCGCCCAACCCTGACCCCACCCGATATCTTCCCCCCTTTTTCTTTTTTGCTCTTTGCGTCCACCTGGGTCGGTGAGGTTTGCTCCCTTGAGATCACGACCCGTTTTCACTCCTCCTGAAGAGTTCTTCACCTTTTAGGTCCTTTCGGGTCTGATCCAGTCCATGACCCGTCGTATGGATAGCAACCTTTCTTACATGACGTCGGCCGTGTAAGCTGCCGGGTGTACTTCGACCTCTTATTTTTGTTGAGTTCCCTCAGGAGCCTGCCCCATTCCTGCAGGCTTTTTTTCCGAGGGCGGCTTAGAAAATCCCCTTCTCGGCTAGCCTGAAACGGGAGCTCCCCCGGAGACCCTCCCCCGCTTTTTTTCTGCCCCCCCCTTGGCCTTGGATGGCCGCGGTCCGTGGATTTTTGACTTCTTTCTTTTTGTTCGGGCGCGTCCGCTCCCGGTTTCACCATGGGGGTCTGGCACCCGGGCATTGACGGTACTGTCGGGGGTTTGAGTCCTTGTCCGGTTGGATGCAGTTCTTTTCTCGACTTCCCTAACCCCCCGCTTCCCGCGAGCGTTGACGGTTTTTGCCGCAGTTTGCCCAGTGGCTACTGATCGCTCCCAGTTCTTCCCCCGGTCTGCGGAAAAGTGATTTTAGATCAGCGGCGGGGGTCATTCCCTCGCCAGGTGTTCTTTGAGCTTTCCCATCCCCGTGAGGTCCCGCCCGTTGATTCTCTCGACCATTCAGAAGCACCCCCCGGTCAGGAAAGCCGCTATGCTTACCTGCCAAACTACCTTACTATAGTTCCTTCGTCGAGACGTATGACGGCGACTGTACCGGTTCCCCTCGTCGACCGACCATTTTTCCCATTTTTCAGGCCCCGGTTGGTGTCTGCCTTTCTCCTAAGATCCTTTTTGTCCCGCCCAAGTTTGATCCCACGGCGTGACGTCCTATCGAGTTCTCTGAACTGCTTCTGGGGTTTGAACAAAGTGATCTTGCCTTCGCCTGCCGGGTTCGCTCTGCCTGGCCAAGGTCGAGATGAGCTTCTACCTTTGGAGATCAACGCAGGCGTTTTCCTCCCTACCCCCCCAAGGAACCCTCTGCGACATCGGTTCCTCCGAGCAAAGAGAGGGTGAACCGTCCCCGTTTGCGCAATCGCTTCCATCGCTCCTCTTGCCTTTGGGCCTTTTATCTTCCCCCTTTCTCTGAGCTTTCCGTTTCGCGATCTCACTTTTCCCTTCCGTACGCTGTTTCCCCTTGGGGTTTTCACTGCCCGCTCATGGGAACGGTTTTTGTTGAAGTTACCGTTTTGGATTTCCGAATGAGCGACGGCGTCGTGACGCGGTTCCAAACGGCTCAGAGAATTTCCTCGCTACATTCTTCTGCGCGACCGAGTCCAAAGGACGTTCCCCTATCCCCCCATTGAGACCTTAGTACGCACTTGTAGGTCCTCCTTGCGGAGTCTTTTGCTTATGCTCATATCCCGTTTACGTAACCTTCTGTGACTGATCGAGGCAACGGACCCATTGCGACCTCCGCCTCCAGTTGATTGATGGCATTTTGCCCATGCGACCGAGCCTGCATCATCTCTTCTTTTCTTCCCCGTTTTTTTTTCTCCTCTTCCCTTGCGGCTGGCTCGTTTTCCCTTGGTTTCCCCGACCATCATCTTTTCCTCGTCTCTTCGAGAGCCGGGCCCGTTTGCCCCGAGCATCCTTGCTCCGTCGTCATTCTCTGCCGAGTTTAGACGCTCTTTCGGTCGCGGTGGGATCACGAACGGAGCGATTTTGCGATCTGGCCCCTGTTAAGAGCCGGCCAGATTTCCCCTCCAGTGATCGCCTCGTGTCAGCGGTTTTGTCGAAGATATTACTGCCGTTTCTCAGGAGTATCCCAACGAGTACCGTCACAACCAGTTCCAATCCCGTTGCAGTCCCCCCTCCCCTCCCCTGCCCCCTAGTCCACGGGCGACCCCCAACCCCCCCTTCTCTCGCGTCTTTGTCGCTCGAGTCATGTGTGCACCCTGATGGCATGGCTTCCCAGCGAATCTCATCGCCTAGATACCGATTTTGCCACACCCTTTAAGTTCCTCTCCGTATTCTCCGCTGCGATTGTGTTGGATTTTCGTTCACGCCTCGGTTGACTCCCACCGGTTCCGTCCGTCAAACTCCTAGCCTGCAGTCTTTTTTCCAGGTCATTTACGTGAGCATGCAATCCGCCAGGCATTTTTCTCTCTGTCATTTCCGGTTCCTCGCGGCGTACTCCGTTGTTTCGCGCCCCCAGGAGTCGGCTTTCGACGGTCCAGAGGCGGCCGACCACTCCCCGACGACGTTCCTGCATGGTATTTTTTTCGAGAGCTTCTTTTACACGGGACCTTCGCCCCACCGTCGTACGTATTCTTCGCCCCCTGAACAGAGACATGCCGGCCTGAGCTTGCCATTGGTCCGACTTCTTTATTCCCCTGGGTTTTGGTGCCTCTTCTTCCTGAGCTATGCTAGGGACCCCCCCATTTGATGATGCCCCGATCGACTCACTTTCCTCTTTCGACAGTCCTCTTCCGATTTGGACGCCACCCCCACTTACCCTCCGACGGTTTCCCCTTCCCCTACGCTGTTTCTCCCTCATCGACTTTCCGAGATGCGAGGACGTCGGGAATCTCAGTTCTTTTTTTTAGCCGTGATCTCCTACTCTCCAATGATTCCACCGTAATCACACCCACCCCCCCCCCCGGCCGTTACCGTTCTTCATTGCCCCATTGATTCCTTCACCCCATGCGCTTACCGTCTCGCCTGGTGGCCGCCACTTACCTCTCGTTGAGGTAGTCTGCACGTCTCGGGACTTCCCGCCCCCCAGCCTTTGTAATGGCCCACCGTTTGGTCTTTGCGATCCCTTTTGCCGTCCCTCGCCCAAACCATCTTGACGACCTGGTATTCCTCCGACCCTTCTGTTCCTGCAGCACTTTTCATCAGGTTCCTATTTGCCACCTTTCATTCACGCCCTTTTGGCCATTACCCCGTTGGGCGTGCTTCCGCCTCTCAGATACATGTGTTCGGCACTCATTTTTTTGATAAATATCTCCCTTTTCCTGTGAATTAGCACCCCATCCCCCGTAGTAAGACTCCCAAAGCCCGGGGTCCGATCTCCTCCTTCTTATTCTGAGAGCCTCCTTCTCTTGATCCCCCCCTTCTGTCGCATCCCTCCCCGTTACCCGTTGATTTGCTTTGCTCAGCACGACGATTGCCGGGATTTTACTGGAGTTGCTTCCTGTGTTTCCCGGAACCCCCCCCCACCTTTTCACCCTTGCGGCGATACTTTCGTGAATATGGCTGTCACGATATCTTACCTTCCCCTCCTCCACCCCTCTCTCCCTCCCTCCCCTCCCTTTTCCCCCCCCCTCGCTTTTCCGTTCTCTCTCTCTCTTTCTTCCTTTTCCGCGCCCATTGTACCGTCATTTTTTCCACTCGGTCAATAGTCGTTTAGACTCAAATTGACCCCCGTTGAGCTGAAGTTTCAGTTCTCGAACCCCGATACCACCTCCAAGCACGTGTCGTGTTTTCTCTTTCCATGATTTCAATTGGGTCGTTACCCCATCACCACACCACTTCTTCCTTCTCGTCCTCACGTATGGTTAAAGTCTGCGTCCTTTGTTCATATATGTCGAAGCCAAGAGCCCACCGATTCATCATCGTAAGGCGGTGTCCCCTCCTTCAGACGACGCCCTCCCTCTGACACTCTCTTTTCTCTGGTGCCACGGTGAGACCTCTTATCATTCCCCCCTTCCACTCCGTTGTGGTTTGGCTTAGATGATGCCTGGCGTCTCCGGGACCCTGAAAATCTCATTGGTGCCTTTTTCTAGTCTTTAGCCCCTCTTGTTTCGGGTAACCCCGATTAGTTCTTCCCTCCCCCAGGCCGATGTCTGACCTTGATTGATGTCCCCCACCACTTCTATTTTTTGATTCAAAACCCAGTAGCCCCGATCCTGAGTTGCAGTTTGGTTCCGACCAGGGTCCGATCCCTTGGCCTATCACTTTATGACAATCTTGCGGTGAGTGCTTTCTGAGGTAGCCGCCCCTTCCCTCCTGGTTTCCTTTCTTTCTTGCGGTCCCTCCCTTCCAGCCTCGTTTCCTGTCCCCCAAATCCCCCTTATTTTAGCCCACCGCTCTTCCCCTTCATCCTTTCCTTTTTAGGGCCAGTTTAATACTTACCGTATACGAGTCCGCCCCTTTTTTTCCTAGGGGTTTCGACCCCTTGCTCTTTTCCTCTCTCCTCGCGGAGGGACGTATCCGCCGGTCCCGCACAGGTTCTCTTTTTGTGACAATATGTGATAGCCACTCCCGTCGCACTCTCCCGCACTGTCCCTCCCCACTCCTCCTTTTTTGACCGTACTCGGTGTCTTTTCCTGACATTTCCTGCCTTCTGTGGACTCCACATTGGCTGCCGACCCCGTTCGCGATCGTCAGCACGCCTGGTGTGTAAGGGCCGCCCCGACCGTTTCTTGATTTTCACCCAGCCAGGGTCCCCCTCTTCCCCCAGTATGAAGTTCGGCCGTGCTCTGGTATGCTTCCCCGGTTTTTTCTGTACTCAGATGAGCACGGAAATTTTTGCATACCCACCGTTGAAACGTACTGACGTGGTCCTCCTCCTGGAACCTCTGTTTCTTGATGGTTCGAGACTGTTCTTCTATCCCCCAAGCTTATGCAGGTCTTCCCTTGACACAGAACTTTCCCGGACCAATTAGGTGGTCGGTTCTCCGTACCCTTCCCTTAGTTCGCGGGGTTTGTGGCAGTCCATGTAAAGGGTTTTGCTATTTGGGACTTCCCCTTTTTTGCCTCTAGAAATTCCCCCCCATGCGTGTTCCCGAGCGCTTAGCCCTTTTTCTGTTTCTATCTTGACTCCCGATCGCGACCATAGAGCGATTCACCCGTCTATTTTTCCCGTCGCTTGGAGTTCTGATCCTCTTTCGGCCCGGACGAGGAGGGACGCCCCGCTCCGCGACGGTCCTTCTCCCCCCTTGAGGGGTCCAGACGGCCTTCGTCTTTCCTTCAAGTCCCGGAGCCATGCCCGGAACCTCCCTTCGAGTCCCTCGCCAACTTCCGCGGCCTTCGTCTGCAGGGCGATCGTTTGACCATTCGGTACCCGACCCCTCTCGTTCTAGCACCCGACCACTGCATGCAGTCAACTCCGTCTTGGTTGGTGAAATTGTTCTGTCATTTTTTTCGCTCACCTGTGCGCGCAACTTCGTTCAGTCTCCCCTCCCAGTAGTCTTGAAAGGAAGCTATCCTTTGATGAACATTGATCAAGTCTTTCCCCCGTTCTTCCTGCCCAGTTTTTTTCCGGACCTTCTATCATTGACGGTTGCGGAGTCCATTTTGAGACCTTTTTTCTGCAACCCCTCAAGGACCCCTCCCGACCTTCCCTCTCCAGTCTCTGTTGACCGCCATTTTTTGCACGCCTCGCCCCCTCGGCCCCCGAACTATTATGTCTCTCTAATCCTGGACGAGATAGAACCGTCGAGTTCCTCCAATTTTTCATAGTGAAGATGTGCACCTGATTTTGTTTAACCTTCCCGCCCCCTTTCACTTTTGTGACGGCTGCGTTCTCTCACCATGACGGAGTGTTCTACTGACGTCCCGGAATGCCTCCCTGAAACCTCTCTTTTAATGATCACTTAGTGGCCCTCAGCTGTCTTACAGGACCGTTGACCCCGCAGACAAGCGTTTTTCCTTTTAATTCCCGGCAGCCGGGGACGTGTCTTTCTTCTCCCGTAGAGTCTTTCCCTCTTACGGGCAGATCACGCCCCCCGGAACCCTGTTCCAGACTGACCCCCGCTAGGATGGTATGGTCCCTTCCCATCTATAACGTCCCCCCGCGCTCAGATCTTTCTCTCCCTTTCTTTTTTTGGTTGTTAGTCTTGATGGATTACTTGCGTCTCGCCTGGTTTAAGCGTCGAAAGATATTCCTTTCCTCGGCTTTAGAGGTAAGTTTTTAGCATGCCCGTTCCCCTTAGTCGGCGAACGTCGAGCCTGAGTCTGACGGGAACCCGGTGAGCGATCACGTGAGTTGGAGCGCCGGTGGCGATTTGGGGAATTTGCCTCTTCCCCAATAGTCAATTGAGAGCGTCAGGCGTCTGCAGTTTTGATCAGAAGGTTAGCCTATTACGTCTAGTGTCTCCCGCAAGATACCCTTACTTTCCCCCATGATTCGTGTCGTGCCCATCCCAACCGCGGGTCAAATCAGTCCACCTCGTTGCTCTTGAGATCGCACGTCGTTTCGTGCCCGCGGATGGTGAGATAGTCATGAGCCCCCTCGCAGTCGATTCTCTGCTATTGTAACGTTGAAGTCACCGTATGATCGATCTTCCTCTGGTCTGCGTTGTTAAGGCGCTTCCCCTTGGGCCGTCATCCAAAAAAGTTAGTCAATAATGACCTATCGAAGGACTTCCTCAGATTCCAGCTAAATTCTTTCGCCTTTGAGACTTCTATGGTTTTTTCCTGACCCCGCTAGCAGTGCCAAGACTGTCGGGCTGCTTCGCCCCCTTTTGAGAGAACAATTGCAGTTTTCTTTACTCCAAGTTCCTCGTCTCCTTCTACAACCCATACTGTTATTGCCCTTCATGGTGACTGTAAGTTTTCTACCTCATCGTACATGTACAGTAGAAATCGCGCGCCGTGGGGTTCCTTTCCCTGTCACCATTCTTTTTCGAACCCCTTTTCGGGTTAACAGTGTATGGGTGGGGGCGGGGTTTGTTTGTTGGTGTGGGGGGGGTCTGTGGTTCGGATTCCTGTTGTGGTGAACCACATTGGGGTGCTTGGGTGTTCCCCTGGACGTTTTTGCAATAACCCGGAGGACCGTGTTTTGGGGTAAGTTCTACTTTCCCGTTGGGTTTATTCACTTTGTTTCGACCCCCTACCTCTTAAACGGGAACACAAATAACTGATGTGAACGGTATATAATGGACTTTGCCCCCTCGATTGAGCTGTGACGTCCCTCCCGGGACACCATTTTTTTTTTCTTTTTGTTGGTGTTGGGTTGGGGTTAGGTTCCAATTAGTGACTTGGGGTTTCTCTAGATTACTCATATTCCACAGATTTCCGATTCTAACCTGCGGCTTCTTGATCGCTTAGAGGACCATGTTTTGAAACGTATGATTCGTTCCCGACCACTTCACTATCCCCTGAATTTCCTAATAAAAACCCCCCCTCGCTACCAGGTCTTTTTTGAACCGGACCTCCCCCTGTCTGAGTCCGTGCTCTGCCTGCTGGCGAACGAAGATAGCTGTTCCGTTACCGGAAGGTCACCGTCTGCAGCCGCCCCCCATCGTTTAAGGAGGAACAAACGGCTTTTGGGGAGCCGGTGAGGATACCTTTCCTGCGAAGACCCCCCTCCGGGACCACTCAACCCCCCCCCCACCACCCTTGTCTCCCCCCCCACCAAAAACCAACCTGTTTGTTCTCCCACACCCCCCACCCAACCCCAACCCCCAAGGTTCTCTAAGTACTACCCGTACCCATCAGCCTCATGTCTTGCCTATTTCCAGGGTTGCACCCCTACGACTTGTCGTGCTCCCCATACAGCTTGCTTTCTGAAAGACTTCTATATCCGTTTCGTAACCTCATTCCTCGGGATCCATATCCTCATTTCCCCCTCTCACGTCCCCCTTTAAGACCCCCCTTACTTTTTCTGATCTCTTTAGGGTATATTGCTCTCCTATTCTATCTGATTCTTCAAGTATTCTCACGACCCTTTTACACTACCCTTTTATCCATTCCTTCATCCTCCTCTGAAGGTTAGTGAATTATCTGGGCCTTTTTTGCCCACCTTATTCCCCCCCGTGGCGGCCCACTGTGATACTTTCATTTTAATCTTTCATTAGTATATCCTTTACTCTCGAGTGGACCCCAACCTTTGGTTAACCATTCCCCTTACTCTGGAAATCTATCTTCCTCACCCCCCCCTAATGGTACCCCCGAGCTTTAATATCCGCTTACCTTCGAACCTACTTCCTTTCAACAACGCAGTTCGTGCTTTCTCTATGAGTATACAATTCTTAATAGCACAGAATGTTCTTCCCCCAACCACTTCAACCGCTCTCTCTCCTCGTGGGTATACCGTTGAGAGGGTTCTCCCGGAGCTAAATCTCCCTGCTTTCCTCATCGTCCATTTCTGTTCCGCCGATCGCAGAACGCTATCGCCGCGATTTCGTGGAAACGGGAGCCAAGCCTCATATAGCTCTTCCCTCAGCCTTTTTTTTGTGTGAAGAGATGCTTGTTCCGTGTCACCCTAACAAGTTGCCCTGGCTCTTTCGTTCAGGTCACCCTCCCTCTAGGGAACTCCCGGCATCTTTTGTCTTCTAAGGTAGCCCCCTTCTAAGGAAGTTTGATCCCCTATAGCCCTCTCTTCGGCCGTGGTGAAGACTTCGTTTCCTGACCCCCGCTGGTCCCCTCACAGAAGCACGACCCATGCTTTCTCTTTGTTTCAGAGGTAGCGCCTTCCGCTCGGGTTGTACTTAGTGTGCTCGGATCTAGTATTTTTTTAAAGTATTCCTGTTTTCTTACCCCACTGACAGATGGCTGTCCCTTCCTCAGCACAGGATATTCTCTTGCAGGGCAAGTCTTTTCACCTTCCAGTACGGTTCCTCCCCCGCTTGGGGCCTCTTTTTTCCCAAAAGGCCCAGCTAGATATCCTCTCTTCTGGGCTGAGAGACTTCTCCCCTTTTAGTGTGTCTTTTCTACTATTGTTCCTCTCTATCGCCTCGACTCTCCCGCCGAGCTCCGCCCTCATTAAGTTGTTGATTCATTCCATTTCTACTTGGTCGGTGGCGAAAATTGGCATCTGATATGTCTTTGAAAAACATTGTCTCCCTGACCACTGTATCTTGTAACTATCTCTCATCAACCCCTCCTTTACCCCCCTCAGGGGTATCACTTTGTCCCTCAGGTCCATGTTGGACAAGTGCCTGACCTCTGATGGATTCCTTGGGCGTTTCCCCTGTAGATGGTCCCTCTTTACTTCCGTAGAACGGGATTTTCTCACCCCGGGTCCCCCACCCCGACTCCCCCGTTGGGACAGTACTGAGCCCAAGTTGTCCTTGTTGTCCCGAGCCGGCCGTCCTTAAGCTAACCCGCTTACGGCCTTCCCTCAGGCGTCTCACCGTTGACACTTGGGGTGTGCAGCGGGTCAACCCCAGGCCTTTTTTCTTCTCGGGTGGGGTCCCGTTTGTCCCAGTGGGCTTCTTTTGCTAAGGCTCCTGGTGACGAAGCCCGGGCAACCCCCCCGTTTTCATCTATGCGTTCAGAATTTGAAGAATTGGTTTCGGAGATCCTTATTCGTGACCACGCTCTCCACTCTGATTTTTCCCCCTTCCTTTCGGTGCTCTGCAAGCGGCTTTTCGCTTTTTCCCGAGGTCCCTTTTACGTCCCGGTTTATCCTCCGTGAGGGCTACCGACGGCGCCTTATTTTGCTCGACCCCATGACCCCCGGCCGGACTACTCTCGAGGCTGATCCTGCCCCGGCCTTTCGTCGAGCAGGGCCGCTACGACGATGAGTGCTGTCCCGGTTACCTCCCAAGCGCTTGGCATCGGACCACCTTCCCCCCATTTTCAACTAGTCGTGCTGGTCCCCCGGTCCTTTTCCTGCCCTCTGCCTTGGCGCCTCCCTTGTTTTTCGGCACCTTCGTGAGCCGCTCGACCGCCCCTTTCGTGTCCCTGCAGCTATCGTTGGAAACCCCCTTTCTCTCCCGCGCCAGGCCCCGGTTTGCGCTGCTCCGATTGCTTTTTTCCCCTACTGTGGGAGCAAGTGTGTTTGCCGTTCACCTCAATCTTTCCCCGGTCTCGATCCAGAGAGGGTTCAAGTCCCCTTTTTTTTCCCATCCCGCTCAGTCCCCAGCCCCGATTTTATACGGGCCTGTCCATTGCCCCCTTTCCTGGGACCGAGCGACTCGATATTCGTCGGCCCTTTGAAGTGTCCCCCCCTTCGGTTTCCTTTCACGCCACGATGGTCCAGGGGTTTGAAGTTCTTTGGAGACGTCCTGATGCGTCTTGCCTAAGGCCCTTTCCGAGAGCTCCTCTTGCCCAATTTTTCTGGTCCTCGTGGACATCTGTATGCTCCCCTCTTTTCCCAAGTTCTCCGAAAAATCGCCAGATGCGCACTTAGTCCCCCTAAAGGCGCCGCGACTCGGATCTCAGGGCATCGATGTTTTCGCCCCCTCTCGAGGCACAAGGATGTCTCTCCCCCTCCCCTTCCCCCCATTGATTCTTGGTTTGCCTGGAGATCAGCGCCC
>Ga0179591_1379731_pt1 | contig 12577 bp, 18 predicted proteins | sample CZOMad2_1_08_16f_FD_182891 | JGI IMG/M metagenome (GOLD analysis project Ga0179591, IMG submission 182891) | Vadose zone soil fungal communities from Angelo Coast Range Reserve, California, USA - CZOMad2_1_08_16fungal (PacBio error correction) | ecosystem: Environmental > Terrestrial > Soil >... | reverse complement strand
CTCCCCCCATACTAAAATGTCATCTGCTGATTGTAGCGTATGAGTTTTCTTTTTTCTTTTCCGGTTCAACAGCGTAATAAGGGGCTCATCGACATGTCCCATCCTACATATGTTTTTTAGAGCAACCCCCAAGGTTAGTCTAGGTAGAGTAAGTTCAGTATCCCCTATGACGAACTCATGACCAACCCAATTGAGCGTCAAATTATGTGCTGACAATAAAGACATCTCCATAACCAGTTAACTCCCTTTCTTGTGATCCACTTAGCAGCATGTTTACTATGCAGACGTGTATGAAAGATCTCTTTTTGCCCATGATTTGAGTTCCATCTTTCTGCTAATCTTGCCTTTAGGGTGTGAAGCACGGTCGGTCTTCGTGAGAAAGAACGGCGCTAGTATGCGATAGCGTTTTTTCGGAAGCCGCAGGGAAAGGTCGTTCGGGACGCCCGCTCGAGAGCGATCCCCCACCGGGCCCTGGTGAAGGCTTGTTCCGGCGGTCGCGAGCAGCTCTGTTCGCCCTATTCATCCCGGTAGAGCTGACCTTGCCGGCAATTTCATCTAACCCGACCGCTTCCTCCCAGCTCACAATAGAGTTAGGAAGCCTATTAGAAATCAAGTTATTTTTCCGGAAACCATACCTACAGAGAGCTTCTCCTAAGGTTTTCCCACTGCCTCAGGAAACCCAGGCCCCCCCCCCCCCCCCATGGATTTTCAATAATCAAGGAACTTTTTTTTATTTTTCATGGCGACATCTAACTCTCTGACCGGACAATATTCCTTTATCATTTAAGCTGCTACTCGTTAAAAGAAAAGGTAATACCATTTATTTGCTTGTTTCTAACAGATGCCCCACTGGAAATCTGATGTCGCAATACAGAACCCTAGCCATATCTGGAATTATTGGCAATTCTTATCGCCCCACCTGTAATGTACAGACCTACGAGTTTTAAAAGGAGTTTCGACTAGATTTCCTGATTTTCCAATACCTTTGCTCCAGAACCTTCATATCCTTTGTTTGAACAAACCTGTAATCTTTTTGAACTTTAACAAAGTCAACTTAAATCCGACGCCCTTGCTGACCTGGCATCCACCCATTCCCAGAACCCTTGAGCAAAGTGCTTTTATCCAACTCTCTGTAAATCCGTTAACTCTCGGAGGATTTCCGTTAGGTCTTAACTTCTCTCGGGATCATGCTTGAAGAGTTCCAATCATGAACACTCTAGATGCAGTACCTCTTTTTCTGCGTCTTCAGCCCATTTCGTTCCCATGCTCGCATTTACTTATAAGCCTCCAGCATAGGAATGTCTGTGTCACGGAATCTACAATCTGAAGTGAAAACTCCTACCCAGACGCAGACCTTAGACTATCACATAACTACTCACAGACTGGGCCTCTTAGTGAAGAGCATCCCCACCCTTCCCGAGTTGGCTCCCCTTTGAGATGCTCCAGTTGCTCCTCCCCCCCCCCCAGCACTGCCTCTATCTTTGCAAAGATTTTTTTGGCCTTCTCGCGGCGTTCACAACCTTTGAGCACAGTACGAGTCACGCTCTCTACCATACTCGTAACCCAGAGTCTACACACCCCATAAAATAGCTTAACCCTACGGAGATGCCGATCACTAGGCACCCCCAGCCCCCATCCCCCTTACATTCTCCCCGACCCACATCCTCCCAACGTCCCCCTTTCCAATACTTTCCTCTACTCCCCTCCTGATCCCCGCCCCCCCTTCCCCCACTACATCTTTCGAGCCCCTACCCACCATCCTCCCCCTAACCTTCCAACACACTGAAAAGCGTTACACCCCGTACCCACCGGAGAACCAACTCTCTCGCCACCCTCCCCCTCCCGAATTCTTAATACCTTCCCTACGACGCGCAACGAAGCGTGAGACAACCCCCGGTCGCCCCGCAGAAAGAAGCTTAAGACCCCCCCTCGCACAAAGAACGGACCAGAGTGTTAGCCGTAACAAAACCAGTCAAGCCACTCTATTCCAATTTCCCGAAACTCCCTCCCCAACACTCTACTTTTCCTATCAGTTACTAAATCAGATCAGTAGCTCAGAAAAGGTCCAGCAAAGTTCTTCGCTGCACACCCAATGAAAGCTTCCCAGACGAGAGATTAGCAATGATTTAATCCCCTTCTCACGCGGAACCGATCAGCATGAAATAATCTAGACAGCTCCATTCTATGAAGCAACTTTTCATTGAGAAGTATCAATCAATACATAGTAGTCCCTTATGGGACTGCACACTCACCCCCCTGAATGAAAGCTACCGAAAATCGAATCGAACCCAAAAATAAATAATCTAACTTGTCGATGGAGTCCACCCGCCCGATTCCGAAGATCTTGAGAACGAGCCTTTTTTCCATCTCTGTGGCACCGAGAAGAATGGTTCCTAACGTGATCCTCCCCCCCGAATGCAGCTCTATCATTGAGAGAGGAAGATGAAAGCTGCTCCCGTAGGCAAAGCAGGGCCGATATCCCGAACAAGCCGAATCCTGGAACAAATTACGGCCTTGTCTATTTTATTATAAGGATCAGTCAGTCTGAAGTATGTCACAACTTTATTTTTCTGCACTGAAACGCCTTAGAAGGGTTCCGAACCCTCTCCAAGTAGTCAACACCAGCTCTCCTGACCAAGCCTAAATCCCCTATTGGTGGTAGAAACTCCCTCCCCCGCCGCGATCCTGGTCTTGGTGGGGCGTGATGTTCTGTAAAAACACCTTTTTGTCAGACCTATCGACCATCCCCCTGATAATCCCCTTTAACGCGGCGTCTCACCATACAATTAGATTTCAATATGTCTTCTATCAGAAGTCATGTATCTCATTGTATTCCTTTCTATCCCTTACACCTTGAGAAACCCGGACCTATTCCGATCATTCCTAAATAGCTCCCATCACTTTGTGTTAATGTAGATAAACACTCCTTTTCCGAACCGTGAGAAGACGGTAGGCTGGTCCCCCCAGACGATAGAGCCTCAGCCCGCGGTCGAGTCTGACTGCGCCCCCCGAATGGATTAACGGAGAAATTCTTGCCTTGACGGCCATCACTCCCAGCACTCCAAATAGTGACCTACGTCCCCAACCATAGATATTCAGATCTTGCTAAAGCCCTTCGCTCTAACTTTTCAGCTAACTATCTCCCTTTCATACCCTAGTTTTTTGTCTTTGAGAGTACTCTCACAACAATTCTTAGCCAAGTGAGTTCCCCATAATGGTAACGACGAACGTTCCGTCGCAGAGGGGAGGATATGAAACATGAAACCGCACGTTAGGAGAGCACCCGAAATACAAATTGCTCTAGTATAGCATCGACGATCTCCCTCCTCGACCTGATCGCAATCCCTTATCCGCCAGTGGGAATACATACCTCTCCGGCCGAGGCGACTCCTTAAGAGTTTCCACGTAGAAAAGACCCCTTTCGCGTCCATGTAGAGAAGATCTATCGGATTCCCCCGATCTTCAAGAGAAGATAACGCACTTTAGGACACGAACTGCGCTCGCTGGCATGCCTAAGCTCTTCACGTTCCACCTCGCCTATCAGGCGAAAGGCACGTTCTCGCTCGAGTTTAACCGACAATTTTTAGTGCGGAAAAAACGTGTTACACGCAAACGACCTTGCACGCGAGTTCAAGAGAGCATTAGTTTCCGCGCAGAGGCGAGCTGTTGCACAATAACCAGAAGAAAGATTTAAGAACTCACATATCCTCCCCCTCGAGACCGTATTCTGAGGGTTTACTATTAGGCGGACACACCGCCTAGACATGACCATTATGTTTATAAATGGGAAAACAATACACATACCTCAGCAATCTACAATCATCATAGACCCCCTCTTTAGCAAGATATACTTGCAGAAGTAGATTATTTCCTTTTCCAGCCTAGAATCCTCCCGCCTTCCGAGACCTCCTTCGCGTTCTGCTTTCAACACCACGACCTCTGACTAAAAAGGACCCTATCACCCTTAACGAGGAGGTCATATGTTTTTGCTGAGCCGATCCCCCTCGATGCCAGGCTTGCTCTCCCTCCAAATCTCACGGGACGAAAAAGAGACTCGGAGATCCGGGAATCACGTCCAACTCACGACCAGGCCGCTCAATATTGATCACCCCCGTCCCCCTTTTAATGTCTTCGTCCTCCTCTAGCTTCCCCCTGTAGTCCTTTCACGTCCTAGGATCTCTCCGTTTTTCTTGATCAACGGACTTCCAAAATTCAGGTAGTCCTTCCCAACGTAGTTCCATGGGCAAGGCAGGTCCATTTTTTTTTCTCCGTGGAGCTGATTGACGCCGAAACGGTGCGAATTGCGATGCCCCGGGGTTGATTAAGGTTGGGCTTACGGTCTGAGGGCGATGACCGATGAGAATTTTTAGCTGAGCCCCCTGCCTGACTAGCTACGTCCCTTCCGGGGTGTGTTTCCTCGAGCTCCCTTGTTGCACAATATAGAATCCAAATTGAACGCAGGTCGCTCACTCGAGGATATTCCCGTGGCTTTCAGGGCTCCCCCATTCCTGAAGCAGTCTGTTTTCAGCCTCCTAACGTCCATGTTTATCTCTAATGGCCGTTTTTTCACAAGACTCCGTCCCTTCTTGCACACTAGTCTACAAGGCAACTGATAATAGAGACTTTTATATAGGATGACTCCGTAAATTTCGAGGGTGCTCCCTGCGACGGCTTCCCCTCGCTTTCTCGCACTCTCTTCCCCCAATAGTGCGACCAACCCAAGATTTCTAGCCATCTCTCAATCCTAGGTAACTTGTTTTACTGAGAACTTTTCCGACCGCGTACTTAGATTCTAGAGTATTTTTTTCTCTTACGACAGATGATTATCCACTGTTCTGTGTCCTTTGTCTCCCCCCCGTTCACACTCCAATAGCATCACTCCGTTTCGTGCAGAACCCCATAGAAATTTTTCTCCCCTACAGTGGCTGCTCCGGCGCCCTAAGGATACAAAATCTCGGAAACACATCAAGGCAGGCATTTGCCCTGCCTCTAAAGAGACAAACTGAAGATTCACATTTGATGATCTTATGATGCCACTCCTCTCCTGCAAGAAGTATACCTGTACCCAACGAACAAATCTGGACACCTCCTGTAGAGCTTGACCCTAGTCTCTCACCATCCAAGGCGGCCTCCTTTTCTTCAGGGAGGTATCCCCCTTTCTCGCCCTTTATTTAGGACATTCGCCATATATTCCGTTCCGCATTACCCCATTGTTTCATACACGTGATTCTGAAGAATCAACTTTTCCAACTATCGATCTCCTTTCTCCCATTCCCGAGCTCTATGCGATGACAAAAGGCCATGTAGTTCTTTTTTTTTTTTTTTTTTTTACGAACTTTTCTCACAGTGCCTCTCTAAAAATACCTGCTGACCACAGTCAAGAAACACTTAAAGGCCCTTCTGTTTATTTAACTTTCCCCCTTCTTGACCCGTCCGGAAACTCCGTGAGTTATTCCCCGGATGTAGATCAGAACCGCCCCAGAGCCAGTAAAGATCCCAAGCCCCCTCCTTATAAGTGTTTCATATCCATAATCATTCAACTCCGTGACCCCGCACAAGCTTCCTTGGCTGGCCCCATATATCCAGATTGCGGCCTACTATTAGAGCAATACCTCGACTTGCCGCGGCAAGACCTACCCTAACTCCTAGCCTTTTCTAGGAGTGCGTCTAAATAGGAGCCCGGGGCGCTTCACTTCTCTCCCCGTAAGAACGCCCCTCTTCCATTGTCGTTCATTCCTATTATCGACAGGGATACAGTGACTCAGATATCAGTTAACCTTCAATACTTTGAGATCGTCATCTCCATCCCCTCCCCTTATTAGCGACCCCGACGTTCTTTCCAACGACAGTTCTTTTTCCTTTCGAGAACACTTTTTTCTCTCTCCGTTACGGCTCCTCTCTCAGCCCCTTTCAACCATGTATTCCCCCTCGGCATCTATAACTCTATCTGTCCCTCGCCGAGTTCTCTTCCTTCCCCCCACTTCCCCTCTTTTCTCCGCCAGAGACCTCATGCCACGCTGCGTCTTCTCGTCCGTGGAACTTCACCCCACGGTGATCCGCGCTATCTTTTACTCCCGTTTTTTCAGCTCCTCTGCGGACCTGCTTCACCGGCGGACTCTTTTTCTCTTCCCGAGATAACGGCCTTCGGATGCTTCGATGTCTTTATCCTTCTCCGCTTGAATCACTCTTCTCCTTCTGAGTCCGCATTCTACTCTCCTATTATCTCTTGTGATTTAGCTTTTTCCACTCTCTCTTTTATTTTTGTTCTCTTAACTCTCGCAACCCTTTTTTCTTTTCTTTTCCGACCGGAAGACCTTTTCCTCAAGCAGCCCTTCTGTGTCTCCATTCCCTTTGACAGTCCCCGGAGAGAATAGTATTATTACTCTAGACCCCTGAAAGGAGTAGCCACGGTCGATCTGCCATCTCTTTCTTCCACGAAAAAGGCCCTCTTTAAGTAACTCAAATTACTAAGCCCATTCCTTGTGGAATGCTCCCCTAGTGTATCTTGCTCGACTCCTACATTATTTCCGGTTAGAGTTCGAGACGAAAAGTTTTTAGTAGTAGACCCCTGCTACCAGATTTTTCCGAAGTTCAACTTAAATTTCCATGCCCGATTACTGTACAGTGATTGTTTCATTACTCTGCGTTCTTTAAACTTTCTCCCCCCTATACTTGTTCTTTCAGGGTCGATTTTCCCGATCTTCCTTCTCTCTTCAGAGTTTCTAACATCTAATACCACCAACGCCCTTTATTGCAGAAGACCGGATTTCAAGAAGAAGAGGATAACCCCCCATTTTGAACCCCCCACTAATCCCTCCTTAATCTTGCGTATGATGACAAGACCTTCGGCTACACTCAACTCTCATTATCTGATAATATCCCCTCCTGTGACCTCCGATTTCCCCTCTTTTCCCTCTGACAATATTGGCCTTTCTCCTAACTGGCTAAACGCCCCTTTTTTCTTATTTGGATCCGAATTTCTCGCCGATACCGTCCCTGTCTTCTCCGGGCTGGTGTCCTCCTCCTCTAAAATTTTTTATGTTCTCCCTCTCCATGACAACTCTGATCCGGTCAACGGCCTTTCTGAGAAGTAACTCAAGGTCCTACTTTCTTACGCTTTCCGCGTAACCTCCTGAGGACTCTCCGGCTTCTGTGTCGATCGCACTAGTCGGTCCTAATCTTTTCCACACTCTTCTTTCGAAAATGAGCTTCTCTTTTACTTGCTCTATGTACTCTCTTTTCCAGCATATATATGTCCCCAATCTCTCGACACCCCAGACGGAGAAGACGGTTCCCCTCCTTCCCCCTAACTGGACAATCAGTGCTCACCAATTGAGAACCCGACAAATAACGCTAATCTTTTCTCTCTTTAAACATAGCTCTGCCACAGATTCTGCCTACATGAGAAGAAGACATAGGTCTTTTTCTCGAGTATGCTGCTCATTTACTTTTTTTCTTCCGCGGCGCGCACACCTTCTCTCGCAGAGACAGCATACGGCCCCTGCCTCCTGCACTCCCTGTCGAACATTGACTATTTTCTTCAATCGCCTCACCTAGAACCTATGCATTTTTAAAGAGGGAGAATTGCTCAATTTTTAGCCCGACAAGCTTTCGACGTCCTATGCCTCCCCCTATTGACCCCGACATTGACTCTTTCTGATACTTGTCGCGAATATGGCTCTCCCAAGGCGGACCCTTCTCCCTCCTCCTTGCAAAGCGAGCTCAGGTAGTGGTTCTTCTTTCCCCTATCCCTTAAGTAAGCCCTAGCACGCCCAATGAGTAAGCTTCTCCGCCCTCCCTTCCCCAATGAAGAAGCACAATTGATTCTCCCCATGACCCTATTTTCTGAAAAGGATTCGCCTATCAACTTACTGATCTCCTCTTCCCCATGCCAGTAATTTCCTAAGTCCCTAATAGGACTACCAGGAAAGGAATCGGCCAACGAACGTTGAGGCCCCCTCTAACATCGGAAGTGTGGTAGAACTCCTCTCCACAGAAAGAGCTCCTTTGCCGGCGAGGGAGGATACTGAGAAGGGGCGGCGGTGGATCTTTTAAGGCACTCTCACGCCAATGTAGCTCCGGACTTGACTATTTTTGGCGGTCCGACGAAGTCCTCAAAGTTTAGGAGCCCCCTTTCTCCCCTCCCTTCAAATCCCGACAGTGTGGCCTAGTTTAGTTTTTAGCACGCACATGTAGCCTACCATCTATCACTCCAGCGGCTTAAATTTGGTCTGAAACAGCGTCCTATAGAAGAGACAGCCGTATATATTGAACACCTCAGTCGAGGCAGTGATCGCGGCGCAAGAAGTATCTAGTATGTTCCTTTAGGATCCATGAAAATGGAAAGACCCCTCCCACCACTCATTATATAGAGATCTTCTCTCAGACTATAACTCCATTATTTAGCAAACTGCCATAACCCAACACTCTCTCAAACACTATCTAAGCTAACCACTTTTGAAAGAGTTTCTTTTGTTTCGCCCCTGTCAGCCTTCTTTCTCAAAGATTAAGATTCTTTTTCCCCCTACTCTTGACTCTTCTGGCTCATCTGTCCTCGATTCTTTTGAATTCCTAAGAGCACTATTAGGTCACCCGACTTTACGTCATGGACGTCTCAATGCAGGTCGCCCTCTTGTTGTTGTCGCCTTTTTCCAAATAGTGATCTTAACATTTGGAGCGTATTTTTTGCCCTAGAATTATTTTCTTTTCTCCATCAGTCATATTTGGATGAGCTCTGCTTCTTAATTTCTAAATTCTTTCTTAATAGTCCATAAATGAATTTATACCCATCTGAAATAGCCTGTATCCGACTGACTCTTTCTCGAATGTTTTCGTTCTTCATATCCTTTCCTAGTTTTTTTTATAGTTCCATGTCCACCCTTAGATAAGAATATGGCCTCCTCTTTTTATTCGATTCCCCCCCTTTTTTTCTGCACTTACCCCCCAAGTTCATCTAGTCCTGGCAAGCCCGTCCATGTAAAATTCCCCGCAGAATTAAGGCCCTCCCTGACTTCCCGAGCTTTCGGTCCACCCGCATCACGAAGATGGTTTCCGCGTCTAGTTTCGACGGATACGAACCCCCCCCGTGATCCCGAGGAAATCTTCGAATAGCACCCCGCAGACATAGCCCTCTCAACCCCTTTTCCGAGTTGTTTACATCTCTGACCGAGGCAGCTCCACAGTTTCACCTTCCTCGATTCGGACGCTTCTTCTCACAGAGGACCCCCAGTTAGCCGTGAATACTCCAGGTATCTAGAATCTGTACAAATCTGTTTACCACGCAAACTCACTGAAAATCATTTTAGCTTTGAGGAGGGGAGATCTTATTTTATAAACCATTAAATGCTTTTTAGAGATTCCACTCATTGAATTCCTAAAGAGGCTCTCTAGAGTCCCAGACCCTTAATTCTCAGGGGACAGGTTCGGCTCCGCTTTTGTTCCGCTGAAACTTTGGGACAAATGGAGAGGACGATACGGACCTCCGGTATGAAAGAGGGCAGTTCCGACGACCACCCCAGGGGTCTAGGACCTCATTGGGTTTCCTTGAATACCTCAAGTGTTTTGAGAGTATGAGAGGGCCCAAGTGTGTAGTCCGTCGCGAACGGGTCACACATAGCTCGAAAGTTAATCGGCCAAGCTCGAGGATTCGCGGCGTCCAAGCACGACAACACATCACTCCTGCATAATCGCCGTAATCACTGTCATAAGATTTTCCATGTCCACCAGTGCTCACAGCACAGATGACTGAAACTCGCAAGACAATTTCGTGCAAGAATCACATCCGGTGGGACCGAGGAGACTTTGTGCAAATCTCGCACCTTTTAGGAGTTACATTCACCAGGAATGAGCACCCCCCCTCAACAACTAAGAATAATAATTTCACAACCCATGGCAAGGCCCTTCATTCCCCAAATATAACGTAACGTCATAAACAGCGTTTTCCCCCCACACAGAACATACTGCTAAAACGAAAGGGATAACGCATGAAATTTTCTCCCACGTTTCAGGCCCTGTGGTCACCGTCATATCTTTCCAAGGTTTTTTACCCACGCTTCATGAGCCGGGATTGCGATTTACATTTTTCGGATCCCATTAACTGATTGCCCATGCTGAGACCTTTCCCCGGGGGAAGGTCTTATTCAGATTTTAGTTCGCTTGGCTAAAGCAGCCCAATATTTTGGTGCTTTCCGTGTAGCAGGGCTATCTTTTTTGTAGCCCGTACACTCTGGTACTTTATTCGCCTGTCACACATCATCTCATGGGTCCAAATCGTCCCCAGCTTCAGACAACGCCAGGAGTCATCCCCAACCCATATGGTACCCCCCAGGGAAAAGTCCCGAACACTCTCCATGTCCCACCAAGAAGAAAGACGCCGCACCCAAAGATCTGGTAGGAACTAGAAACGCAACACCCGATTCCGGCTAGAGCCCGTTTTCCACAAAGGAGAGATGAATTAACAGACTCCTAGACCCTTTTTCTCTACCCCTTACTGTTTGCTATTCAGACTTGCAATATCCTGAATGCAGTAATGAAACCTTTCGAAAACGAGTTGTTAGACCAGTTCACAGCTTTTTCCCGCAGTTGATATACACGCATCACATTTGGCATGAGTCTTATTCTCTTTCCGCTTTCGAAGAGCCAACACACCCCCCTTCCTAAGAAAAAGCTTATATTTTCACGTACAACAATCCCCGAGAGAGTCTTTTTTTGCCCTTCTCGTATTATCCTAAGGATAACCCCCAATCATTGTTCGACGCGGGAAGAAGAGTGCACCGATTAAAAAGCAAGATACCTTCCAGTGCTGATACTTCTCTCTCGTGCTAGAACCCCTGATAGGTTTTCTAGATCAGCCCCCCCCATTAGCGCCCATATCCTCGACGCCTTCGCCTTTTTCAAAAGTCTTATATGCTCCTCAGACCTGAAGTTTTCCGAATTGTGGTGCATAAGTTTCCCGCAAGGGTTACAAATCAGAACAATCTCTTTCCGGATGTTTACGATATCGTCGTAAATGGAATCCAAAGAGGAAGACCTTTTCACGTAAAGGAAAGCAGGGTTTTTTTTTCTGTCCCCCCCTCCCCCATCCTCCTCGTGGTGGTCGAGCCGCCCACTCCTCGCACCACACTCCCGTGATGTTGACTATCCATTTTCGAATCCCCCTAATATTTCCCTCCCCCTTCCATTCTCGGCCACCTCCGACTCGCTTAAAAGGCTCTTCCATTCCAAAAAGTCAAGCATGTGATTCCCTTTAAGGCAACGGAGTTTTGTTCAGAGATTTTTTCAATGCTCAGCCTCTGAAACAAACCCCCTTTCACCCCCAAAAGTCCTAGATCAGACACGGACTTCTCACTTTGTCTTCACCGCCCCCAATTCCAGCACATCACCCCTTTTTTCTTTTCTTAGACATAGACTCCCCTCCCTCAGTTCCCCGTTTCTTCACGTTAGAGTCCCCCCCCATAGGACCAGAGCCATCGAATCCCTGTTTAGTCCTTTTGGTTAATTAGCGGTCCAGTCCCTCCGGATGTTTTCACCCTCGAGCCAGAACGCTCTTGTGTATTCGCGAAGGAGCAGCTCGACGGTCATCAGAGCCAATCGACCACTCTCAAGCATCACCTGCTTCAAAAAGGATCACCCTAAGAAAAGGCTCGAGAAGTCCCGGGGAGCGAATCTCTCTCGTCTCTGCCAATCGTCTCCAAAGGCACCAAGTCCGCATGGCAACTGCTCCAGACAGAATCGTGTATTACATCCTCCGGACTCCATTGACCCCGTCCACCCAAGATGGGGCACTATCCATGGAATTCTCTCTGAAACGTCCCGCCCCTCCAAACCCCCCACACCATGGTCTCTTTTCCTCCCACGTTTTTGCCATATCCGTGGACCGTGTTTTGAGCACAATTTGCTCACATTTTCAGATCCCCCCCGAATTTCCGTCTACATTCTTCGACGACGCAAGCCTCCCCCCCCCCGGCTTTTGGTGAGAAGAAGCATTTCTCGAGCATTTGGCCCCCCAGCCTTTCTGGTTCCCTAGCAAATTTCCGTCCCTTCTCCGGCGCGCTCCGGATCTAGCTAAGTTTCTCTCCAAGATAAAGAGGCCCCGACCAGAACTGGTGCCCGCATCCCCCCCCAATAAGATTCCTGCTATCCCCAGGAGATTTCCCCCCTCCAACTCCGGAAGCCACCGACCCTTCCGGTGACGACCCTGAAGCGAGAGCGGTCCAAGGTCGAGAATGCATGCGAAACCGAGCGGCTCTTGGGGGGACTTACCGAGACTGAGGCTCTCCATCTTTGACATGAGACTTGATCGAAAGAAGAAAAGGTTTAAGAGAAATAGCCCCTAGATCTCAAGAAAGTCACAAGGGCGCTTCTCTAGAAATCTGACCAAACTTCACCCCTGATGCACCCCCACACTTCCCAAGGAATAGTACAGTTTTCAGTCGAGCTGCCACCAAGACTCTATGTTCTACAAAGTCCCCCTTTTCTCCCCTGAAAGTTCCGTACTCTAGCGGTTTTTCCATTACAAAGAAGTTTCTTGTGCTCTCTCCCCAGGGTAACCTCCGGACTACTACCTTGAATACCGCCA
>Ga0179591_1274820_pt1 | contig 12578 bp, 13 predicted proteins | sample CZOMad2_1_08_16f_FD_182891 | JGI IMG/M metagenome (GOLD analysis project Ga0179591, IMG submission 182891) | Vadose zone soil fungal communities from Angelo Coast Range Reserve, California, USA - CZOMad2_1_08_16fungal (PacBio error correction) | ecosystem: Environmental > Terrestrial > Soil >... | reverse complement strand
TCTATTCCCTGTCGAGTCCTTGGCGTGTTTTTCGTTCTTTACCCCCTCTCCGCCTTGAGCACGATCCTATCGTCACCCGCCGTGCGCAGCCCGTCCGCAGCCTTCTCTCGGCGGTTTTCTCGTAGAGATTGACTATATTCCGAGCATCCCGGACTCCCCCTTCGAGATACTTTTTTCTGTCTTCGCCACGCCTGCCGGACTGTCTAAGCCGTTCTCGAGATCGCCGTTACCGGAAGCCGTTTCGCAGATCGTCGTTTGGAATGTCCCTCTAGCCTCGTAAGGGACCGTGATCCTTCTCTTCTATTTCCTAATGAGGCCTTCGTCCTTGCCCCGAACCTCCCTTGGCGACGAGCCGCGTCCAATGGTCACGGAACTCAGTGGCGTCGTCTGTGCAGATAGCCATTTCCTTTCCTTCTCACTCCATCCTCTCTCTTTTTCCCCTTTTCTTCCGTCACCATTACCCATTTTTTTTTCATATCCTTTGGTTTTAACGGGTCAGTAAAGGTTTTCTGTCAGTCGTGGTTCGGCCACGGCTTTTCCCCTCTTTTCTTTTTTTTCCCTTTCTCACATCCCTTTTTTGGGTCTCGTATGTTCCTGCGCGAGGAGTAACGACGAGACACGTCGCGATCACGTTAAATCGTTTTCATTCTTTCGAGAGCCTTTGTCCTTTTCAGCCGGTAATCTTTTAGTCTGCCCCTTCGGCCTCCGGCGGAATCCATCCCGCCGATTTTCCTTATACGTTTTTTTTTCCCTTCAGCTAAAGTTTTTGCAGCGCCCCTCTTTTTTCCGCGATTGCGCGACCTTTTTGTCGCTGCCTTCTTTGGGAGCTGTGCGCAAGCATATTTTTTTTGTCCGCAGGTTCCCTCGCTGAATTGTTTGCGCCCCCCTATTTTTTTCGAACCCCGACTCCTTCCGCGGTCGCGTCGTGAGTTCCACATCACTGCACTCCCTCCGCCTTGTTCGCTAAGGCTCCGCCGATACTCCCCAGCGCCTTTTTCTTTTGTCACGACGCTGACGGCGCCGGACACACTTCCCCCCTCTGTGCTCGACACAAGTTCTTCACCCGTCCTACCCCCTTCAAATACCCTCTTATCCCAAACGGCCTTCCGTGCTGAAGCCTAACGAGTTCCCTGATGAGGCCCATCAGACCCTCAGGTCCTGTGATTTCCCCCCATTTTAAACCGCTACTCTCGGCGTTCACAGGGTTCGAGAACAGCCTTCCTCCTATCTTTTTTTGAGATCCCCTGATTCTTTGTAGTAGTCCCAATCCCCCCCTGAATAAGCGCCCAGTTGAGGAGAGGCTTCCTAAATAGGACGAACGCCAGCGAGGACTTTCCACTGGCCCCTTTTTCCTTTTCAAAAACCTCTGACTCGTCTTTCTCTCCCTACTTGGGTTGCTTTTGATTTTATGGACGAATGCCCGAGGCTTCGATCATGCTGATTAGCTTCCTCACGTCCGTCCCTTTGTAGCTCTTTCAATTAATTTATTTGTCTAGATCAGTTTTTCAGACCACCGAAGCCAAGGCACGCTCCCGTAGCAGACCGCTTCATTATCCCATCCCGATGAGTCTCCTCCCTGACTTTTCACCCAGGGTTCCTCTTTCACGAGCTTCGAACCTCGGTGATCCGAATCGCTTGGTCTGAATCCTCAGTCTTACGTTTGATGTTCATCCTTTTCCAGATCGCACGTGGACCTTTTTCTATTGATTAATTGGCACGGCGCGCGCCTATGTCGTTTAATGCCTCCTTTAGGAGAAGCTGATGCGGTCGTGCCGGCCTTTTTTTCTTTTCTCTCCCTCTTAAGGACATTTTATCTCCTACGCTGCTTCGATTCCCCTTTTTATATGCCCTCTACTAAGCGCCCCCCTTCCTCTCTGCCCGTCGCGGTTCCGATCGCGTTTTTCTATCTCGACCCGTCCCTCGATTTTTCTAGCAATTATCTCTCGGCCCTTTTGGTTTTTGCTCCGCAGTGTCGCGTTTTTATTGGTTTTATGAGCACGGGGATGGGCCCCGAGTCGAGGATTCGAGGTCATTCGGGGTGTCCTTTACCCTTTCCTTTGACTGTGGCCTGAGTTTCCCTCTCTCAAAGCCCTGGAGCTTTTTGCTTTTCCCCCGCCATTTTTTGACTGCACTAACAGCCCCGCTCGTGCCCGTCCTCCTCGCTGCTCGGACGTTTGTGGCCACCTAACCGGCGTTTGTTTTCCTTTTTGAGAGAGGCATGGGACCTCCCGAATTTTCTGAGCGCCCCATAGATGAACTGAACTCGGGACCCCCCCGGTCCGATGACTTCGGCTCCCCGGCTAAGGCGGAAGAGCTTCTGGCTTTCCGCCGACGGTTTGCTTCCCCATACGGATCGGGCTACCCCCTTTTTTTAGTTACTGTATCATTCCCTTCCCTTAATGACCTCCCCTATTGGTATCCCCTGAAGCCGGCGCTTGCTGACGTGGAGACGTCGAGGGGGCTGTCTTCGCTTCGAATGTCCTCTGTTGACGATAAATTACTCTTTTTTCCAATCTATCTTCTTTTTCCATTTTTGTTTTTTGTTTTTCCTTTTTTCCCAAGCATGCACGCTGATCCTCACCTTTCGGTGCCTCAACGATCATGTCCACAAGTAAGACATGGAGGCGGGTCTGCCTTCAGGCTTTTCTCCCATAAGAGGCGTCGTTTTTGAATTTCCCCGGTTTTATATGGAACAGTTTGCGCTTCGTCTCTTCTGGAGAACCTTCGTCGCGCCCTCTCGTTCGAGACCGGGAGCCCCCTCCGTTTCTCCCCCTAGACGAGCAGGTCCATTTCTATGTGGTCTCTTCAATTTCCTTCGATTACCATTTTTCGATCTGCCTGTACTCTCCCGCCGTGACACAAGAGAGGCGTCTTAGTCCCCCGCCCCGCTGCGCCGACTTTTGGTAGTTGACCTTCTTAAATTTGCTTCACCCTGTCTCTTTAGACCCTTCCCCCCCCCTTTTTCATGTTTTAGCAGTGAAAGATTTTTTTTTCTCGAGACTTTTTCACCTTGACTCTGCCGACGCCGGTGCGTGTGGGGGTGGGTTTCTTCTGCCCCCATACTGCTTTCTTCGCTTTTTTGATCAAAGACTCCCCCTTTTTAGAGACGTGCTTTCTCGTTCGCCTCCTCGCAGCGGTTGATTCGACCCCGATCCCTTTAGATTTTGAACTCTTCTACCCTTCGACTGTTCTTTTGGCGCAGTTGAAAGTCTTTCCTTCTTCCGGACTTCGAGCTTCTGATCGCCGGGGCCGGCCCGTCTTCGACCGTGCGTCGTATCTTCGATCTTGGTTTACCTCTCGTTCAGGTGAGCCCCAGACCACTATCCCCTGCCGCGATTTGCTCGATCAGCGAGCGCCGCGCCCGTCGGGTTCGGAACTTCAAAAGCACCAAGTCGGAGGATTCCCAGACCCCCCCATTCCTTCATTATCCAACCTATTATTCAAGCCATATAAATTCAGCCGAGCGTCGAGAAACTTCGGCCCGCAGTGTCCTGCTAGACCCCATATGCTTTTCTTCTGATTCACGCTTTTTGGACCTCATACCATAGGCCAGTTCTTGTTCGGCATATCTCGGGGACATGTGAGTCGCTGCGCCCGTCTTATGGACCGCAGGTCCTCATCCCTCTTTGTTACGCCTCCTAGGCTCAGTTGAAGACCTATCATCTCCCTCTTCCGGTCCCCTTTCGATTGTTTCTCAGCTCACTTTTTATCTCGAATGGATGTGGCGGCTCGATGCCAGAGCTTCGATGCTGGTCGTGCTGCTGTGCCTTTTCCCTTTGAAATACTATCATTGTCTGAGTTTTTCTCTTTGGTTGACAAATCGTTATCAGCCAGAGAATAGGATTAAGTTTCTGAGAACCGGACTCTTTGAACTCGAGGCGGGGCCTCGTCTTTTTCCCCTGTTGACCCCTAGCTCCCCTTCTTCGCGTTTATATCGTGTCGAGTTATCTTATGATATGCGTTTTGTCGGATTTATATTTTTGACGCAGTGCTTTCTTATCGGGATTCCCGCCGACTGTGGTTCGGGTTCCTTCTCCTCTTCACGGCTAAAGCCGTGGCGGTTCTTCGGCGCCTTGGAAGAACCCAAACACCCCACCAAAAACAAAACTTACCCACACCTGTCAGGTTATGTGCCCATTCTTTTTATCTATAGCGACTCTGTTGAGTTCGGAACCGTTTTTTTTGATGCTCTGTCACCGGCCTTTTCTCCCCCTTGTGCTGACCCTCTTATGCGGCGGATCCATACTCCTCCCTTCCTCCTGCCGCCGCCCCTTTTTCATAGAATTCGGCGAGCAGTTGACCCTCCTCCCCTCCTCGGCCTACTTTTCTTCTCGTTCTGAGGTGGTTACATTCCGACGGGTCTATACTTCACGATTCGTGAAAAGCAGGGCCTCTCAGTCGCCTTCGTCTAACGATTCGGAAAGTCGAAATCCCCCGTTAGTCCTTTGATTCTCTTATAGTAGATTGACCATGTTTTGTTTTGGTGGGGGGGGGGGGGGTGACCTCCGGCAGACACGGAGGGACCATTCCCTTCCGTCTCGACCTCCTTTGCGAGAGCCTTCTAAAATTATCACCACATCCGTTGCCCGGTAGAATTTGATCTCGTTTTTTTCCGTCACTCTTCACAGATGATCTATGATACGTTCCTCGATCTTCAACTATCCGTCTCCCCTCTTTGATGCCGAACCCCCTTACTTTTTTTTCTTTCCTCTGCGATGCTTTTTTTTCCTCTTCATTTGCGATTAAGTTTTGCCGCTTTTTCCCCACCCTAGAACTTCTCTTTTTCACGCGGCCGGCCCTCGCGCATCCGAGACGTCGAGCCACTTGGCTTCCGGTCACATTCTTTCTATTTCCTTTATTCGCTGCATTCCTCCTTCAGATCCCCGTTTTCTACACGCCTCGTTTTTTGCTCTATCTCTTATGTCGGCGAGGATCGTCAAGCGGGAAGCCCCGGCGCATTACTTGCGGCCTCTTCTTGGATTTTTTTCAGATCTTGCTCTTTCTCACTCTCCCGCGGATCCCACCCGTCCCCTAGGACTACGACTGGCTTGCCAATCTCATTTTCCAATAATCCGTGTGTTGAGCTCTTCTTGTCATATTGAGATAGTGCGTCCTCTGTCCATCTCTTCTTTCTTTTTATCTCTTAGTTGAGAACACCGTGCGCCGACCGAGGCCCTCGTCAGTCTGGTTGTTTCTCTTCCTTCGGGATGATACTTTGCATCGATAGTCTACCTGTCGACGAGATCCTCTTTTTTAATTCCTTCCCTCTCATTACTTCAAGAAGATATCTCAGTTGACCCACCTAACGGGTGGGCTTGCTGATCGTCTTTTCGCTTTCTTTTTCTTTACCTGGACTCTCCTCTCTGATTCAACGAGGGCTTCACTCCCTGGATTATTCGTCTTTTGAACCAGAGGCCTATCCGGCGGCGCATGGGTTCGGCAACCAGTTTTCCCTTCTCTGTGCCCAGTCTCTTTTTTTTATCTCCTCCAATATTTCGTTTGTGTTACATGTTTTTTCCCCCACGTTCCCACCAACCGGCTAGCACCCCTTGAAGCTTCCCTGGTCGAGGTCATCGTGTGTCTCGTTTTTAGTGGGAGGAGGCGGCGTGGTCCCCCCGCGGTCTCGCAGGTTGTCGTCGAACTTCCTGGTCCTTCCTCCGCTCGGACGTCACCTAACGCGATCACCTTCCCGAGTGTCTGCTGGCCCCTTTTTCTTTTTTCTTTTTAGTATGATCTGCCTCCCTGCTGAAACGAAGAGTTCGTGCTCTCGCCCCCTTCTGGCTCGGCGGAAGGTCCCTCAAGCCAGCCCCACCCCCCCTCCTTCCCCTTCGGCGATTTCCCTTCTTGGGTCCCCTTTGGACTTCGTTCTTCTGGAATGCTGCGTTTGCTGTGCTTAGGGGGGCTCGAGCGATTCTCTTGGTCATACCGGACTCTAGCAGCCTTCAAACTGAGACGCGCCCCTCCGATCATACCGTGCGTCTGAGTGACCCTCAGCAAGCCTAAGTGTAGAAGCAGGCGCCCCACCCCTAACTATACGAAAATCCCTATGGAAGTCTCTCCGGACGCTTCTAGGGCGCAATTGCGCGTGAGCCCCCCCTCAACCGCGCGTGGCCCGAGAAGGACCTTCTTCATTTCTCTATGTCCTACCTGAACCCCATGCGACCAGGAAGACGATCCCGAACCGATGAGCCCCCTCCTCCCCTTCCTGAGTCGTGGCCCCCACACCTTCGCCACTCTCGGCGCCTGCCCGCCCTGGCTCTCTGCACACGCTGATGAGTTTCTCTTGGACCCCTTTACGACTCGCCGGTCGCGTCAAGAACCTTCCTTGACCAAGGTATCCCCCCGGTATTTGTCGGCCCCTCCGCCAGACAGAGCCCCCTCAACGAGCTCATGCCTTTTCTGGATGCTCCCTAATGTCGCTTTTCGATTGCCTGGCCGCCCTTTTAGGGCCCTCCGGGCGGATGGTCAGAACGCTTTCTGCGCCCACCGACTTCGACGTTCTTTCTCCGTGTCCGCCCCTTATTTAGCAATTGTTTTTTTTTCTGCCGGTCTCTTTTCAGGTTTTGAATGACTGTGCAAGCCGTGCGCGGGACACCTTCCCTTATCCCTCTCAAGAGAGTTTTCCCTTTCGCCCTCCTCTGGAAAACTCACCGTTATTCATTCCCAGATCTTTGTTTTCTTCGGGCGAACATTTGATTTTATTAGATTTGTTTCTCCTTAATTGCTTTGGTTAAAGGTTCCGACCCTGTGCGCAGTACATAGTATTTGCGTTTTTTTTTTTTTTTTTATTGTCCGCCTCTCATTGTGTTTTTTTTTCCTTTAAGAGCGAGCGGCGTCAGAATCCCCCTTGCCCCGAGTCGACGAGTTTCAATAGAAGCTTACTCCTTCGGATCTCCGGCCTGGAGTTTTCCCCCCCGATTGCCCCCCCCTATTCTCGGCAGCCACCGGGATCAGACCGGACGTCGATCGCCTTTCGCGCTTTCCCGAGTATTTTTCTTTAGGGGTCTCCCCCCTCTTGACCGCCCTTGCGCCTTTTGGGCGGTTTTAGGGCGACGACTTGTTTTTTGGGGGGGGGCAGTAAAAGTTTCCCCCCACTTTTAGAGAATTTCTTCTCCGAGTCGAAGTGTCGGCTACTTCCTCACCCAGGTGCTAAGAACCCTGGGCTTCTCCCGGAAGAGATGGTGCGTGCCCAGCCATTCCGACCCCTCAGCAAGAGAGGTAATTTGGTTCCCTTTTCTCGGAGAGCTTTGGGAATCTCTTTTTCGCACTAAACGTCGGGTCGTAACTGTCACTTTTTGAGTCTTCCCTTTCTTTGGTATCCCGACTTTCAACTAGACGACTCCCCTGTCGGTCAGTAGATTTTCCACAATTTTCGCCGCGGCCGCTTCTTGAGAAGAAGGGGTGGCATCCGGCGGCTCGGGTGCCTTCGCTTCCCATTTTGAGACTCACAATCCTTTTCCCCCGATTGATCACTCCTCTCTTTCTTTCTGCCCCAATTCAGTCAACGTTCTGCGGCGCTGTAGTCGAGGAAGCCCGCCTATCGTTTTTTCTCGCTCCACGCGTGACTTCTTTGGATCTATTTTGTTACTCCTGTGTGGGGAGATCAGTCATGGCTGCCCCTCTCATTCGTTCTTTTCTCGCCCAGTTGGATCTGCGCCGTCTCTAACTCCAGCTCCCCGTCTGTCGTCAGGGTGCCACTTCGTCGGAGAACAGAGTCGGTTTTGTGGTGCCAGGCGTTGCTGAATCCAGCCCGGTTCTCGCCCGTATTGATGGACGGGTTAGCCCAGGTTCCCCCTCTCCGCATCGCGTCCTTCGTCAACTTTTTTGCCGCTCGACAATTAGAAGGTCCATGTCGTTGAGCGCAGTCAGGTGTGACGCGAGCAGAATCTCTTGACAGGGAGATGAGTTGAGACAGATTTCCTGATCCATCCCGCCTTCAGAATTTTGACACCAGTCCCTGAGTCGAGCTGTGCGTTCCGAACCAGCTTAGTCAGTCCCCCGCAGAAAGGCGACAGGCATTTCTTGCAGCCCCGATTGAAGGTCTCCTTCTTCTACTTCTTCGCGTCGAAGCAGGTATCGCCAATTAATAATAGTTTGCCCCTCACGCATCCACGGCGAGCCGGGCGCTTCTGTGAGATCCTCGGGCGAGTTTTACAGCGCTCTATTTTTTTGGCGAACTTTGACCCTTATGTGTCATTGGGGCTCCTGTCTCGAACTAGTCCTTGCTTTTCCCCTTTATAAGCACGTATTCTCTGTCCAGCTTCGAAGTGAGACGTCTTTCTCAAGAAAGCTTTTTAGGTTTTTCTTCTCCCTCATTTTTTGACGTTTTGTCTCCCTCCCCACTTTAACTTTCCGCGGTGTTGAGCAGTAAGGCACTCCAGTCGGTTCCTGAAAGTCTCCAGAGTCAAGGACCTGTCTGTTTTCAACCTCTGCCTTTCCCCGATCACCGATGTTTCCCCCATTCCTGTGGCTTGAAGAAACACGTTTGTGCCTAGGGCCCTCCCATCTCTTTCTGATTTCTTTAATCTTTTCTTTTTTTTTGCGTACCCTTTTTGAGGGCTTTTTTTTGTTTCGTGCAGCAGGCCACGATGAATCGTCGCAAGGCGAGGACGCATTCTTGACCGGCTCTCAAGCATGCGGTCCCTCCGCATAGTCGTTTAAGTTTGAAATTTCATTTGCCCATTACTAGGCTTAAACGGGGTCTTACCAACGATCAGCTTCCTTTATTTGTTTTTTTTGCCCTGACCAATCCCTTCTTCTTCTGGTTTTAGCCCTTAGTGGGCTGATGACCTCGGTGGCTGCTCTGAGCGGTTCTTGAAATTTGTTTGTCGCCCCCTCTCCCTTGCTTCCGTGTTTAGGGGAGAGACCCTCCTTTCCTCAGATAGCGTTCCAATTGCCTACTGTGGTCTCAAAGGTCCTAGTGTCTTCATGATTGTCCTTTTCGTTCTTCCCTTAGGTTCACTTCTCCTCATTTTTTTTTTTTGGTTCCTAGGTACGGAGCACCGACTCCTGGTTCTTTTTTTCTCCCTGGAGTGTGATCACGGCGTACGATGGCTTTTATCGGCGCCCTTGGCGATCGAAACATCTGAGGGCTGCTTTTGCTTTGGTGCACTCCTTCCCCCCTCCGCCGCTTGGATTTAGGTGCTTTTTTCTGCTTTTTGTGCTCTACGCTTCGTGAGGCCACAGTCAGCCTCCCCAATAAGATATGCGCGTTTCTCTTCGGCGAGACGCCCCTCGCAGGGCAACGGACGAGTTCCCCCCCCCCCCTCCTTGGTTAGCGAATGGTATTTTCGACTTTTTGGAACCCTCTTCCCTCCTCTGACCCCACTTCCTATTTCTCAATCCCTTCTTGTGTAAGCCTATAATTTCATTAGCGCTATTATTTAGCAAAGAGATTCCGCGAAATTCACTTAGAAGGTCTTTCCGGAAGTTATACTATAGACGTCCTTAGACTTTCTGAAGGGTTGTTGTGGTGGGGAGGGGGTTTTGGGGGGTGTTGCGGCTTGTTTTGGGGTGGGGGGTGTGGAGGGGGGGGTTTTGTTTTGTTTGGTGGGGGGGGGGGCGGTTGGTGGTTTCGGTCCCATTCTCTTTTTCCCTGATTTCTTCCCAGTTCTCTGCCCCCGGTTCATAGCTCACCATGTTGCTAACCCCCTATCCCTCTTTGACACGGAGAATCGGACAATTTTTCTACTTTCCGGTGTGGTTTGTGAAGGACTATTTTTTCCCCCCTTTGAGCGTCTCGCCTTTCCCGATCTTTTGACCTCTCCGGCCCTATTCCATTTTTGACTCTCGGCGAAGCCGTCTCGGGTTCTGAGGCGATGGCGACGCTAATCAGGATTTGCCGCACTTGGACCGAGGTCGTTTTTTCACGCTTTCAGAGTTGGAATTCCTTTCCTAAGTCTCCTCCCGGGCTCGGACGGCTCTATCCCTTGATTGCGGGCGTGGGAGAGAGTCCCGTCTCGAGTCTGCGCTGGATGGCCTTTCCTTTTCTCTCGATTTTCTCTCTTTTAGATTCCTCCTCCGAGCCCGATCAGAGGCCGCATTCGCTTCTTGCGGGGAAATGCCCCCTGATAAAGTTTTTTTTTCAGCGGTGAACCCCCATTGTCAATTTCCCTTCTCCCTAAAAGATCGCGATTCTCTTTTCATACCTCCTTTTTTTGTGTGAGATCAGCCTAGCTATAGTTGTCTTCTTTTCTCTCGTACTTGGCCCGGCTTTATCCCCCCTTCCAGGACCTTTTTTTCAGCTCGTCGTCGGCCCTGGAAGTAATCTAGGGGAGGGACGGATTAGTAGCCCTAACTTTTACCCTTTCCTCCCCCCTTTTTTTTAAGGACATCCCCTTAGAACTCCCCCCGAGGCGGTCTATTAACCTGCAGCAGAATCTCTGATCTCTTTGACCTGAAGGCCCTGGGAATTTTTTTTTTTGTTTTGGGGGTCCGTCATCTTTTTATTGACGTATTCCCTTCTCCCCCCAGCGTTCCGCCTCGGGACGTGGCAAGCCGTCTTTCTTTTTTCTCGGTCATCGAACCCAGCGACGCAGCCTCTCAGCGCGTCCTGGGGTTATTCCTCCTAGTTTTTGTCCGCTGTGCAGATCTACCGTCATTCGTCACTCAATCGCTGTTTTGATTTTTCACGGAACCACCCCCTTAATGGCCCAGTCTTATATGGTCCGCCTAGGTATCGGTTTTGCCCGAGCCTTGGGTTCTTGCGTTGCTCCTCACTTTTGAGGGGACAGACATTTTTCCTCCCGTTTCGACCCGCCGGATTCCTCGGCCGTAGCGGAACCTTTCGAACGGCTTACTCCCCGCCCTGGCCACTCGTCCCAGAGAGAGCGGCGACTTGCTCCGTCTTGTTACTGTTTTCGTTGACTCGATCCACTTAGCACTTGCATGCGGAGTAAGTTCCCGTCCTCTTTCTCGACCATCTTCCCCCCTTTATGGCCCCCCCCCCCCTTTTTTAGTTGCGCGGGGAGCAATGCCTTCGCGCTGGTGCCTGAGGGGGCGGAGGTGAGCGTGAGGATCTTGTTCTCGCTGAATGGGCGATACAAGCGTAGCCCGACGGAGGCAATTACGCCTCGTCGAGTGCCCCGGCTCACGGCAAGCAAGCCGAAGTTTTTTGTCGATCCCTCCCTGAGAAGACACCCCGCCCGCTCATTTCCGTGTTCACGTACCTACTACAGTTTCCTACCACAGCGCGCTTCTCACAGAGACCGCCTTTTTTCCTTCCCTCTCTTTCCCTCTGACCACACTGCCTTGTAAGCCGGACCTCCCCGTTTGTCTACACGAAAGCGCTTTCCCCCAACCCCCCACCCCCGGTTCACCCCCATAGCGGCAGACAGAAGTTGGAGTTTTCCCCTTCCAGGACAAACCATGTGTCGTTAAACGATGGACATTTTCGATCCACGCGTCTAGTATTTTCCTCGACATTTATTCATCCTTAAATGATGCGGCAAATTCACCCAAGCCCGACACACCTCCGCTCGTCTCCTGTCCTCTTTCCGCAAAAGCGTCGGGCTGGCTACCGCCTCGATTGTGGGCCCGGCTTGATAGGTGAGACGAATGCTCGCCCCCCCTTTCCGAGGCCCTTTGAATTTTCTTTATTTTTTAGGCTGCGCTCCCTCCGCTGACTCAGCATCCATCAGTTCGACAGGCCTCTCCTACTTTCTCCCGTTTTCTTTCTTAAATTCCTCCATTCGCCTTTCATAGAGTACCTCACCAACTCGGTTTCGAGCGCTCGTTCCCAAGAGGATCTTCGATGGCTATCCCCGTAGATGACTTTAGCCTTGGTTTCTCCTCCCCGTCCTTTGATGTTGATGTTTGCTCCCTACGCCAGGTTAGAGTAGTATCTTGCTGCATCCTCTAAAGTCGAGCATGTTTCTTTTTTCCTTTATCACCTCATCCGTCTTAAGAACCCAGTCTTTCCTTGGTCGACGGGTTAACTTTATCGTCTTATTCACTTGAGATAAAGATGATAGTAGTGGAAATCCGTTCTTGCTTCCACACTGAAAACTCTCTAGCCCTCCTGCTGAGGGCCCTTCTAGCTGGAGTCTCAACCCAGGCGAGTTGGATGGGAGCGAAACCTTTCGTCCCTCCTTGCGCCTTTTTAGTCGGACGCGCGGGTTCTCCATCTATGGGTGCGCCGCTGGCAGATGCGCGCATCTTCCCCTCTTAGGGCCTAACTGTCTGTAGAACACTATCCTTTCTTTCCTCAGCATTGCTGTTTGCGCTTCCGACGATTGGCGGCCAAATGGCCTAGCACCCAGCGACGAAGGCTTTCAGGGGTCGGAGAAGATTACTAATCCCTTTGGTTGCGAAATCACTTTTTGTTATATTATTATGCTGAATGCGACTGAATTGCCTACGACTTGGCCCCCTTTCTTTCCCCTTCTAAGTGCTTCTATTGTCTTTAATGTCCTCTTCCTGCGCTTCTCGGTGTGAATCCCGGTTGCACCGTTGCATGACAGCAAACGCCCCAAGTTTGACCGCTTTGTCTCTTCCTCTTCTCCCTGTCTGCCAATTTTCCTAGGGTCGTTCCTGGCAGCCGACTTGATCCTCCCCGTGCCGAGCATTCGGGGCGCCCT
>Ga0179591_1266192_pt1 | contig 12579 bp, 14 predicted proteins | sample CZOMad2_1_08_16f_FD_182891 | JGI IMG/M metagenome (GOLD analysis project Ga0179591, IMG submission 182891) | Vadose zone soil fungal communities from Angelo Coast Range Reserve, California, USA - CZOMad2_1_08_16fungal (PacBio error correction) | ecosystem: Environmental > Terrestrial > Soil >... | reverse complement strand
AGGGTTGGGTTTTTTTTTTCTGAGCCACGGTTCCAGTACCCATTTTTTCCGATCCCGGTCCAATATTGGCATAGGCCGTTTTTTCACTCTGGCAGGAGCTTAGATCCCCTGGGAAAGTGTCCTTCAATCCCCCTTATCCTCACAATCGGCCACCCCCCTAGAGCTCTGTTCGTGTCATGCGCTTTGGGTCCCTAACCTTGTTTACTCCCGGCGTACGGCCGATGCAGATCGCTTTTTCATTTCCAAGTGTTTTAATTTATTTAAACCTTTTCCAACCTACTGGTTCATGTGCGAGCATCCGTTCCCATTTTTTTTCATTTCCCGTCCGCCCCCACGCAGTCGTTAACGAACAAGGCCGCAGCCTGGTATGAGTCCTTCCCCCCTTCTACTTAGGGAAAACCACAGAATTCTGGGCCCCGATTTGTTGCCCTCAGATTCTTTCTCGACCACGGAGGGGATTCCTAATCTTTCCCGACATGATGATGGTTAGGGAACCCTTAGGCCTGGGCTCCTGGGGAAACGCAATGCCCCCGAAATTTCACCGCTTGGTTTTGTCTTAATGGTTAGCGAAGCCCAGCTGGGCACGACCAGCCGTGCCACTTGGTTTCCCCCCATCCCTGTCCTGGCGTTCTTCCCCGTTTCCGTGCAATTGTTTTGAGGACCACTTCCCCGTTTCTACCGTTTTTTTTTCTCCCCAAGACAGGGACGAAGCTTTTTTCTTCGTTTACCCACCCTCCCCAATCAACTCGTGTCATCCAAACATGTCACGTTCACTTTTAGCTGGGTTGTCCCCTCAGGATGGCATTCGCATTTGAACGCGAGCATCCCGATTCCTCCAGGACCTTTTAGTAAAATTGTGTTTTTTTATCTTCCCGACGTCGGCCACTGGAAGGGCCCCCCTTTCCCTGAGAAAGCTTTTCACAGTTTCGTGGTTTGTTTCCCCTCCTTGTCACGGGGCCCTGCCGTGTCTGCTATTGGCGCCAGGGATCTCCTGTCCCTGTCGACTGTGCCCGGTCCTTCCACACTGGGTTTACACTCGTTTCTTTGCCGGGCCCGATTACCACCCCCAACTTTTTCTCTTCTACAGCGACTTCCCATCGATTTAAATCCCTTTTCTGGTGGCCTTTTCCCAGGTTATTTGGCTTCCTTTTTTTTTTCTTTCTGCCCGTTCTTCGGTCCATTTTTGTTTTTTTGTACGCCCCTTGGGCGCCTTTTTTCCCTTCCCTACCTTGTTCCAGGCCCACTATTTCACCCACCCCCGGTGCCGATCTACCGGATCCCCTTGTTACCCGCCTTTCTGTGTTTTCTTGTTATTTTGTGCCCCCAAACCCTGGTGGTGCCGGGCCATGTGGCGCCCCCAGTGTCCCCTCTGCCACCAATTGCGCGTGGGACTCCCGCCACACTGTCGACGCGGCCCTCGCATTTTCCCCCCCGGAGCGGCAGAACCTCCCTCCGAGGGCGGTGTATTTAGAGAGGAGACCAGGGCGGTCCGTTACCCACGGTAGCCCTCGATGACGGCCCCCCCTAACTAACCAATTTGTCCAAGGAGCCTTTGCATCCTGGCATGTGCCCGTAGAACACTCCCCAACCCATACGGTTTTGTTGTGGAGGGTCTCTTTCCCCCGCTTCTGCACCACCCCCCCCATTTGCGCAACAACCCCCTTGGGATTTTAACCAAGGTCTCCGACATGTTGAGGCTGTGCCCTTGGTCCTTTTTCTCCCCCGATTCGCCCACCTGCGTTTTGTGTTCGACGTGTCCCTGCTGTAGAGAACTACGGCCCCCTGCGGCCCAAACCCTTCTTGTCAAAAAATTCCCCCATCCAGATTTATGTTGTTAAGGCCTTTTCTTATTTTTTTTTTTTTTTCAGCAGTCCAGACCTTTGTAACCCCCAACAGACCCTTCTTACCTGGGGCTCCGCGTCGGCCTGCCTTCGGTTTTACACAAGTCTGACACCACGTTTTTTGTACTAGCCCGGCCCCCTTGACGAGTACCCAGGTGGGGCCTGCTTTCCCGCGTTTCCCCTTTCCTCCCCAACTACCACAAATAGAGTGGCCGAAGAAGGGGAGCCCCTGGAGGTTTTGCACCACCCCGATTCCTCCCCGCCCCTCGGGCACCCACCCCCCACTGCGCGGACTTGTCTGCCGGTTGAAAGCAGACTTGATTCCCCCTCGAATTCATGGGACTAAATGGCCCTGACGATTTCCCCAAATAGGGCCCTCGGCGGGTCCCCCCCAGTGCCACCGTCTCGGCTGTTTATGCAGGTTTGACCCATCCGAAATTTTTTTATGTTTCTTTCGGTGATGAAAGTGCGTCCTTTGTTTTCGATCATTTCCTCCTTTCCCTGTTTTTTGGACGCTGTGGACCCCAGGGCCGACTTTATATTTTTGTTCTGGTGACCCAATTTTGTCTTTCTTTGGTTTCAGCTTACCAAACCCTTGGTATTTTCCTGGCTTTTTTCACCCCCCCCCCTACAACTTTTTGTTTCCCGTTGGACGATTTTTGTGGTTAAGCCACACGTATTCACGTCGTTGGTTACCTATGATTCGTCTCTTTTTGTTTTCGACTCCGTCTGTTGCTTCAACGTCAGTCGAACCCCTGCGGTAGAGACATGTCCTTTTTCCGCCTGCCCCAGGGGAGCTAATGGACCCTTCACTTTGTTTTTTACCCCAACCCCTTTACCTGCACCTTCTCTTCTTCACGTTCTCGGTCCGGAACATCCTTCTCCTTACCCCATAGCTTGACCTTATTACGCCGGGGATTTCGCAGAATTCTTAGTCTTTTTTGTCCACGGGCTGGATCCTTGTTCCTGATCGACTCACTTCTTTAGATCCTGATAATTTTTTGAGAACACCTCCTCTTCAGTTAGGTGACACACCAAACATCTATCGTGAGCCTTTGATCTTGTTTTTTGTTCAATTTACCCCCTCTTCTTTTGACAATGGATCCTCCACCATTCGCAGCTAACATTTCCTTTTTTTCGTTTTCTTGACCCCACTTTTTTTTTTTTTGTATTTTCCAAGCGGGCGTTCGTCTCCTAGCATTCTTGCATATCACTTGGCCCATAGAGACTTTCCTTGTGCGTGGATTTTTACCTCCTGTCATTCTTACCCCAGTGGCCCGAATCATGTTCCAGCTTGTAACCCTATTTTAAATGGGCGAGAGATAGAACTCCCACCTCCGGGCGTCACCACGGCCTTACATTGAGTAGTTGTCCCTTTTTCGGTGGGTTCTTTGGCATCCCTGTCCGTATCCCCCGCCATACTGTTGCGTCGTTAACCCCTGAAGGGTTCGATCTTCACCTCCCCTTTCCTTAATGGGTTAACCTTTGGACTCAACTATTCTCTGCTCCGCCGGCGACTTTTCGGCCAGTTTCCGTGCTCCGAACCCAGAGTTCTCCTGTTACTTCTTTTCTCGCTCCCTTTACCTGCCTTTTTCCTGACTTTCCTTCGTTACCACACCCCTCCCCCCCCCCTTTAAAATATTTCCGCTGGGGACCATTCCTTCCGCCCTGCGAGGAGTTTGGATTCTCCCTCTAGGCCCCGACCTCCGAAGCCTTAAATTCCGGCGTGACCCGATGCCGTTGCCCGCCCCAGGGGCACGCCCGCTTCCTTTATGTTACTCGATGAAGATTCGAGATTGTTGCGCTTTGAAGATCCCCGTCCTGATTTTTTTTCCTTTTTCCAAAAAACTATCTAGGTTGGTCCGCCCATTGGGCGGTGACCACTCTCCCTTTTTTTTTCCCAGATGGGCGGCACGGGTCCTTAATGCACATTTTGACGCGGGCTTTTTTTTTTTTTTTTTGTTTTTTTTTTTTTTCTTTTTTGGACTTATAATATGCACGCGGCACCTTGCCTGGCTCTGGGTCCGTTTTCCCCACACATGTTCGTAAGGAAATCTGTCCACAGTCCAGGGGCCCTTTCTTTTTGACAAGGCCCTCGTCCCCAAGTTCTGATGCGGTCTGATTACCCCCCCGTTTGCGTCCGTTGTGAGGACGAACGGCTTACGTTTGGGCACCGTCGTGCTGGCATGACGTCAGTTTTTTTTTTTTTTTGATCCTGCCGCTTCCCCCCCAACTAGGTACGCTTTTAGGGCCGTTCCCCTTCCGGCTGACCCCTTTTCGACCCCTCTCCAGGACGCGACACCCGACGTTCTCTTTTTTTAACCACAGTTTCCTTGGCCTTGCCGCCTCAAGGACCGGTTTCTTGCTTCCCCCCGTCCCCCTTTCGAAACCCCCCCATCGCCGTACAGTTCCTTTTATGCGCGTTTCCCGTCAGTTTTTTATCTCTCTTTTAATTCCTCTTTTTTTTGTTGATCGTTTCACCGCCTGCCGGCCCTTCTCCTCGGTGGGGATTTTTCCGTGAGAAATACTAAAGGTGTTTCCCGCCCCGTTTGGCGATCCGTATTGTCCTATTTTAGGCACGCTTTCCTTTGTTTTTTTTGTGTTTTTTTTTTTTTTTTCTTTTTCCCAGAACCTTCTTCTTTTTTTTTTTTACGTTTAACGGTACAATTCAGAAACGCCTGCCTTCGGGACTGGTTTTCCTTACTTTTTAACCTGAAGTTTTTGGGGTATTATGCGGGACCGAGTTAATTCTGAGCTGGCTTTGCCAAATTGAGCTTCTCTTTTTAGAAATGCCAACGAACCAGCCTTTTCCCCCCATGCCGGATTCCTCAACATTTTTTTATTTGGGTCTGGCCCGCAAAAAGAATTTTAAAGGTAAACCAGCAAAGAACCCTTTTTTTTTCAGCCCTTTTTGCCTTGTTTTTGCGTCCTCTCGGGTCCTGGTCGCTTCCTGTTGTCGGCAGAGTGCCTAGTCCGGCCGCTGCGTATCCCCGCCCCCTTCAACCGGATGTTTGTCAGGGCCCAAGGGTTCCGCCCTGATCTCGCCGTTTTTTGTGATGTTCCTCTTTCCAGGACAGTCTCGCTCTCGATCCGGGATCGCCGCGTTTCTCTGTTTATATTTTTTTCCACGCCAGCATTCCTGGGGTTCTTCAGGACGGGAGGGTTCCTTGTCGCCCTGGGATGTCCGGTCTGCCCTTCCGCTGGCGCTTTCGGGTTAAGCTATGTCGCCTCTTCCCCCTTTTTCGCTTTTTTAAACTAGAATGGCCTTGTTTTACGGACAGGTTCCTCCCCGGTAATTTGATCGGGTTTTTATTGTTTCCTTTGCTCAGGAACCTCACACATTCATTCCCTCGTGATTTTGCGGTCTTCGTTTTGATCCGCGCGTACCCCCCCCCCCAATTTTTTTTTTTTCATTTCTGTCTGTCCTCGGAACTCCCCCAGTTTGTCGGCAGAGGCGTGCCGTCGGGCCGTCGTGAGTTTCCCTTCTTCCCCCAGGGATTTGGTACAATGACGTCTTCCCGAATTTTTCCAGTGGTCCGTGATCTCCCTTTGTATGTTTTGGTTGCCCTTTCGCACCTTTTTCGGGCGCGGGGATCAGAGCCCTTCCTCACTTATTGATCCGGGGCGCTGACCCCCTCCTACTTCTTCTTTTTCCACATACCGGGGACCCTGCTTGCCTGCAAGTTCAGCGATTAGACGGTTTTTTAACCGTTTTTCCTGTCCTGGTACATGCCCCCTCTTTCCCCTCCCTTTTCTTCCTACTCTTTTCCCCGTTGGATTCATTGGTTTTTCGTTTGCCGTCCTTTCCCCCGCTTCTTTTTTTTGGTTTGGTTCTACCTGACGTTCAACTATGTTTGTCGTCTCCTTTTCGGGATGGCCCGAGTCTCCCCTGGCCAACCCCCAGCCCACGCCTCAGTACGAATGTTAGTAATCGAATCCCTTAGCACTTTTGGCCCCCTCCGCCGTGGGCGGTCGAGACACGTCGGATGTTTTTGAGCGCCTTTTTCCGTGTGTCTCGAAGCCCCTTCCTACCCCCGGCTCGTGTCTGTAGTTTAGATTTCCTTGTAGCTAATGCCCGCGGTTCGTTTTTGGTTAATTATCGTCAGATTTTTCTCTCCCTTTGGTCAAGGCAGGGACCCCGCGCCACTTGGTCCCTTTTTCTTTTCCTCGAACAGTGTAGGTGCCTCATGTTTTTCCGCACCCCCCTTGATTTCAACCCGCCCTCCCCAGGAGTACAGTCCTTTTCCCTTTGAACCCCAACCTTCCTTTTCCGACCTGTGTTATTGTTGCGTGGCCCAACCTCTTCTTTTTTTTTTTTCCGTGGGGTCCCATGGTCCGTCTTCTTACCCCCGGTATGCCCTTGAATCTGCCAGTAAGCAAGTCCCGGCCCTTGGGGTCTCCCGCACGGTAATTTTAGGCCGGCCGTGCCCGTTGGCAGTGTCACTAAGGCCCCGTTAAGTTTTGATTTTTTCTTCCCTCCCACGGGAGTGTGGCGCTCCTTGAGTCGACTTCGAACACATCCCACCCGTTTCACCACCTCAGATGGATTTTTTCCGAACTGAGTAGTGGAAGTTGTTTTTGTATCTTCCCTTGCTTCGTTTCCCATGGTGTAATTCCTTCTTCTGGCACTTTCTTCCTCGAAGCGTTGTTGGGACGGGTTGGTGGAGGGCGCGGGAAGGGGGCAACGTTGGGGCGTTTTTTCGTCGCCGCGCAGTTTTTGTTTACCAGACGTTCGCTCTTACCTTGTTGATTGTAGGCTTTAGGGCTTCCCTCTCGGTAGGCGTGTCCCCTTTTCCTCTCTTCTGCCCCTTTCACCCCTCCCGGGTTCCCTCTGTCAACCCCCGCCTCTTTACCCTCCTTGATCTCAGTTCGTTGCAATGATTACTTTCAGGTTTCTTTTCCGGGTATCGGTTCCCCTGACAACTTATGGGATGGGTTAACTCCTCAATTGGCATCCTGGATCTGTCGTTTCTGGTCACGGAACGACCCCCCCCCCCAAATTTTTCCGCCTTGGGACCATACAGGAGGTCATTGCTATTCTCATGCTTATAGAAGGTTTGGTACCCCCAACCTTTTGTTTGTTCAAACTTGTTGGCTAAGGGAGAGCCCCCCCCCACCACAGGCACACGTTCATACATCCAGTTCAGATATTTAACATTGACCCCCTCCCCACTGATATTTCTCCCCTCCCGTTTTTTTTGAGATCAGTTTGTTTTTCCGAATAATACCCTCTGCTTTCCCTGTAGCTCTAGGCGACTCCGCCTCCCCATTCCGAACCCGTTCACTTCCGCCTTCTCTCTCTAAACCTTAAACCAAACACCTTTCTCACCCATCCCCCTACTTAGATCCTTATTATCCTCTTCCTACCCTGAAACGTGGTTTCCCCGCGAGGGTCTACGGGGGCCAGCGGGATCCCTAACGGGACTGCACCTACGAGAATCGCTCTCCCTCTACGCCCTTTTTGTGGCGGGACCCGTCTGTCCACTGCTTTTTGTCGTCAAACAAATGGCAGGAAAACAACCTTTTGCAAGGGGTGGTTCCCCCCCACAACACGTTTCCTAGTTTTCCTCTCCTTCGAGCCCAATCCGTTCAGGTTTTTACCAAAGTTTCTGTCTGTTGACCTTCCAAATTTCGGGCGGGGTGGTGATTCTGTTGGCAACTTTTTCTTCCTTATCGTGTCCGCACCTCCGTCTACTTGCCCACAAAATTTCCCCGCCTTTTCTGGTCCTGAGTTCTTCCAGTGTTAATTGGTGTATCCTCCAATTAAGAGAACTATTTTTTCATGGCTCGACCTCTCACCAGCTGCTTATTTCCAGATTCGGCACCCCTGGGTTTTTCTTCGTTGTCCCCCTATTTCCCCCCCCAATTGGTCCGTTCCCGGTTACTAAGCGTCTATACTTCTTCCCCTACTTCCCGGGTTTCCCGAGATTATCCATGTTTTGGTCAATGACGTACATCCCCCTTCTGGCCCAAAACCCTCTTTGTCTAATGTGGCCCCCTTTTTCTGTTTTTTTTCCCCCGTCAGCTGAGTCAGTATGCTCTTGCATGGTGATCCGCCGTCCCATGCGCCCTACCGCGTTCCAAGCTCCTTGGTCCTCTTTCTAAGCCTCACCTTCCTTCCCTCCCTGTGTGTTTTTTTGGGTTGACGGCACATTTTGGTCTTGGGGTTTCCTGTGTTGCGTGCCGTCAATGAGAGATCTGGCTTCGTATAACCTGTTCCAACCCTTCCCATTCCCCCCCACCCCTTTGGCCCCCCTTGACCATCTTGGCAGGACGGCTACTTGCGTTTGTCCCCCCCCATTGGGCCTTGATCTCTCTGTTTTGTGTCTGTTCCTTTCACACAGTGTCCCCGCGGGGACTTCAAGTACAACTTAACGTTGCAGAACCGACTTTTGCTGCCACTTAACAGTCGACAGTATGTTTTTCGGAATTCCCCCTGGGAACTTTTTCAATTTTCTCACCCGCTTTCGTCCTTTGTACCTTCAACCCCCTCCCGCTTTGTCTTTTTTCGGCACTTCCTTTTCTGGCCCTTTTCACTTATTACTCTGGAAACCCCACCCCACCCCCGCCCACCCCCACCCCCCAGTTCCTTTTTCTCCCCTTCCCACCTTTGTTGAATGTATTTCCCTTCTCCTAACCTGGCCACCACCTTTTTTTTTTTTTCCCTTTTTTCTTTTCTGAGACACTTCCGGCGAACCGACCCACCACTTCGACTCACTTTAATTTTGGACTTTGCCTTACGCTTTTTTTTTAGAGAGCTTCTTTTTCTAGGAAACCTTAGAAGGGTGGAGCTACGATCCTCCCGTGTGCGAGGTGCTTGTTAGAGACCTTACCATTTCACCCTCGATGACACCACCAAGATTGTGACTTAGATTCAAAACTTTTGCATAGGGAGATTTTTATGGTCCCTTCTCGGATCTACCCACCCCTCCCAGACAAAACACAACTCACGACAACCCTATGGGGGCTTCCTTTTCAAGGCTCCAGATAAGGCTTGTTTTTTTTTTTACCTATTGGCTTTTCTCAATTCCCCAAATTGTCCCCTCTGTCCTGTTCGAGTTTTTTTTTTGCCAAGCGTGCACTTTCTGACTTTCACGGGTCCGCTTCATTTTAGACGACCGAGCTATTTACTGGGGGGATGGTTTCTTTGCTTCTGGGCTCATTACTACTTCCCCTGCGATCCCGGCTCCGTTCAATTGCTGCACGACCTCTCCCCCCTTGCGTCCCCTGACGGTTTTTTGTCCACCCCTAACCACCCCTGTGGCGTTTTCTCCACGGACATGTCCTGTGGGTTGGTTGGGGTGGGATTCGATCCTCAGTTTTTGTTTTTTCCCCCCCCAAATCGCCTTGGACTTTGTTGTTGCTTTGTCCAGGGTTAACTGAACTTGGGGCCTTCCCCCCTGTTTTTTAGGCCCCCCCCGCCTTTTTCGAGACTTTTTTTAGTGACAAGCAGGATACCGTGTCTTCACAAACCCCTAACTTGTGACCTGTTTTCCCCTCTTTCGCTTTTTTTTTTCACGCACGCACAGGCGTTCTGCCTTTTTTACTTCTCAACCCCCCCAACCAGGGACCTTATTTTCCTCCTTTCTTGGACGCCGAATTTTTTCCCTGCCCTGGACGTGGTCTTCTCGGTCGGCTCTCCATTTTCCCCGTTTAAACCCAGCCCCCTCTCCACCATTTCCATATTTCCTTACCGCAAAACCCAGGCGGACCTGAACACCCCCCCCCCCCCCCCCTAATCAGGCTGGATCTCCTCTTCCCATTTTTTCCCCCAGTTCCTTGCTGCAGGCTCTGCCAGATCATGGTGTGCCGTGATCCCCCTTCCATGGAAAGTACGATCCGGTTTGGTAAGTCCCCCCTGACATCAGCGCAACCGGAGGGATGTCTTCCTTTTTCCAAAGCGGTTTGTGTCCCCTTTGTGCTGACGGGCCAGAGTTCCCTAGGTTGGAGTTCTTCAGGCAGCTCTCCGGCCCAGATCAAAGGTTTGGGGGGCCTGCCTCTTCTTTACCAGGGAAAATTCTAATGTCCATCGCCCATGGTATTTTTGTCTTCCCCCTTCCCCCGGCCAGCATTTTTGCTGTGGGAATCTGGTGAACAGGCTTTTGGAGTCTCTCCTACTCGCCTGGACGTGGTCCCTTTTCTTGGATCTTCTCTTAGGTTCTTCATTCCCAAAATCGTACCTGTTTCTGATTCCTTCCTCCCGGAGATGTGGTTTTCCTCGTCTAAGCCCCCCCTTCCCACGGAGATAGTTCCCCCCAGGGGATTATTTGAAAACGTCCCCCAGCTTCTTTCCTAAGCAAACCACACACGACGGACTCCGTGACCCCAACGGCTCCACCTTGCTTCTTTACCTTGCGCTTTATACCCCGTTAAATTTGTGGAGTTTTGGGGACTGGTCAGGCCCACAGGTTTCTCCTTTTCCTCCCTACCCCCCTTTCTCCTTGTTGTTTTGGGCTATATCCTGTCACTTTCCCCCATACGAAGGGTCTATCTTGTCTAACCGGCGGGCGCTTTCTCCCCACAGGGGTTTTTCTTTTTTCGCCCGATTCGTAGTTTTTGTCGGCTTGAACCTACTCGTGGGGCTCTTTGTCCCAAGATTTCAGAATAGTTTTTGTAACATGTCATTTGTTTCAAGGATTTGCTCTGTACTTTTTGCTTCGATTCTGTACCCTTTATTACGGCTTAGTCTCTGACGTAAGTTGTGTTTGCGACTTCGGACAATGTCTTTTTCCCAGGATTGATCAACCGACGTTGGGCCCCCCTCTTCCTGCATTTTAACCCGCAAAACCTCCCCTTTTTGGTGTTCTCAGGGCCCCGCTTTCACCATCAACCCCGGACTTTTTGGCCGCGCTTGTTCCCAGGCCCTAAATGAGGACCCCCTTGGGTTTTACCCCTCGACGTCGGCCCAGATTCCTTTTTTAACGTGTTTGAAAGAGTCCGTAAACAGGCAGCTGCTGATTTTGATTCTCCAACACCGGACAGGTGGCCCGTTCCTCCAAGGGCACAAGGGGGCAATCCCTGTAGGAAGTCCTTTGCATGGGGCCTCTTTTGAGCCGCTTGCTGCACCGGCTCTTTTTACCTATGTGGAAGGGATCGTCCGAGGCGAGGATCCCTCAAGGCCATGACCCCGCTTTACTTTTATTTCATCGGAGAGGAACTGATTTGTCTCGCTTATTGTTTTTTGACTGGCGTGGCATATAGTGCCGCTCCTTTCAGTGACATGCGTGAGGTCCCCGGGGAATAATATCTGTCCCGGAATAGCTCCAACCCCACTGTCCCGCTGTCTCATCAAATGGACTTCCCCCTCAATCGGTAGGTATCTTGGTTTTTAGGTGCTTGCTTTTTCAGGCCATCCAACGTGGCCTTATGTTTTTCTTTCTGTCCCAAGGATCGACAAGTCCGTCTTTAGGGTTCTTGATTTTTGGCCCTTCTTTCCCCCCCGGACCTTGAGTCAAAGTCCCCATCCGGCCCGAGGCTGCCTAGCAACTTTTTGACTCCCGTATTCCCCCCAACCCCCCGGACCTGGCTCTGTTTCGTGTTGCCCCCTGCGTTATTCGAACCTTAATTAAGGGTCCCCCGCGTGCGGAGCCTTTGCTATGGGTTGTGAAAATCCCTTTTCTGACTGGTTCTTCCCGTTTTGCTGCATAATTTCACTGTGTATTGAGCCGGGCCGCTTGCCCCACTTTCAAGAGTGTCATTATCGTCCCCAACCCGGTACTTTTCCCCCACGCGTCAATCGATTTAGTGTCCCAACTTTCGGTTACTTGTGTCTCACTCCAGAAATTCACCGCTTTGTCCCCCCCAAAAGAATTTTTTTCCTCTGGTGTCCAAGTGATCCCCCCATTTTTTCCCTCCGCTAAACCGGTTGCCGCTTTACGCGACCTCACCCCCTTTCAAGGATCCCGCATCAATTCCTGTTTTTTCTCGTCCCCTCTTTTTTCTTTGGGGGAGAGCAGGGCAACGACCGCCTCCCCCGATCAGCCGAAGGAGAACAAATACACCTTGGCCCCCCATACCGCGCGGGTTTTTTGTAGTCGCTCCATGTTTGCGACTGGCTTTTTTCCGTGCTTTCTCGCCAAGACATCATTTCCCTAATAATTCGTTCGCTTCTGTCTTGTTCTATTAAGCCAATGCGGTTTTTTAAGGTTACTTTCGAAGGTATGGTCCTGTGGGCATTTTTTGTCTCCGATGGTCTTGACAGATGTCTCTTTCAGGTGTTTTTGGGTTCCTCCGTTACAGTAAAGGTCCCATGATTTTTTTCTTTTCCCCCCTTGGCTGCCCCAGACGACTTTTTAAGTTCGTCTCCTTCCTGTCCCCCCAGTGCACAGAAACTTTTTTTTTTTCCCTCCCCGCCAGCGTGATTTTGTCCGGAAGGGTTTGTCCCCCCACCCCCCTCCTTGCCGTACGGTGGTTTAGTTCTTGTTTCCCAACCCGTCTTCTAGTTGAAAAACGGTGTGGTGCCGGCCGCCCGGGTGGTGTAAATTCTTGACGTGCCCCAGAAAGGGGAACCGTGAACATCCCTTTTGTCCCCCGCACCGAGGCCTTGCCGGTTCGGCATGGAAGTCCAAGGTTGTGTTGTCTGGAAGGGTACTTCCACGTCGGCTAAGTTGTTGTGCTCGACCAAATGTAGCGCGCCTGGTCTGAGAGACTTGAACCCCCCCCACCCTCTGTTCTTTTTTATTTTCCAACCCCTTCTCTTTCACCGTGGCAATCCCAGGGAGGGTCTTCCCTCCTTAGG
>Ga0179591_1351575_pt1 | contig 12584 bp, 10 predicted proteins | sample CZOMad2_1_08_16f_FD_182891 | JGI IMG/M metagenome (GOLD analysis project Ga0179591, IMG submission 182891) | Vadose zone soil fungal communities from Angelo Coast Range Reserve, California, USA - CZOMad2_1_08_16fungal (PacBio error correction) | ecosystem: Environmental > Terrestrial > Soil >... | reverse complement strand
TCTATTCTCTTTTTTTAGCCATTTTCCTTTCGGAGCGCGATTCCATGCACGGATGCTGTGCGCTAGTTTTTCAGCAAAACTTTTTCTCCCCATGAAAAGGTTTTTACACCTTACGATGTCCTACTCTCTCTTTCCCCTTTGCTGCAAGCCGATCTCAGAACGAGGTCGTTTACCCTCTCTTTGGTTCAAGGAGATCTGTACAATGCGCTCTTTCTGAAGCCCGTGACTCTTTCCTAGCATTGACTTCTCTTCTTTCCAGACGTCTTTTCTTTTCCCAGTCGTGCGCACCGCGGCGTCCGCCCTCTAGCACCGCGCGCAGACGATGCCAATCCATATTATATGGTAATAATAGGTTTGTCCCGGGTTGGGGTTCAAGTCTTTGAGATAATGTGCGAGAGTGCGGCGTCCCGCGCTTCCTCTTTCCTTCAGGCTTTCCTACGCATTTTGCTGCTCCAAGCGCGATAGTCTCGAATTTTCCCGCCCCTCCCAGTACACGAGTCTTGATGAGCCTTCTCCCACCCACTATTCGTAAAAGGCGACTAGTTGCTTCGCTCATCGGTTTCTCCGGCCATCGCGCTCGACCCCCTAGACTTGTTGACGTGTCTCCCAGTATGGTTTCCCCCCCCCGATCGCCTTCCCCTTCCTGGAACTTCTCGCCCCGGGCCACTTTTTCTACCTGTTTTTTCTTCTCTCTGCCTAATCGATCAATCTTAGAGGTGCTCCTTATATTCTCTTTTTCGTATGAGAAATCTGACTCGCGCCTCTTCCTTCATGCAACCTTTTTCTCTGAACTTCCGCCTCAACCTACTCTCTCCGTTTATAGGAATAAGAGCATTAGGTGTCAGCCCATCCGCTTAAGCTACTCGTGCTCTTCTTCTGAGGCTGTTCCGTGCCTCCCCATCGCGTTCTAGTAGCGTTTTTCTAGCAGTTTCTTTCTACCCTCTTTTTTCCTCGTGCATTTACGCCGTCGCTACGCTTCGGTCCTTCTGCATTTTTCCGTTCCGGCCTCTCGATTTCGTCGAGTCGCTCCCTAGTTAGTGTTCTTATCCTCACGGTTTTACCCGGTCGTCATCGCAGGTGTGAGGCTCTTTATCCTCGTTTTCTGTAACCGCCGCTGACGCGACGTCTGTCTTTTCTTTAGACCTTCGCTGCCCATCGAAACCCGTCCGCTTTCATTTCGTGGCAATCGCGAGTAGTTTTTTTTTTTCTCACTTCGCTAAGGTGCCTAGCCTTCCCCCCCCTTAGATCGTAGGTTTATCTGATCTCCTTGAAGCGGTCATGATTTGGCGTCCCTCTTTCCCCCCGTCTTTCACGCTGGTGCGAAGCGGAATCCCTCCCCTGATTACGGATTTTTCTTGATCCTCTTTCCATTCAAACCCGTCGTAATATTTCTTTTTCTCTCAGTTGGTTTCCCTTTTTTCGCCTTTTGTCAGAGCGAGCGGGCCGACACCTTCCCTCCCCCTCGACAGATGAGCCTATTCCTTTTAGAGATCCTGGAGTTTACCATGGCTGAATTCGTGCTAGACGCTCTCCGATTTTTTTGTTGCCTCCTTTTCTCACCCAATCCTCACATTCCAGATGGATCATCGCCGTACCTTTATCCCCTTTCCCTAAGATCATCCTTCTTACACCTCCTCCGAACCGGTCCCCTCGCGGTGAAGGACGACTTTTGCTCTCTCTACGTGATCCTATTTTGCCTTCTCCGCCCCTTTGAGGACCGTTTGTATCCTTCTTATTCGAATGGATTTTTCGGGGCGAAGTGGTCCCCCCGATCTCTACCCTCGGCTCCCCTCTTTATTGCGTCTTGTGATGGCCCTTGAGCTGTCCTCTTATATTTGTTTAAGGTGGAGCCATCGAGGTTCGCTCCCACGGTTTCCCGCGCTCGTTTCGACGTGTGGTCTCTCTCCTCGAGAGTAATCTTTTCCGAGACTTTCCTTCTGAGTTTTAAGCGTATCCGTACGCGCTTTCAACATGCATCTTCCGGATTTCCTACGACGTAGGCGTGATCGAGGTTTTGTGGTTGTTCTTATCCTAGTTTTTGTAAACGTCCTGCGGGGTAGTTTCCTGCTTATGGACTGAGACTAAAGTAGAAGAGGCCCTTCACGGCTTGATACCTGTGGCCCCTTGTCCCAGACCGCTATACCGTATTTCCCTCTGGGTGAAGCGTTTTCTCGACCTCACCTTCCGTCTATAAGGAGGTAAGAGAAGGGCCCTCTTTTAGCATACTCCAAGCACGGCTCGTTAGTCTCCTTTTTTTCGGAAGGTTTCCCTGCCACATTCAGCGCTCGTGTGTCTAATGTTCAAAATCGTTTTATCCTCGCGTTAGTTATTCCCTAAATATCTAGTTTAGTCTGATTTAGCGTATTCGTAAGACGACGTCGTCCTCGAAGAATTAAGAGTCGCCCCCAGCTCCTTTCTTCGATCGTCTCTCCAGTCATTCTCGAGACTTTGAGGAGCTGTTAGGGCGGAGCGCTCTTACCCCCCCCCCCTTTGAAGTCTGAATTTTCCCCGATGTTTTTTCTCCGCTAGAAAACGGAGGTTCTAGTGCTTCTTTTTTTACAGGTGCTAGTATTCGGGAGTTTCTAGACCCCGGTGCCTTTTATGGTCCCATGATTATCTATTTTTGCGGAGATGCCTGAGTCGCGCGGTGCTCTCCTTATAGAGTTCTTCCTAGAATTTTGAGGTCTTCCAGGAGCATTTTCAACATTCTCCCAATCTAAGTCTTGTGAGATATCAGATCTTCTGAGCCCATTTTTTCACCGTAAGTGCCGGAGAACCAAGCCCTTTCCCTGCGTTGCTTCAGCGACTTTATCAACAGGGCCCGTGTTGTCGCAGCCTTCCCTTCGGACCTCGGGTTTGTAAAGCGCAGGGCTGCCTCTTCTATCTAGGGTTTTTTTTTTCTTTCACTCTGAGTCTAGTACTGTCGTGACTGAGGTCCTATCCAGTCTATAGAGTCCCGCGCCCCCGTTTCTGTTTCTTCCAGGATGGAGATAGCCAGGTAAGATCTCTCCTGTTCGTTATTTCCGACGTTATCTACGACCAGCGTGCTTTATCAAAGACTATGGAGGTCGTTCCCCTGCTGACTTCATCGTGTCTCCGAAACGTACTGATCCTTTTTTCCCCCCGAGCCACACTTTCGATACTGTCCGCAGATGTTATTTTTTTAAGGTCGAGATGATCTATACGCTCCTAGGACGCCGAGATATAAGCCTTCTTTTCACAGAGGGTTCTCTTTTTTCTCGAGTTCCCCCGGATCCCTCCTTCGGTAGATGCAAGTCTTTCTGTTCTTCCCCCCCAAACTTCTCTTCATCTAGATCGCCACGAATAGTCGGTGACGTTCTTTCTTCTTTTTATCCTTTTGTGTCTGAGAGATTCCCCCTGTCCTCAACTCTCCCTTCTGGACGTTTTCCTTGAGACTTATGGCAGTTTTCTAAATACCCTACACGAGCCCCCCTGTCTTCCTTTATCCGCACGGTCGGGCGACTCTACAGCCCTTTTTCGCAAGAGATTAGAGAGAGAGATTTTTCATCGCTACATATTCCCTAGAAGGGAACTGCAGAAAAAATCACATTACCCTCTATCTGTATTGCGTGGTCCTCTGCCGTGACACCTTACTCTGAACGGTTTCTTTCCGTTGCGCCGATGCCCATAACAGCCCCTGATCGTCTCCTCCTAGAATAGTCCAAGTGGACCGGATCCCTTTTTAACGGGAGGCTTCTCCCTCCTACACCTTTAACCCGAAGAAGTACTCGAGACTCGTAGAGACCTCCCCTTGATACTTCCCGATTCTCCGCATTCTCATTTACTCGGAAGTTGTCAATGCCGACTTTTCAGCCGTGATTTTGTTTCTAACCCACCGCCATGTTGAGGCAGTTTTCGATCCTTCCCCCAAAGTAGCTCTGCTTTTTAGAGCTTTACTTGGTTTCATCAAGAGTCTTTCCTCATTAGATAGACCTTCTTATAGGGATCAGGCCAATCCCTTCGAGGCTTTTGACCCCGAGACACCCCCCCCCCCCGTGGACCGTTTCAGTTTCTGTTAAGAAAGGTCAAGCCGATCGATCCCTTATGTTGTAATCTTGGAGATCACATCCCGCCCCTCTCTCTTCTCTCCACCGTTGACCTCCCCCCTGTAAACCATTGCCTTTCCCCCTTGTCCTTTCGCGTCTCGTCCGTCCGAGGATCACTTTACCTTCTCCCCGATTGCCGGTTTTTCTCGCACCCTGACTCTCCCCATGATAGACCGGAACCTCGTTTATCGAGTTTCGCGGCCGCTGAACTGCCATTTCCGTCGCCTTACTGTCGCAGTCTTTTCAGATAGGTTCCTCGAGGGACTGCGAAGTAGTCCCTTCATGGCTTCGCGTACCGCTTCGTTGATCCCTCCGAGTTTCCGTATCTCCGAGCAACGACTCTGGCGTTATCCACTACCGCGAGTAGGGGGCCGAAACTTTTCTAATTTTTCAGGATTTGACACTCCTGGAGACGACCTCCTCAGTCGTCAAGGCGTCTTAGATTCTCTCTTCTCGTAAGAGGCGACATCTGCCCTGACACCTAAGCGTAGGCCTTTCGGATTTCAGACGTCCGACCAAGCCCTCGTTTCTACCCCCTCGCTTGCCTCCCTTAGTGCCCATCATTCAATTCGCCTTTTGGCTTCTGAGCGTTCTGAAGGTGACGGTGAAGACCGTCCATAAGCAGGAACCCCCAGTTTTTCCAAGTGCCCGCCGGCCCCCCTTAGCCGATCACAAACCCCTCCTATTCCAAACCTCCCGCGTCCGATCGCGGCATACCAGGCTTTCAGGTTTCCAGCTGTTCACTGTCTCCGATTTCGATCACGACGTAAGTTGGTTTTTTTTTTGACGGTTTTTTTTTTTTGTGGAATTAGGGGCTCCCGTAGTATATTCATCGGCTTTTCCCCTAATGAGTATATCGAATTTCTCCCCTTCCAGCCTATCCCTCTGCCTCTTCCTAGTAAATCCCACGCGCGTTTGTACCATTGCGGTGTTTTACCCTCTCGTAGAGATCGCGTTCCTCCTACCAGAAGTACTGACGTAATCTTTCTCCCTCAGACGTCCGACACCGCTAGCTTGCCTCTATCCTCCGATTCTCTCCATGACGATTTCAACTTCTGTCCTTTTCGCTCTTAGGCGGTTTTTTTTTTTCAAAAATGTTTAAGAGTTAGCAGTTTCTGACCCTGTTCGGACCCTTTACGGCGATATCCCACCCTCTTTGATTCATGTGGCGGATTTTGTAGCGAAGCTACACAAATTATTTCGACAAGGCGTCCGCTTATGAAGGTTCGAATGAATAGCTCCCCCCGGAGAGACTTCGTTTAGTCCGAAAGAGGTTTTTTCTCTCTCTGGCTTCTGCCTTTAGAGGGAAAGTCAGGCGCCTCTTCAAGTCTTTTTCCGTAAATCCCCCTAGGGTTGATTTTCTTTTCTAAAGCCCCCGGGACCATTAGTGTTCCGCTTTCTCACCCGAGAAGTGCATTCGTCCGCACCCTGAAATCAAAGAGAATGAATACCCCCGGTCATTCTTCCAGTGCCGACCCCTCCTCCATGCCCAAAGCAGGAATTTTTGCCTAATACTTCTTCCTTAGGAACAGAGCCCTCGCTTCGGGAAAAACCCCTTCCTGTTGCATGCGCTGGTTGTCTCGCTCTCCCCCCCCCGAGGGTTCTAGGCCGAAATGCTGTCCGCGACAATCTCTGCCTCCTTCTTGGAGACTAGTTTTCCCCTCGTTAGTCAGTTCCCGCTACGGCACTACCTCTCTCTTTCCTCAGGAATAGCTTCCCTCATCCCGGCAGTCAAATGCTCGTGTCCCGAATCCAGATTTACTTTCCAACGGTCGCAATCATCTCCAACCTTCCTCATTCAGCGCCTCTACCGCGAACGACCTTAACCGATGTGCGTCACCCGACCTAAGTAGACGATTCCTACCGCTCATCTTCTGTAGTAGTCCGTTCCTCTTCCTTTCTTTCCAACGTGAACCGCAGCTGTAGTCATCGTCTACGCTCGAAGTCTGAGACGGCGGTCGAGTCCCAAGTTTCTCTTAGGGTTTTTTAGAGCGGCCAGATAATCGCGAACAGCTCCCCTCATATCGCTCTCTAGAAAATCCTTCCTCACGGTCGATGAGACACTCTCCTTTAGCATATCTGTCGCACGTTGGCCCGTTTGCTCCTCTCGTTTGTTCACGGATTATGGACGATTCGGTGAACTCTAACCCCTTCCCTTTTTCCCCAACTTTCCTTGTCCTCCTCTCGCTGCAAGCTTGAAAGCCGAGAGCGATCCCAACTGAGTAGTTTTTTCCTGATGTTGGTAGCCGTCCCCTCCCCCCCTCCCTAAGAGTTTTCAAACGTTCTAGGCTTGAACGATAGCCGTGTATGCTTCAGATATCGGGCAGGACTCTCTTTTATAGTCCCCGGGCCCGAGGATTTTCAGGCTGCTTCCCTGCGAAGCAAGTTGAATACGCGTCTTTCCCCTCCTAAGTCTCCTTATCCTCCCTTTTTGTTTTTCGAGAATTGCTTGTCGAGAGGTCGGAGGCTGAAGCGTTGGTAGAAGGAAGTCTTCCCTCAGATTCCGCCGAGCTCTAAGGGTCTCTATAGTAGGCGAATGCTCCGACGCGAGGTTGACCCCCTTTTTTCCTCGTGAGCCCTTTTTTTTTCCCCCCTATAGCCATTACCCCGGACCCCCTACCTTTTTCCCCAGATATGAGGTTTCCCCTTTCCCGAAGCGCGTACCATCTACGTTTGTGTTACGTTTCGTGTCCGCTTGTCCCCCCCCGATACAGTTTCCCGGTCCTCTGACGATCGCTAAGCGACAGCTATGATCGTTAGCGCCTTTTTTTGAATAAGATGCTTGTGCCTCGGCGACGTTTGTGGTCGTCTCATTGGTGCTTTCCTTTTTTGCTACCTCCTGAAACTGGCTAAGCCCGCGCTGCCTCGAGAGCCTTCCTCGAATCACTATCACACTGTGAGCCCCGCAGGCTAGCGACGCCGTTCCCTTTTCGCTCCTGTTTCTCACATAGGTTTTAATCGTTCGCTGGCCCCACGAGTCCGTGTGATCGGTCTACCTTCCCCTGGAATCGCTATCCTTCTCCGTCGGTCATGCCTTTGTACATTAGACGGAGAGCCCCTTGGCTTTTCGGATAACTTTTCTTCGGGCGCGATACGCGGTCGTTTAACTTTTCTATCTCCTTTAGGTGTCCCTTCGACTTGGATCGAGGGAACCCTAATTTTTTCCCCTAATCACTCTTAGGTTTGCAGAGCTTCCAGACACCCTCTTTCGTAAAGGATATTTAGTTGTCAAATCGGCAGAGCCGGTACTCGCTCCTCTCTTACAGTGATTCCCCCTTTGTTTCCATAGAAGGACAACCTTCGGCGTGTTCCCTGCCCCGGGTCTTAACCAGCATCTAGGGCAACCTCCTTATTATTATTTTTTATTTGATTGCGTGTCGACACGTTTCCGTTCAGAGTTTTAGATTGCCATGCCGCTGTGACCGGATTTTGTGATGTCTTCCCCTCGCTCAATGAAACCCTTTTCCTGAAGCGCATCGGAGGCGAATCCTCTCTTTTCCTAGTCTCTCCGACGAGAAAATCTCTCTCTGAAGTCGATGCCGAGGCCTTGGGCCCGACCTGCCGGCATCTGCGCGACCCCTCGGTGTATTTCGTCCCCTGGACCGACAAAAGACATCGAGTTGTGGACATTCATATTTATTAAAGACCTGACCTACACTGATCACCTGGATTGACCCATCCGGGGTGCTCACGCACCCCCCCCCCTCTAAAGGCTTCCCCCCTGTCCAGAATTTTGAGAGGCTTTAGCGCGACGAACCACTCCTTTGAGTATCCCTTCTATTAGTTGTAGATGTTCTTTTCCCATCAGTCCTTAGTGACCCGGATCCTTCTTTCTCACGTTCGATTCTTTAAGCAGTTCCGCCCCTAAAGTTGCTACCCCTCTCATGTTTGATGTAATAGACGTTCGTTATAGCTTCTTTTTTGTTTTTTTTTTTTTTTTTTTTCTGCTTATGGAGGCTAGGATGTTCTGTTGAAATCCAGCGCGTAGTTCGACTCAGACGAGGGCTCCGCGATCTCCGCCGCGGCCCGAGAATTTTCTCTTTTGTGAGTCCGTGCCGTCTTACAACTCTTTTTAGTTGATTTTTTCCCCCCCCCTCCCTTGGTCCGACGCGATTTTCTTCGGGTTTGTGATTCGCAATTCCCTCTTTTTCTGGATTCTTTCCCTTCTTCCACCGCAATTAAGCGACGCGCCCGGGTCATTTCAAGCATTAGGTATCTCTCCCCTCATTCCCACTTCTCGGTTTCCCAAACCCGGCTATGTTCTTATCGAGCTCGATCCCGGGGCCCTCCCCCTTCTTATATGAAGAGCTTTCCTTTCCCACCAAACCGCGCGTTAGCCTCCCCCTGCACCCTTCAGGAGGAGGTGAGTCCTTCTTCCGAGCACCTCCGGCTCGGTTATTCTCAATACGCGCCTCCTTTCTTTGCTTGCTCTCACCTGCGCGTCGATGCTTTTGAGTTCGATTTTTTAGGTTTCCTGCCGTCCAAGCCTTACCCTCTCCTGCCAGCTCCTTTTTTTAACCTTACCAGATTATAGACTTTGGCCTTCATTTTTTCCCCTTTTCGTTCAGAACGGTCGCTGTCGGCTATACTCGTCGGCGCCCACGCTAATCCTGTGATGACCGGTACATGTCCTTGATCTGTTGCGACTCTCTACCCCCCGGATTATGGCGCCCGGGATAGTAGGGACCTTTCTTCCCCTGGACTCGTTCCGATCCCGTGTTCACGATTCTTTTGGCCGCTTAATCTATGCGGGCTCCGCTAGGAATGCTCTTCTTTATAATATACGCGCTCCTCCTTCCTTTCCTTTTTTCCAGCAGGCCCTTAAAAATCGTCGATCGTCCCTCCGATCCCCCTGGGACTGACGACGATCCTCTGATCCGAATAACCCTGAATCTTAGTGACGAGAACAACTTTCTTCTTTTTACCAATAATACGATTTTTTGCGCGCAGCGGACTCAACCTTCCTTTTGGTCTTCCCTGTCTCCCCGGGCACCTTCTGGATTTAAGGATTTTCACATGTTCCATAGAGGCTAATCCTACTCTAGTACCCTTTTCCCCTTCTTTTATCCGAGGAGCGGACGGCTTCTGTTCTTCGGGGGGCCAGACTGGATCTGAATGTTGAACCGTCTCTTCCCTTCTGCTTCCTTTTTTTCTTTTGTCCTCCTAGCTGCGACAACCCGTCCCATCATCATATTTCCCTCCCCCTCCGTATCAGGTCTTATTCGTTATTTCCAGACCCTTCCCTCTAGATGCTGCCGAGCAGACCACGATCGCTTCTCTTCTCTCTTTGATGGGTTTTTTCACTCTGGGTTTTATAGAGTCGCCGACCGACGCGTCTCCCTCCCTGCTGTTTTCAGATGTGTAGGTTTTCCCTATAATCCCCCTTAGTCCACGCACGTAGCTAGATCAGCTCCGTCTTCAGCTCTTTCTCCTCCACCCTTATTTACTCTCCCCGTAAAAGGCCAAGGTGCAGTTCTTCTTCTTAGAGTTGAATCTATATTTTCCCCCCTTCCTTTTTTTTTTTGAGAGGTCAGTCCTCTCACACGGATGGCATGTCTGAGAATGGACCTCCCCCCGATCCTTGCTTTTTTACAGTCCAATAGCTATCAATGAAGGCCGAGTCTATCGGAGCCGTCGACTTGTAACTTTTTTCAGCGTCTTTCCAAGATCATGAGTCCCCATCTCTTAATATCGCGGCCCGGTCCCTCTTTCCGCGTTCTCACTCCTTACGAAGGAAAATTCCACCTATTCTCCCGCCTCTCTTGTTCCGCGGCTTTTCCTCTCATAGTGGACGTTTCTTCCTCAGCCAGACGTTGCCCGGCGAGGGGACGTCGTCTGACAACAAAGCTCTTTTCTGCAACTTCGGATTAGGTAGGACAGGGATCTCTTAAAGTGCGATCTCCATGCGGTCACCGACCCTTCGTCCCGCCGATCAGCCTAGTAGTCCCCCCTAGCAATTCTTTCTTTACCTTCGACTTTAGCAGAGCTCTCTTCCTGCGCTTCATAGGGCCTTCCCCCCGATAGGTTTTTGCGAAGTCGCCCACAATTTTCTTTTTCTCCCTTTCGTCTTCATAAATCGGGGGAGAGCTTGTCTCCTTCACTTAAAGCTCCCTTCCGCTTACTTTTTCTCGGATCAGTTCAGCGGATCCTAAAACTCGTTTGGGCTGTGGAACGATCCCTTGTTAAAGTTTTTTTAATCCGGCTATCCGAGACCTTCTCTTCTCCTCTTTATCCCCACCTCCATAGCCGAGTCTCTTTTTTCTCAGTAACTTCTTTGGTCCCCCCCAGTGGCACAGACCTCGTAATTTCTTCTGGAACGATTCCTCTCTCACCTTCCGCTGGCGAATTAAATAATATTTTCTCGCCGTCCCCCCTCTTCCGAGAACCCGGACGTCCGTTCCTCTTTTTCTCTCGAGAGGTGAGCTCTCCCTCGAAGGCTCGAATTTCCGTAGAGCTGCGTACTCCCCTGATCCTCTTGGAGAGAGCGGACTTTTGAGTCATAGTAGGAGGGTTCTCTTTCCCTCAGGATTTCGAGGAGACTCTCTCCGATCGTTCCAGAAGATTCGGTGTTGTTTCTAAGACACCCCTGAGTATCTCCTCTTGCCGAACATGATGAGAGCCTCTGAGGGTTTTTCTGCTCCTAGTCCTAACGTCCCTTCCCCTCGGAAGTCTCCAAAATCTCCTTCTCTCTCCGCGTCGACCTGGAGAATCTACGAAGAAAGGCTTCCCCTAAGTAATACGGACGCCGATTCCCCTGCTTTCTGACTTCTTTTCTGCTGTCCCATCTTAGCACTAAGGCTTTCACACTTGTCCTCCGAGCCATTTCCTTTTTGTACCCCCAATAAGTAACGACTTCCACCTTATTTTCTTTTCCACGACCTAGCTTCGCTCCACCCCCACAGTACCGAGTGCTAGATGAGTACTCAAGCTCTTAGCGCCTTTAAGTTTAAGTTGACGCGCTTCCCCCAAGAAGGTGCTTTTCCGCTGGAGTCTATCTATGGAAATAGGGAGGGTCTAAAGTCTCCAACTAAGATCCAGAGTATGTCCTCAATAGCACTCAAGAGCCCAAGCGTGCCCGTACCCTTAATAACGGCCTCTATTCAAATTGCGTCGTTGCCCTAGACTTTTTTGAGCTCTCTCCCCGAATTATTCCTGTGACATTTTACGGGATGGGAGAAAGAATAGAGCCCCCCCCTAGAAATTTTGGTTTCGCCGATCGGTCGGCCGGTCGAGAACCTTCCCTTACCACTTCTCGATTCTTTCCGCGGGGGGGCCCACTAGTTGTTTAATAACGCAGCCTTTCTAGGCTTGTCCCTCCCCTGTACGGCTCTTTAGATGCCTGCTTTTCCTGACGCTCTGGTGGCGTCCCCCCTCATGCAACCCTACCACAAACCTCCCCTACCGCGCCCTCCCTATGCCGCCCGGTATTACCCTCGCTCAAGGCCGCCGCCTCCTATCTTCTAGAAGGTATCTTCTTCATTAGCTAATCGCTTTCAGCTCCCGCTGACCCGCGTCCTCTCCGGGGTGAATGGGATTCTTGCACTTATAAACGTAATTCAAAGTGTTTTCCCCCTCTTAAAGGTGAGAGATCGTCCCGGCTAACCCACCCTATAACGACAAGAGAAGGACCCTGTAACTCTTCTAAGAGATGAACTCCTTCCGAACCGCTCCATGGGGTGGCCTGCGACAATCTCCTAGAGGACGGTTTCTACGAGAGACCTCCGCCCCGTTCATACCTTTCGTTCGAATACGCAGGCGATTTTTTCACCCCCCTCTAAGATAGTAGAAAAATTTCTCGCCCTTTCGATTTCCGCGACCCAGCTTACGGTTTACTGTTCGCCCTCTCGTTCCTTTTTCCTCTTCCTCGCGAAACTACGGGAGTATTACTAAGAACATCCCCCCCTTTCACCGCATGGAGTCCACTTCCCCTCAGGAACCGCAGCTGGCCTCCTCCGTCAGACCACGGCGTCCATAAAAACGACGGGACTTCTGTTCCCGAGCACTCCCCCCTTGTGCGTCAGTCCGACAGCCGAGAGATCCTCGCCTCTCTTTTCTCCCTTTTTTAGCTGGCGGTTGGGCGTTCGAACCTCGTTTTTAGTTCCCGCTCCTAGAGCTCCAGAGGAGAGCGAGACGTGATTTTTGGTATCGCTCGAGTCCTCCTTCCTAGTATCGAACCACTTGCGCCGATTGTCTCTCTTCAGAAGTGAGCTAGAAAGACTCCTATCAGGTCGATCATAGATGTCTCAGTTTTGGCGAGCGCGAGGCTCACGTTTTGCTTTTTTTCCCCTCCCCCTTCCCCCCGGCACGGTCCCTATGAGCTCTTTAAACTTTCTGAGAGCACCCCGCAACGAGGTAGCCCCCCGTGGTCCGTCTGATTGGTCGACGGCACGTTTTTTCCCCCACCGTCTCTCGTTTTTCCCGAAGATTTCGATCACGTGACTGATCGCTGAGTTGCAAGCGGTGTACCTCTTCTGAAGGGTTCTCCTTGAGCGAGAAGAGACGACGATGTTCCCGAAG
>Ga0179591_1228294_pt1 | contig 12584 bp, 18 predicted proteins | sample CZOMad2_1_08_16f_FD_182891 | JGI IMG/M metagenome (GOLD analysis project Ga0179591, IMG submission 182891) | Vadose zone soil fungal communities from Angelo Coast Range Reserve, California, USA - CZOMad2_1_08_16fungal (PacBio error correction) | ecosystem: Environmental > Terrestrial > Soil >... | reverse complement strand
CCAACACCAGCCTAAAGCTGTTTCGATCCTTGGTAATCCTGCAAGGCTCCGGCCCCCAAGTCCCTTTAGAGGTTAGACCTGTTCCGAGGAGCCCCTAAGTTTTAACACTACTTAAATGAACGACTTCCCATACCCCCCCTCAGTCCCTTTCTAGGTTCTCTTCTTAATTTAGGAAGCATCTCCTCCCCCCAATACAATTTTTCGAGAAAAGGTTTACTCCCTCTGGCCTCTTTTCAATCCCCTTCACTTTTTTTATAGAATACTCCCCCAGCATTTTTAATTTCAGACTTTCCCCTCCTGGTCCCTCCGATCTTCCCCCCCCCCCGACCCTTCCCCCCTTCTCTGTTGATGCCTTTCCCCTATTTTTCCCGCTTATCCTTCCGAGTTAGTCCCTCCCTTTTTATCGACTTTTTATTAAGATACCACTCTCCTGGTGGGGCTTGCTTCCCCCTCCTTCGGACCTTTTTTCCCTTTAGTTTCTTTTCCGTTTTTTGCACCCCCCCCCCCATCCTTTGCATTCTCTTCACCCCCAAACTCCCTTCTCTCCGATCTTCTGATTACAGAATGTTCCTCTCAAGAGAGATGAGTCTCCTATTATAAAAATCTTACTTTACCCCTTTTTCTTTGCCATTCCTACATCCTTAGCCCACGACACCCGTTTCATATTTCCCCTTTTCTCCTCAGAGGAGTTTTCCCCCTTTCCTACTAACATATCCCTATTAGAAGTACAATTTTTCCTTACTACGCCATCTGATTGACTCTTCCCCCCCTCTCTGCCTGAACCCTTCCGATTGCACCTGACTCTCCATTTTTCCCCCCCGGTCCCTGTTTTAATGATGGCCTATAAGTCCCCATGGAGACTGAGCCTTTTTCACCTGTACATACTCCTTTCATCTTTTCTCTTTTAGACCCCCCATTTATCAGTCCCCTTCTTGAAAGTTAACTTCTGCAAAGATGATTCCCTTTGCTAAACTGTAACCCCCTCCAATCAGTCCTCTTCCCTTTAATCCTTTCCTTAAGGATCCCACCTCGTTCCTCGTAAACGTCGTAAGATGGGACTCCCGACCTCTTCTGTCCGACGCCTAATCCTAGTTTTTCCTTTCCCCCTGGATGAAGTTTTTTCCTAAGTCGTTCTTCCTATTTTATCAAGTTTCTTCTGATAGGGTCTACGTCCATTACTGCTTCTTCCCGATGTTATCAAAACTCTATTACTTTTTTTCCCGAGCGCCCTAATATCCCCTCCTTCCGAGAATTTTTCTTTCCCCCCACCCATGATTGTGTCTTATAGTGCTTCCATTGACCTTCCCTTTTTTCCTTCCTACCCCTTTTCTTCCGTCATGATTTTCTCGGTAAAGTGAGTTCCCCCCCCCCCTCTATCCTTACAATCCTGTGACTTCTTTATTTTGACGCTACCTTTGCTTTTTTTTTTTCATTTCCCCCCCCCCAGATTTTGGAGCCCCTTCATTTTATTTCCCCTCTCCCTCATTTTTTTGTTGAATAGAATTCCCCCTTTGCCCCTCTTGATGACCCATCCCCTGGCCTGCTTTCTTCTCCCCTACCCCCCCCTAAGTACTTCCTCCCTTCCCCAGACTTCTGTAGGTAGTTTTTTTTTTTTGCCGAGGGAGATTCCAGGATCTACTTTGAAGTATCCTTGCACCTGATTATCCCCCTTCAACTCCCCTCAGTCTCCTTGATCCAAGGTACTCCCTTCTCTCCTAACACCCTTCTCTTTTGTGCCAAGCCAGTTCCGGAAGCGGCTTTCGTCAGGAAACTCTTTGGAAACCCTGGTCAGTCATTTATATTTTTTTTTTTTGGGCGCCCCCCCTACCCCCCTGAGCTGGACTGTCCCCTTCCCTCTACCGACACTTTTTGCGCCCCTTCTCTGACCAGTCGCCCTTATTTCCTGTGATAGATGTTTATGGCTTCGGGAAAGCCTGGTTTGTCTGAACCCCTTTCTTCCTCCCGGTAGCCTTCCTCTGGGTTAAAGTTTCCCTCTTATTTTTTCTCCATGAGACTTGACTTCGGTTTTTTCTTTGCGGCTTCTTCTCCCACAGCCTTTTTGTCCTCTCTCTTTCCACTTCCCCTATGTTTCCTATCCAGTGTATTCCGTGAATCCCCCCAATCCACAGGACCCTTCGTTCCCATTTATTCCTCGCTTCACCCATTTCTTCCCTCTTTCAGAATCTACCTCTGTAATTGTTTTAAGATTCCACTTGAGAGCGTTTTCTCTTTATTTTTCTGAGTCATGGCTTCCCTCTTTTTCTTCTTTCTTTTTAGCCACTTTATCTTTTTTCAACTGTCCCCTCTTGTCGAGTGTTGAAGGATTTCCCTTTCCACTCCAGATAGGATCCAACCTCTCTTCATCCCTTTCCGCTCTTCCTCTCATTTCCTCCTGGACTCTTCCATGACCTCTTGTCCGATGATAGTTTTTATACCCTAATACATCCACTTCTCTCTCCCCACCCCTTATTGATCCTTTCCTGAGCCAATCTTTCTCGACGTTTGTCCCGGTATTCGAATTCGTCACCCTTTGAGTGTGAGGGTAGTCCTCAACCCCCCCGGATACCTAACTAACCCCCCGGCGCAGATCTTCTCCAGCACCTCTTAAAGCCCCCCAACCCAGGCAGGGCGGCGGGCATCGCGTGCGAGGAAGTCAGTACCCCTCGACCTCCTCAGAATTCGGTAATCAAAAGGTAGCACGTTACATCCTGGCACCTTTTTCCGGCTGTTCCTTGGTTTCTCTTATTCCCTTTGAAATCCTTCTTCATCTTCATGATTGATGCTTATAATATAACAATCCCCTCGTTCTGTTTTCCTTGGATTTTTCTTCCTTCCAATCCGAGATTCCATGATGTTGCTATCCCCTCTATAGTTTTTGAACTCCGCCGATGATGATTTTCCCCCATCTTCCCCTTTCAGCTAGGCACTCTGTCCATCATGCTTACCTTTTCAGTCTCCCCAGGATTCCATATGTCCTTTTCTGCCCGATCTAGCACCCCCGGAATTTCCCTCACAAGGTTCTGATTTTTAGGGTTAACATGCCAGTAATTTCAAGCAGGCCCCCCGATCCCTTGTACCCTCTTTTTCTTTATTGTTTTTCCCTTTCCCTCCTGACGCCTTCTTTCGAATTTGTTTCCTTCTTCTAATAGGCCTCTTTTTTGTCCCGAAATTGATGGAATAGAACTTTTCCTGTTTCCTGATTCTTTGCTGCAGTCCTGATCTTACCCCCGGTTCCTTTCCCTTTTTCCTCTATCAGAAGAACTTTGAGGCCTTTCTCTCTTCTGTCTATTGTTTTTCTTTCAAGACCGACCTTTCTTTCATGGTCTAGTTTCCGGATTTCTCCCCCCCACTAAAACCTACCCATGAGAATTTTCCGATCAAGATTTAGAGTCCCCATTCCCCCCCCTCTATCGGATCGGACTCGCTTCGATTTTTTGGTCCTCACCACTTTCCTTCCCCATTATCGATCTTCCCTGAGTTATTGCTCTTTTTTTTAATTTTTCCTTTCTCCCAGTCCCTGTCCCTGACCTTTCACTCTTTACCCTGTGATGTCATCAGGAACGGGCTTGTGACTTCTGCAAGAAAGGTCACCTTTAGTCAAATTCATTTTTCCCTCACCTTTTTTTCCCCGATTCCCTGTCACGACACCTCAGTCCCTTTCTCCCCCCCTAAATTCTCCCCGCTATCTTCAGACCCATCCTCCCCAGAAAGCAGTGTGCTCTCCCATTTCCTGCCGTCTTGGCGCTCGGTCTCACGGCGTTTCCCGATTTTGTCTTTCCGCATTTGCAGTATCCCCCCTCCTCCCCCCCCACCGTTTTTCTCCAATTTCACTAGTACAGTTACCCATCTAGGTTCCCACCTCTGGCTCCCAACCATTCTCTTTCCCCCACCACCCAGTTTTACATTTCCCTCTTTTTCACCGTGACCCTCCTTTTTGTCAGTTTCCCACTTCTTTTGAAATTGAAGGACCTTGTTCCTCCTTCGAGGTTTCTTCGCGAGGGTCATATTCGCTTGCGGCGTTCCCTTTGCACCCGAGTTTTCCCACCTTTTTCCCACCTTTGAGATCTCCCAATTGCCCCTCGTGTTTCTTTTTCCACTTACCCTCCTCTTAGGATCCTTTTCCCTTTGAGTCTTGTTTCTGCAAATCCATACCCCACTCTTCCCCAGGCAACTTTTACAAGCCCCACCTGTTTATAGTCGGCAAACAACCTATGTCTTTTTTTCCGCTCCCTTCTCCTTTTCCGAGCTTTTTCATCCCTCTCCAATCGTTACCTTTTTTTTTGAGGTGAGGACTAATTCTTTCCCTTTGAGATGAGCTGACCCTGTCCTCCCCCCCATTTAGTGCTCCTTTTCTTCCCCCAGAGTAAGTCCTTCTTTTTGTGAACTGATTTACCGTTTTTCTCTGTTGAAAACCCCCCCCCCCCCATTTGTCCCCATGATCAACTTCCTTTACTTACGTCTGGTCGATCAGAGGCCTTTTTTCTATTTCAGCCTCAACCTGATTATTCTCCCCTCTAGCCTTGTTTCTGAGTTAGACTCCGAATCTTGCTTTTCCCCTCGGTTCTTTGACTTTCGATTTTTTTCCCCCTTTCCTCCCCTTCTTTTACAAGGCCTTCCCGGTAACTTTCGGTAGAGCCTTTCTTCCCTCCCAGCTTTGGCCCCTTTTCTCCCTTTCTCTTCATTCCCTCCGTTCCTACAGGTGTTTCCCATGATGCGCACTTTCCCTATGAAAGTTTTCTTCCGCATTTCTCAATCACCCCCCCTCCCTATTCATTTAGCACTTCCCCCCCTTTGAGAGACTTCTCTTCCTTTTACTTCTTAGAGGAGACTCCAAAGTACGTCTCTCCGATTTTATTTCGCGGGAGGCTTTTTAATCCTTGTCCCCCCCCTCCCCTCCCATTAAGTTTCCTTTTACCCATTCCCTCTTTCCTTTTTTTTGTTATCCCGCGGATGATGTACATTTTTCTCCGATCTGCTTTTTCGTTGTTTTCAAAAGTGGCTAGCCCCTCCCTGTAGAACCCCCCCCCTTTCTCTCTCCTTTCCCTTTCTTTCTGATAAAATACATTCTTTTCCAATGACTAAAACCTCTCTCCCGTATTTTCTATTCCTTTCGCTCCAGCCTCTTCCCTTCTCTTTTTCTTCCTACTCTTTTGTCCCCCCTCTTCCACCTGAATTCGATCTTTTTTTTTCTCCCTTTGGTGAATCCCCAAGCAGGGTTCTCTTTTGTTTTCCCCTTGTTTTTACCTCCGTCCCCTCTTGCTAAAGTCTTTCCCCTTTTCACTTTTAGCGATGGCTTATGGTCTTTCCCTATGATTTCTGTCAGTCTTTTTACCTTGTTCTCCTGAAGTCAAAGACTCCGTTCCTTTTCTCCAACCTTCTTCAGGAGACAGTTTTCCATTTCTCCTTTTTCTACTCCCTCGTCCAATTCAGATTTTACCCACCCAGAATTTTCTCTTCCCCTTCGATACTTCTTATTTTCCTTTCCTAAGTCTTCGCTTTTCCCCCTATATTTTTCAACAATTTTGTTGTTGATGCTGAGCCTCCCTCTTATAGGACGTGATCATACAAGCTCCTTTTTTTCCGCCAATTCTTCCTCCTCAGGCGCTAGTGTCTCCTACCCTCTTTGTTTTTTTTTTTCTCCCCTGGAAAAATGTTTTACTCAAGAATCAAACATTCCGTGGATGCCTTCCCCCCTTCCATTCAAGTCCTGACCCCTACTCCCCCTTTTTCCCTTTGTCTCTTTTTCCCGGTCCTCTATGCGGATTTTTTTTTCCCCTCTTCTCACTCCCCCTCTTTTTTTCTCCCACCAACTGAAGTTACCTTTCCATTTTCTTCTTTTTCGTTGACTCGTTCCTTCCTCAATTTGCACCCCTACTGAATGGGCGAAGTCTCTTCTCTTCTACCGACCCCTGCGACGTCGATGTTCATTCATTTCCTTCCCTTTGGTTGATAAGAAACGCTTTCCCCCATGACCGCACCAGGTTTGGTTGTTCCGATGTTTCCCTCTCCCCCCTTTACAACCAACTTCCCCATCCCTCAAGACGTTTCCTCGTGCCCTCCCTAAAGGACCAATCCTTCATCTTACCGTTCCACATTTTTCTTCATGCATTGGAAATGTTTGCCGAACTCCCTCGACCTTTTTTTGGTCCCCCCTCTGAAGAAGTTTCCGCGAATAGGATTCCCCGACTTTAGATGATAGTACGACGCTTTCTGACTCACCCTTGCTATCCTCTTCTCAGCTTCGGTTTCCCATCAACCTTTTTTCCTCTCTTTTCTTCGCACTTCCCCGTAGGGAACTCCTTTAGAAGGTCGAATTCCCGGTGACCATCTCTCCTGCTCCTGCCTTGCAATTTGTCCTTCGATTCAGTTTCCCTTTTCTTTTTTCAAGGAATGCTCCTCGCTTCTCTTTAACCGCCCTTTTCACCCCAGTGCCTCTTCCGTAAGACCCCCCTATCCCTCTTCTTCAAGCCCTCTTCCCTTCCTTTTTTTCGATCCCTCCAGCTAAAGGACTTCAAAGAACGCCCCTTACATATTTGACATCTGTTTCCTCATCATCCCCCTTTCTTTAACTACCCTTCCCCCACCTATGAGTCTCTTTACTTCCCAACTTTCCTTAAGACCCTCTTTTTTTCTTGGTGATTCCTCCTTCTATCCCAGTCCCAGTTCACCTCTTTCCCCATGCATAACATTTTTTTCTCCCATTGTCGTCCTCCCCTTTCCAAGAACAGAAGTTCCACACGTCCCTTTGCTTTAACCGCCGTGTTTATCCCCCATCGTCTTCCTCCCCTTTATTGTATTGTCCCCTTTTGTCAGAATGATTTGTTGTTTTTTCTTTACTTTTTTCCTCACAAACCCCCCATCCTCCTCTGTCCCACTTCCCTCGGTCCTTTCGTTCCCCTTACTTCAAACACATAGGTTTTTCCCCCTCTCTGAATAGAGACTACCATCCTAGTTGTCAATGAATTGTTCCACCTCTTTTCCGCTAGCTTCCCCTCGTCTTCCACCTACCCTCTTTACCTTACTAAATAGTTTCCTTTAAAAGTTCCGCTTCAGGTAAAAAAGAAGAAGATGTAATGTGGATTCCATCAATTTGAGCACCAACTTTTTTTCCCCTCCTTTTGTCAGTTCGGAATTTCTTTCGTCCAAAACTTTCTTTATCAGAGATCACTCCAAAGGCATAGTCCCCCCGACCAGGGTCGCCTGAGAAGCGAGCGCCTTTAGCTCTATTCTTCTTCCCCACTTTTTTGCTTTTTCTTTCTATTGTTTTTCCCTTGCGTTTCCTTTTGATTCTTTTTTTAATATTAAGTCGTTTTCTTCCCTTTCCTTGTCCTAGACCCCTTTCTTTTTAATTCCCCACTTTGACCTATCTTTTTCTTTTCCTTGACCTTCCCCTTTATCCCCATTTCCTTCGACAAGTCCTTTCCATTTGTGTTGAAGCTTTCCGACCCGTCGTCCCGCCCATTTCCCTTCCTTCTCGCCGCTTACCCCAATTCGACCCGCCCCCCCTTAATCGTTTCGAATCTCCCGTTCGGGGACTAATCCGTCCCGCCTCTTCCTTTTCCTCCGAATTGTCGTTTTTGGGCTTCGCGCCTCCCAACGAATTCCAGTGCCTTCCAGTCAGTTGTCTTTCCATACCCCAATTCCTCCAGCACTATCCCCTTCCTATTCGTAGCTTTGTCAGTCGTTTCCCCACAGCCCCAAATGTGCCTACTCCTTCTGCAAGTTCCCCCCCCCCCACCACCTTCCTCCCCTTAACTTTCGAGTGTTCCCCTTTTAATTCCCTCCTGAAGAGCTCTCCCGAAACCCAGCCCTTTCGTCTCCTCTTCTAAGGTTTCCTTCCCCACCAGCAGATACATTGTACTTCTTTTTCCCCAATTTCCCTTCAATCCCCCCCTGTCATTCCGATCCTCCTCGTTTCACTGCGCTAGAAACCCTCCCCCCCCTTTCTTGAATCCTTTTTTGACCAATTTCACGCCGGGAACCTCGGTATTTCCTCGTCCTGATAGGACCAGCTTGGTGCCTCCCCCCTCCGATCCATAAAATTTCCTCCCTGACCCCCGGTTTCTCTATCGTTGCCGATCAGCCCCCTCTTCCCACGCTTAACTTGTTCTCCTTCATCTCCCCACGCATTTTTTTCAGCCTTAGCGGCTCCCAGTCCCCATTTCAAATCTACCCCCCCCTTACTTACCAGTCTCTTTTCTATTATTGTGTCTTTTTTTTTCGTTAATTTTTCCTCCTGAGCGGATCATGCCGGAAGGAGCCCTCTACATCTACATTTCTGAGTGGTTTGGTCTTTATTTTCCTTCTCCCCTTTTCCTTTAGCTTCCAGTTTTCTGGATAAATAAATAATTACTGTTCCGCCACACTCCCCCCATACTCTTTCTACTACTGATCAGCCCTTTATAAAGAAGGTCTTTCCATATCTACTTGTAGAGATTGGACTCCCCCCCCTCCTCTGATCCTCCCTTGAGCCTCCCCTTTCTCCCTTCTTACTTTCTCATGGCTCCGCTTCTTTTTTATTTTACTTCCCATACCATTCCCCCCGTCTCTAGCGACTTTAACCCAATCCCGGTCGTTGAACCTCCTGATTTTTTCTTCTTTTTGTTAAGAAGGACACCCAGATTCAGTCTTACAATGCTTGCACCCCTTCCTTGTAAGTCTTCTCCCCCTCCAGTGGGTAATTTCGTCCCTTTCAAATAATTGTCCTCTTTAATTTAGAAGATAGACCTTCCCTGTCCTTGTACCTTTACACTGAAGTTACCCTCTTCTCTTCATTCCTCCCCAAAAAAGAACCCCCCAGCATTCAAGACTAAGAATTTTTTTCCAAATGGTCCCCCTCCCGGACTTCATTGTTTACGCACATCAACCTATATGTTAACTCTCTTCAGACTGTTTTCTAAACATTCTTGCCTTAAGGCCTACTGTAGGAGTCTATTTTAGCACGATATGTCTATTTGCTCCCTTCCCCGTCAGCTGATTCTCGTCCACCCCTATTAAAGGTTCCCTCGAGTGTTGCAATAACTCCCCCCCAGTATGCACGATCTCTCATTAACCTCACAGATGTTTTTGCATGATATGCCTCCTGCAAGTTTTCCCTTTCTATCTTTTCTTTCGAGATATCGTTTTTTTTTTTTTTTCCTTTGTAGCTATCCTTACCAAGGCCTCCTCCACTACTCTGCCATCCCTTTTAAAAGATTCTTCCGCTTTCTTAGTTGATTCAGTTCTCCTGAGGTTTGAATAAAAGACTCCTCTGGCTGTAATCTATCTATCTTTATCCTAAAACCCCTTTTGTTTGTCTATCGCCCCCATTTTCGTTGCTTTCCCAAAGCCCATGCTACGGTACTTCATTTCCTCCACAGACAATTACTTTTTCAGATGGTCTGCCTTTAGTCTACTGAGTACCCCGGTTAAAGTGTCTTTCTTAGACGTCCCCTTTCGATATCTCGGGACCCCCCCGGTAGTATTTAGAAGATCGGTCCCTTCCCCGCATCCCCCCCATAAAATTTTGCTTTGAAGTCTCTCAGGGCATTCCTCATTTTTAACTAGGGGAAAAATTTCAATTACGTCGGGTGGTTTTGCTCCCTAAATTTTCCTTCTGCCTCGGGAATTCCCAGTGCCACTCTCCAGATCCCTCCTCCCTTTTTTCATGTTCTTTAAGTCTAAGAGCTGCCCTACTGTTTTGATGCCCTCTGTTCATGCTCCCTTGCCAGATACTTTCTCACAGTGGTTTCTGCATTCGGAAAGGTGGACTTACCTCTTCGGTGAAGGTGGTTTTTCCCCATGCAGCCTCATTTCCTTTTTTTTCTTGAAAAATAACCCCCTTTTAAGATAGGCCCCTTTTCCAGTTCTTCACCTTCTATGAAATTTTCTCTCTCCCAACTCCTTGTAACCCTCTAGTTGCCCCCTTTAAGGCCTCTTTATTGGGCTCCCTCCGTACACTCTTTTTCCAGTTCCTTTAGAGAAATTCTTCAGAGTAACTCTTCAGTTTTATTCGAAAGTCTCGATCTTTCTCTTTCGTCCGACTGCCTTTTCAACTTCGTTCGATTATTGGTAACGGCGTAATCCCCTCGATATCCTCAATTGCCTGCCTCCTTTTTTCCTAGAAAGGTATTCGTCGGTTCTTCCTTTTCTTTGTTATTATATAGTTCTAACTTCCCCCTTCTCTCTCGCTTTTCCCTTTCGCCGCTTTTTTCTCAGCCCCGAGTCCTCGCTACTTATTTCTTTAGCCAGAACACCCCAGTCTCCGTGACTTTTCACCATGAACCCCCAGCAAATCAAGTACCCAAACCCTGCTTTTTTTTTTTTTTTTACCCTCTATGAGGTCTTTCATATCAGTAGACTCACGAAGGAGGCTGTCATCACCCTTCGCACGCGGTGAATAGAAGTGCATCCTTGTAGGTTTTGTTTCTAGGGTTAGTTGCCAGTTTCAGTAAGTATTGCCTCTTGATCTGTTTCTTAACCCTTTAACTCGACGGTCCTTAGTGATAGCCTAGTGACGTACTTTTTTTGCGCATCACGATTATATATCTTCTCCCCTCCTCGCTTCTAAGAGACTAATTTCAGGATGATTTTCGAAAGGATTCATAGGAGTATGTTTCTGCCGCAATCTAATAGGAATCCCCCCCCCGTTTTAAGGACTCCTTCCGTCTTTCCACGATCTCTTCAATCCGTTGGTTGTGAGTTCCCCGCAGGAGCCTTTTCATCCTTTCTGTTTGAGTGCTCGGCCCCTTTTCCAGCGTTTCCTTCCCCCAATGTTTGATCGAACTTGACTTGCGAAGTTTTTTATTGCCATTCAATATGATCTTCATCCCAGGTTTTTCTTATTGACAGCATCAGACGAGGGTACGCGTGCTTATTGTGATCTTTATTACCCCTTCTTGCCTTCTTAGAGTTTAGGCGTCCCCCAACCAACAGAACTTTATTTTCTTTAGCGACCGATTGAGCTCTCCGAAAATTTATGGCTGAGGTACTTCCTTGACTTTTTTCCGTCTTTCTTTTCTTCTGCTTTCTTTGCGACGTTGACCTTCATATTCCTTTGTCAATATTCACGTTTAGGGGCTGCTCCTTTTGGCTATCCAAGACCCTAAGTCGTAATTGTCTCTTTACGAAAGGATGAGCGCTTCCGGAGCATTTTTAGTCCACTAGAAGATGAGAAAGAACCCCAGACAAGAAGGTGCCCGGAGAAATCTCCTATCTCGGCGACTTCTCTGTGAATCCGTTCGTTTTGAAGCACGGTCGGGACAATAGTTGAAGATCCCATTAACTCCTACCATGGAAAAATCTAAATTTTCCTTCAGGCACACATCTGAGTAATGGTTACGAGTCCGCGGGGAAATCTTATGGAAAGATGATGCTCTTGGTTTATTTATCTTTTTCTTCGTATTCCCCTCGATCTCCTGAAGGGTTAAACGAGTCAACTTGTTAAGAGCTGAAGCTATTTTTTTTCACTGGTATCAACCTTTCTTCATTGTTCTTGGGGGATGACCAGACTACCCAATTCACCCATGGTTCAAACTTCTTTACAGAAATAGATTCTCTAATTCCGCGGAACGGGATATTCTCTGCTTGATCAAGTAGATAACGACCTCCGGTCGTCTGTCTGGTCTGATGAGTCTGAGTCTGAAATCGAATCCAATTCTTTTCTGAAAATAGCCTTTTGCCTTTTCCGACTTGCATCTCTTACCTTCTTCCACTTTTGGCTAGGGGACCAGGTAGTTGTAAACAAAAATGGAAATCCTCTTTCATTGTCGGGTGGCTGCCGTAAGAAGTATGTCAGGCTTTCACCATTGAAAACTCTCTGGACACTGAAAGTGGGGTTTTTATTTTTCCTGATTGCATCCCTGAGTAGTTGCGCGGCCTATTATTCCCCCCTAATGTGAGAAGATGATTCCAAGGGCGCTGATTTCCGCGCTGGAATTTTATTATGCAGTTCGAATTATTACCCTCGTATTGATGCCGTGTCTCTTCATAATTGCTGCCATAATCGAGCCATTACGGGGGAAACACATACGAAGTATCAAGGTTCTGCGAGATGATGAAATGCTCGGCTTCCTCGAGTCCCTCCCGCCTCTCGGCGTGCTTCAAGATTGTCAATCGCAATAAGGAATTTTAATTATCATCAAGTAAGTTATTGCCTTTATTATCGGGAACTCGCCCTTTGCTTGGCCCTGTGTTGAACCGTGGCTGAGGCGCGGTGTAGACCCCCAATGGGCTCGCGTTTTGTAATTTCTGACCGCCTGCAAGGACTTGAAATGCTGAAAATCTCTGTCGCGGGGTCTCCTACTGCGATCCTTTCCGGGATTTTTGCTAAGGAACGAACTGATTCTACCGCCTGAACTGTTTTTTATCCTCCCCCCCACTGTGATGTCGCCGCCCGCCGGAAAGAGGGCTCGTGTAATTCCATGGATGGAGGCGGACTCATTTGGAACGGTGAAGACAGCCTTAAAGCATGCGTGTTTTTTTTGCTTGCAACGCTCGGAGCCAGGGCAATTGGGCAAGCAAACCGCTTGTCAAAGATATTGGATCCACCGATAGAAGCTTCGACTTCATCTTCGTTTATAGATACTTCGAGGTAAGTGCATTAG
>Ga0179591_1314742_pt1 | contig 12585 bp, 16 predicted proteins | sample CZOMad2_1_08_16f_FD_182891 | JGI IMG/M metagenome (GOLD analysis project Ga0179591, IMG submission 182891) | Vadose zone soil fungal communities from Angelo Coast Range Reserve, California, USA - CZOMad2_1_08_16fungal (PacBio error correction) | ecosystem: Environmental > Terrestrial > Soil >... | reverse complement strand
AAAGTGTGAGATTTACGGCTTTTCCGCTCTCTGCGATCCTCTTGAAACTTTGCTTTTACCTAGCCAGATCCAATGATTCCATGCATCCTCTTTTCCAGAGAGGAACTGTTCGCTTTTTATGTTCTCTGACCTTAGTCGGTGAAGCCTCAGCCATTTCTGCGTCTTTTTCTTTTCGTCTTTTTCCTTGTCCCTTCCCCCCCCCCGATCTGATTTTTATTTCAGTTTGTGCTTCTTTTCCGTCTTCGGCTCTTTCTTAAAAAGTGAGCGTTCTGCTCTCTCTTCTTGGCAACGCCCTTTGCCAACCACCAACCCCCCCCCCCCCGATGACTGTGGACTTTCAGACCTTTGACCCTCGGTGCGAAGGACTCCTTTTGGTCTTTTCGTTCGCGCTTTTTCCTCTTCTCCCCCCCAAGTAACCCCTGCAGTCGTGCCCCCGAGAGCCAATCGTCATTGCCACAGCTGCCAAGCCTTTTTTTCCTTGATGATCCTGTTGGTAACCGGGGACTAGTTTTTTCTCCCTAACGGTGCGCGATTTGTGGCACACGAAACTTTCCTTAATGGACCTTAGTTTCCCGCGTACCTTGCCCCGCTTTTGACCTCCTTTGAACGGAATCAACGTCCGCCTTTTTTTATCTGGGTGCGCGGAAAGGTCACCCAAAATCGGGTCTTTATGCAGGGGGATGTTGGTTTTTTTCAGTTAATTCTGTGTTTTTTGTCTATGCACGGTCTCGCTGTTGTGCGGAGGTTTCCTGATTTGCCCATGATTCTCTTCCGGGATCTCAACCAGATTCCCCCCCAGTTCCTCTTTCTCTTCCGTACCTTAATAGATCCGTAACTTATTAGGTATATTTTTTCTCCTTTCTCCAAAGGTCGGCACTCCCAACATGCGTATGTATCGTCGTCGCTTGGTCGCTTTTTTGTCCCTCCCTATGACACCTCGTTCCGCCACTCAGTTTTTTTTGCAAGGGTCATGAGTTCTCTGCCTTCTCCCCTGTTATTTTCTCCCCTATTTCTCTCCCAGTCGCTCTTTATTAGGGAAGTGTTCAATTTAAGACAACCCATTCTTACCCCTGCGCATCCCTGGAGGTAGTCCCAGCGACGTCCCGGTGCCTGCCGTCCGCCGCGCATCGCCGCCTACTCCGAAATACCGACCCTTTTCTTTTTGAACTTCTCGCTAAGCCCCATGCCTTTATCCCATCCCTTACTAATATTAGTTTTTCCACTTGCGTGTTCATATCTCCAGCCTCTACCTGCCTGCGTCTTTTCGTATCTTGGGTACTTTATTAAAAGATAACTATTGTTTTTTGACTGATCCCTTCGTCGCTGCTTATGATTTTTTCCCTGTGTCTCCCGCCTTCTTTCTCTTTTCTTGGGAGTACAAAGAGGGTTTAGGTTGTTTTTCGATTGTTTAGTGAGTTTTATACGGGCCCCGGGCGTCTTTGGACGTTTTTTTTCCTTCTTTCTGCTCTCCCTTCGACCCGACTGTAGGCTGTCCTTCTTTCTCCCTTCCCTTTTGAGATTTTGACGCCTCTCTAATGAGTACAAACCGCTCGTCTGTGCGCAATCCCCGTCCCGCCGAGTCTCTTCTTTTTTCTGACACAAACCTCCCCAAACGTCATCGGGTTTTTCTTCCAACGAGCCCTCTCCTCGTCGAGCCTAATGATCTATTCCTTAAGACCTTTTTTTTCCTGTCCTTCCTTTTAAATCTGGTAATATCTTTGCTGTGTCCCCCCTCTTTTTTTTTCCCGAATCCGCCTCTCCTTTTATTTGAAAATTATCGCCTTTTTCCCTCTACTTTGATGAAATTGAAATTTTCCTTGCACTTAGATCTCCTCGTATAGCTTTGAGCTCGGATTGTCCTCCATTAATTCCCAGATTTCGTCTGGTAAACAGGTCTTTTTTCCCTCTTTTTTTTTCCAATTATTTCATCTCTTTATGCGAGATGTATCGTTGACGCCACGATTCCTTTTTGTGTTTCTCCATTAGCTTTCCCCTCATTTTTCGATCTAGCGACTTATTTTCTTGTCGACCCTTCTCCTCCCCCTTTTGACTCCCTCCTTCCCAGAGGAAGTCCAGCTACTGTCTTTTAGAGAGAGGAACGAGTCCTTTTAAGAGTGTCGTCTCCCTTCTTTTTCCTGCTTTGCCCTAACTTCCCGTTTGAATCGTTTTTTTTTTCTTTTTTTTCCCGGTTCGTGATTTCCTCTCCGCTCTTCAACCCCCCCTCTTAGCCAGAATTCGAACTCACTCTCTCTCTTCGTTGAACAGCATCACCTTCTTCCTTTTTTGGCTCCCCCTTTTCTAGCGTGCAGGGAAGCTTTGACCCGTCTCTGTCTTCCGTATTCCGGTCTTCTTCCACGCTAAATGCGCCCCAATTCTTCCCAGTTGGTTTTGTACTTGTGACAACCCCCCCCCCCTTCAAACCGCGAACCTTCGATCTTTCCCCTTCTTTTTGGTTTTCTTTTTCTGGTGGCATCTGTCGCATTTAGGCGGCTCTCGGCGTCCTCTTGGCTTCTTTTTGTGACCGGCTTTCCCTGCCTTTTTTTTTCACCGTCTTTACTCCATTCCTTTTCTGCCCTTCCGGTTGAGAAACTTTTTCATCGCTTACCTGCGAGGAAGGCCCTCCGGCAGTTTCTCTTTTCAGTGACTTTTTGACAACCCGAGATGCCTTAAACGCTTTGCCGCATTTTTTTTCGTTCCTTTGAGACACACTCTCAGTTGCCTCCTCGTATTTCCCGGCTTCCTTTTGATCCCCCCCTTGAGCCTTCCTTCCTTCCCGTATTTCGCGATACCGTTCCCTGACCGCATCTTCTGATGGACCTCTTTCTCTTTTTTTTTTTCTACCGTCTCCCTTTCTTTTTATCTACGAAGTACAACCCCGCGCTAGCACTTTGGATAGACCCACGATTCCTGAGAACCCCCAACTCAGCCGACCATACAATTCCCTTGATTTTTTTTCTTTGTCTCCCCCGGAGAGGGCCGGTTTTTTGATGTTTTTCCTTTTCGGGGAAGAGTCATCACGGACTTCAATTTTTCGATCCATTAGAGCAGCCTTTTCTTTTTCTGCAGCACATCTTCCCCGAAGAAGCTTCCTCCCCTTCTTTGACGCCCCATGACTTGACCCCACTTCTTTTCCCCTAGGTTGCACTTTTCTATTTGGGCTCTTTTTGAGAACTTCCCGTTTTCAGGGACCTCCAGATTTCAGTTCCTTCCCGGCACCCCTTTCCTTCGCACGCCGTTCTATTCTTGTCGCCCTTCTTCTCTGCTGTCTTTTGGTGTTTTGGCACAAGAAGGTTGACTTCAATTTTTTTGATTATCCCCGCGGCTCCCTGGACTTCTTAGTTCTCTTCCCTGTTCAGCGGTTCCTCTCCCCGCTCTACCCAAACGACCTCTCGCTCGTGATCCTATTCTCCCCATTCCAGAGAACTCCCACTCCCTCCCCTTTCCCCCCAAGGTTATAATCGGTTCTCTCCCTGTTGTTACCGCGCGGGGCCTTCTTTTCTGTTTTGCTCACCTTTCTTATCGGCTTTTTCATGTAAGAACGTCTTTTTCTTTCAGATTCCCTCTTTTTGCTGCCCCCCTCCTATAATGAGTGATTCGCGGTGTTCGAAATTTGACTCTTTGCATCACTCCCCTAACCTTCGCCCTCCCCCCCCTCTTCTTTTCAAGTCTCAGGTTTTTTTACCGGTCCCCTTCTGTGTTTCCTTCTTACTTATCCATATGAGTCGAGGATGCTGCTCTTTTGTTTTCCATATCTTTCGCTTATTGGGTTCTCTTCCGATACGCCCGCCCGAGCATCTCCGCCCATTTCGATTCGATCCGTCCAAGTTTGTTGGCCGGTTTTTTTCCTCCCGGTGACCTCAATTCTCTTCTTCTGACTTATATCTATTTCTTACCCCTTTTATTGCGAAGATTGTCTGAGATTGAAGTCCTTCCTCTCTGGATTTCCTTTGCTTCACGGCCACCTAGTTGCTTGCTTTCCTCTCATAGAAAATGGGACTCGTCGTGCCGGTTTTTTTTTATCTTTTTTTTTTTGTTTTAATTCCCCTCATTCCTATGTCTCTGCCCCCTATGATTTTAGCGCCCCCATCTTTGCCCCTGAAAAACAATCTTCCCTGTTCTGTCCCAATCGCATTGACCGTGGCGTTGATGTTTGCGGTTTTTCGGAGTCGTTTCCTTTCTCCCCCTTGACGCTCTTTTCCCCTCCCGAACACCCCCGAAGAGATACCTCCGGGATATTTGTCCTCGCCACGTTTTCCTCTTCTGAGACCCGTCTCCCCTGTTCTGCCGTTGAGACAGAGCCCTGTATAACCTTACTCCTTCCCTTTCCTTTAACCGACTTCCCCCTTGATCCGTCGTCCTACTCACGTGTGGATCGGTCATGTGCCCCCCCTCTTCTTTGCGCCTATCTGGTCTTTTGTTTTCGAGGTTTCCCTTTGGGCTTTGCTCCCCCTTCTTCTTTACCATGAATTAAATTCCCCCCCTCAGGAAGAGAGGAGAGTTTGTCCCCTTTACCCCCCACACACCCCCCTTTTACTTCGCGTCAGGGTCTCCCCCCCCAAGCGCCTTTCTTTTCCTTTTCCTCCGGAATCTTTTAGTAGATTAGCAGCCGCGCCGTCCTGGCTTCCCTTCCCGGAGCCCCCATCGCAGGTACAGGGTGTTTGCCTTCCCCTTTTCACACAGTTGCTCCAAGCGTAGGTTCGTTAAGCTTGTTAGTGCCCCAGCGATAAACGCGATTGCTGGACCCTTCCGTCCCTTTGGCCTTTTTTGGCTTCCTTCCTTTTTGACCCTTGACCCTGGCCCTCAGGCCTTTTTTTCCATCTTGTTCTCCTTACCGTTACCCACAAAAATTTGAGGCCCGGCTGTCTCATCTTTTTTTCTCTCCGCCTTTTCCTGACTTTCCTTTTTTTGCTTCGGCCTTAGCGATTGTCGCGAGGCGTCTCTTCTCTCCCCCTCCAATCTCCAAGCGGCTTCCCCCTTGAAAGATACTTTTCCCTTTTTTTGACACGCTGGACGACGAAGTTTTTTTCCCCTCGGACTTTCCCCATTTCTGCCCCCCCCGGAATCCCCGTATTGCGTATGGTCGGCCGTCCGGTGGTGCGCTGTCTTTTTCCTCAGGACTATACCCTCTTTCCGCACCGCTTCTACGCCTGCAGCCGGCCCACGTCCACTTTTCTTTTCGTTTCCTTCTCTCCTTACTCTTCCGTCGGATCGTCGACCCCCTGTAGCAGTCCCAAAGCGGCCCTGCTTGTCCACGTCACGGGCTCGCAACGAAAGACGCCCCCCCCGACCGGCCTCCTGGTCCCCCAAGAAGACTGCTTTTGCAGCCGAGCCATGACTGACGAAGCGCCTCCATCATCCGACCCCCCTCCTCCTGAAACGTTACGTCCCCCCAAATTCTCTTTTTTTTTCTTTGGTGTCCCTTCCCCCTCCCTTGAATAAGTCATGAAGTTGGTCCATAGAGTGAAGATGACTCCTCTTGGTCTGACATATTTTCTTGTTCAGTTCAGGCCTTCCTTTTGCCCAGTCTGTTTGGTAGATATGCTCTCCTTTCGCTGTCTTTCTTTTTTCCCTCTATAAGAAGAGATCTTTTTGTTGTCCTCCCAATTTGCTATTCCTTTTATTTTATTCTTACGTCCTTTCTCCCCTGTAACGTCTCATTTTGAAGGTTCCCGAGAAGGAATGAGAAGATCTCTTTTTCAGAGCTTCTTTGCTCCTCTCCCTCATTAGCTTTTTTCCCTCTCATTTCCGTTTCCCTTTCCTTTTCATCCCGTCGTCGCATGGATCGACCTTTTTCCCAGAACACTCTCCAACTCTTTTTTTCGATCGCGTCCCCTCCTTCTTTGCCCCAACGCCTCTTGTGTGTACTTCAGTCCCCTCTCCTGATTCGTCCTGTCCTTTCTCTTCGAGCTACTTCAATTTTTTTTTCCCTCGGTCTACTTTTCCCCCTTTCCCGAAATCAATCTTTTCCCTCTTTTTTCAAAATCCTTCCGAGCCGATCACCGCTTTTCCTGTGGGACTCTTACTCCTCAGTTTTTTTTTCTTGTCTGATCTTGACCTTTTCCCCCCCCCCCCCCTAGTAAACTTTCGTTTATTATTCGCCGGTTTAGTTTCTTTTTTGAAGCCCGTTTTCTTGGGAAAAGTTACTATTGGAAGTTTTAACCCTCTTTCTTTTCGTCGGGTAGTACTCCTTTAGCAGGTCTTCTTTCCTCCCCCCCCCTATGTTACCCCTTTGCTTTTGTGGTCGTGCCAGACGAATCGTCGGATATTCGCTCTTGAGATTGTTTTCTGTAGATAGCTGAGAGGCGACTTCCCCAATCAAAGATCGTGCCTTTTCTAGTATTCCTCCGGACTTTTGTAGGTTTTTTTCTTCTGCAGGTCGCTCAACCTCCGGACTCTCCTTTTCCCGGTTTTCTCTTCGTAACTTCGGCCCCCCACCTCCAAGCGGCCCTCTGTTTAAGGACGACACCTCTTCCTTGTTGAGAAGTCTTCTCCCAACAGCACTCCAGTTCTTTAACTTTTTGTCATTTATACTCCCCCCCTTGGGCTAGTCTTGGTCTTTTCAGGGAAAAGTAAAATTTTAGTTTAAGTGTAGCGGTCGAGATTAACGTGACCAATAATCTTCCCTCCCCCCTTCTTTTTCCCCGTTCTTCGTTTTGGCGTCCCTCCCCCCTCCCAAATTCAACCGTTAATTTTTCTTTCTTTCCGGGATGTTCTTATATTTCTCCTCCCCCCGGCTCTGGAGGAGGAAGCGTTTGCTTTGGGTGTGAGACGGCTTCTGGGGTCTTCTCCCCACGGATTGCTTCTCATTGCGTGTACCGTTCCTTGTTGCGGCGCCTTTGAGACCTTCCCTCAAATAGAAGCGGAACCGCAGCTTTTTTTTCCTTTTACGAATGGTCACGGGGTTTTCTCCCCTCTATCTTCTTCCCCCGCCCCGGTGTCAGGTTTCGTGTCACCTCATTCTCCCCGCTCCCCTAAAGGAGTGTCCTTTTTTTCCAGGTTTTGTGAACTGAGACCCTCGAGACTTTTCTTTTTTCTCTGTCCCCTTCCCTTCCCCCGTGATTCCTTCTCGTTCTTATGTTCTTTTTTCCGTCGCCGCTTTTTTACTCCCCTCCTACGAGGCCAAGCTAGTTGCAACCGACTGCAAACAAGACGGAACCCCCCCCCCCACCCCTCGCCTCTCCTCAAGTCCCCCTCTTTTTTGCCCTGTCCGCGCACCCTTCTCTCTCCTGTCCTTCTGATAAAATGGCGTTTTCCGAGTTCCCCAGATTCCATGTTTCTCCCACTCGCTATAGTTTGCTACTCTTCTGCCTCACCGTCCTACTCTTCTTCCCTTCTTGTGCTACGACTTTCCCTTTTGGCCACAAGCCTTTTTTTTTTGGACGCTTTTTTCCCTTTTCAGGTGCATATTCCCAGGCATACTATCGACTCTTCCTGGCTCCGGAACCCCCCGTCTTTAATATCCCCACGAGCTGTCTCTTCTGTCTTATACATGAGCTCTATCGTGCTTTTTTGTGTTTGTCCCGTGTTTCCGCTCGATCCCTTCCGGCCTACCATGAGTTCCCTCTCCCGTTTTCCGTCTCTCCCCCTCTCCCCGCTCGACCCCAACCTGCTCTCTATTTCTTCTTTAGACAAGTCCCCCGCAAAGATCCCCCTTTACTTTCGCATAAGGTATAGTTCCCCTGCGTTTTCCCTTCCCGGTAGGTTTCCGGTCTCCCATTTCTCTGTCTCGCCATACGTCAAGAAAGTCCTAGCGGATTCCTGACAGACTCAGCTGTACCCATTTCATACGGCCTCGTGGTGGTCTGCCCGACGCCTTTTGACTTGCTGAGGACTCCATGAAGCCTCCTCCACTCGCCACCCCGTAAAGGTAGAAGTCCTCCCCAGGTCACCGAGTCCTGATTTCCATTCTTTGAGCACCGCTTGTTCTTCCGAGTTTTCTCTCCATAAGATACATTATTGGTGAGCACATCCGGCCGCTTCACGCCTTACCAATTCGTATCTCTTCCTCCCTATTTTCGGTGCGTTTCCTGCCACATTCTCAGGATCGGCGTTTCAAACGGCTGCCATCTATATTTCCTCTCCTCCTCTTTTGGTGGTTAGTCAGTGGATGAGATGGACTCCCGGTTTCCCTATCTTCTTTTCCCTTTTTTTTTCAACTCCCCAGCCAATCCCTTGGGATTTTATTCTCAATGGGCTCGTCCCCTGTCGTTTTCCGGGCTCTTTTTTATATTCCACACACTAAACCTGGATTGGTTTGAAGAACGATCTTAGTACTTCCCCCTCTCTTGTCCCCTCCCCCCTCCCCCAGAATTCCACACATGAAATAGTTTTTTTTTTTTTCGGTCCCCACATGTAAGTACTTGACCCGTCTTTTTTTCGTTTTTTTTTTGTTGGTTTCCCCCCCCCCCGGCAGCGGTCGGGCGTTTTTCCTAGCCGTCCTTAGAATAGTTGCCTGACAACCACTTTTATCAGAAGGTATTTCTTTTGTCGCCCCTTCTTTTCTGTCCCCTGTATGATTTTTATTAAGTCTAAATTTAGAAACTTGGTCCCTTCCCCCATCCTTTCCCCTTTGTCCTTCACTTCTCGCCGAGTAGGCGTTACGCAGTTGGACCCTCGAGGCCAGTTCGCTGGTCCTGATCGACACTTCTCCCATTTCTTTCGTTGTTTCCCCCTCTTTTATCTGTGCCGCTTTGAAGGCGCTTATTTACAACGTCATTCCCTCTTTTGTTCGCGCCCTTCAGGCGCGCTCCGTCGCCCCCCTTCTTTTCCCCCCCCAACCACACCTTTTTTGACGATCTCTCTCCTTGTTATACTCCTTTTCTTGACGGATTTCTCAATTTTAGTTTCAGGACTCTTTTTTTTCGCTTCGATTTCCTTTTTTCCCCCCCCTTTATTTCCCCCGGCCGTTGCCATAGTGCCAATCGTACCCTCCCCAAACTTTGTAACAGCCTGGTTGTCCTTTTCTCCCGTGGTAATGCTTTGTCTTCCTCTTCCCCGAGCCTATCCACTTGCGCTCTTTTTCTTTGACAAAATCGAAATCGGCTCCTTTTTTTTATTACCTCATTGTTGAAACTCCGGCTTTTTCCCTTTTTGCGTTGCGACAGGAAAGGGTTATGAGTCCTTTTTTTTCTTTTTTTTAGGTACCCTTTTTTTTTTTCTAATCGCTCCCGTTTCTCTCGTTGATCTTCTAGTTCGTCTCACTCTCGTCAAATTTACCATAAAGAGGCCCCCCCCTTCTTCCGTTGCCTTCCTTCCCAGCTGAGCCCCTACTAAGTTGGGCGCATTTCTCACTTTTTGACCGTCAATCCTCTGGTATGGGGCTGTTTTTTCTTTTTCTCTTTTTCGTGGTTGGGGGAAAAACCCCTCCTCCTATCCATCTCCTCCTCTCTCTTACCAAGAATTCGTCTGCCCCTTCTGCTTACAGGTATGATATTTTATTTTTCGGTTTCAGATACCCCTGTTTTTCTCCCTCCACGCCTGTCCCGTCCTTTCTCACCTCTTTTCCGGGTGGAAAGCCCAGGTCCTTTCCCTCCACCTCCTCAAACGTCAGGAGCCGTGCCGCTCCGGCCGCCTTTCTGCGCCTGACCTGTCGTAAATCCCCCGCCCCCCCTCCCTGCCCCCCTTGACCCCCCTCTTTTTTTTCAAAAATCCCGCCTTTGTTGTTTACTTGACCTTTTACCCTTAGTAATTTGATGTCCAATTTTTTTTTTTTCGCCTGTCGTGCCTAGGACTGATTCACGCTTTCGTTCCCCCCTTCTCCCCCCTCTGTGTTTAGTCTAGAATGATCCCGTCGCTCTGTTTCTTTTTTTCTCCAGTGCTAATCTCCTCTTTTTATCCTGTGAAACCGTTCTAACTCTTTTTCCGATTTTGTAGTTTAACCTTCGTAACCCTCTTCTCTTCCTTTCAGTTCTCCTCCTCCCCTTCATAAGCTCTCCACCCTCTTGACCTTGGTCCCTTTGGGAATGAGTTGTGGCCTGAAGTTTTTTTTTCGGCCTCACTTCTCGAGACTTTCTTTCCCTCCTTCCCAGTCCATTTCTCCCCCCGTCTCTCGAGACTACGCCCGACGACTTGGAGCGATCCCCCCCTTCAGGTGCGCGTGTCCCCCCATAGGCCTCGATAGTGATGACTTCGTCTTTCATTCAAGACCTGGAAAAAAAGCCAATATACTGTTCCCCGGTCTAACTATGAACCTTGGCTAATACGTTTTCGGAACCTAGACAGTTTGCCCTTTTTTTCCCCCAAATTTTCAATCTCTCTTCGTTTGTTGTGGATGAGATTTTCCCATTTTTTTTCCCATCTTCCCCACCTGTGCGCGGCGTGTTCGACGGAGTCGCCTCTTTCTTTAAGACACGATCCCATTTTTCTGTAACAGTTTGAAGCTTTCCCCCCCTTCTGATGAGCGCGTCGGTCACATTCTTTCTCTCCGCGATCTCTTTTTTTCCTTCTTCCTACCCACCACCCCGATCAGTGCGGTGTTCTCGCCATCTATCTGGCTGTGAGGATCGCTCGTAGTTGTTCCTTGCTTCGTCGAAGGGAGGCCGAATTCGCCGCAATCGCCTTAACCCCCTCTTCTTTCCTCTTCGGAGGTAGTTACAAGCCGTTAGCGTGTCATGTGGTAGCTCTTCCTTTTCGTTTCCCCCTAATCAGGCCAGTGTTTTGTGACCTTTTATTTTGTTTTAAGTCGGAAAAAAACCCTTTCCCCCCTCTTTCGCCCTCTGTTTTCTTTTCCTTCTCCCCGACCTTCGGGTGATTTTGACCCCCCCCCATTAATCACTTCGGCGTCATCCCTCGCTTTCCCTTATGAGAGCTGGGGAAGTAATGAGGTCCCGTCCCCCCTCTTTCCCGTGAACCCTTAATTCCTTCGGCGAGCTTAACGCTGCCATATTTGACACTCATATTTTTCCGCCGCCATTGTTGACCAATTAACCCCAGATCTTTTTCTTCTTTGTTCGGGGATTATTTAGTTCTAAGTTTTTTCCCCCCTGATGCTGCCTTCTCTTCGTCGCTCCATGCCGTGTTCTTGGTTGCGGTTTCTCTTCTGGCTTTGCTATAACTGCAGTGTCCACCCCCCGTTTCTCATCGGGCTCGGATCTATCGTCTTCCCTCCGCCCCGCGTCCTTGACTCTTCCCTCCGCCCCCCCCCCCCCCCCCTAACAACCCCCCAGGACTTTTTGCCTTTTTTTTCAGAACAGCGTCTTTAAATCCCCCTATCTTTTTCCCGCGGTTCTCGGTCGCTTTTCCCTTTGCCCCTCTCTTAGAAATAAGAATAGGGTTGAGTCCCTCTTCCTTAGACCGAGGCTCTTCCTCCTTCTTTTTCTTTGCCCTCTTATTTTTCTGCAGTGCCTTTTTTCTTTTGTCTTCCTGGGCTTTGTACTCTATCTCCGTTTTCCATTTTCACGACTTAGCACCCTCCTCGGTCCGCCGGGAACGTCGCGTCACCTTTCACACACAAGGGACCCCCCCAACCAGTTTTTCATACCCAAGCGCTTTGTTGCGCGTCACCTCTCTCCTTCTTTTCTCCGTTTTTCACATCGGTCCCCCCCCCGCGTCCGGGGTGCTCTGACCCGACCTGACGGACTTGATTTGTCATCATCGCGGCCAATTTTCTGTTTTTCCTCGGATCCGATTACCCGTTTGTTTTCCGATTACCACTATTGCCACTTGGCCCCAGCTTTTCCCCCTTTGACGTCTTTGCTCCTTTTTCCCTTCCCGGTTCGGGATAATCTAAAGCTCGGTTACTCGACACCTTTTGGGCGGTCGGACCCCTTATCAATGAGAACCTCAGGTTTTCGCCTTTTATGTTTTTTTACTGCTCCTTTTTTTTGGTTTTTGGACACGTCCCTTTTTCCGCTGCCCGCTGACTTCGGCGGCGAAACTTTTTTCCCGGTCCACGCTTCCTTTTTGACAGTCTAGACAACAGCCTCATTTCTTAGGTCATCGCTGCCGGACCTCCGCAACCTCGCCTCTCTTTTCCAACTGCGTACGTCCCCTCCTGTCTCTAAGGTGACCAGGTTCGGCTGGCCGGCATTTTGCTTCTGTGAGAAAGGAGGGTTTGACATCCAGTTCAATAAGTTAGCGCCTTTTGCGCTGTCCCCCTGAATTCCCCCTTCGTGAACTAGTCGTTGTCGATCTTTTCTTCTTGCGAGGAAGTCTCTTGAAGCCGACCCAGACTCAAATCTTTTTCCCCGTCAGTTGTTTCAGGTCCCAATATGCGATTTTTTTTTGCCTTCCTTCTTCCTCCCTATACGCTGTCTATTAAGTTGTCAGTCCCCAATATTGCCTTAGCCTAAACTAACGCTAAACTGCTTAAGCTTCATGTCGATAGATCCGAACCACTTGCTTTTACCCATCCCTTCTTCCCCCCCCGCCTTCCCCCCTTCTGCCTATCCGTTTCTTTTTCGCCCCCTCTACTCTTTCCTTCTTTCTCCCTATCCACCTATATCTTCTCTCCTCCCCCCCCCCCCCCCCAGCTCTTACCAGCTTCTCCCACCCCCCCTCGTTCCCTCCCCCGCTCTCTCTTCTCTTCCTATCTTCCTAGGTGTTGGCCGGTGCGTTTCTTCCCCTTCCCTCATGATCTTCTCCCCC
>Ga0179591_1284541_pt1 | contig 12586 bp, 17 predicted proteins | sample CZOMad2_1_08_16f_FD_182891 | JGI IMG/M metagenome (GOLD analysis project Ga0179591, IMG submission 182891) | Vadose zone soil fungal communities from Angelo Coast Range Reserve, California, USA - CZOMad2_1_08_16fungal (PacBio error correction) | ecosystem: Environmental > Terrestrial > Soil >... | reverse complement strand
TCGCCCGATGCTTTCCTTTGAGTCTGACCTTCAGTTTTAGTGGAAATCCATAGTCCTTGTTTCTCCCCTCTGTATGCAGCGTGCAAGACTACGGTACTAGCTCACCTTTACATTAAATGGAAAGGTCCTTGGTCTTGGCTCTCTTTTGCTAGCCTACTTACGTCCTCCCTCCTCAATTCTGGGGTAAAATTCTCCGCTGACTTTCTTGCTTTTTTTTTTCTTTACAATTGAGTATTTTCATGTCCCACCCTTCTCTCCCCCAGGAGTTTTGTCTCGCTTTTCCCCGGAACTAGTCTAGCTCCCCCTTTCTTTTTGTTTTGACCCTTCTTTCTTTCTCGAGTTCCTTTGGTTTTTCCGACTCAGCCTTTCGATATCCTAATCCCATCCCTTGTCATACGGAAGCGATTTTTTTTGATTGACTACCGGGTTTCCTTTTTTTATAGATATATCATTGAATTACTATTTTTTTGGTTGAGCTCGAGACTGACCCGTTTACTGGACCGTTCCCCTTTACTTCCCAGTTTTTTTTTTCCCCTCGTGCTTTTTCTGGCCCGTGTAGATCGTCCCCTGATGCTCGCCTTTCATAGATTCGTTCCCCCTTCTTCTTAGAGTACCTCCCCACATGGACATTTTCTTTTTCGCTTGGATATTTTCCCCTGACAAGATAACGCTCCCCTTTTTCTCGCGGTGTTTTCTCTGCAAGGAACCCCTTAAGACTCGGCGGATCCCTCTTCTTTCCTTTTACTTGTATTCCACAATCCTGGGATCTCCCGTGCCCTTTTTTCTTTCCTCTGAGCCCCCCATCAAGAGCGTCCCTATTACCCAAGTAAAAACGCTTAGGTCCCCCCCTAAAGTCTTAAGGACCCCCTTGACTTCCTTCGTCGTACTGAGCCCGTTCCTACTGGGACCCGCTTCTTGTAATGAAGTCCCTGATCCTTCCTCCCATTCAGCGATTCCCGGTCCAAGTAGGCCAGCCTTCCCTTTCTCCTGTTGCTATATCGTAGATTTCGAACTACCGGAATTTCTTTTCGAGCCAGTGATTGGGCCTGATTTTTTAACCTTTGGTATATCCCTTTACTGAAGACGTTCCCCCTTCATACGTAAAGCGAAGTCCTTGTTATAAGTTAAAGTTGACGCTTTTTTATACTCCCTTACAGGGGCTCTTGAGGAATTTGGTCATTTTCTAAACTCCTCCCTTTGAGGTGCCCTTCCAAATTTATATTAGGCTACCAGTTCTTTTGTCCTGTCACCATCCTTCTCCACATACCGTCCAAAGAAGACTTAAGGCTAGTTCTGCACTTAATTAAAGACCGAACTACGGTAATCGGTCATATTTAGGAATCCAATCCCCTCGATGGTCTCCCTCTCTCCCCAGAAGACCACTCTCTCCCCAGACGATTCATCCGTTACTCACTGAGGCGCCATTATCTTTCAGTCCTTGACTACTTTTTCTTCCCGGCCTTCCAAGGCGCCCCCCTCAGTATTCCCCCCTATTACGTTTGAATGCACTTGGGTCCCTTTATTCTTCCCAGATCAAACCACGTCTTCTGAAAAAGAGACCTCATCTCTGTTTTTCCACTTTGCTTTTAGAAGTCTAGGTTCCGCTCAAGACCCTCTTTTTTTGTCCCCTCCCCCTAGCCGAACGTAATCTGTTTGAGAGAATCCCCCCCTTCTCTGAGTATTCCATACCCTGGCCTTTCAATCCCTTTTCCGAAGCTCAGAGTCTTCGTCTATCATCCCTGTTAGAATCGCGACTCACCATCCCCCTTTCATTTCTCATCGGAATTAAGACAGTCTTTTCGACCCCCAACCCCTCACCTCCCTTCATTATGCGGTCCTTTTTTTTCACCACTATAGACGCTTCCCCTTTGTCTTCTGAGTCCTTCGCAGAGACTCACCCCATTTTCTTATTTTCTACGCTCCGCAGTGAGATCCGGTTCCCTCTAAGAAAAGCTCCTGAAAGTCTTCACTTAATCTTCCCGCCTTAGTTGTCGACCATCCGAAAGGCTGCCTCTAGTCCGAAACACCCTGGTTTCAGTCCTTCTCCTGAACTCGGGTTTCTTTTGCCCCCACCTGCCTGAGGCGGTTGGTTTTTTCCTGCAGTCCTCTTTATTCTCTTCCTGTCTCTTCGCTCCTTCGGGCCTTGAATAACTTCCACTTCTCTAATAATTTTGTTTTTTTCCGTCTTTTGCCTTTGTCCCAAACGTTCGGATCTCGCCCCCTTCTTCTGCAGAGATTTCCCCTATTCTCTGGGCCCCTCCCTTAACCATAAAGTAATTTTTCCCCTTTTTTTTTGGCCTGACCCAATAGCAGGGTCCATTGACTATGGATCAGCGTTGGTACGCTGATCCTGCGCCCTTTTCGTTGGTCTTTTCATTGCCTCGAATCCCATCTGCTTTGAGCAGGGCTGCCTTCAGTATACCCTTTTTTTCAGGCTTTTGAGATGGCGGAGCTTTGTACTTTGGCAAATCCCCCTCGTTGTTTTCATTGTAAGAAATACTCCCTCTGAGCACGCCTGTGATGGTTTCATGCACACGTTTCCCCTTTTTTAGGTTTCTTCCCCTTCCTTCCTAATCCCCCCTCTTTTTTTTTTGTCGGTATATATTCTCTCTTCCAGGTGTTTGAGTTTTAATTTCTGTGCTCCGCCTCTTTTTTCGGAGTTTTTTTAACTTTCGCTTAAGGTCCCCCCCCAATAAGCCCTGACCTCGTTCTTAGATCGTTCTTCCCCGCCTCCGTTATCCGACTGGACTTTTAGGAACCTTCGATGAAGAATGACGACAGTCCTTGCGTCTTCGGCCCCCAAACTTTCTTGCGTAATCATAATGGTCCTTTCGACCCTTTCCCACGGCTGGAACCCACTTATTTCTTTTTTCCTACAGGAAGTTACCGATAGATCGATCATGGTGATAGTCCTTTTTGATCTTTTCCAATGCTGAAAGGTTTTGAGCCTGCCAAGGCCCTCCTTCCCTAGCCACGGGCATTTTCTCTCTTCTTGGATATGCATGGACCCCATGCCTTCATCAGATCTTTTCCTTGCAGCTTTTCGTGTCCTTTGTGTCTTGAAAACCTTCCAGGTTTCTTGGGCCTGTATCCAGCCCCCTCCTTTGTTTCTCTCTTTAAGTCAGGTCGTGTAACCCCTTCTTTCCCCTCATTTTTTTTCCATTCAGTCTGAATCCTCTTTCTTTGCCTTTAAGAGATACGAACCATTTTTCTTTTTCTAGTGAAGAGGCGAAACCCGCGTTCGGTCTCGATATTTTCCCCGGTAAGGTCGTTTTTTTTGAAGATTTAGCCTTCTGTGGCCTGAGAGGCTTTTTTTTTCCCTTCTTTTGCAAGATCAGGCATGTTTTTTATTCCTCCCTCTTCTCCCTCTGATGCTCGGCAGATTAGATGACCCTTCGCTTTATTGAGTTTGCACCGTTTTTAGTTGGCTTTTTTTAGCTCCATTTCAGTTCCCTGGCTATTTTTCCCCGCTTAAGGCATTGGACTTTTTCGAGCCCCCTTACCGCCATCCATTCTGCAAACCTACGTTCCCCCCCTATGGAACGGGAGATGTTTTTCGCCTTTTTTGAGTCTGATGTCTTATTTGCTACCTTGATCATTCCAGTACCTCTTTGTTGGGTTGAGGTATCGCGATGGGCCCCATTTCTTTTCTTCCCCCGGTCCCTGGATAGTCTAGGTATTATTACGTTCAGGCTCCGGTCGTTTTATTACTTGTTTGCAGTCAGGTACTGGAGATTTCTTCTCTTTTTTGAGTCTTCTCTGCTTATCCTCTGTCTTGCTTCAGAGATGTACCTGTGGCCACTGGGGACACCGGTTTTCCTGGAGGTCCTTCTTTTTTCCATTTCATTGCCAGGAGCTTGTCGTTCTTTCTTTTTTATTGTGTTCGTTAAACCAAGCCCCTTTCTCGCCAGTTTTTCCTATCTTTAACAAGAACGGTTCCCTTTCCCCCTTCCAGAATGGAAGCCGATCCTCGTTCCCCTTCTTTTCAAATAAGTTCTTTCCCCTGAGGAGAGCCTGTCGGAGAGCCCTCCCCTTCTAAAATGTTCTTAGACGAGCTCTTTTCCCCCAGTCCCCCTCGAGTGATTTAATCAAAGTCCTCAGGTCCCGAGTCGCTTGCCGCGCTTTTCTTACCCCTTTTATTTTTTAGAGTGATCGAAATGGCACGGTTTCCGATTTCGGAGCTTTCAGTTCTCGCTGTAATCCATATTCTCCACCATTCCCCCTCCGTTCCTGAAGGCACTAATAGAGGTCATCTCCCCTTTGCGCCTTTCCCCCTTGTCCCTGTTCTTTTTACTCCTTCCGGTTGCGAGTTTTTCTTTTTTTATTGACGCTTTTTAAGAGAAGAAAGCTTACTAAGCTGGTTGCTAATCTTCTTCCGCTTCTTAAGATATCTCCGAATCCTTGTTTCTTTTTTTAGGTCAGAACAAAGCCTCGATACAATTTTTATGGTCCTTTTTTCCTTTTCCTTACAGAAGATAACCTCAATTGAGACTTTTTCATCCCTCTCAATCTTTTTTTTATTTTCGGGATGGTCAGCTTACCGAAGAAGTCTATCCCTGCTTCCAGAAAGGCTTTCTGCCTTCTAGTAGGCATTAGACAATGTTTCGCAGGTTGATATTCTGTTCCAAGAAGTTGTTTGTGTTCTCTTAGAGATTATCTGCATAAGATAGAATTTTCACTTTCTCCGACAACGGATATTATGCTCATTACTTGCCTGTCTTTCCTTTCTCTCTTCGTGATCCATTCCCCTCTGAGAATCGTAACGAAGGATTTAGCTCGTCAGAACAAATGTCCAGGTTCTGTTATGCTTTCTTCTCTAGTTCCGAACGTCCCCGGATTCTCCCGAGAATGATATCGGTGTGGTCTGCAGTCTGTCCCTCCTCCCATAATTCGGCACCACTGTTCAGTCAGCTTTTTTCTGTAAAGTCCAAGGGATGAGTCGCTTGGATCCTTCCTTCTCTGAGAAACACCTTACGCCGCCGGCTCAATCGGCAAGGCCGCCCACGTGCATGAGTTAGCAGTTCAGTGAGAATGACCTCCCTTCAACGGTCTTTTACACTTTTCCTTATGGGAAAGTCTTTTTCGAGCTCCTCTCTATAACCAGTAGCTAAAACTTTGCCCCTTTTCCTAAGCGGTAGAGCTTTGAGACCCGAGGACGCGGAGTACGCGCCCTTTTTTTAAGGAATGTTTTCTTGATTCGGGGTTTCTGTTTTATGTAAGACCACGATGCCCCGATTCCCCCAAGTCCCTAACTTCCGAGGCTTTATCCTTTCCATCTCCGACTGAGGAGTGAGTTCTTTCTTGCTTTTATTTCCGTTTTCTTCCCCCAGGAATTTGAGGGATTGTCTTCCCCCCCCCCTAGACTAGTTCTCTATCTACAATTGAGCTTCGTCGACCACAGTGGTTTTTTATTTCCTCTACTGGCGTTCCCACATACAATCCACACTCCCAACTCTTTTCTTTGTCATGCCCCCGATAAGTTCCCCACCTCCCTTCCTCCTTGTTCTGCCCCAAAGACATCTCACATCGATTTTATGAAATCGAATCACGCCGCCCTTAGCTTAATACAGGAAGATTTTCGCTTATTTTACCCTCTCTCTCCAGGCTCATAGGCTGAACAGCTCTTGTCGGTCCTTTTCTAAATTTCTTCGGCCAATTGAGGAACCTTTAACACTACCAAACCTCAGGCCTACCCTTAAAATTTTGAGCCTTTCTTTCCCCCCTCTTAAGCTCCATTTTCCGTGAGAACGCCCCTTTCCCATACTTTTTTCAATGGAGGTTTTTCTTCAGCCAGGATCTCCCTCCCCCCGCCTAACAGAAGTCCGGCGGTCTGAGAATCAGTCTTCGGGTCTTGAGATCCCTCCGAATCGAGGGGAGAGCCTTCCTCTTACATATACAGATTTCTTCCCCTACTTAGTGAGTCATTCTTCCCTACCTAGGTTCTTCCCTTCAGAGGGACCCATGTCACCTTCGACTCTACCTCCCATCACTTCAGGCCCAGTTTTCAAAGTCAGCCCCCACTTCTTATTACCCCTGAAGACCTCATTTATGTTCCCCCTAGAAAAAGCATCTATTTTCGACTTATTAACTCCCACATTTGATCTTTAGTCCTCTAGATAACCTGGCTAGACTCTATTCCCCCCTCTTTCAGGTAGGTAGCCCCCATGGGTACACCCCTAGGGCCTATAATGCTATTCCAAGTTTCTCGGAGCCTCCTATTCCCTTCTTGGAAGGTGTGCAAACCCCCCCACCTTCGTTCCCTCCCGACACCTCTAGACGCGGACCGATTTATGTCCCTGTCTTTACTCCATATTTAAGGGACGAGCCCCTCCCCTTTTCGTTATAAGTGTTTCTTAGTAAACAAATTGTCCCTTTTGCGACCTTTTAATTTTTTAAATGTAGCGCAGAATCCCCCCCGGTCTTACCCATCCAGACTTTTCCTTCCTTGTGTCAAAGATTCATGAAGCATTTTGCCCCCTTTCCTCCGGTGTACGAGACTACTTTCCTTTCGTTCCTTTCTGTCCGGACGAGTCCTTGCTTCTTCCTCGTCTTCCTTATACCTTCCCTCGTTTCTGGCTTTTTTCCTTTTAGTTTCTTGTCTGAGAAGCCGACTTCTCCCTTCTCTCCCCGCATTCTTTCTCCCCTCCGTGAATGACTTCCATTCCCCTTTCTCGTTGGGAGGTCCTTTCCTCTCTCACTCCTAGTTGTGGTTTTTTTCTTTGATTCGCCTTCCGTGCTTTTACTTGAGGCTCCTCAAGTGCAGGCTTGGCTTTAAACTTCCTCGGGTTCCTCCCCCCTCCGTACCCTCCGATAGGCCCCAGTCCCCTGAGCACTTTTTTTTCCGCTCTCCGGGCTTGCCTTCCTCCACCCCCCAGAAGCTTCAGCCCTTTTAAGTCGGATCACACCTTTTTTACTAATCAATGACGGACCCACGTCTTTCTTACACCGCCTTTTTTCTTACTGATCACTTATGTGTTCTCCTTTCCCCCCTTCAGATCATTTTGCTCCTCTCTTCGACCCGATGTGCCGCGGACAATGCCGGGCCACTGTTTTTCCTTTTGCCGTCGAAACTCTTGCTCATTTCTGCTCTCAATTCCCTTTACTATTAAAAGAATGACGCCTCCTATCTTTTCCTCGTTCACTCTGCGTGATAATCTTAACCCTGAAGAAAGTCGTTTTCGTTCCCCCCTTCCCGGTAATTTTCCTGGCTCTTCAGCGTTGTTCGAGTCTCGGACTACCCTTTTGCTCCAACCCGTGTAGGCGTCCCCCGCCTCGGCCGCCTATTGATACTTCACTAAGATGAGGATTGGCTTTCTTCTTTTAGAGAAGGGCTGGGTTTCCATTTTAATATCAATCACATCAGTTATGTGAGTGAATTTAGCATTTCTGATGATTTTTTTTTTATAGGTGTTTGCCTTGACACAGTTCTCTCATGGCCGGATGAGGCTGTTTCTTCCTGATTAATGAAATGGATTCTTCAGGCCCTGCTTTTTATATTCCGATGTTGCCCCCCGCTTGAGATCGTCTAATTCCCCTAGTTTAGGATGATTTTGCGTCCTCTTATTTGTTGCTTCGCACCCGTCCACGTGAGTTCTTCTTTCCCCCATCTCCGGCTGTCCCCGGCTCTTTGACCCTATTCTCCTTCCCCAAATCCGGTTCCCCATCAGAGAGCCCTTTTCTTTCGGCTTTAGCATGGGTTGTTAGATGTATCCAAATTTCCTAGGTGTTTTTCGGTACTGTGGAGGTATGTTTTTTTGGTCTTTTTTTTTTATTGACTTTAACCCTTCCGGCTTCTTTGACCCCTCCTTCTCCTTACTTTAGAGAGTTCTTCTTTTGAAGAGCGTTTGAATCTTCCGGCTTCCTAGCGAGTATTGTTTGTTCTGCTTTCTCACTTAGGCTTTTTTGAGATAGTTCCTTTTCAATTTCCCTCCCTGTTTTCTTTTTTCTGGAACGGCTCATGCAGGACCTTCCACTTCTTTTTTTTTTTGAGCTTTTTATGGGAGAATCCTGTTCCGCTCCCCCGAAGGTTCTCCCCGAACCTCCTATCTAGTTTTTGAGATAAGTCACCTTGGATTTTTCTTTTTTTTCCCCCAGCAAATTGAAGCTTTCCACCTTCCCCTCGAGTCTTACCTTCAATGAAGTGTCGGGTTGTTTGATGTAGTTCTTTTTGGAGTGTTACCACTGGACCCTCTTTAATTCCTTCACAAAACCTGACTTTGCTTATCCAAAAGAACTCTTTTCTTCGAAGCGGGCCCTACTTTTAGCTCACCTGATTTTTAATGGCCGGGTAGCTTTTCTCCAAGTTCTTCCCTCCGCTTGACCAATCGACCTCTGTACCCTGCAGTTCGCGGCCGTTTCTTCCTTTTTTGTAACTGTGGGCACCTCACTCTTGACTTGCTTGCGCTTGTTCGAGGGCTTGAGGGTTGCTTAGCTTCTTCCCCCCTTTACTTTTAGTCCCCCCCTTTTTGTTCCTATCTCTTGACTATGACTGCTTCTAGAAAGCGTTGGGCGTTCCGTCCCCTTCTTCACCCTTTTTTCGATCCCGGAGGGTCCTCTGTTTCTTCTTTCTCTCCCCCCTTTCTTTCCGAGATTCCAGCTCCGTTTTTCACCCGCCCCGGTCCTCGCGCGTTTTTGACTTTTCGATTTTTGATCGCTGCCAAGAAAAGCACTTTTTACTCTCTTTTCCCTGTCCCTACACGTCTCTTCTTCGCGACATCTCTATCTTTTTTTTTTCTTGACGCTTTTCGAGTCGATACCTCTTGTTTGAGCACCTTGTCTTTTGACACTTTTTTCCCTGCTTCGATCCCTTTTTCGGTAGATAGTTTGATTGATTAGGCTGCCCCCCCCTTCCTCCTGCCTTCTTCGATTTAATCCCCATTTTTTTTTTCTCGATCGGTCCTCCTACGTTTCGCTTCATTTTTCTCTTTTTCTGAAATTAAAGCAAGCCCTTTTGTCCCTCTTTCTTTTCTCTCTCGCCTTTTATTACCACAGCCGGGAGTTCAGGTCGTCCGTCTGTCGAAGAGGCTTAGCCCCGCCGCATCGGTACCCTGCTCATTAATTTCTTGGTACCCGAAGGACAGTTCTGAACTCCTCTTCCTTCGATGCCCTTCTGTTAAACGATTGCTTGCTTCCCAAGGTCCTCGTGAGTTCCTCCTCTACCCCATCGCCTTTTTTTTAATTCGTAATGCTCCTTTGATAATCTCTCCTGCACCCGACCTTTCCTGAGGGTGTCGCTCCCCTTCTTGGCTTCTCCAAAGATACGATTTCCTAATTTTTCCCTCCTTGATTTTTCCAAGTAAAGAGATAATCCTTTCCTTCCAGCCCTCTTATACGTCCATTCTTTCCTCTAAAGTGTCGTGCATGTTTTTCTCCCCACCCGATCAGGATATTCGTCAACTTCTCCCTCCGGATCCCTTCTGTGGTGAGGTCCCCCTTCGGACACAGTGCGACGAGCTCTTCATTTTCCTTAAATCTTTCACACGCCTCCACCCTGGAAGACTTTTTGAATTTTCCCCCTTTCTCCCTCCCAGCCTCGTTTCGCAGCCTAAGCCCTCTCGCTTTTCCCAGCTCTGCCGCCTGGCGAGTGATCGCTACCTGAGTCCCCTTCCCTTTCGACCTTTCTTTGGTTCCTTCCCAGCGACAATGCTTTCCCTCTAATCCGGCCTTCCAACCCCTCCGTGATGCCTCCAATTTTTTTTGCCCCTCATTCAGAAAAAAGAGATTTTAAAACCCCCCCTTCCCTTTCTCCTTCTTTTTTTTGAACCGGATTTTTTTTTGTCCGCCTTTTACGATAGATTATTTTGCCGTAGAGTTTACGAACTCCGTTAGTCTTTGGCGAAAGAAACTTACACTACCTTCTTTTCGCTCATAAGAAGAATCAGTTAGTCCTTAAGGGGCCAGCTGTGCGTAGTAGATCACCTTTTTTTAACTTCCTAATACAGGTACTTCCCCTGTTCTTTCCTTTCCACCGAACCCCTCTAACTTAGTAGGTACCCCCGTCCCCCCCACCATCCCGCCTCGGTTCTTTCTCCTAACTGAGAACCCGAAGCTTACCCTCCACTTTTCTGATTTTTCTCAGAAAACCCTGAGGAGTGCTCTTCATCAAGCCTCCTTCTTAGTAAAGACCCTTTCTCCCCAGCTTAAGGATTTTGGCCCAGACAATTTGTTTACACTCAAGGCTACTTCACGATCAGCTACCTGCTGATTAACGTTCCTCTAAATGAACGCCGGTTTCCTTTGTCCCCCCTCCCTATTCTTCCTTTTTTCGGAGAAATAATCCGTATTCGTTTCTAGATCTCGTAGTGTAGGGTACTTTTCCATACCTTTCCAGTGTCCAAGACCGCTAGTCCGTGCGCGTACAAAACCTTTGACTTCAAATAATGAAGCTGATCAACTCTAGACTCTGATTTACACATCCATTTCCCCCCCCCCCCATCATGATCTTTCTTCCACAATAGACTGGCCTTCCGTCTTTTTCCCTTCCCTTTACCTTTCTGTTCTCCCTCCCTTCGCGATGGGAGTATGCTTTCGGTTAACTCATTATTGAGTAGGCGGACGGACGATGATACCTATTTTTTTTTTTGATATTTTTTTCCTTTTTAGGTCCTTCCCTCTCCGTTTTTCTGGAATTGCTCGCCCTCCTGCGGGAGAAGAATGTTGCACACGGCCCCCCCTTACTTTTTTTTTCGAAATCTCTCTCCGTGAGAGTTTTTCTCCATCCCCAGTCAAGGGTCCGTGTTTGCCCTCAGGAGGTTCCTCCCTCTTCTCGAACTCTTCCCCCTCGCGCATACCCTTAAAGCACTCAGTAATTCCTCCCTCCTCCCTTTCCCTAAGTCCTTCTAAGTCAGTTAGTCCCTGCTTTCCCTGGGTTTTTCTTAGCTTTGGCCAGACCAGAAGAACGAGTCCTTTGATTTCCCTTCTAATTTTTTGTCAGTCACTCTTCTTCTCTTCGCCCCCTCTACTCCCTGGTTTCCTCCTTATTCTCAAGATCTCCTCCCCTTTTTCTATGGTGTTCAAGTTTGGCATGCGGAACAAATTCCTGGCTTTTCCTGATGAGGTCCCCCCTTAGAAATGTCGCCCATCTTTCGAATTCCCTCCCATGGCCCAGTGATTCCCTTTGTCCCAATGATGCCTTTCTGCCTTCATCCCGAAGTTTGCGTGAAAACGTCAAGCTGGAGGGCTCTTTTTTTATCCCCGCGCGTTTGACGGCTTAGGCCGGGGTGCCCCAGTTTTCTTTTCTTGAAGTTTTTCCTAAGTTACTCCCAATGGATAGATTATGTTTTTTTCCGATTTTATTGTTCGTTGCGGGGAAGATTAACCCTTTCTATATGGTTATGGTTTTCTCCTTTCCGTGCGCTTCCTTCAGCTCTGTTATTGATTGGTTGGAGGGACTTGCCCCTGTTTCTCAGTTCTCTCTACTTTAAGTGGGTCTTTAGAGTCCCCAAGACTCTTCTGTTTCCCTCTTTTTTCTCTTTTTTTCGTACCTCGGAGCGACTGATTCTTTTTTTTTCGAGTCCCCCCGCCTTCGAGTGCTTTCTCACACGCATCGTCTTCTTTGAAATTTCACTTTGGAAAGGAGAGTCCCCACCTCTGAGTCCCCCCCCCCGGTTCCCTTAGTCCTTAGCTTTCTTCTTCTGTTCCTTTCTGAGTCTGCCTCCCGTTTTTCATTTTTTTCCTTGGTTCTTTTGGCTTGCCGTCGATGGCAGTTGCCAAAGGAACGTTAGCTCCTTAGTTCTTCTCCCTGGAGCGGAATCTGCCGTAGTAAAGGACAACGTTTACTGGAGCGGCAGAGTTCTTCTGAGTTTTTTTTTTTTTTGAACTTCTTGAGAGTCTTTTTTTCATTTTTTCCGTCTCTTCTTAATCCTTTAGGACCGTAAGAGGACCTTTCTCTTTCTTTCTTGGGGGAGATTGGTCTACAGACTGTTCTCCTACGATCTTGAGATAAGTTTACCTCTCTTCTTATGCAAGACAGGAAGAATGCTTGTTTCCTTACCAAGCCTGAGGAGTTCATTCCAAGTTCTTGTTGCCTTTGCACGTCTGCTGTCTTTAAACTGGATTACCCTTTTGCTTTCCTTTTACAATAGGTAGATACTCAAGCCCCTTAGTTTTCCTCCTTCACCCCTCCTCCTTCTCTAACATTTTTCCCTCAGTCGGCCCGCTTCCCTTTGATCGTGAGAGGCGGAAACTTCTATCTTCCCTCTGTACCCAGTCTTTCCCCTTTTTTCCAGCTTCGACTCTGTCTGCCACGTGAGCCTTCTTGCCCTTTTTTTTTCTTACGCTTTACGCTGCTTTATGGTGCTCGAAGATCTAACGTCAAGAATCTTCCTTGGCTCCCCCCCTCTTCGCTGACAGACTGACATAGGGCTTCTTTTTCTGGGCGTCCCTTTTTTTTCATTTACGCAAAACCATCCGTCTGCAAGGGCTTCTTTTTTTCGCTTTTCCTATCCCTCCTCTAACCCCACCCCCTTTCTCTTTCGTAATTTCCCCTCCCTTCAGTTAACTGCGAGGAGTCTGTCTAGGTCAGATAGAACTTACCAACATTGATGGAGCGAAGAGAAGTTTTGTCTTTTTACAGTTTCTTTACGGC
>Ga0179591_1176340_pt1 | contig 12586 bp, 27 predicted proteins | sample CZOMad2_1_08_16f_FD_182891 | JGI IMG/M metagenome (GOLD analysis project Ga0179591, IMG submission 182891) | Vadose zone soil fungal communities from Angelo Coast Range Reserve, California, USA - CZOMad2_1_08_16fungal (PacBio error correction) | ecosystem: Environmental > Terrestrial > Soil >... | reverse complement strand
TCTGATCCCGCCCTGGATGATGCCCTAGTCCCCTAGGGATGTGTACCCTTTCCCCTTTTCCCCGTTCCTTTAAAGTTTTTTTTTTTTTAATCCGTACCTGGCTATAATGGTAATTCTGGGTAGTTTTCTTTATGAGTTCCCTCTTTTTTATCCTACCAGTCCTAACTTTTTCCCCCCCCTTCTCCTCCTCCTTAATTGTTAAATAATTATAAAACCGCTTTTCCCTTTCTCCCGTTAAGGATTTTTTATAATTTCCGTTTAAATGAAAACTACACATACTGGCATTCCCCAGTTAACCCGTCCCAAATTTGTCTGAAATTCTTTTCTCCCTCTTTAGGAAAGCCCCCATGGTTACCCCCGACCCAGCAACCTCCGTTCCTTGCAATGTGATCACACCCCCCAAGCGAAAAACGCTTGTGCTTTCCTTACGGCCCCGTCAGGACCAAGCACAACCTCAACCCCCCACACCCTTCTTACCTATGGTGTATTGGGACACGGCAGTTTTTTTGTAGTGAACCCCTTCTCCTCAGTTCCCTCCCGCCAACAACCTTTTGTTTTCCCTGGGAAACATTTCTCCAGTTTGCTGGATAATGCTGGCTCCTAAATTCCCTCCTTGGTTTATCCCCGTATCTTCAACTCATGTTGGCGCGGTTTCTGGTTTACAACATCTGACCTTTCCTTTTGTGACTTTCCCTCTTTTTTCCCCTTTAAACGGGCCTTCCCTTTCTTTTTTAAGGGAACTTGGCACCCTTGTCCCCCCGAGCTGCCGTTTGTTTGTTTCAACCCCCCCTTTAACGCTCGGCTGTCATATGCACCATTCCCCCCTGACCCCGTGTGACCCTTATGCTTTCCCGTTCACTTATCCCTCAGTCCTGAACCAATAGCCCCTTCCCCCCCTTACGAGAAGGTACAGCCCCTTTTAATGTTCCCCCTCATCATGTTTTCACCCGAGCCCAACTTCCCCTTCCCTTTTACACAACTTCCCCCCCTCAACAAGACCACACATAATACAACCGGTTTCCCCCTGTCTTTTTTCATTCCCATGTTCTGCTTCCCTCATTTTAACTTTCCCCCCCCCCGGGTTTATTACCCTTTAAAGACTTCTCCCTGGTCCATGCTTCTTTCTTTTTTCCTGATATCCTGTTTTGTGCGACCATAGACTCCTTTGCACCGAATTTCAAACCTGTTCACTTTCCCTTCCTCGTGTTTGAATTATCCGACACCTCCTATTTGCTTTTACCCAATTTTTACCGCCAAGGGTAGGCCCCCCCCCCCCCCCCCCCTCCACCGTATCCGACAAACAACCCCTTCTGCAACCCCATGCTGCTCCCCCCCCCCCCCCCCCCCCCCCCCCCCCCAAACCCTGCCCTTTTTAACTGGGATCATCAATTTTTAATTTCTTCCCCCCTTTCTCATTCCCCCCCTTTTCGCCATTGATCCTATGCAATTCCGTTGTTTTATCCCCTTTTTGAAGAAAACCAAAGCTGTGAACCATTCCCTCTACCGTCATGGACCCTCGAAACAACTTGCGGCTTCAATTGTTTGACCATACCTTGTGCACCAGCCCCCTGCTTCACAACCTTTGGTAATGGAGTTTTCCATGATGGACATTCATCCGGAGTCCTTTTACCCCCTTATCCCTGCTTCAGCATCTTCTTATCCCAATATATATTTTCCTCTCCTCCTTTTGTTTTTCTCGATCTTTCCCCAGATGGCTGTCCTAATGGACCTTGCTTCCTTTTTCCGTTCCTCCTGCTGCATTTTTCCTTCTTTTCGAACCAATAAGTTTTTCACACCATCCCCCCTTCTTTGGAAAACCATTTTCCTTTCACTTCCATTTTTTTGCTTCGGGAGGTTCAGATGTGTCCTTCCCCACATCTTCCTTTACCCCCTTATGCAGTTTATGTCTTTCAGCTTTCCAGACCCCTTTTGCATGTTTATCTCGATGTCGGAACTTGACTTATGAAGAGGTTCCACATACTGCCCTGCCTTGAGGTAAGACTCAGTCTTTGCCCTCTCCCCCCCCTTTATTGTTGTGTCTTTTCTCTTCCTCCCCTCTTGTTAATTTTTTCGGAAATTTTTCATGGTCCATTTTTTTGGTGACCCCACCCTACATGCGTGCTGTTCCTTCCTCCCTCAAAAAAAGACCTCTTTACCCCTGTCATTTTTTCCCCTTTTGGCTCCGCCTATTTTTCCACCGCTGCTTCCTCCCCCCTTCCCCTGCGCCCCTGCGACGAGCGTTCCTTTAAATCCCACAAAGGAAAATGTTATTCGTAAAATGTTTCCACAAGTGCCTGGGTAAATGATGAGTTTTTCATGGTTCTTTTGAAATTTGAAAATGGAACATATTTTTAAATTTTCTTTTCACGATGATAAAATGATGCAACCCTTCCTTTCCGATCACTTGTTTATTTCAGTGCCTTTTCTTTAAGCGACCCCTTCCCTCCCTTCCCTTTCCTTTTATTTTGACCTAGAGCCGTAATCTTATTTTTTCCCCGGGCTTTATTGTTAGGCATTTGGCTGGTTCACTTCCATGTAAAAGGACCTATCCTTCAGCTTTAATCGGACCCCCCATCCCACACCACCGTTTCCCCCTTTCCCCTTTTTTCTTTCCTCACAGTGCATGTGAACTTGTTTCTGTTAAAATAAGCTTCCTACCCCAGGCGATGTCAGATTCCCCTTCCTTTCTTCTCCCCCGCCCCCACATTCTTTTCCGCCTTCCACCCTTTTTTTTTCGGAAGCTTCGCTGACCAGAAACTGCTTTCCCCTCCCCCCCCAGTATTTTTCTTTTGATGTTCTCATCTTGCCATCTCTCTTTTCCCCCCCCGAGTTTGTTTTTTCCACCCCTTCTGCCCCCTTTCTTCACTTGTCTTGTCCCCCATTTTCCATTTTCCTACCAACCTTCGGCTCACCGAAGCCGACCTGTTTTTTCTTCAAGGCACCCTTAGATTGAGTGCGGCCAGCAGGCAAAAAAATCCAAATTCTCTCCCCTTTTTTTCTACCTTTTTCCCCCTTCTCTTCTTCGGAGGATCACCGTTATCTTGGCCAGGAGGAACGTCTTTATTCACTCCTCAATGCCCCTCTTCGCAATGGAAAGTACTTGCACTTCAACCTTTATTACCACCCCATCTCCCTTTCCCTGGCTGTTATCGCCTTTCCCCCTTTCCTCCCCCTTTTTTTCTCTCTGAATAACAGCTGGTATGCCCTTCCTTGCCCCGATTTTAGTCAAAGGTTCCGGTTCCGGAAGTTTGCCCTGCAAAACCGTCCTGGTGGATTGTCCGTTAGTGTCCCCGAACCCCTTCAGTCATAACCTTTTTCTTCCCTTCCTCCGCTTCTTTTTTTCAGAATCACAATCTTTCTATCCCCCTTTTTTTTCAGATGTTTTATAATCTGCCGGGACCAAACCTCCCCTCCTCTTCTTCCTTTAACAGGTCCCAATAAAATTTCCCTTTTTTCTTGAGCAGCTTAACCCCGCCCCTTTCCCCCCAAGGAACAGCAAACGGTTCCTGCCTGTTTCCCCCCCCCAAGCGAAAAAAGCGTGGAACCGATCCAGCTGCTTTCCCCTCCACCCAAAAAAGCTATCCTCGGTTTCTTTTTCCCGGCATTTTTTTAAACACTCCCCTCCTCCTTTTTTTTCCCCCTCCACCAAACCCGTGTGTACCACTTTCTGACCCCAATCTATCTTTTTTTTACCCGCATGGATAATACCATTACCCCTTGGTAGAGTCTTTTCCCCCAGACTTTTCTCGGCAAACTGGTTCCCCCCCAAAACAGACCCTTTTTCCGTTGTTTATGACTTTCCAATCCTCTTACCCCCTTGGTCTCTTTCCTTGGTTGACTTCTGCCATTTTTTTTCCCCTGCCTTCTCCACCCCCCTTGCCCGGTAAAAAACACTCAGATTAACTGGAGTCGATGTTCTCACCCTCCCCTGTCACGTCCGTTATTGTTGAGTATCCCCTGCCGCGAAAAGCATTATTCCCCCTTCACTTTAACCCGATTTTCGCGAATTTTCACACCTAATTTTTTCAACCTGATCAGGAGTTGTCAATCAGCCCCCCCTTTTTATTTCTTCCTTTTTTACAAACCCTGACTTCCCCCCTGACAAAACTTCAAATCCATGATTGAAACCAGTTGGTAATTTAACCCCCCTTGGTCACCCCTTATGGCGTTACCATTGTTTCCCCTCTTTTCTCAGTTCTTTTGAATTCTTGATATATGCCGTTTTGTTTCCCCCCCTCTCCTTGAGCGGATAAGAGTAACATTTCCCGGTTTTCCCCCCCCTGCCTGATTGGTTGTGAAATCTGAACCTCCCTGCCTTTCCTTTACCCGCCTGTTCGACCATAAGTTTCAAGTCAACCCTCCCCCTCTTTTCTTAGAACCCCCAACAGAATTCCTCTCCAACTAATTCGAGGCGACTTTTGAAGTGATCTCCGGGGCTGAGTATGTGAACCATGGATGTTTCATCTCTTTTCCCTAGCGATCACTTCTTGCCTAGTGGTTCTTACCCTCTTGCCTCCCCTCAACAAAGATGCCCATGATTTCTTTTTCTTCTTCCTCTCCCCCCACAACAAGTGAGGTATATGAAATACCCTGTTTTGAACATATACCTGGATTTTTTTCCCCCAAACCCCTGTTAATGTTTTTTTTTTTCCCTCTTTGTCCCTTTTCCCGGCGGAAGCTGTTTAAAAGGCCTCCTTTATCCTTCTTCCTCCCATATGAGGACATATTCTTTTTTCCTCCCTTTTTGTTGTTTTTATTCCTGCTGAATAGGCCGGTGCTGTCTTTAAAACTTTCTCCTTCTTCCTTTGGTCCCCCCTGTAGAAAACCCCCTTTCCCCCCCTTTTTTTTTTCCCATCCCGTTCTCTTCACGGGTGGTCTTTTCCTTTCATTCCAATAAAGTTGGGATCTGGGGGGTTCGGCATCCTTTTCTTATGTACACAAAATGGTTCATTGTTTCTTTTCTTCCCTCCTTTTCTACATAAAACAGTCGTCTTCATCTACAGTTCCCGTGTGAAGATGACTTGTGCAATCCTTTTTTTTATTTCCCATTCAAGGGTGAACCTCCTTCTCTTTTCTTTGACTTTACTTTGACTACGTTCCCTACATTGTCCTTTTTCCTTGCGGCCACTTTGGAACCTTCTTTTTTTCCCAATTTTCGGTTTGACATCCAAACTTCTTAACACAATGTAATGGTTTCCACCCTCTTTTCTTCCTTATTTTCCCCCCCTCTTCTTGTCAGATCTAAGACTTCCTTTAATACCCGCTGGAAGTTTTTCCCTGCGCACCTCCCCCCTTCACCTGGTCCAATTGTTTCAAATTCACTGGCTTCAAATCAGTTGCCTTTAGGATTGATTGTTTGGTTTTCTGCGCCATACAAATTCCTACATTTTCGATAACTCCGACTGCGTCCCCTTTTTAAAATCCACGATCAGGCTCTTGGTTAAGGAATTCTCTTTCCTTCTCCGAACTTCCCCTTCCCCCCCTTTAATTCGTTTTCTATCCCTTTTAATTATTGTTTGACCACGGGCAGCTCTTGTTTGATACGGATTTGTTCCTTTTTCCCTTTACTGCCAACAACCCCCTTTTTACAATACCCGGTTAACTTGCTTTCCCTCTGACCCCTTTACACCCCCCTTCATCAATTTATTTTTTTCGCCCCCCACCTTTTCCTGCCAACCTGGTTTGGACATCTCAGATACCCAGGACATGGTATTCTCCCGTTTTCATACAGTCCGTCCATTTTTTCCCTCCCATTGCACAAATTTTGTCCTTTACTCGTATTAGAAAGGTTCCCTCCCATTCCCCGGACACCTCCCGTAGATAGGGGTGTCTTTTTTTTCCTTCCTTGAGAGTGTACTCCCTCTTTTTTTCCGCTTTTTGGTTGCCTTCTTACCGAGGAGATTGCTTTGGTTGGTTCCCACCTCCAAACTCGGCTCACCCGACTGATAACAACCTCTTTTTTGTTGACCTTAACGTGCCCATAATATTTCTTCTCTTTTGCGTGCCCGTACAGGCTTATCCAAAACTTTCCCAAATGAAGTTTTCAGTCCTCAGTCTTTTTCCCCTTTTTTCCGGGACCCCCCGTCCATTTCGGGGAGGTTGACTTCTGGAACTTCTTAAGACCAACAACTCCTTCCAGGGAACTGTTTCCCCCCTTCCCCCCCCTTCCAGGCCAACTGGACTTTCTTCAACTTCCCACACAACCTCTTTTTCCTTCCTCCCCCCCATTGCTCCTCCTTTCTTTTCGGTGTTGTTTTGAGTGTACCCCCTCCCTGTCTTCTTGCATGTTTCAAGAGTGGAGTTCCTTGTCCACAAGGTACTTGTTCGGACTTGCAAGGGCAATAATTGCCCTTCCTAATCCTTCTGATTTCTTCGTTGGATGCTTCCAAGACGCCTCCTTCACGAATCGGTTTCCTTTCCTAGACCTCCTTCTTTCATGTGCCCCTTGCTATCCCCCACATTTTAGGATTCAATAGATTTTTCTTTTCCTCCTTCGGCACAAAATACACCTATTATTTAGTACGCCCCGTCCCAACTTTTTCGCCCATCGGGACGACGATTTTTTTCTTCCTTTTGAAACTTGTTTTTCCCCCCATACCCCCCCCCTCCTCCCCTTCCAGTTGCATTTTTCCCCCCCCAAAACTCGAAACCCTGCTTGGATCATCCCCACTTCGACCTCGCCGGTCCCCGCCAATCAACTATACTTTCGGTTGGCCGGCGGCCCGTTTTCTTCTTTCCCACTTTCTCCTGGCCGCTTCACAGGTCCCCCCCTTGTGCAACTTTTTTTGAAACATTTCTCCTTCCTTGGAATCCGTTTTAATACCTTCCCCTCTTTTGATCTTTCCAACCTTTTCTCCCGTTTTTGCCAATTTTTCTCCCCCCCCCCCAAATACCTGTAACCAGTTTGATGGGGGATTTTCCATCTTTCCATTTCAAACCGGTTGTTTCTGTTCCTTTTTTTTCCCTTCCCTTGTGCACCCATGCCTGGTTTATCAAACTGCTATTTTTTTTTCCCCCCACAGACCCGGCCTCCTTTTCCTCAAACAGAAAAGTAACTTTTTCATTTTTTCCTGTATACGGTTTTCATATAATCCTTACCACTCCAAGTGGTTTTTCCACCTCTTTTCTTCTCATTGCCCCGCAATCCTTCCCTCCCTCTCCTTTCGTTAAACGAAATTTCCCATTTGCAATTTTCAACATTTCTCACCCCTACACCCTCCTCAAAAGAAACGTTGATTTTGCCGTCCCCCCTTTTCCTCAACATTGGCAGGTTCTGTCTTCATTTTGTACTTCGCAGTGTTATTGCTGATTCATCCCCTTCGGTCTCATGCAATCATACGGTTTTTACCAGAGAGTTTCTTCCCCGTCAGACCCTTGAACTTTTGTTAAGACAGTGAAATATCCTGAACCCCCTTTCCCGTTTTCTCCACCCCCTCGGTGGCCCTTTCTTTCCCCCTTAAACACCTTTACCACTAGTCTACGAATAAACCTTCCCTGCCTCCCCCCCCCCCCCCCCTCAGCGAGGCGTTGCCGTTAAGTGCTACTCTTGGCTTCTTTATTTGAACCATGGTGTTGCCTTCGGCCCTGAGCTTCCCTCTTCCCCAAGTAATGGTTATGCCCTTTGAACCCCATCCCCCCCCCCCCCGATGCACCAGGGGTACAGTCCGACGGATGCCCTTCCCCCCTCTCTTACACACCGGTATCAATTTAACCCATCCTTTATGGAATTCGTACCTGTTCCTTCTTCCCCTCTGTTTACAAATTGAACGGCGGAAGCTGTTAACCCCCTTTTCCCTTATCCCTATTTAGCCATTGAGCCTAATCTACTTATCTTTCCCCCTCCCCCCCCTCGTTGGAGCAGATCCCGGATTCTCCTCCTTCCATATAGGAATGTTACACTTTCTTCCTTCTACTTTTTTGAACCATCTCATAAAATTTTACCCACCCCCCCTGGATTTTTTCCCAAATAACTTATGTTCCCAAAAGGTCTTTTCCTCATCCTTCCCACTTTTTTTGATCGGCGTGAAGATTCCTTAGGAATTTACCCCCCTTTTCCCCCCTTCTTGTGGTTTATGGTCTTTATACCTCCCCCCTTCTTTTCCCGTGTTCCTTGTGTCTTTTCTATCGATTTTCCTTTCCTATGTCCCCCTTCTTTTTCCCACCTCCCTGGCCCACTCACTTCAAAGCTTTTCCCCCCCAAGCCTCGATGATTGTTTGCTGTTGTAATTTCTGTTTTATTTTTCTTTCCTCCTCAGGGTATTTTGTAATGGGCATCATGTCCCCTTTTTTTTTTTCCTGCCCACTGTTTCTGTTGAAGGATCATTTTTTTTTTACCCCCCCTCGGCTGTACCACTTTTCCTTTTTTTTGCAAATCTGAGAACCTTATGATGCCAGATTGATTTGTCCTATTACTTCCCCCAAATGAGTTCCTTTCCCCCCCCCCTCTCAGTCGCCCCGTTCCCAATGGTACATCATTTGGTCCAATGGTTTTTTTTTCCATTCCCTGGTCAAACCTCAGTTCCCCCCCTTTTTTGCAGGATGTTTTTGTTTTCCTGGCACCAACTGTCATATTTCCCATTTCTATACAACGTCCTCTTCATTCCCTCCTTTGCTGATCCCCCTTTCCCTCTCCCCTTTTCTTCCCATGATATTTAAGTACTTACGTCTCCGAACTCCTTTCTTTCATTTTCTGTTTTTTCAGTTACAGCTTAAATTTTTTACTTTTAACTCAAGTTTTTTCCCCTTCTGTTGAATGTTCCAACCCCCCCCAGCCTACATCACTTTTAAATGTCACGTATGGACATTTCCCCACTCCAGGGGAATTAATGTTTTTCTCCACCCCCTTGTTCGCGACACCGGTCTGGACCCTCGATACCAAGGCGGGTAATTCTTATCACTCCGTATTAAAGCACGTGATTTTCCTCAGTTTTCCCCCTTTTTGAGTTCCCTTTTCCGATTTTTTCACGCCCTTCTTTCCCTACCCTACTTCTCTTTTCTCCTTATGATTTCCTCTCTCTCCCCCCCCCAAGGTTTTCGCTTTGTTGCCCCCTTCTCCGTGATTCTTTTTTTTTTTTTCCTGGTTAAAAATCCTAAAACCTTTAAGTTGATTTTCTCCCCCTTTCTTAGGACCGGTGACCTACTCTCTTTTCTCTTTTTTCATGACGGAGTATAACCCTCCCTTCTTTCCGAAAATCTGATTCAATATTTCCCCCCCCTCCCTTCCGTGAGTTCCCTGGCCACCGTTAGCGGTCTTTTTGTCCCTTCCCCTTTCCTTTCCCCTCCCCCACCCTTCAACAATCTTTAAGGGACTTCTTTTCTTTTCCCCTTTCGTCCACTGGAAAATTTCCCCTCCCCCTTTCCTCCCCCTTCCCTGTTATACTTCTTTTTCCAGACGTTGTTGTGTTGCTGATCGTCTCACCGACCTGGAGCAGGCTAAACTTCTTTTCTTTTTTTCCCTTTTCCAATTTCCTGTTCAGGCTTTGGACAATTTCATCGGGTTCCCTGGCGCCTCCTTTCCTATTGTCGTTTGAGTGTTAAAGACTCTCCTACCGCAACGACCTGTTCTCCTCCTCAATTCTTAGTTATTATAGACCCCTCTTTTTCCCCTTCTTTCCATTTTTTTCCGATTTTTTATAATTCTGTCCGGCACTCCCCACTTCCTCCCTCTTATGGCTACATCCCAATCCCCCCCCCCTTTTTTTGAAAATTCTGTGTTATCCCCTCTTTTAGGCACTGGAAGGTTCCCAACCACTCCCCCCTCCCCCCCTCTTTCCCCCTTTCCCCTTCATGCCAAAGCAAACCTTTCCCCCATACCCTCCCCCTCTTCCTTTCAATTAGCTGCCAACCCCTTCTTTTTCTTTACTTCCCTTCTTCCCCCTTTCGACAGCTCCCTCACCCCCCCCTTGTGCCCCTGCGAAAATCTGCCAGTTTTTGTCTTTTCCTCCCTTCTGGATACATTACCCGCCTGTTTCTCCTCCTTGATTCCAGAAAATGAGTGCCCCCTTTCCCTCCCCCCCACCTGTAACTTACGGTTTCACCTTTTTGAATTTCCATCTTTCCCTCCCCCCCTTCCTTTCTTTTTGTTCCATGCCCTGCCAAATTAAGTTTTTAGCACAGCTTGCCTGGTTAAACAACCCTTTCCGATTACTGGTCGCTTGCTTTCCACCTCAGGATTGATTTATCTCCCCCTTCCCTCTGAATTCCATTCGTGTTAATATCCCGCACCCCATCTTTTGCTTACAGCCCACTCCTTTCCCACAAGAATTGTGTTCCTCGTCACCTTTCCCTGGCACATTCCAATTTCCCCCCGTACCCCAAAGACAAATCTACTTCCCCAGAAATTGAGCCCAGTTCTTTCCCCCTTTCCCCTTTATGGATTCCCCCCCCTTGTTCCCGCTCTTTCTTTTGAATTCTTGGAAGGATCTTGGACCCCTTTCCCCCCCTTTCCCCCTAGAAGGACGTAAAGCCTTGTCCCCCACTCCCTTGTGTTCAGAAGATTTTTTTTTTTTCCTTCTCCTCCCCCCTCCCCTGCGGGTCCTTCCCCCCCTTCCTTTTCCATGAAGTGGCCCTGACCACCCCCCTTCCCCCCTTGTCTTACCTTAAAAGACTTCCCCTTCCCGCCCCCAAGAAGAGCTTTTGTCCACATGTTTTTTTTTTTTTTTTTTTTTTCAAGGATGAATCCAGGGTTCTTGCCGTACCCTGGATGCATTTTTCTTTCCTTTCTACCTCCGAGATCATATCGGCAAGCGGGGTTCTTTTTTCCCTGTTTTTTTCCTCCCCCACTACAAACAAAAGATCATTTACTTCCGAATCTCCCCCCCTCCCCTGACCGATACACCCCCCGTGCTGTAGGCCCTTTCCCTAACCGTTTTTGCACAGATTGAACGGACTTTTGCCCCCCTTCCCTTCTTTTCCAGATGGTACCATCATGGAGTGAAGATTTTGGTTCCACCCTTGCCTCCCCCTTTTGCAGATGCTTTTCCCACTCCTCTTTTCGAAGAAGTACCCCCTTTGGGTTTTTTTCTAGTGTCTATGAATCAGATGCTAGTTTAGGATACGGTTCTTGTTTCAACAGCTTCCTCCGGAGGAATTGGTCCCCTTCTTTTCTGAAAACTATTAGTTGTTTTTCCCCCACTCTTTCCTCTTTTCCCAAAAAGGTTTACTTTCAATGTACCCCCCCCCCCTTCCCCGTTTTGACGGCGTGAAGATGGATCTTTTCTTCCCCCCCCTTTTTTTCCCTTTTTTTCTTTTAGGAATCATCCTAAAAACAGGCCTTTTTCTTCGTCTCTTTCTGATGTCGATGCAGTTTTGTCACACTCCTCCCTCCCTTCGTTAACCCTTTCCCCCTTCAAATTTAGAGAGTTTTTTCTCCCGTCCTTTTTGGTTTATTCTTAATACTACCTTCCTTTGTGTAATGGTAAGGTCACCTTCTTTTTCCAAAGCCTCTGCTAGGTTAAGGAATTCACCCATATTATGTACACACCTGACCCGTGTTTCCCACCAATTGCGTTTTCTCCCCCCCTTTTAATCTTTCTTTTACACCGAATTCATCCCCTTTCCCCCCCTCCTTTCCCTCCTCCCCTAAGGGTTTCCCCCCCCTTGTTCACTTCCAAAACCTTTCCCCGTTTCCCCCATTCGAACTGTTTTTCACAATCGTGCGTGAAGTCCTCTTTTTTCGGTTTCTTTCCTAAAATGTGACCATTCCCTTTTTTCCTCTACCCGAATGAATGACCCCCCTCCTTTTCTTCACAATTCTGTGACAGTTGTTCCTGATCTTGTTTCCTGAAGGATTTTTCCCCTTTATACGAAATAACCAGTCCTCTTTTTTTTTCATTTCCATTGTCGGGCCTTCCTTCTTTCTTTTGGGCAGCTTTTTTTCCGTTCCCCCTTTTCCCTTTGGGATTTCCCCCCCCCCAACCCCCAATCTCCTTTTTTTTATTTTAAAGTTTTCCCCCTCCTCACTTTTTCCCTTGACCTTTTTTTTTGCTGCAACCACTTTTTTCTCCCCTGTTTGAAACTCTCGATACGCAGGCGAACGTCTTATCCCCCTCCTGTGGATTCCAAGATCAGTTTCTCGTTCCCCCCCTTTTGGGTTGGGGTTTGGCGGGTGTTGTTTCCTTAGTCCGAAGTTTTTTACCCCTCACCTGCCCCTAAAGTACACCCCCGATATTTTTTGCTTTTTTCCTTAGCGGATCGCGGGCATACACGGTTTTCCTTTTTTTTTTACACTGTGTTAAAGTCTTTTTGGATTGTTTTTTTCGTTCCCACGGGGCCAGTGTCCCTCACGTCGTGCGAATTGCTCCAAATTGGGTCTGTTTGATTTGGGCAACTTTCCTCTCTAGGTAGTATCGGGGGTTTCTTGGGCACAGGCGATACCACAATTAACATTCCCTTCAGTACCTCTGTAACTTTCTCAACCTTCTTTTTCTCTTTCGTTGACGGCCCCTTTCTGATGGTTCAATGTAGTAGTTCCTTCCCATTCACAACCATGCCCCCTTCTTTCTCCAGGGAGCTTATTTTCCCCCCACCCTTCCAGGAAAATGTCCCTTTAACTACCAAAATCTTTTCAGGCCTCCCAGTGGCTGTT
>Ga0179591_1421835_pt1 | contig 12587 bp, 13 predicted proteins | sample CZOMad2_1_08_16f_FD_182891 | JGI IMG/M metagenome (GOLD analysis project Ga0179591, IMG submission 182891) | Vadose zone soil fungal communities from Angelo Coast Range Reserve, California, USA - CZOMad2_1_08_16fungal (PacBio error correction) | ecosystem: Environmental > Terrestrial > Soil >... | reverse complement strand
TCCCTTTTTAAAAGCGAAGCCTCCTTTTGGGGTAGGTGTTCGCTTTTTTCCCAAGGTTTTGTTTCGAGACTCCTAGCGTCGGATTTAAAGAGAAGCGAGTTGCACTTTCCTTTTGTTTTTTGAGTACCCTTCCAGTACCCAGGTTTTTTTTTATCTAAGATTGGAACTGCGAATTGGCCCCCTTAAAGTAGGTGAACACTCCTCCAGGATGTTGGTTTTCTGGTTACCCTTTGGGTCTTTACCGGTCGGACCCCTTTTTCCCCCAATCATTATTGCGCTAGTTTTTTTCTTATAAGTCGCCGGGGGATAACCCCTCTCTTGTGGTACCTGTCTAACCTTCACTGATGTTAGCGAGTCCTTCTGATATGGTGTCTAGGTCAACTTTAAACCATTCGGTCGGGGTAAACGTCCCTCCCCTCACGTTCAGGCAAAATCGGTTTTCCACTTCATTCCCGAGGATCTCTCCCCCCCCCCCTGAGAAAAACAAAAAAACTCCCCCCCCCCCGAGGCCATTAAATTGGATGTTTATTCGTTCTTGGTATTCGCATGCATCTAAGACACTCGTTTTACCTCTTCAAGAACTTTTTTCTCCACAAACCTTTCAATTACCCTTCTCTATAAGCTGCGGTAAACTGTCTTTGAAACAAGGGACAAAATTTCTTTCCCCCATGTTTACCCACTCGTTTCCCCAAGTTTAACCCCCGGTTTTTCTACTGGAAATTAAGCCACAAAAACTTGGTGCCATGTTCAGGAGCAAAAAGTGGGGAACGTTTTTTTTTCGGGCATCTTGATGGTGAGTTCTTTCAACTGATTGGTTGACCCCTTTATTGTTAAGAGTTTTTTTCTCCCTTTTCCGCTCGGTGAACGATGTTTTTTCGATCTTATGGAGGGTGAAATGGCGGTCAGAGTTCCCCTTCACTCCGGGGGTTCTCCCTCTCCCAGAGTACGGGGATCAAGGGACGTCCCTTTTTTTTTTCCCAGTTCCCGAGGACTTTGATTGTTTAATGGGAACAGGGCACAATCCTCCAAACGGTTCTCTTTCAAAGGCTGGGAAGGGTTTTCCTGGAATTCTTCCCTCCAACGCTTTTCGAACCCCTAGCCGAGTTCTTGTCTGAGGGTTGGATCGAATGCCCCCCCTCTCCCTTCTTCTTCATTGCTGGACGTTTTTTTTGGAATCGGCAAAAGTCAAATTCTCTTTCTTGCGCTCTTTTCCTCTCTGAACCAAAGTCCTCCCTTAACTTTCCCCCTTGAAATTTTGAACCTCGTCTCCTTTTCTATGTTGCACAGGAATCCATCTCTTGCTCTGAACAAGACTTCCTTTTCCTTTTGTTACTTACATGTTGTTTATCGGCACTTGTTACGGTTAGCGCTCTCGGTTTGATTGACTTTTTTTTCATTTTTAATTAGTTTGGGACTACCTCCCTTTTTCCACGGGAAGCATGATTTTTTTTTTTTTTCCACTGAGGTGAGACAGGTTTTTCCAAAATCCTTGTTCGCTTGGTCTTCTGCTTATTCTAGGGGCTCTCGGTTCCACCGAGATTCCGTCGCCTTCTTCTGAGCCTCTTAGGGTCTGGACACCTTGCGTATTCCTTGTTTGCAGGCCCACCGTCATCGAGGACGAAACCACCTTCCCCCCCCCCCTACTTCCCTTCAACCCGGTCCCGTCCCCCTTTCGCTGGGTCCGGGCCTACCGCACTGTTCCCCCCCCCGGGCTTTGGATGATCGCATCCTAGTTGCCCTCGGCAGAGAAATCCGAGATGCCTTGTTCTTATTAGCCACGAGTGGCTTGTAGGGAAATCGAGGAGTTTCCCTGCGCCATTTGTTTTTGGCGTACAAAATCCCTCCATACGTTCCGTTCCAAAACAAACTTCCCTTTCTTTTAACGCCTTGCGGCCGATCAATTTCATATTCCCCTTTTTGAGTGTTGCATGTTTCGACTTCACCTCCACCCAGTAAGGAGAGTCGTTACATCAACGTACCTCTCACTTCTGCCAGTACTCGCCGGTTTTTGAGTGCTTTTTTGCTTTGCCGCGAAACGGGCCTCGTGTCCTTTCATGACGCTCGGAAGAGTTTTTGACCTCTTTCAGTTCCGCTTCCCCCCCCTTTCTCTTTTTTTCCCTTGTACCCCCGGTTGTTTTTTCAAGGCGAAACGAATTACGGTTCCCCTCTGCTTTTTAAGTCTTGTTAAATCGACCCCTTGTCTTTTTTTTTTGTTAGGCGGTCCGAATTCCCCTTCTCCATCGAACATATAAACGTCCCCTAATTCATTTTGATGTATGGCGCGTTCTTGGTTTCCGTGTTGAGGAACTTCTCCCCTTTCCGGCGCTTCCCCCCCCCCCGGAGACGCGATTTCTGTTTATTCCGCTTCAGTGCTAAACCCCCGAGGAAGGGAGCCCATGATTTTTCTTTCCGACCGAATCGGTCCAACTTCTCTTTTTTTGTGATGTATTTTTTATTGATTATCTCTTTCACCCATGTCAGATAGCTCACGTTTTAACATCGGTTTCCCTCCTATCCTGAAGGGCCGCGCCCACCCCCCCCCCTTCCCCGTTGTGGCATTTGTACTAAAATTCAGTTGTTTTCCCTTTCCCCCTCAGTTCAAGCCCCGATCAGTGCCCTGTCCCGGTTCGTCTCACAGAGGAACCTTTAATGTCCACTTCTTTTTCCTTTTCCGGTCACATTGACCGCACAGCGCTTTCCCCCTTTTGCACCTTCTATTTTCGGACCACCACAACCGGCTCCCCCCCCCTCTCTCCCTTCCATGGCACGTTGAGGTCTCCCCAACCGACTATCAGCGCGCTATTCACTTCTTGCTGCAGACGGGGGGATCATGTCCATTCTCCCCCTTCCCCGTACACAGAGGAGTGATTTCCGGGCAGTCCCCTTTTCCCGTTTATCAAACCCACGGGAACGATTCATTTTTTCTTATCCGATTCGGTTTATCCGATAAAAGCAATTCCCCTCAACGGCAGTTGTCAGCGAACCCCTTCATACTCCCGCCAGGCTGGCACCCTTTTGCCCCCCCCCCCTCTCGAAAAAAAACAGGTCTATACTTGGATTCTGTGCCCAAACATTAAACGAAGCGCAGTGTTTTTTTTCCCCTCTGATGAACCTAATCCCCCCCTTTTCCACACCGCATTCGCGAAACAGAGGTCACCTTTCCCTCTCTTTAAAAACTCCTCTTTTTTTTTTTTTCTCTGAGAGATCCCAGGGCTGGGCGTACCGTTCCCCCTTCACATTGCGGTGTGTGTGCCTGTCCTATTGCTTGAGGGGTTCATAAGGAAACAACACCTCCTTTTCCCCCCCTCTCGTAGTTTTCTTGGCTTTGCGCTCTCGCTTTTCTATGAAGGGGTGAAAGTACGTTGGCCAGCTGGTTTTTGTACAAGCGGGTTACGCGGACACTGCCGTTTTCCTTTCCTTCCCCTTTGCGGATCCCCGTGTCGGCTGGATGTGCTCCTTTTTGCTTCAGTGATAAAAAACTCGAGTGCAGCGTGCCGGAAAATACCCGATGTCCCGAGAAATGGAAATGTACCCCGTTTCTGCGGCCCGAGGTGGACTGTTTTTCAAGTACTACGTCGGCGCTCAACTTTCGCGCAGAGGGTAGCTCTGTCGGCTCCGGTTCCGTCAATCACGAAGGTTAAAAAATTTCCCCCTTCCCCCCCTGTGCGTTCAAATTGCTTCCCGCCTCCTTGCCGACCAACCTTCTCCACACGGACCAGGGCACTGATTCTTTTTTCCGTCGTCATGTTCACCAAACTGAAAATTCGAGTACCCCCCTCCCCTCAAGGGTGTTTTTTGGGGCGCGGCCCCTTCCTTGTTTTTGCTGAAAGCCGATTTGAACCCTTTCTTGCGCTTGGGCTTGGCCCTGCTCCTGAAGTCAATAGCAACTACTCCCCCTTTCTTTTACCTGATTCTGCCAGATGGAACATTCCTTTTTTCTCCCCTATTTTTCCTCTGAGCTAAAGGAAACCAACCCCCCCCCCGCGCCCTGGTTGGGACGCAGGCCTTTTTTCCTCTTGCCCGCCCGAAACCATACGCCGGCCGAAGTCTCTCTAGTTTTTTCCTAGGGCGAAGAGGGAAAGAGCCGTCCCCTTCCCTTTTGACTTTCCCACGCACAAACCCCCTACCCCCCGTCTCACCCCGACTTATCAGGACTCTAAGGTACCCCCCCTGAGGACGCAGCACGGGGTAACGGAAAAACTCAGGTGTTCCACTCTGTTATTATCGGGCGGAGCACTGGACCATTCTTTCACGGAAGATACATGGCCTTCCCCCCTGAGGAAGTCGCTGCTTTGTCCAACACTCTAAACCAGGGCCTGTTTTTTCATTTCTCAAAGGTGAGTAGGTGTCGTTGACCCCCGAAATCTTCCCCCCTGAGGAACGCGGTTTTTTCTTTTTTCCCCCCAACTCGCCTATGGAAAATCTGCCGTCTTTTCATTGTCAGTTGTTGGAACGGACCTCTTTTGATTTTGCAAAGGCGGTTTTCTTTTTTCCTTGAGAACTTGATCAAAAAACCTCCTCGATTTTCCCTCAGTTTCTTCGAATTCTTTTTCCAAGGGCATCGGTTCTCCCTTCCAGAGGGCCCAATGTACGCCTGGCCCATCTCTCTTTTGGTGCTTGTGGGACGATGGTTGCCAGTGCGGTAGCCTTTCCTGTTTAAATTGGAACGTGTGATTTCTCTGTTCGGGCGGAAAAAGGTTTCTTCCTTTTCCCCCCCATTCCTGGTCTGCAAAACAAGGATCCCTCCCTTTTTCCCCCCTTCACGGCGAGCATACTACGGAATTTCTCTTGAGCTAGAGACAACTTTAGCGTCGCGACTCAGCGAGATCTTCTCCTCATTCCCCTGCGGCGAGGGGTTCCGGCTTCAGTTCGGGCACCTCTACTTTTCCCCACTTCGTTAAAAGGCGTCAAAATCAACCCTTCCCCCGCTAAAAGGAACAAGTTTTTCCCCAGAACACCATGTCCGGTCAACTTTCCTTTCTGGGGAAGAGGCCGCTGGGATTTTCTGGCCACCTATAGTCGGCGAGTCGATCATTTTTTTCCCCTTGTTCCGAGGGACTGTTCTCCCCTTTTTCTCCACCCCATGACTTGTAGGAATTGATTGACGATTTCATTCCCTCAATTCCCCCGCGAATGAAATAGGAAGCCTTTCCTTTCCCCCCATTTTTGATGCAACCTCATCTTTCCTATCCCTCGGCTGCGAAACACTCTATCCCTTTAGGAAGATCCAGGACCCTCCTTCCTATGAGTTCAGAAGATCTCTCCCTCCCTTCCCCAATCAGGCCAGCGGAAACTTTGGTCTTGGCTTCCTTACAGCAGTCTTCTTTTCTCGCGTGTCCCCGGGAGTTTTTTATTGGGCGTCGTACTCATAAGAATATCAGGCAAGCACGTTTTTCCAGCGGAAGTAAGAATACATTTCCCCCCCATAAACAATCTTCCCATCACTTCCCCCCCTTTCTTCCTTCCCTCCCCCACCAGCACGATGGTCCTAGCCTTTCCCCCTTTTTTCTGAATGTCAGTAAACATCTGCTAGTCGGATGTCCCCCCTTTTCCCCCCCAACTTTGAACCGCGATTGGGTTCCCCCCGTTTTCCCCGACTAACCAGGCGTACGCCACTTCATTGCAATGTTGGTGGAGAATCTTCTCTCGTCAAACGCTTTTCCCCCCCCTTCATGAGCCCCGCAGACGATAACCCCCCCCCCCCTTTTTTTCTTTCTCATTTGGATGTTGTTGCCTCGTTTCCCTCTGGATTGAAGTACGCAAACCCCTCTTCTCAGATTGCAACCTCTTTATTTTTTTATGTTCCGGTTCCGACTAATCGGGACTTGGTCTAAGACTCGCTTACTCGTTCTTTCTTTCTCCCTCTATGATCCGAGACTATCAGCATCTTATCCCGCCCTAAAAAAGGGGGTCCCTCCCCTTTTTACCCGAAACATAATACCGGCAAGTAACGGTCTTTCCCCCCCCCACCTTGCCCCGTTTCCAATTCGCACTTGTTCGATACCGGTTAAGGGAAGAAGTTTTTCCCTTTTCTCCCCCACAATTGGGAAGTGAAACTCTCTGCTCCTTCTCCCCGCTTCTTCGTCCGTAAACATTAAACCCCCCCCCTTTCCCCAAAAAACCAAGGAGAACCGGAGGATTTTCGTTCTTTTTTCCTACATCATAAGTTGTTGTGATGTTTTTCCGTTCTCGATGAATGAAGTCTTTTTCTTTCTTCTTCCGTTCAGGAGTGGGTTTCTTTTTTTTTTGCTTATTGGTTTAATGTTTACGAGCTTCAGCGTAGTATTTTTCAGAAATGCCATCCCAACTTCCCCCCCAATTGTGGTTCGAGAGTTTTTTTTGCGGGGTTTTACCCCCTCTCACAGTAGGCGCTCTTGGAAAACTTGACCCTGTTGTTTTTTTTTTCCTTTTATTCCCGTGCAGGATGTTTCTGGTTTAACGGCTTCTGTCGGGGACAACTTTTTCGGCGTTTTTTCTACTATTATGCTCTCTTCGTCGGCCGGGGGCTTCCCCAGAAAGAAGAGTAGCGAGTTTTTCCTTAGGGTCAAGTCCCGATTAGTGGTCCCCCCACTCCCTCAATTCGTGAAAAGATTCATTTTTCCCCCCATCGTTTTTGCGACTGCATCCCTGATCGCCTTACAACATACGAGTCACCAAATGACCCCCCCCCTTCGGCAAACTTGGAGGTTTTCCATTCGCAGGCCGTCGCAACTCTCTTTTTCATCAAGAAATCCTCCCCTCCCACCACTTCAATTGAAATTTTTAAGCTGCTTAACGCATCTGTTTTTGACAAGGTTCGACCACTTTCCCCCCCTCTTTCGACGTGTTCCCAACGTTTTTCCCCCTTTCCCCTTTAAATGTGACATTTCGGCACACAATGGCCTTTTTCTACGTGGTTTCTCCTTTTTGCTAGGAGTTCTATATTTTCCTTGCGGTCCGCACTGATTGTGTCCCCTATGGAGAGTTTTTATTTGTCTTTCTCCCCCTTCTTCACTGCCGCTTTTCCGATTGTGCCCGTTGCTGAGATTCTTCTGCGTAATTTTTTGTACCTTTTTTGCGCGCCAAAACCACCAACGCCGAGAAGTGAGGGGAGCTGATCAAGTGACCCTTTTCTCTTCACCCCCCCCCCCAGTTCCGCTTGCCTTCTCCCCCAATTGGGACCTTGGACAAGCGGACCTGTCTTCCTTTGGGCTTCTAGTTCAAGATGGTACTTCCCTTTCCTCGAGGATATATTTGTACGGGCTCTTTTTCGCCAGCCGGAGGGATAGCCGTTCCTTTGAGGGTTGCTCGAATTTTTTTTCTCCCGGAAGGCTCCTAATGGCATGCGCTGTTTCCTTTTTTTTCCTGGACTGTATCGGCAATCCCCTTTCTTTGCGAGTTTTTTTTTTTTTTTTTTTCCCAGGTCCTCCTGCTTAAAAGGGGACGCCTTTCCATCAGCCCTCCGCCGCTTTTGGCCCATGGAATCCATTCGTCGGCTTTTGCGGGGGCTCCCTTTCCCCCCCCTACTTCCTTTTAAAGGCGGTTTTACCTTTCCCTTTTGGATAGGCACTTGTTACGGTTCTTTTAGAGGCGCTTTTTTACCATGACCCTTTTTTTCTTTTTGATTTGTGACCTCCCGACTTATTTGCCTCTACGAAATCCATTCCCCTGTTGGCCGGCCAGCCCGCCCTTTTCCGGGACTTGGTGAGCCCCCCTCTTTCTCCTGATGGCTGAATCGCCAGTTTTTTTCACGGAGTTTTTATAAGCTCACCCAGTAGGTAGGCGAGAATCTTGGTCCCTAGGCGGATTCCTTGTTTGCAAGGCCCCCCCCCTGGACGAGGTTAATTTTCTTCTCCCAACTTTTTCAGGACACCCTACTTTCTTTCCCTTCGCGCACCGTTCTTCTCCCGGCAATACCGCCCTTCCCCCGCCCATAGGCTGGATGATCGCGAGGCAGGCTTTTTTCCCCCTTTTCAATCTTGCCGAGGAAAGGGCCCTCGCTGCCTTGACGCTTCGAAGAACTTGCGTTTTTTTTTCTTAGGGAAATAGAGGAGGTTTTCTGATTTCCCTTTTTTTCTGAACTGTGAGCAGAAGAAAATATTTTGCGAGCACTAAGTTCCGTCCAAACAACTGTCCCCCCCCTCTTTTACGGCCTGAGGAAGATCTAAATAGGTCTCGTGGTTTGCGATCGAAGTTCATATCACCACCGGCGTTTCGCGTCGTTACAGTAAAAAAGCCACCGACGCCCTGAGTCCCCATTCGGCCTAGTCCCCTTTGAGGAGTCCCCCCCACCCGATTCCGATTTAGTTCTTCCTCGAACTACTGCCTCGTGTTTTTTCTTTACGAGGGTTTTGTACGATGAGGTCCCTTGTGATCACTACGATTTTCATGATTGCACCCCCTTCTTTTTCGTGTCCCCCCTTTCTTCGCGTCCTTCTGTCAAGGCTCCCCCTTCGCGTCCTGATAAAGTCGGGTTCGCTCCTTCCTTTCTTCCTTACGTTGGGATGTGGTTTCCTAAGTTACATCTTAGCTGCGATCTTCCCTTCTTTTTTCCTCTTCTACTCTTGATGTATTACTTTTCCGGCTCTTTCTTTAATTCCCTCTTCTGCATTGTCGCCCATGACGCGTCCCCTGATTGTTTGTTTCTCCTGTTTGCTTCAGTGATGAACCTTTCCGACATGATTGTTTCCCCCTGTTTTTCAAAGGCACGCTTGTGTGTGCGTCTCCCTTCTCATATGCGTAGGTTTCCCTTTCGTGCCAGATAGCCTCACGTTTTCATCGGTTTTTTGCCCGCCGATCCTGAAGTGCCGCGGCCCCCCCCCCCCTTGTTTTCAGTTTGCTACTTCTGCTGACACTTCGTACGTCCACAAATTATAAGTTCCTTTTTTTCTTGGCTTGGGAGAAAAGGTTGTTCTTCCCCCTTTCCCCCTTTAATTCCCCGGCGGGCAGGCCCCTTTTTCTTGTCCCACCTTGGGATTGGCTTTTTTGTCCCCACCACACAGGAGTCCGATTTCTTCCCCATCCATCCCTGGAACGTTCTCTTCTTTCCCCCCGTAACGACTACTGCTCTCCTGCCTGCCGACGGGACCATTGTCTCTTCGTTCCCCCTTCAACCGCACGTACACAGCGTTGTCTCCCCGCCTTCACTCGAGTTTGATCCGAAAAAGCAAGGGTGTCTCCTCTCCACATCCAGCCGATGGGTTTTTATCCTGTCCCTTTTTTCGCCCTACCCCAATGGACAGCCCCTTTCTTTTTTCAGGCGAACCCGGCGGTTTCCCCAGACCAGCTGCAACGACGTTTCCCCCCCCTTTTTTTCCCCATTTCTCCTTGGGGGACGTAATCGCGCCCCCCCTTCCCCAACAACGACGTGTGGGAAGCCCTTTTGGACCTTTCAGCCAATATGTAATTGACTTCTAACGGTTGCGTTCTTCAACAGAGGGCCACCCATTTGACTTTTCTAGCTTTTTCTCTTCTCTCTTTTCCTCTCCCCCTTCTCAAGACCCCCGGCTGGGTACCGTCAATGGTGCCCCCTTTTTCCCGCCCCTCTGAAAGGCATTAATATTGATGAGGTCATCCTTCCAACCCGGTCCGGAAACCACTCTCTCTTCTTCCGTCCATTATGCACATGTTCGATATTTGCGCGGCATTGGTCTGTGTGAGTTGAAGGACGGCTTTTTTTTTCTCCCCCCCCCCTCTGACCTTCCCGTTGCTGTCCACTTTCTCTTTTCTTGATGGTGCTAGATCGTCTTTCCTTGCTCCCAAACTCGAGTGAGGAGCTGCCTGAAATCACCCCCCTCCCTTCTGTGCTATGTTACCCGAGAATGAACATCCCTTATAGTGTCTGCGGCTATAGTCGGTTAACGTCCGCGTGCTTTTTCCCCTTTTTCTAGAGGGTCCTCTCTTCTTTTTTTTTTTTTGGCCTAAAATAAGACTCCCATGTTGAACAAACGATGTGCGGTGTCCCCCCGCCGTGAAAGTAAAGTCCGCTTGCCCCCCCCCATTACCACAGGCCCCCCCTTTTCACAACTGATAATTGTTGGACGTCAAGTCACCCCATTTCGGAGTACAACTGTCCCCCCCCCTCTTTTTTTGGGGTGTGCGCGGGCACCTTTCCCCTGCTTTTTTATGAGAAGAATTTGACCCTTTTATCTTGCGCTTGGATTGGCCCTGCGGTTTCCCCCCCTCTCCCTTAGCAAACTTGCTTTGACCGAATTCGGCCAGACACTCATGGGCTCATTCTTCGCATACACCTTATCGGTTAAATCCCCCCCACACACATCGCGCGGCCGGGGGACCGTCCCTGCTGTGAGAGAGTGCCGCCCGAACCCCCCCTTCCCGCCCTGCCTTAAGTATACACCCCCCGTTATCGGTTTCGGAGGCGCCAGGGACTTTTTTCTCGATGGGAAGTTCGGGACCGACCCTCCAATCCCTTGAAGGCACTTGTCCGATCCTCCCAAAGCGAAAACGTATTCGTTCGCTTTCCCTCCCTTTTCACCTCTCTCTCCCCCCTGCTTCCCCTTCATCCACTCTTCAACTCTTGTAATTTCCAAAGGGGTACCCTGTCCTTCCTAAAATAGTAGTGATTCGTCTTCCTTCTTTTTTCCCCAAAACTTTTCCCGTGCTCTTTTTCTTCAGGGACCCCCCCGAGGCAGTCGCCTTGGGTAACACTATCAAAGGCGAGAGGACTGTTTTGCGTTCGTTGGTGCGTTGATATTCCCTCCCCCCCTCCTCTTCTTTTAGGTCCTGGCGGTTGGTGATTACCTTCCCCCCCAAACTCTGCCTATTGAATCGGCCGGCAGGGCGTTTTTTTTTTTCCCCATTGTCAGTGTTGGAACGGAACGTCTCCTCCTTCTTCCGCGCACCCTTTCCTCGGAGAAAAACTGATCCCCCCCTCGCTTTCCTTACTACAAATTATTCCGCGCCCACTCGTTCCCTTTCGTTCCGTTTCATTCCGGCGGATTTTCTCTCCGTCTCCCGCCTGCCATCTGAGACATCCAGCCTTTTTTTTTTTTTTCTGTGACGAGTGGAAAGTGCGTTGGTCTTCCTCCTCGAAAGGGGCGGCGCCGTTCTCCCCCGTCGGGGGAGGAAAAAAGTTTTTCCCTTGCAAATACTTGGCTGCAAACAATTCTCCTTTTTTGAGGTCACCCAGGACCCTCGAAGCGGGCGCGCTTGTCGAGCGAGAAATAACACTCGCTTCCCTTCCCCCTCACGGAGGAACGGCTTTGCGTTCTTTCCAGTTACCCCCCCGCGGCGCAAAGCTTCCCGCTAAAATGGATTCGTAGGCAACTTCTTTTCCCAAATCGGTGGAAAAGCGTCCCTTTTTTTTCTAGTCCTGTGTAAAACGCGCTAACCGGCTTTCTCCCCGAAGTAAACCTTCCCCTTTCAGTCCCCCTAGGGAGTGTCGTTCCGGGCTTTTTGGGCAGGTTCCTTCATGGCCCACCTATTTCCTATGGACGATTCGATAATGGGGGGCGTTCCCCCCCCTTGACTTGTCTACAATCATCGCCGCCCTCGCCCCCAATTTCATTAGACTTTGATGCCGATTCATTCCAGCCCCCCTTTCCTCCCCCATAGTGAGCCTTCCTGCTGGGCCCCTTTTCGTTTCCCCGCCAGTTATTCTGACGAAAAACGCTGGCCCGTACAAAGGCTCAAGTATTCCAGGACCCTTAAAGGCTCTGAATCTGCTTCCCTAGTTTTTGTTTGCATAAACCATCCATTCCCCAATAGGACGGAGGAAAACTTTGGTTGATTCTCAGACGTCTCTTTAGAGATGAACCCACCCCTTTTTTTTTTTCCCTCCGCCAAATTGCAGAAAGAATCTTACCCCCCCCCCCCCGGACACACTCGTTCACCCGTTGGCAGACTCCCTTCATCAAAAAAATTTCTTTTCCCCAAATTCGTAGTGTATTCACACTCGGAGAGACCCCCGCCCCCGATGCTTCCTAGACGTTCCCCCTTCCGTTGTGGCCGAATTTAGTAAACCATCTGCTCTTTTTGTAAAACGTGGTACTTTTTACTAGGGGTCGAACTTGGTCCCTTTTTTACACGAAACTCCCCTGCAGGATTATAGAGAAGTTCCACCCAATTGAAGGTTGGTGGACGCCTCTCTACGTCAACGGATGTTTCCCTCCCCCAGCAAGGACGATACCCCTCCCCCCCCCCCCCTCTGTTCTTGGCTTCACTGGATTGTTTTCCTCAGTTGGGGAGCCTTCCCGCAAACCGATGTGCATGAAGCTTGCCACGCTTTTCTTTTTTTAGAATGTCCGACATGGTACCCGTCTCCTTTTTTCCTTTTTTCCCCTCCAATATCTGACTACTCCGCTACTCGTACATCTCGTTATCCAGGCGGACTCTTCAGCATTTCCCCCTAATGAGTAGAAAAACCCTAAACCCTGGTTGTTTTTTCACAGTGCGGCCGTTAACCCTTTTCTGGCCGTACAGGAGGCCAAAAGTCACCCACCTTTGCCCCTTTTTCCAAGCGCGATACCGTTCATTTTCCTTTTCAAACCACCAAACTCGTTTCCCTCCCCTTCGCTGCTTCGGGAATCAGAGCTTCGGAGCCCCAGCAAAAACAAACACAATTCGCCCCCACTCCCCCCCAACGGAGA
>Ga0179591_1312521_pt1 | contig 12587 bp, 11 predicted proteins | sample CZOMad2_1_08_16f_FD_182891 | JGI IMG/M metagenome (GOLD analysis project Ga0179591, IMG submission 182891) | Vadose zone soil fungal communities from Angelo Coast Range Reserve, California, USA - CZOMad2_1_08_16fungal (PacBio error correction) | ecosystem: Environmental > Terrestrial > Soil >... | reverse complement strand
CAGTTGCGTTCCTTTAGAAGAGCAAGATCGTCCTCTTTTCCCCTCCATTTTTTTCCCCCCGGGGGAACTTCCCCCTCCTTTTTTTACAAAGCCGTGCCGCTCCCTTTTTTGATCGAATTCGAGGACGGTTTCGCCCCTTTGCGAGTGGAAAGCCCTACCCTCTTTTTTCTTTCTACCCCCCCGCGATCTTTTCTTTTTTCTGAGGGAGAGGAGTGGCTCTTTCTTGCCCCTCTTGCGCGATCGCGACTTCTGCTCGACGCACTGGCGCATGCCTTTTCCTTTCGTCGATTCTCCCCCTTTCGAGAGCACCAAGAAGGCTCTCTAGATGTAAGATACGAAGAACTCTCAAGATCGGGATTAGGAGGTGATTCTTTCGGGCCGTCTTTTTTTCTGAGCGGCTGGAGGGAATTGCTTGCTCCTTGGGGGAGGAGTGTCCTTTTCGGGACTGCGACGAGTTGCGTACCTCTTTCCCTGATACCCAGTCCTTCTTCCATCTCTGCCTGACGATATGGGCTGGGAAAGACCGGTTCCTTTCGGAAAAGCGTGGAAGTTCATGTATAGTAGTAGGAAAGTCCTTCTTTTTAGATTTCTCTTCCGGCGCGGTTGGCGCCCGCTTTCGCTGCACCCGATCCTTTCCTCCAGGCCCATTTGACAATCGAAAATTTTGGGTTTCCCCTACCCTAAGAAGTGCTGTTTCGCGTTTCCGATAAAATGGCCAAATAGCCCTTTTCATAATTCCACCGCGAAGACGACGCAGTTCCCTTTTTCTGTTCCGGCTTTTTTTTCCCCCCCCCCCCCCCTCGGCGAGATGTGGTAGCAATGAGCTTTTCCTGCTCGGCGGATGAAAAACTCCCTTCCCAACCGACGAGTTTTCCCCTTCTCGGTGAAGGTAGGTTCCCCCCCAGTATGTTGAGTTGGTTGCGGACGAATGAAGCCTTCCCACCCCCTTTTTCCCCCCTTTCACTTCCCTCCCCCGACCCTAGACAGTGGGGTCGCGATGTTTTCCGAGGTAGAAGGCCTTTTTTGCTCCCTAAGACCCCTTTCGCCAGTATGCTGTGACGCGACTCTCCCCCCCGCAGGCGCAGTAAGTGAGTGAACGATGAAATTTTCCTGTGCCCTCCCCCAGCATGCTCGACTTGATCCACTCCTTTTTTCTCCTTTGTCGAATGCGCGGCGACACCGACCTTCTTCGCCACAGTTTCAGAAGGGCAATTTTCCCCTATTTTTTTTCCCCCGGCCCAACATGTACGGCCGTCCCCCTCTTTTTGAACCAGGCCGTGGAGGCCAGCCATCGGACAAGCCCGTGTCGTATACATTTTTTTTCTTTAAGCGGCCTTTTTTCTTCAATGACAGCAGCGCACTCCCTTAATTTAAGAAGCCGCGGGCTCTCGAAGCCGGAGATTTTCCCTGACAGCCTTTTCCGGATCAGACGTCCCCTCTTTCGAACAGGCGACCGTGTTGACCGAAGCTGGAACCTCTTTCCCCTCCTTTTTGGTTCGTTTCCTTCTGTTCGAAGACCTACCTCTCCAGTTGGGCAAGCTTAGCGGAAAAATCGCCCTTGGCCATGCGAGATAGGTGAGAGCCGCTTCCCTTCCTGGCTTCCCGTGCCTTTTTCTTTTTATCGCGGATGGTGGTCGATACTTTTTTCCTTTCCGGACCGGATAGTCGTATCGGCTCCTCAAACGTCCCATACGGCTATCCCCTTTTTCCCCTCCTGCACTCCGCGTAATTCAACAGCCTTCCTCCCCAAGAAAAAATGATCTTTATGGGAAGTACTTCTTTTTCCCCCTCTCCACTGTTTTTCCCCAGGAACGAGGACTGCTCCTCCCCTTTTCCCGGCGAAAGCTGAGTTTTTCCGAGGCGCTGAGGTAGACTATCCACTTCTCACTTCCCCAAGTGCGGACGGACGTCTGACCCTTTTTTCCGCAATCGTCATAGGAGTGACCCCCCCCCTTCCTTTTTCTTTGACTTTTTTTGGATCCTCTCCCGCGGAATCATGAACCTCTTCCTTTTTGCATCGCTTCAGTCACCTTATGCTCGTCGAAAGACGGGAAGGCTCTCCCACTCCTTCCGGGTACTTTTCCTCCTCATAAGTTGTTGGTGTTTCCACTGAACAGGGACGTTCTTGCCGGATTTCGAAGAGAATCCTCAGTGACGTATCCTTCACGATCACCGCCTTTTCGAGTTAGTCAGGATTTCCGCCGGGATAGAGGTGCTGTAGAACCACCCATCCCCGGGATTTTTTTTTCTCCCTCCGATTGCGTGCTGATCATGCCGTTCCCCCCTTGTCCGAAGGAAGTACGCATTGGACCCAGTTGGCTTCTTTTTTCTTCCAAGCTCTACCTTTTCCTAGAAAGTCAAACTCCCCTTTTTCGACGCGCAGGGCTCTCCTGGGCAACTTAAGGTTTTTTTCCTCTTCTGTTCTTTGCAACATGTTCTGCACGATCATTTTGCTCGGATTTGAATTACGCTTCTTTTCTGACGGTCCGGATAGCCTTCCCTTCCGAACGCGGAGAGGAGTCCCTCCGGTCGGACCCCCCTTTTGCTCTTTTTCCCCCTCCTGCTGATCGCGCAGTCAGCGTTCAACCTTCCCCGCGCGACAAGACTATAAGACCCTCCCCCTATCTCGCATTGCTCCTCGACGAGCCTTTTCCACTTTTTCTTGGGGGGTCCTCGCACTCTTTTTGTTTAAGCGATGGCGATTTGGTTTCAAGCGACTTTTTGGTTCCCGGCTTCTCTAGGGGCATCTGGCTTGCGTCCCTCCGCTGTCAAACGACTTTCGCTCGATGTAGCGGCTTCTCTCCCCTTTTTTGGTACCGCCAAGGCTTCGTTTTTCTTCCAGCGCTTTTCTTGCGATGATTTTTCCTTTGATTAGATTTTTCCCCTCTTTTCCCTTGCTTGGTCATGGCGATGAGCTTGGCGGTGGCCCACGGGGTAGTAATGGATGAAGGTCCTTTTTTTTTTTTCCCAGTTGGTGTTCCCCAATTCGCCGTGAAGTTCTGAAAACTTCTTACGCGATCTTTAGTGTCGCCGAGCCTTTCCGCTCGGCCAGCGCGCTTGATCATTTTTTCAACCCCTTTTTTCTTGACGCCCTTCCTCGACAAGGGTTCCCATAAGGTGCTAGAGATTGGAAGATACCTCCGCTTGCGGTGAGCTTGACGAGGAAGCTTCCCTAACTACGAGTTTTTTCCCCTCCTATGTGGCTGAGGTCTCTTTTTTCCGACTTTCTCGTGAATTTCGCTACCCTCTTGAGGGCCGGCCAAGTTCGAGCTCTTTGTTCGGTCCCCACCAGCTCTTGGTCCGCCTCCCCTTCCTTGCCGACAGCACCGCGCGCCTTTCTTTTAGTGCGGACCCCTAGTTTGGCATCGAAGAGAAGTAACCTCCTCTTCCCTCTAGCCTCTGTGACCCATAGGATCGATGAAGGGCGTAGAGGTCCCTTTAACATTTTTCTTGAATTTGATCGCTTGCGCTTCTGTCACCTTTCCCTGGGCAGAAGAGTCGGAGTAGCGCTCCCCAACCAGATCGGCATTGTAGGCTTTTTTTTTCCCTTCTTGCCGCGACAGTTTCTTTCCTTTCTGCCAAAACGCGACCGCCTTCTTTCCGACGCTCGTCGGGCAGACGACGCTTAGGCCTTTCCTTTTTCCTGCTTCCTCCATATCGTCGCGAGTATCTGAATGACGCCCGTTTCTAAACAGTCTTTTTTGGACTTTCTTTCTAGGGACGCAACTCGGTCAGCCCTCCCCCCCCGTGGGCTCGCCCCAATCCCCGCAAAAGCTCGATTTTTTCTCATTTTTTCTTTTCCCCTCTCGACGCGAGCCCGCGCCTCCTCTAGCGGCGACCCGATCACGAGCTGCCCTTTTTTTCTTTCCCCTGAGGGTATGATCGCCTTCGTGACGCTCGCCCTTTTTCAGGCCGTATTCGAGACGACCCCCTCCCTCCGCCAGTGCGTCGAGCTCCTCAGCACTCTCTACGGTCTTTCTTTTGGGTCCCCCGCCGAGACACGCGAGCCCTCGACCCCCTTTCGCGAGAACCACAACCCGCTGGTACACTCGCCCGCGCCCTTTTCCGAAATTCTCTTTCGAGTCGCTTCCCCTTTCGGCCAATCCCGTTCCACATCGGGGCCCCGTCGAGATCTTGCGCTTCGAAGTCTCCCTCCTTTTTTTCCTATATCTTCTCCTACTTTTTTCTCTCTATCAGTTGCGGGAACTCGGATTGCCCTTTCCCTCTCAAGATCGCGGAGGCGACTCCTTTCCTTGATGGCCGCATTTGGTCTAAACTCCCCTTGATCGACTTCGAGTTTTTTCCCGTCTTCGTCGATGGCGCGGCGATTGTCCCTTCTTCCAGCGGGTGGTGGTTCTCGCTCGATCTCGTCTCTGTGGCTCTGCCACCTGCCTCTCCCTCGCCTTTCTTTAGCATAGACGCACTGTCTTTCTTCGGAAGGAACTGGACCCGTGGCGCTCCGTTCGAGGTCCTCCCACTCCTGAGTTTTTCTCCCGAAGAAAGCCCCGAGGAAAGAGAGGACTGGATTTCGCGCGAAGTCCTTTTTCCCGACAGATGTGTCCCGGGAGGAGGCCTCCTTTGGAGGGTTCCTGAGCGACGCTTGCTATAGAGGGTTCTTTTGGGAGCTTTCTTTTCTGAAAAGGAGGAACGATCCTACCCCCAGAGGGGAGAAAGGGATTTCTAGGAGAAAATCCCCTATAGATTGGCCCTCCGGCCCTTGATAATATCCTTTTGAAGTTTCGTAAGGAAATGTTCTTTTCTTTCGTGCCCCTTGGCTAGAAGTTTTGTTGGCAGAACTCTCAGGTCCTGTCGCGACTTCCCCCCCAGCTACCGTCCCCTCCTATTCTGTGGTGACGACCTACGCTTCCCTCCGACCGTATGCTGCCGATCACAGGCACCCTATCAAGATTCCAACGCGCTCCTCCTCTTTCCCGCCCCTTAATCTCCCTTTCACGCCGATGGAAAAACCCCCCAATTCCCTTTCATGAGACGGGACTTCCCCTTTTTCCCCGCGTGTTCCGCAATCCGATCGTCCTCCTCCCCCTTCTTTTTCCCGGATGTCCCTTTTTCTTTCTTCGCTGGTTGCGCGACCGCCGCAACCTGCGCCCGCCCCTGAACTTCTTCTGACCGTGCGGGTCGCGATGAACGCTCCCCTTCTTTCTGAGAGTGCTCCCCCATCTTCTTGCTGAAGCCACTTATTAATTTCCCGCCTCGTCAAGCTCACAGCAGCGCGTTTTTTTCGCTCGCGCACCTGATTTTTTTTTCCCTCTATCTAGGAAGTTGATACATGTTGTTTTTTTTTCTCCCTTGAGCAAGCCGAGCGCTGGCCGACTCTCTGCGACACAAAGATCGCGCGTTCCCCTTTCCTTTGTTCCTTATCACCATTCCGGCGGCACAGGCCTTCCCCCCCTTACGACCCGTGGGGAAAACCCTTCTCCACAGACGCGACACCCTCTCTTCTCTTTTCGTCTACACTCCTGTGGAAGAGCGCATGCTCCTCCCAGCGCTTGCCGACGGGAACGGTACCGGCTTTTTCCCACGGTCCTCCGCCGGGTGAAAGCGGCGCCCCTTTCTAGGGGGGGCCCCCCCCTTTCTCCAGGGACCCATGGTGACGTTCCTCCTTTCCCCCTTCTTACGGCTTCTTTTTTTCGAAGACCTCCCGCCACTCCCTTCAAAAATCGATCGTGGGTGCGCCGGTCTTTTCTTCTAGGTGCGAGCCGCGCGGCGCGTCCTTTTTCCTTTTTCGACTCCTTTCCTGGATAAGCGTTTTTTCGAGAAGCAGATCGCGTGGGACTCTCTTTTCGCTCGATTTTCCCCCCCGTACAACTAAGGATATACTTCCACGCCAGCCGCTCAGCGTCCCCCCTCTCACCGACCCCCTTCCCCTCCAGAAAGGTTTTCTGTCGAATACTCGCATAGCTCCCTCTTCAAACGGAAGGGTTCCTGACGCGCGCAGCGAGTCCCCTCCCTCCCCCTCTTCCGGTTCGGAGCTGCTTGTCAGCTCCACGGAAAAGTTTCTGCCATTTCTCTTAGGGAAGGCATTTCTCCAAGAACCTATGGGAGTTCCCCTTTTTAGTTGCCTCGGGAATTTTTCAAGACCTCCCTTCTAATCTGACCCTGGTCGCCGGTGATCGTGCTCCCTATTGACGCTGCGCGGATGACGCTCCTCCCTTTCCGGAGGCCTTTGAGAGTGGTGGACATATCTCTTTGTGTTTTGAGAGGATTTCTTTCCCCTCTACGCTTTTTCGCGGAAAGGATTCCTAGGAGTCTTTTCTTCCGCGGAAGCGCTTCCCTTTACGGAAAGCGCCCTTTTGGTAGCTTCAGGGGCTCGAGGTGCTTTCACCCTGATCGGAGCCTTTTCCTGGGCGCGAGTGATGAACTCCCCCTTCTTCAAGGTCCCCCCCTGTGCAGAAGCTTTTTGCGTTACGTCGATAGGGAGGACCTTCCTTTCCCTACGCCTCCCCCCCTCGTGCTTTACAGAAGGTCGTCTTCCTAGTCGGGAATTTTTCGAGTCGCTGCGCCGAGCTCCCGCGCAGCCCCCCTTGTTTCTTGTCGGTGAGGAAGACCTTCATTTTTTCCCCCCTCTGCCTGGTTGCAGTTTGGATGAAGGCGTCCCCCTTTTTAGTTTGAGAGATTGGCTCCCACGCGGAGAGGGTTCCTCCTGAAGGACCCTCTCGGATGCTAGAACCACCCCGCGTTCAACGGCAACGATTTTCCTACGACCGTCATTTAGGTCTTTTTCTCCCCTCCTTTTCCTCGACTTCCCCGCCTCCCTGATTTTTCAGCTAAGATTGAACACGGACTCCCCCAAGAAGGAAGCCACGTAAGACGTTCTGCGATGCTTGAGATTTCAACATCCTTTCCTTTTCGCCAGTGGAAGAGAATGAGTGTCCCGTGTCACACGAGCGTTTCTGATGTCGACGGATTTTTCTTTTTCTCCCGGTTACCTCCTCTGCTCTTCCCCAGGATCTATCCCCCCCGTCGAGAATGAAGAAATTCCACCTTCGAGCTTGTAGAATACCTTCTTTTTTTTTCTATGCGGTGGGCGCGGTCGGTGGACTTTCCTCCCTTTTCCCCCCACGGGTCTTTTTCCCTTATCAGGAGGACTTTCCCTTTCCGAATTGAGGATGAGAGGCCTTGCCTTGCAATTATGACACTTGTTTTTCCCCCTTTTTTCTTTCCTATGTCGTGGCACCTCCCCAGTAGATGGCGGTTCGGCCCATCGAGGCATGCTGGTGAATTGGTTTTTCTTCATTCTGACGAACTTCTCTCTCATTTCTCCATAAGTGCTCGAGCGTGGAGAGGGCATTCCCGCTGACGAGGAGCGATTCCCCTTCCGCCCCTCGAAGTGCGTAGATTCCCCTCCCTCTTTGTCGGGAGAGCAACTTCTCCCTTTAGTACTTTCTAGTGAAATAGCGACCCCTTTTTGCCTCCGTTGGGAGGGTCCCTTCTCTTTTTTTTTTGTGGGCCCTGTCCGCAAACACAGGTTCTTTCTGTTTCAGCCGCACGCGCGCCGTTCGCAGTACTTTTTTCTTTCTCTTTTGGGCTTCAAATTCCGTCGCAAGTCCTTGACCACAGCTCGCCGAGGTGGTTTTTCCCTTAGCACCCAAGCCGATGACTTTCCTTTCTTTTCCCCCCAGCCCACTTTGGAATCTTGTTCGCTTTGCAGCTTCGTTGTGCCATGTTGAGCGGAATCTCTTTCTTCTCCTCGAGTAGGTTCGTCATTGTCGATTCGGGAAATCTTTTTTGCTCGGGGCCCGTTTCCTTTCCCGCCATTCGCCAGTTCGGAACGACGTTTTTTCAGGGCCGGTCGAGGCTGCCCCTCGACCAGTTCTTTTTTCCCCTCTCCCAAAAGCCCCATATCGTCCGGCCCGGCCGATCTGGTATACGCTGAGACCTCGCGTTGATATTTTTTTTCCCCTCTTTTCCGAAAGTCCGACGGTGAAAAGCTATAGCCGCTCAGCCAATTTGCCCTTCTCCTCCTCCAGTTCTCCGTCTGCGAGGCGGCCTTGGCCGAAATCCCGTTCTTGTGGGAAGGTTCTTCGGATTCCCTTTTCATGATCTTCCCGTTGAGCGGAATTTCGGAGTATTACGAGACTGCCGTCTCATGCGCCAGTGCTTTCGCAAGATAGCGCCAATTCTTTCCCTTGGCAGAAGAGACACGCTCCTAGATCGAGCGGAGACCCCCCTTCAGAGTTCCTCGCCCGCGGACAGTGAAGACTCTCCCCTCCTCCTTCGCGTTCGGCTCCCCTTCGTTGTATGTAGACAAAATTCGTCCCCCCCTTTGGAAAACGAAGCAATTCCTTTTTCTTGCGGCTTCGAAAGTATCGACTTTTTTTTCCCTCCTTTTTCATACCGTGTTCTTTGGAAAATGGATTGCAAGCCGTCGAGCCTTTCCCTGGCGACTCTTGGGACGGGATTGCCGAATTTTGTATCCCCTCTTTTCTCCTCGAATAGTTTTCCCCCCCCCCCGAGGTAGGGTGTTTTGGAAAGCCAGAAATGCAGTCTCCGGTGGTTCTCGATCTCTCTTTTTTTTCCTTCTTATGGCAACCTTCTGCCCGATTGAGAGATCGACAGAAGTGTTTTTGCGCATGAAGGCAAGGTATTCTCTAATCCGGAAGGAAAGTTTTTTCTTTAATTCAGCCTCGTCAGAGAGTAAGATCCAGAAGTCCCCTTGAAAGATAGGGATTTAGTTCCTGGAATAGAAACTCCCCCTTCCTTTCCTCCGAGGGCACGAGCCCCCTTAGGATGCTCTCCTATCGAGATTTTAGGGGATTCCTCTCTGATGTGACCGAGTTGAGTAATTCCCCCTCCCTCTTCAATTTGTTCTATCGGAGGCATTTCTAGCCTTGGCAAGACCGTGCAGGCCATGTACCCCTCCGGCCGCCTCGACCGGACCATTTTCCGAATGCGCTTTGCCGAACTTGGAGAGAAGAGGCTTTTTCCAAGAGTTCGTAATGTAGCTGAAACTCCCCTCCCCCCCCCCGAATCTTCCTGGTGGTGACTCTCTCTGTAGAGCGAAGCTCCTCTAATCACATGGAAATAGTCCCTTTTCTTTTTCCGATTGACCTTAAAAGAGAATCCTGCCTAGAAGAAGTAATAGGCTTTCCCCCCGATGGAAAAAAAACATAGTCTTTTCTTTTTCCCCCTCCGGGTCGCGGTCTTCCCCCTTTCTTTCCTCGGGTACGAAAGAAGATAGAGAAGCTTCCCGGAGAGAGGTGATGTAGGGAAGGCTTTCCCAGAGCAGGGTTAGGCTTTCTTTTTCTCCCCCCTTTGCTCCGATTCCCTCTGCAGAAGCGCGATCTTCGATGCACGAGAACGGTAGCCGAGAATTTTCTCTCGCCGCAGTTGCGGCCAGGTGTCTTTTTTTAGCTCACCGCAGCGCGCCTTTTAAGCTCGAGCACTTCTTTCTTTCTCGAGGTACTCCTCCTGTTGTTTTACCAATTCCCAGGCCGGCGCGGCCCCCCCCTACTTTGTAGAATGTTCTTTTCCCCCCGAGGAATTCGAAAAGTTTCAGCAGCGAAGCTCAGGCCTCAGGCCTGTTCCTGCCTGATACAGTCCTTCCCCTTGGTGGAAAAAGCGTGGAGGACCTTCTCCCCCAAACGCATAGGACAAGGTCCCCCCTTTCCCCTCGTCGCTAAAGCGGACAGGTGGCCTCTCTTTCCCAGAAGCGCATCTTTCCCTCGGAAATTTAACGAAGCCTCTTGACGGCGAAGGTATCGACCCTTTTTTCCTCACAGCTTGCGAGGAGAAAAGGGTTTCTCAGGCCCAGTTCCCCGGCGAAAAACCGGGACCCCCCCCCCCTTGCGTTTCCCCTCTCAAGAAAATCGCACTGGGCGTAACGGTCATTGTTTTTCTCCTCCCGTCAAGTGGGCAAGCTTATCCTTCCCCTCCCTCTTTTTTTTTTCGGGAAATTCCTGAGTTTTTTTTTTCGCGGAAATGACGGTAGTTAGGCGTCGCTCCCTCGACGGAGCGGTCTTGCAGCCGATCTATAGCGTGGGGCCTTCTCCTTTCCCTCTCTGTTTTCCCCCTTTTTCCCATACGGCTATCAGGTGCGTCGTTCTCCTCCGCGTAATTCAAAGACGGTTTCCCTCCTCCAAATGATCGGCCGACCTTTCGCTTTCTCCGGAGACCTTCCTGGGTGAACAGGGACGAGTGTCGACCGGGGAAAGCTGAGTTTGACGGTTTTTTTTCTTTGAGTCCGCCGCTCACTCGGACTCCATGCCATTTCTCCCGGCTGACCCTTGGCTCCCCGCCGCAATAGTCATAGTCTTTCTTTGTCGCGGCCGATCAGGGTGACTTTTCCTTCCTCCATACAACGACCTTTTTTCGCGGTGACGTGATCGTTTTCCCCTGCGCTGCCGACGGGATTTCCCGGGCCGGAGAGGCCACTTCCCTTTTTTCTTTTTTGTACTCCTTTTTGAGAAGGGGAACCCGACGAAGCGGAGGGGATCTTTTCCGCGCATCCGCTTTTCCTTCTAAGCTCGAGCACGATCCCTTTGTTCGTTCAGGGATTACGCCTTTCTCCTATTTCTGTCCTTTTCCCCCCTCGGCCGCGACAACGGGCGCTCCTTCCCGCCCTATGACGATTTGCGTGTCTCCCTTCTCGACCAGGGTCAGCGGCCGTCCTCCCTTTTCTTGAGCTTCCCCCGCAGCCCTAGGACGCTCCTTCCGCAGGTCGTCGACGCGCAGGCTCTTTTTGGCATGCGTCGTTTCCTCTTCTTAGAATATCCTTTTTATTGGTTCGGGTGATCTGTCTCTTCTGGCGTTTCTGACGGAGCCCTTCCTTTTTGCGCGATTGGCGACTCCCCTGCGCGATTTTTCTTAAAAGGCCCAAACGCGATCGATCTCTGCTCGACAAAATCCTTCTTTCTCGCGTTCACCGGCAAGAAAGCTCTATCCCCCCTCTCTCTTTTCTCCCCTATATCCCCCTCGCCAGGCGAACGAAAAGATCGATTTTTTCGCCTGGTATTGCGGGAGGTCTCCCTCCCGTAGCCGGGTAAGACGATTCCTCTTGTCCTTTGGTTCTTTCTGGTAAAGATTTTCGCCTTTTTTTCGGACGGTTGATACATTGGATCCCTCCCCTTTAGCGGTGCCCGGAAGAGGCTTTATTTCCCCCCCATTGGATTTACCGACAGAGGATTCGTCTCAGCGCTTATTGAGCTGCTCCCCTTCTCTCCACCGTCCATTGAGCTCCTTCTCTTTCTTTTTTAGAGCTGTTTTTGGCCTGGTCCTCCCACGGCCGGGTTTCTTGGATGACGGTATAGGCGGCTTTCCTTTTTTCTTCTTAGAAGGCCCCCCCCTTTGAACTTGGTCCGGCGCGATCTTTCGTCCTTAGACAAAGTCGACTTCTTTTTTTCCTGCTTTTTATCATAGAGACATCTGGTTTCCTTTTTTTCCCAGGATCTCCTTTCGGGAGAATGAAAATTTTTGGCATCACTTGACGCGATGAGGGTTTCTTTTTTTTCGCGGATAACAGCACACCTTCTCCCCCCTCCCCTCACTTATTCTTTTTTTCTGGAGAGAAAATTCTCGCTCCCTCTTCGATGAATCTCCTCTTCTTTTTTTTTCTGTAAAGATCTCTCCTTTCTTCCCCTTCCTCCTTTAGTCTTTTCCCTTTTTTTAGGAGGCAGGTCGGCCGCCCTTCAAAAGGAACGGTTTAATCTCCCTCCCCTCCTTTCGTTCTCCGTCCTGTTGTATCTCGCTCGGCGTTCCTTTTTTTGGAATATCGAGATTTCCGGCGAAATTGAGAACAAAGCTCGCTTTGCCGGTGAGACAAAGCCGATGACGGGTCTCCTCCCAAGATGAGTCGTCTTGCTTTTCTCCTTTGATTTTTCGTTTTGCAATGTGATCGGAAGAGACGGTCGTTTTTCGTAGGGCGTCCCCCCCCCTCTTTTCGATTTAGGGGGAAATCCTTTCCCTCCCCCTTGCATACTTTTTCCCCTCCAAAAAGAGAGCCTCCAGTTCGGCAAGAACGTCTTTTTCTTCTCTTCCTTGCGGTAGAGGCTTCCTTCTTTTCCCCCCTTCTAATGACCCCATTTTCTTGCAAAGAAAACCGAGTAGGCTTTCCCTCCGATCTGGTATTCCTCTCTACCCCTTTAGAACCGCGCTCGTAAGAAGTATCGTCTTTTCAATCACAGAAAAGATAGATCTCCTCTCCTCTTCCCTCAGCAGTCGCCCTCCTCTCCCCCTTTCTTTTTTTAGCTCTCGACCGCCCCCTGAAGAAAAAAGAGCTTGTGATAGTTACAAGCATGGCCCTGCCATGTCTCCCTTAGTTGATCGCGACATTTCTCTACCGTCTCCTTTTTTTCCGTAATGCGAAAGTGAGTAGACCGTCGCGATAGACTCCCCCTTTCTTTTCCTGAGGGGCCCCCTCATATCCCTTCCTCCCCGAGATAGAGAGAGAAACCACCTTCGGAGGTACCACTCGCAAGTCGCCCCTTTTCCCTTGCGAACACCTTCCTCGACTTAGATCCCGCCCTCCTTCCTTTTCTTCCTCGGGTGATTTAATAACGTTACACGAGGTGACCCTCCCTTCGGTCGCAGTCGAGACTCCCTTCCCCTTTTCCCCCCGATTTCCGAAAATG
>Ga0179591_1307032_pt1 | contig 12587 bp, 5 predicted proteins | sample CZOMad2_1_08_16f_FD_182891 | JGI IMG/M metagenome (GOLD analysis project Ga0179591, IMG submission 182891) | Vadose zone soil fungal communities from Angelo Coast Range Reserve, California, USA - CZOMad2_1_08_16fungal (PacBio error correction) | ecosystem: Environmental > Terrestrial > Soil >... | reverse complement strand
AGCTTGCGACTCCCTTTCCCCCCCGTTTAACACCGCTCGTCTATTTTGGAAGAGAAAAAGCGACGGTGCCACTGAAGCCCCCCCCCCCCCAATGATGAAGGTACGTGTCTACCACAGCCCCGATTCCTTTCCCCCATTAAGTGGCGTACCCGTTAGAGAAAGGGTGGCATCCGGAGGATCAGCTCCTCCTAAGATGGCCGGAACGATGATCACCACCCCGCTTAGTCACTATCTTTTTCTGGGGTGTTATACAATGGTGGATCCGATTGTTGATGGACGCTCGACATCTGTATCGAGTGACTATGTCTGGATGCTTAGGTAATAGTCCAGATCTAACTGCACGCGTTCGGGTTTGGGGAGACGTCACGTCACCACGTTTCCCCGTCGGTTCCTTGGCATTCGTAGGCGCCAAAGCCAACTCCTTTTACCCCTCTTAGGAACAGTACCCTTTAGCTCCCACTTCCCTTTGATGGTAAACGACCTTCTTTGACGTCACACCCTCCCTCTTGATCTTCCCCCACTCCCACCTGTAGTCGCTGGGTCTTGTGACGCTCTCATAATGTCTTCCTCGCGTGGGCGCCCTTACGTCGATCATACCATTTTTTTTTCACTTTCACACCTTATTAAAAGAACCGTCTTCTATGCAATCTTCTTTTCTGGCTCAGTTTACCCCCAGATGAAATATTGGTCTGTCCCCCACAGTCTTCATCCTTTTTATCCGCATTTCCAGTTTCCATATGCCCTCTAGGCAGTCCTTCCTTTCCCTTCTACACAACCCCCGTAATCTTACTCTCCCCCCCCTAACTCAGCTACCGACCTACAGAGCGACCTACCCCATTGATTCAGCTTGGTTGACGATCCCTCGGACATTTCCAACACAAACCTTTTGACCATCCGAAAAAGGGTCCGGCATCGACTGTGCCTCCCTCATCCAAAGTTCCCCCACGGCCCTACCGTTTCTCCTCCCCCGCTGTTATACGCGCCGTCCCCATAGGAGAAAAGCTCGCTATCGTGTTGCTCTCCCTATTTTCCCAGATGCCCTTCTCTATGAAACTAAGAGACCCCTGAAATTTAGCCCCGGCTCTTTTTTTCATTCAGTTTCATGGATTTTCATATCCTGGCAATCCTCCTTTGCATTTGTCACGATGTCCACCGACGCTCCCTCTACCCCTTTATCTGAAAATTTTGCCGGCACTTGTATACCTAGACGAACTTTTTTTTCTTAACCCCCCCCCCTTTGTATTAAGATGGCCTTTTCAGGACAGTTCCGAAGTTTCAGTTGTACTTAAAAACCACACCCCCCCGCCAAGACCACCCCCACGCCGCCCAGATGAACTCCCACCCCCCACCCCCGTGTGTGCGGATCAGGTTCCTGCTTTCTGATTTTTCTTTTTTCGGAGGTAGCCCTCTGTCCGCTACACCCGATGATTAGCGGTATGTTCTTGTAGGAACGGTTCCTTTGCACCCACTGACTGGACTGCTTCTCCAACAGATCCTCCCCCGTCCACTACACCGAAATTTCTGGTAGGAAAGCGCATTCATTCGTCCCCAAAATACTCTCGGACCTTATACGCCTCCCTTACATTTCCTGGGCCTCTGTGCGCAAGTCCTTAGTTTTGGGAGCCTTCCCCTGCATCTAAAACTTCTTTGAGTTGCCCGAGTAACCAGTTACGTCTTCCGCGATTACAGGTCTAATTTATCGTACACCTCTTGACATTCCTTACTCCAAGTACGATCCATCTTTTATCTATTTACTTCCGAGAGCAGAACAAAACGTGTAACCAGACTTCCTTGCAGGAATCTTTGTTTGTGCATGCTGTTTCCCTGTTGACATAGTTTGAAGTGAAACGCTGGAGGACTCAGTCCTGCAGTGAATTTGGAGTCTTTCGAGATATAGATGCCTCCGGACGTTTGGGTTTCGTTTCCCAGTCTCGTGATTGTATGTCCCCCCCCCCCTCCCTTAAAATTTCTTTTCGTTTCCAACATTTTTTTTTTTAGTCCGGTGCGTCGTGCTTTTTGGGCATTCTTACTCTACTGGACCGACGTCCCCTCCCTTTTCCCGCGGAGCCCCCGTTTCGTTGCCAATTAGCCTGGGAAATGTTTACCCAGTCTATGGCAGCGTTGAGAGACGGTCTACAATGAACCACTGCTCAGCTAGCTCTTGTTTACCCTCCGAAAAACGGGGACTGCTTACATCCATCGCCCCGCGGAAGATTGCCATGATCTATCAATTCCAGGACTGACCCTAATGTCCCTTATGGTGAGCATGACCCCTCATAACAGTCTTCCAATAGTATGTTTTCGGCCCAGTCCTCCAACGCGCCGTCGATCCCCCTACCCTCCTGCCCCGCTGACTATTCTGACTGCTAGGAGACTGAACGTCCCCTGGCACGTACAAGCCAACTTAGGAGCGTACTTACGACGGCCCCCTTTCCTGCGTTCTTGGCTATGTACACTTTTTTTTAAGCGCAGACTTTAGCTTCCCACGGTGTGAGCGCAGCTACGAGTTCCCATCAAGGTGTCAATTGTCATTTAGCGGACTGGGCGATACCCTCCCCCCTGGGCCTTCTCTTGACCCCTTAGGTGTAGTACCGAAGAGGAGTTGTCTCCCTTACTGTTACGACTCTAAGTAGAGTTTATAATGTACTATACCTTTTCTCCTCTCGAGACAGTCCTGTCCCTCCTTTTTTTTTTCCCCCTACTAGGTTTCCGTATGGCCCCCCACGAATTGTGTATTCATTCCTGATGTGCTTTTCCCCCCTCTCCCTGACCCCTGTCTATGTTGAGTGATGGCTGTAATGAATGCTACAACTCTGAAACCCCCCCCCCCCCCCTCCCCATGTTGAAAAAGGCGAGAACCTTCTACTCCCTCCCCTCGATAGGTAAAGCCCGCCCTCTTTCTTTCGGGTTCAAGAGAATTTTTTCGTTAGGATCCTTCCGCTATCCTGAAGCAAATCCCCCAGTGGACCCTTCGTCCAGTTTTCCCCTCATTGAGATTGGGCTCCGATCTACGCACTTTGTGCATATGTCTTCGCCTGTAAATTGGAGTACCGCCTTCCTGTAGGGTTCTTTCCCCTCAGTGACCAAGAAGTGAGAGCCGAACTCTCCTTGGTCCCAGTTTTTGCACGGGGAGAAGACTGTTGCGACCTAATGAAGTCGTTTTACCACCACCTTCCCAGTACTTCAATACTCCCGCAGACCCTGGAATCTTGAAGTCGTCGGAGCGCGGATAGACTATGAAGGAATTCATGCTTTGCCAGTCACATCTTGTGTTTTGCAAGTCGTGACCATCTTTTTTAGCTGAGCTGGTAACAGGAGGTACATCGTCCCTTCTCCGTTTTGAATGCCGTATGCCCTTAGTTTTTAGCTGAGGTGTCCGAACCTTCTCCTGTCACCCTCTGGCCCTGCAAGTGTCCCCGGAAACTTTAAACCTTTTCGTCACGTCCCCTCAGCATCCCCTTTGTCACTCTTTGCCCCCCCCCCTACTGCCGAGGAGGCATAGCACTGGCTGAAGAATTTTCTGTTTGATGTCCAAACCGGTCCCTTCCCCGCAAGTTTTTTCCCTTTGTTGAACCTGGTTTTTTTCCAATGAGGTAAATCTTTTGCTTCTATTTCTTTTTTGACGCAGGTCCCAGTCGGCCAGTGACCTTGTTTCTGTGACGGACTTTCCCTATCCCCCGGATGATTGGCTCCCCTTCTATGAGCCACCCCCGTAATATCCCCTGCGTTCCGTTTACCGATTAAACGGAGAAAACCTACAAATATAACTTCCCCTTACACCAATAAACAGGGTCACGAACTCAAGTGTCAGTCTCTCCCCCCCCCCCGTATGTTATACTGAACTTCTTCCCCTAAGCTTGTCGCCGCCCCCCGCAGATTCGGCTGTAGATTGTATCCTATCGTTCAGTTTCGTCAATTTCTGCTTTTATAGGGATTCGTATTTCGTATGTGCCCCCGATCGTTTTGCCTGGCCCCCCTCCCTACATAGTACATTCAAGTTTTGCCGAGCGTGACTGCTGCAGCCGTGTTTTTACGGCCCCCAACCTTTTCTAACCGGCCCTTCTTTCCCTGTTCCGTCTTTTTTTTTCTTTTTGGTCCACATGACTCTCAGACTCTTTTCCCCACCTCTCAGTACGGCTTTGACTCTTCATCCCAGAACCAATCACCGCGGGAATGGTTACCCTGGCCGTCTTATTTCAGCAGTCCCTGTGACCATCAGTGCACTGGTTCCTTTTTACGCCAGAAGAGTGAGGCTGATATAGATAATGTACATGCCCCCCAGCCCCCCCCCCCCCCCCTCCAACATTCCCCTCATCCAACCTGAAACGGGTGACGGTCGGAATCGGACTTGTTACTAAGAGTAAATGCGCCCATGACCCGGGGAAGTTACCCAATACCCCCTGCTAGATCACTGTTACTTTATTCTAACTTGATGCACTCAAGGTTCTGCCAGTGTCTTTTTGAAAACTCAAACTGCAGAAATGTCTTCCAGATCTTCCAGGATGTTATCCTCACGTTGATCCTTTCTGAACATATTCCTTTGATCTTACGAATGCACTAGTAGTCTTGTCTGTTTTTGTGTCATTCGTCAGTTCATGGGGCACTTTTCTGTGGTCCTTTGAAAGCTTAAATTTCTCTATCGACCCCCCCCCACTAGTTTGTTTTAAAGGGACCGGGGAGTTATTATTTGTTCCCTAATATCGTTCCTGCCCCCGGAGTAGCGGCCCCCGCCTTCCAGCCCTGTGTAATAAGAGGCTCCTCAAAGTTCAGTTTCCCAGGTACTCCAAGCGTGACTTGACCCCTTCCCCTATCGTTTTCCCCTTGCACGAATTTACTTGTATCTTTACCTAGAAGCTTCCAGTTTCTCCCGAGGGACATTTATGAATTGGTTAAAGTTTGAAGAGATGGGCTTTGTCTTATCTGGAGGTACACTGGTCTTCGGCCCTGGTTAACGTGGACTTTTTACCGGATGGTAGAACATAAATTAATACTTTTTTCTTTTCCTGTCTTCCTCTTTCCCTTCGTAGTCGCCTTGACAGTTGCCCCCCCCCCCCCCAATTGTAAACAGAATCATCTATCTATACAAGACCCCCATCTCCACAGAAACCCTGCTCGTCTACGGCTATTCGACTGATGTCCCCCAGGGAAATGACGTTATTACACTACTCTAGATTAAGGCTTGGTTGGCTCCTGTTTTATAATTGTGCAATAGCCTTTGGGAGGATGGAGGAGCTGGGACTACGAGCCCGATTGTCCTGGCTTCCCTCTCCCTCCACGGGTCATGCTTGCCGAGCACGCACGTCTCCCGCACACCAGGCCCTTAGGTGGTGGACGCCCCGGGTATAGAAAGGCCCGCCTACCGCTTTTACCTAGCCTAAGATGTGTCCTCTTTACAAACCGCCTCCTTAACCCCCTACTTGAGCCCGAGTACCTTTCGACTCTCGACACTCTAACTTTCCTACGCTTTCAAAGTCTCCCTTTCCTCACCCGACATCAAGCACTTGGTCGGTGGTGGGTAGACCCCCACGAACGAGCTTATTAGTCTTCTGTCATCGTTTCGTGGTTCTTTTCTAAATTTCTAAGTTTTACGTTTTTACTGACGGACCATTCTTTGGCCCTTTCCCCATCGTGGGACTTTTGAACTGAAAACTCCGCTCACGTTCTCGAACGGTCCTCCCCCCCTTGTCCGGACGTCACTTTTTTTTTAACATTCATCCCGATTAATCCCAAATTCCTTTTTTGTCGTCTGCCAGGTGATCTCCCTACGGCTTTACTACGCAAACCCGCTTTCACCCCCCGTTTTACGATCCCACCTGTAAGGTAAGCATTGTTGCTCCTCCGGTTTCCAAGTAGCAGTGCAATTCTTGCCCCTGGTCGCCATCGCATTGACGTTCTGTTGCGCCTCCGCCGATTGTATGACTATGCAAATACCTGAGATGGTAAAATGAACCCTGCCAAATTGAAAGCATTAAGTCCCCGTACATTTGCCCCCATCAACCTACAATCTTATCCCAAGGTAGAAACCAGGATTCCTCCCCGATCTAGTCCCCGCCATGTTCATTTTTAGGGAATACGTTATTGCTCCACTCTCCCCACCGTCGATTCACGTACTTTCACTCGGTTCCAACCTGCTCGTTTTTCTGTTGGTTCCACGTCAGTGATCCTTCCACCTGTCATCACTTCACTCATCTCCCCCTGACCGCAATTCAACAGCTCATAATACCTTCATGTTTCCCCCAGAATGCTTTGAGGTCCCCCCCCTCTTCCCCGTAAACGTGTTTCGGCTAACAAACCGTTCCTGGTTCCCTTGTTTTTTTACAACTGGGATCCAATGCTTTTCAGATTCGGACTCGTCTTGACACCCGTACCGCCAGAGTGCTGTACGATCAGCTCTGCCCTTTTGACAGTGAGAAGCAAGTTTGCAACCGCTTATTCCACATGCCCAGCCTTTCATTCCATTCTCCCGCACTCGCCCATTCATTACTTACAAGCGCCCTTCGTTGACGTACCAATCCGGCCTTGCTAACCACCTTTTGAACCTGGAGCTACGACACGATCCCCGCCGTTCGTGCCCCTCCTTTTTCTCCCCTCTCCAGTCATTTACCCATTTTTAGAGGGATATCCTGTTTTGACTTTTTGTTCCTTATACCCCTTCTTAAGACCTGCCCCAGCGAGTAACTTCTTCCCTTTGTCTCTTCTTACCGAGCCTTTTTGGCTGGTGACCGGAACGCTGTCTGTAAAGCTTTTTGTTTTTTTCCCCAACCCAACAATGCCTTTTTACGAAGTCAGCGTCCGAACCCCTTTTTTGTCCTACGAGGTTTTCCACTTTCTTCCTTTTTTTCGTTTGACGACTCCGTCTGATCCCCTCTCTTTCAGGAATTAAGATTGCCCTCAAAATCGTCCTTTCTTGTCGCCACCAACGTTCCCCCATTCGAAGGCCAGTCCCTGTGATACTCTGACACAGTGCGCAAGGACCTCCATTTGAATATATACATTTGTCAGTCACTTCCTTACCAGTTGTTTTGCTCTATGCTCGGGATTCTCCACCCCCGATGACTTACCGTTTTTGTGTTTTCTTATTAGTCCATGCATTTCTTAAGAAGTAGTGTCGTTCTTCCGTCGCAGCTCCTTCAGACCCAAGTTTAGTTCATTTTCTCTTACCCGATTTTACCCCACGTCCGCAATGTTCCGTAGGTCTTGACAAGCGTTACATCCCCCTTCTCGTCCGATGGGTCCCAGTTTTCTTGTAGACGGAAGGTCCTTACCGTCCGCGCTTCTGATGTGTTGAATTTCCCCCCTGGTTCTAATCTGATTGTAGGGACCCGTAGGTTGTGTTCCCTATTGAATCAGTGCTTGTCTAATGTGACTCTCGCAAAGAGGGATTTTTTCTGTAGTCAGTAGCTGTCTTTCCTGGCCAGGTGTTAGTTTGCCCCTCCCCAAGAAACACAAGAAGCCTGCTGTTGGTGCTGGTTGGTACCCCCTTATACAGTTTTGTAACGTTTTCAGTTTGGGTAGATGACATAAGAGTTTAGTCATGCATTGTCCATTGTATATAAATTTTCGTCAGGTGTCCATTTGCCACGTAGTGAATTTCCTTTGGGACAACTTGTTTTTATAGTCCGAGCCCCTTGTGTCAGTGACTTACCAGACCGCTAAAGTGACGACTATCGTCCATGCACCTTCTTCCCCGGGGAACCCCCCAGTAGAGTCCCGGACATGTAGAACTATTTTTACAGACTTTTCAAGTTTAGCCCGGACAATTTTCTTTTCCTTTCTTTTGTGAATTGTGTTACAGTGCTTTTTTCCTTTTGGCCATTAGGTTTCTTTCCCCTCTTTCGATGTGTCATGCATGATGCAACTGGATTTTTTCCGTTTTTTGCTTTACTATGCAGTACTATTACTTATTTGCCTATCGGTGCTTTTTCTACGTGGCACTTTCCTTTGTAAGTAGATGAGTGCAAGTCTGTCCCTTTTTCTTATCTTCCTCTGTCCCCATTTTGATGTAAGAACTCCGTCTCGACCCGACGCCCTTCGTTAGTACAGCCTGTACTCAGGACGACTTCAAATCTTTCCTTGGAAATACCAGTTTCCGACGCACCCCCCCTCCCCAAAGTGCTTACACATTCTTTTATGCGTGGATTGTAGTAAATTCCATTGTCGGCGTTCCCAGGATTTCCCGTACGAGTGTGGATGGATTTTCTTTCTTCCATACTTCTGTAGTAGTAACCTTTTTAGCAGTCCCTTTTTTCACCCCAGACATGCCCCTCCAGAGCGACTTTGGGTTCTGACGTAGGATGCCCTTACAATTGTCAGGTGATCGACATCACACTCTATAACTTCTCTTGTACCTCCCCACGAAGGCACTACCTTGCTAACGTATCTTTTTCCAGAACAGCCTCCCTCGCCACTGGAATTGACGCGCTATATTGTGGTCACATTCCTTTGTATTACTTTTTTACCCCGACAAACCCTTCCCCAATTGAATAGTTCTCCTTATTTCAGCTTTTGCTGGGATAGTCCCTTCTGACAGAAGTTTATGTCTCTGCGCAAACTCTTTCTTGAATTCTCTGTAGAGGAATTCTGCGAGTAACGTTCCCCCCCCACTACCCATTAGGTCCCTGGGTCTCTTTGTGCACCGTCTCGGAGGGGGCTTTTCCTTCCTTACACACCCGTGCTAGTCTTTTGATGCCTTTACCGTCCTCAGAAAAGTTAGTACGCTGAAGGCTTGCTTTCCCCTTGCATGCTGCTTTGGAACAACCCAACCAGGAATTCGACGAGTTTTTCTTCAGGGGTGGAGTTACCCCACCATGGATTTGAGTCCAAGGAACACTCCCAAGTGTGGCACGCGTGGAAAGAGTTGTCCGTTGTTGCTCGTTTTTCAGAAAATTCCCCTCTTCGTCCCACGGCCCCCAAACGTAACGCTCATTTAGATCCCCCCCCCAACACCGATTCATGGCCATCATCCTGTTCTGCAGGCAGAAGGTCCCCTTAACCATGTCTTTTCATGTGCGTTACCCCTCCCCATGTGAGAAAGTTCCCTGCCTTCCTGATTCACCTCCCTAAGGGTAGTATTTTTTGGCCTCAGTAGCCCTTCGTCTGAAAATGGTGTGCTTTTTCCCCAGGGCCGTGAGATGTCGCCCTTGTCTCCATTCCGCGCCTGTTCCGTCCACGACTTTAACACCTTTCTCTTGAGATTGTTTTCTCCCTGAGCCATACTTCTTTTTTACTCAAGCACGGTGTCTTCTTCTCCCTTTTTTCACTACCGTGTAAATTTTTCCCTCATGTCTGCCCCCCTCTTGCTCCCGTGTCACCGAACCGCGTTGAAGAGAATAAAAGCCCAACCCCTTCATATCCCTTTGATACCTACTTGAATTGAGGTCCCATTGCCCGGAGAGCTTTTTACGAGTACTACCCAGGCTTTGTCGTTTTTCAGCCTATTTGGCTGACTTTGGTGTTTTTTGGTTAAAGTATCAAGCCCACCACTCCGCACCACGTTGCCATTGTTTCCTTGAGGAAATTCTTACTTCCCTTCAGATGATCCCCTTTGACAGCTACGTAATCCCCCATTTTTCACCTATTCAAGTCACCCGTAGAGTAGTGGTTCGGTGCTGATAGTTTCCCCGGCGAGTACCTCTTTTAGATCGTGAGGCATGTTGAACTCCTTTTTCTCACCCTTGAATAGCCTATAGTATTTGAACCCCCCTAGATAGATAAAGTCCCCCTTTTTTCATACCAGCGGAGAGGTCCCCCCCGGTAGCCCTTATCAACATTTCCTGAGACTAGTCACCCCCTTTAAGAGTTCCCGCCGCTTTTTTCCACCTCACCTTCCCCCCGTGTTATCCGACATTTGCCCGTCCTCTCACCCTGAGACGTCCTTTTCCTGCCTTATCTTCCTCTCGGCCCCGTCGACCCAGTATGTTTCATATTAACGCCGATTTCCTAGTCCTTCTTAGGTGAAAGTTTAGACCCCGAACTCGACCGGTTCACATCGGCGCCGTTAATCCCGCATTTTCCCCCTAGACTTTTTTTCTCCACGCTTCTTCAGCAGTAAGTGAGGTTTTCCTAAGACCCTGGACTGACTCCGACCTCAGAGTGTCACTACGTCGTGGTCATCGTTCGACGTACTCATCCCCTTTTTCCCTTAAACTTTCAAACCCCCAGTTAATCACCTTCTTTTTTCTTGTCCAGCAGCGCTGGTTCGCCCTTTTGGTCCCCCCCTTTCTGCCCCTTAGAAGTCCCTCCCCCCCCATTTTCTCTTTCCAGCCACCTATTTTGTACTTAGTCTTTATATGATTTTAGCCCCAGAACTGTACCGCAGAAATAGATTTTCCCATCTAGCACTTCTCGATTTAGTTGTTTTTGCCAAGTCACGGATTCGTCCAGCGTTCGCCCCCTCTCGAATATGTACTCTGACTGTTTAAGGATATTTTGGCCCCCGTGATGTTTTCCCTTTTTCAAATGATACGGTTTGGGATTCTTTTCACTTCTCTTTATCCCCGAATTTACCTACAGTGTACCTACCTTCTGATAGTATTGTTTCGATAGCTTTCAGTGCTCCCGTCCTCCCCCCCCCCCGAGCGATTGCTCGCAATGTTTTTTGGATTAGCATAGCGTTGTTAAGTGTATTTTTGTTTTTTGTTGTGTTGTTTTTTTTTTTTTTTTGTGTTATCCCCCCCAGGAGGCCCCGCCCCCCCTTTTGTTTGGCGACCCGTACTGACTCACGCTATTTTCCCACCGAATTCGTGGCAAGGAACAGCCTTAATTGTCCACTTTCCCCCGTGTTAATCTCCCCCCATTTTTCATCTGATTATCTTATAAGGTCCCCGTACGGCCTTTTACATCCTTGCTGGCCTCCCCATGTTTCATTGACTCGTGACTTCGCCAACCCTTTACGCAACTTCCGGTGGTGTTTACTCACGTGCTGTTCTCTGTTTCTTTTTTGAGTGAAAGCATACTTAGACCTACCTTTCGATAGGTTTTGTTCTTTTAGGTTGGGCGTCCCCCCCCCCCCCCCCCCCCCCCCCCCCGGTTTTATTCCTAAGTTTTTTCGTAACGTTTACTTAGCTGTCTACACGTACCTTCGAATTGACCTATCCCCTGTTTAGTTCTTTAATGTAGGTCCCCCCCCCCTGTCCCCATCCCTGTAGGTTCGATGACTGGAGCCCCCCAAGCCGCTGCCCCTCAGAAGTTTTTCCTACCTAGATCTTGTTCCCCTGAGTGTGTTTCCATTTTGGGTTCAAGTACGCCCCACACATTAAACCATTCATGTCGTCTTACGTTCTTCTTAGTGTCTTTCCCTTCCGGCTCATAGCACCCCCCCCCCAACCCTAAGTCCCGCCTGGCCGACTTGTTTTCAGTTCCACTTGGTACACATGTTCCTTTAGATCCCCTTCGCCAAGACATCGTGCCCTCCCCCTTTCACGTTTCCATTTGCCGTTATGATCCACCCTCGGACCAGCCCCCCTGCTTTTCCACCGCCTTACCAGATCCCCCTCATTGGACCCACAAATGCTGTTCTGCAGTGCCGGTTTTGATTCGCCCCTTCCCCGTACTGTTAGGTGTGAACTCCCTTTTTTCCTGAAAGAGTATAGAGCCTGCCCCCCAACTTGTCCCCTACCTCTACTGTGTTTTGTGTTTTGCTCCATCTTTTGTTTCCCAGTGTTTATTCTCTCCTATTCAATGCTTTGTAGTCATACTGTCGCCCTTCTTTTGCTTATTTACCCTTTTTTATCGTTTTGAGTATTTTCTTAGCGTTTTGGACACTGCACCAACCCTTGCCAATAGTCCCGACTCTTCCCGGATTTCTCCTTTCTGGGGAAACGTAGGGCCCCCCCCCCTCTTATTAGTTAGTTCTGTGAAATCAGGTCGCTTCCATAGCTGTTGATCCTGTGCACAACGCTTTTACAAACTGCTTGTCGGTTAGCTTCGCCGAGTGCCCAGCGCTACGTACGCGAGCGAACTTCTTTTGTTGTTTGAATTGGTCCCCCCACCATCCCCCCTGTAACAACAGCAATCTGACCCCTTCAAGTTAACACCCTAGTTTATCCCCTATGAATATTTCACTAGAAATCGTCGTTTTTCCAATTTCTTCTTTTTCCCCTCAACTCTAAGCACCCGATTTTTCTTAGACATTCCGACTTTTTTTCCCCTCAGCGACGTTCTGGTAAATCAATGGTCATTCTAGATGGTGTTACTTTTCTATCCCCCTCCCAGTGTTGGGAAAAACCAGAGTGCCTTTTTCGTGAAAGCGTGCACATTTTGGTCTGCAGTTGTGATATCTTTCATGCGACGGCCCCTAGTTTTTTTCCCAATAAGAATTGTTTTTACCACCAATTGGTTTTTTCCTCGTTGTTTTCGCTGTCGATGCGTAAATAGGATTAACGGCCTTCCCCCAGGATCCTCCCTTTTACCGATGAAATGGCCTTTTTTCCGTTGAAGTTCATTTTGTGAACTTGCCGATTCTTTCCGTTTCCTTTTTGGTATCCGCGTTGCCCCTTTTACTTATCTTCCACCCCGTCTGAAAATTCCCCTGCTTTCTTTTATTCACTCTTTCAACAATCCCCTTCGTCACGGTCGTCTCTAGATAC